>Ga0163152_10001330_pt1 | contig 39459 bp, 29 predicted proteins | sample OliLakLV19MP8IB2_FD_148635 | JGI IMG/M metagenome (GOLD analysis project Ga0163152, IMG submission 148635) | Freshwater microbial mat bacterial communities from Lake Vanda, McMurdo Dry Valleys, Antarctica - Oligotrophic Lake LV.19.MP8.IB-2 | ecosystem: Environmental > Aquatic > Freshwater >...
GTAACAAAAATAAATAAGGGGGTAAATTTTTTTTGAAACTAAACTGTAGCTTAAATTATCATGTTTGGAAATATATTCTTGCACAGTAATGTTTTTTGTGCAAGGTAGTTATTTTACACTTGATTTACTGAGTTAGCGTTCCGCGCTGGTCAGGATTTATAGATGAATAGAACACTTTTAGCGTTGGCATTTCAGTTGTCAATAGTTCAAAGTCGCACCAAATCCAATTCCCATATCGCTATCGTAATGAGTTGTAATACCTATATTTCTAGTAACGATATACTTAAATCCTGTCATATATTCTTTGTCAGTATTTGCCATAAATGCCCATCTTAATCTTTGCGAAAGGGGTATATCTTCACGAATTAACTGTAAGCGTACATCGCCATTATGAAATACTTCTGCTTGAAAAATTAATAGCATTGGTAGTGTATAATTAAAACCAACACTTACTAAATTGCGATTGTCTTTTGTATTAGTTTGTTCAAACACGTTGGTTTCCTGTTCACCAATTCCTGTTTTTCTATATCGCCAATCAAAACCAACAAAAGGCATAAGCCATTGCATTTTGCCAATGTATCGTCCAATGTGCGTTTCTGTTTCATACCCGTGCTTATCGTGATAACCCAAACGCCATTCTGTTCCAAAACTCCAACGTGTATTTTGCAACATTGTCTTTCCGTCATTTCCGTTGGATGCAAAGTCATTTTCTACCATGAAGTGAAGTTTGTTGCTTTCTGCTTGTAGTTTTTTGTACGCCCATTTTTTATTGGGCAAATACGGATTTGGTTCTTGTATTTCATACGAAAACACACGATTCATCCCCGCCATCATATGATATAAGATATGACAATGAAAAAACCAATCGCCTTCAACGTTCGCGGCAAATTCTATGGTATCGGTTTCCATTGGCATAATATCCAAAACATTTTTAAGTGGTGCATACTCGCCTTGACCATTTAATACTCTAAAATCGTGTCCGTGTAAATGCATTGGGTGTCGCATCATAGAGCCATTATATAAAACAATGCAAACATTTTCGCCTTTTTTAATAAGGATTTTGTCGGTTTCTGCTAATACTTTATTGTCCATACTCCATACATAGCGATTCATATTTCCAGAGAGTTCGAAACGTAATTTTCTTACTGGTGCATCTTTTAGTAGCGTAGTTGGATTCGGTGCACGAAGCATTGCATAATTGAGTGTTATCAAATCATTTGCGTTACTCCTATTGTGTTTTGAATGGCCTATTTCGCCATTCATCTGCATTTCGTTACCCTTTTTATCTTCATTGCTTCCAGTAATTTCTGGATACATCACAGTATTCATATCCATTTGCTGAAGGCTCATATCCATTCCCATATCATCCATGCTTCCGTCCATATTCATCATACCATTCATCATTTTCATTCCTTCAAAATACTTTAGTTTTGGCATTCTGCTTTTAAACTGTATTTTCCCATTTCCTAAATAAATGGAAGCTGATTTTGTACGGTCTTCAGGTGTTGCTAAAAACTCATAAGCTGTGTTGTTTGCAGGAATTGTAATAATAATATCATAAGTTTCTGAAACACCAATTATAAATCTATCAACTTCAATAGGCTCAACATCATTGCCATCATTGGCTATGACTGTCATTTTTCCACCTGCATACGTGAGCCAAAAATAGGATGAAGCTCCTCCATTTGAAATGCGTAAACGTACTTTGTCGCCACCATTGAATTGAGACAACTGACTTTCATTTTTACCGTTGATAAGAAATTTATCATAATATACATCGCTAACATCCATTGCCAACATACGTTTCCATTCGTTTACTAATTTGGTTTTGAAATATCCAGCCTTTATAGCTTCGGAATAACTTTGAACTGTGCCTTTTTTAATTGCTGACCAATCATTAGCATTGTGTAACATTCGATGCACATTTTCAGGTTTTAAATCTGTCCATTCGCTTAAAACAATTGGAACTTCAGGCAAATCGTCAATCCCTTTTCTAAATGTTGGGTCGTTTTTTTTCTTCAACAAAACCAACGAACCATACATTCCTATCTGCTCTTGCAGTCCGCGGTGACTGTGATACCAATGTGTGCCACTTTGAATAATAGGAAATCGATAGGTAAATGTTTCATTGGGTTCAATAGGCATTTGAGTTAAATATGGAACGCCATCTTCTTTGTTGGGAAGAAATACTCCGTGCCAATGTAAAGACGTGCTTTCTTTTAACTTATTGTGAACTACAATTTCTGCAATGTCACCTTCTGTAAAAGTTAACGTTGGCATAGGAATTTGTCCATTTACTGCAATCGCTCTTTTTTCTTTACCAGAAAAATTTACAATAGTATCTGTAATTGTTAAATCGTATCGAACCACATTTTGACCGAACAAGATATGGATTGACGTTGTTCCAACTAATACTGCTAGCAATAGTATGTGTTTTCTCATTTTTCTATATTTTAATATTTCTTAATCTTAAAGCATTTGCAATAACTGATACCGAACTGAAGCTCATAGCTAATGCTGCAATCATAGGTGATAATAATATTCCGAAAAAAGGAAATAATACTCCTGCTGCTATTGGAATACCTAATGTGTTATAAACAAGTGCAAAAAATAAATTCTGCTTTATATTTTTCATTACAGTGTTGCTTAAATTTATTGCTTTTACAATGCCGTGTAAATCGCCTTTTACCAACGTTACCATTGCGCTTTCTATTGCAACATCTGTCCCTGTACCCATAGCTATACCTACATCACTTTTTGCTAATGCGGGTGCATCGTTAATGCCATCGCCTGCCATGGCAACTACTTTTCCATTTTTCTGAAGTTGTTCTACTTTTTTGAGTTTATCTTCGGGTAACATACTTGCTTTGAAATCTGTAAGATTGAGTTCGGATGCTACTGCCTGTGCTGTATCGTGATTATCGCCTGTAAGCATTATTACTGCAATGCCTTTTACTTGAAGAGCTTTGATAGCTTTTGAACTTGTTTCCTTGATTTTATCAGCTATAATTACATAACCAACAACAGTTTTTTCTATTGCCAGATAAGATACAGTTTTACCTTGTTTTTGATATGTTTTTGCTTCTTCTAACATTGGAGAAGTTATTTCCGCACTGGCATGTTCCATCATTTTAGGATTTCCTAACGCTACCTTTTTACCGTTAATAGTAGCTTCAACACCTTTCCCCGTAACTGCACTAAATGAATCTGATTTTAAAATTTCAACGTTTTGTTCTTTACCATATTTAACAGTAGCCTCTGCTAGTGGATGTTCGCTATTGTTGTTTAATGACACAATGTATTGAAGCACTTGGCTTTCATTAAGTATATCATTGAAAAAACCTACTTTTTCTACGGTTGGTTTTCCTTCGGTAATAGTTCCTGTTTTATCGATAATTAAGGTGTCTATCTTATCCATTTTTTCGAGAGCTTCAGCATTTTTAATCAATACGCCATTTTGAGCGCCTTTACCTACACCAACCATTACAGACATTGGTGTAGCTAATCCTAATGCACAAGGACAAGCAATGATCAAGACAGCAATAGCATTAATAAACGCATAAACATAAACTGGTTCTGGACCCCAAATAACCCAAACAGCAAAGGTTAATAACGATATTATGACTACAACAGGCACAAAGTACCCTGAAACTTTATCTGCTAAATTTTGAATTGGTGCACGACTTCTACTGGCATCATTGACCATATGAATAATTTGAGATAGTAAAGTATCGCTACCTACTTTTTCAGCTCTCATTAAAAAGGTTTGGTTACCATTAATTGTTCCGCTACTTACTTTATCATCTTTCGATTTGTTTACAGGAATAGGCTCTCCAGTAATCATAGATTCATCAATAGTTGTGTCTCCTTCTGTTATCACACCATCCACAGGAATTTTATCGCCTGGTTTTACTTTTAGAATATCGTTCAATTTTATGTTGTCGATGCTTACTTCGATTTCTCCACCATCTACTATTTTTGTGGCTTTGTTGGGCGCTAACTTCAACAATTCTTTTACTGCTGAATTGGTTTTACTATGCGCACGTGCTTCTAAAAGTTGTCCTAAAAGTACAAGCGTTAGAATAACCGTTGCAGCTTCAAAATATACATGAACTGCACCAGATTCTGTTCTGAATTGGTTTGGAAAAACATCTGGAAAAAACATACCAAATACACTAAACAGCCAAGCTACGCCAGCACCAATACCTATAAGCGTGAACATATTGAGATTCCAAGTTTTTATACTTTTATAGGCGCGTTCAAAAAACATCCAAGTAGCATAAAACACAACTGGAATGGATAATGCGAACTGAATCCAGTTCCAATTTTTTTGTTCCATTACATCATATAGTGGATTATGAGCAAGCATTTCGCTCATTGCGATTAAGAAAATGGGTAGCGTGAATGCAGTTGCAATCCAAAATTTTGTAAGTAATTTTTTATAAGTTTTTTCTTCTGCTGAAACATCAACTTCTAGCGGCACTAAATCCATTCCGCATATAGGACAAGAGCCGGCCTCTTTTTTTACAATTTCTGGGTGCATTGGACAGGTCCATTGCTCAGTTACAGTAGTAGATAAATTTTTCTCTTCGACTAAATCCATTCCACATACCGGACAATTGCTAGCATTATCATAGGTTTTATCTCCTTCGCAGTGCATTGGGCAATAGAATGTGCCAGTGCCTTCTCCTTTTATTGGTTCAATTTTTTTTACCTGATGATGGTGGCCATTATCAGGTAAGGATATGGTATAATTACCTTTAATTTTATTTAATGCGTCTTGAAATGTTTGTAAATGAATAGGCGAGTTCATTTCAATAGACGCAGTTCCGTTTTTTAAATCAACGGTGGCATTACTAATACCCTTTACAGAATTAAGTGCTTCTTTAACGTGATTACGACAACCCGTACAGGTCATTCCTTGTATTTGATATATGTGTTTCATTTTTAAAAATTTTAGTGACAGACTTTATGTAGCAAATGTCTTTACTAAAATCGACTCGGCTATTACAAAATTTTGGGAATGATTTGTAAGATTTACAAATCTTCGATTTGCTTTCGCTTATTGACCTTTAATTGCTTAAAATAACTTGGTGAAAAGCCTATAACCTTTTTGAATTGATTACTTAAATAGCCTACGCTACTATAGTTTAGCTTAATAGCTATTTCACTTAATGAAAGCTCATCATACATTAATAGTTCTTTTACCTTCTCAATTTTTTGAGAAATGAAATACTTTTCTATAGTTGTGTTAGCCACTTCAGAAAAAAGATTGCTCAACGTATTGTAATCCTGTAATAGATTTTGAGATATATATTCTGATAAGTTTACTGTAAGTTCGTTGTTTTTATAGTGAACCAAATCAATAATTAGATTTTTTATCTTTTCAATGGTCTTACTATTTTTATCATCAATAATCTCAAAGCCCAAAAGATTCAAGTTGCTTTGTAGGGCTGCTTTTTGATTTTCTATGGTTTCTTCCTGTAACTCAACTTCGCCCAACTCAACCGTTATGGGAGTAAGCCTAAGTTTTTCTAACTCAGACCTTACTACCATTTTGCAGCGACTACACACCATGTTTTTGATGTAGAGTTTCATTTCTTCAATAATTTACACCGTTTTTCACAGCTTAACATTCACGAATAGTAATAAAGGTTTTTAATAACATTTTTCTTGTCTAAATTATTTTGTCAGCCTGCAATAATAGAGAATGAAAAACAGGTTACCTTATTGTTCAAGTACTGGTCACAACTTTTTTAAAAACTTCTTTTTTTCTTCCAATATTTAATAAGGAAAAAACCAAAGAGCATGCCGCCTAAGTGTGCGTAGTGTGCAATGTTATCGGTTTGGGAATTATTTACGGCTCCAAATAATTCGATAGCACCGTATAGTATTACAAAGTATTTTGCTTTAATAGGGAATAAAAAGTACATGTAAATTTTGGAGTCGGGAAACATCATGCCAAAGGCAAGTAACAATCCAAATACAGAGCCCGATGCTCCCACCACCACTGGAGCATTTAAAAATACACGTTTGTATTCTTCTACAAAAATTACGGATGCATGTAAAGCTTTGCCGGTTTCGCCAGACGCTAGTAAGGATTGGTAGTTGTTAAGTAAATCTTGAAACGTATTTTTATCACGTATGCCGGAAAAATCAAGTGTGCCTTTATCAAAAAGATATTTAAACGCATCGCCACTTGGATCGGCAATGTAGTTGTTTAACGCAGTTATGGTAGGCTGTATTTCAAAATAGTGAATGGTATAGTGCAATAGTATTGCTCCAATGCCGCAAACTAAGTAATAGATTAAAAATCGTTTTGGCCCCCACACATTTTCCAAGATATTACCAAACATCCACAGCGCAAACATGTTAAAGAAAATATGCCCAAAACTCCCATGCATAAACATGTAGGTAACCAACTGGTAAGGTCTAAATTCTTCGGAAAAGAAATAGTGTAGCCCTAAAATGTTTGTTAGGTCAATATGTAGTTTTAATTCAAAAACTAGGGTGGCAAGGAAAAAAAGTCCGTTGATAATCAACAGATTTTTTATTACCGTTGGCAACACATTAAATCCGGAGGGGCGGTATTCGTCAGACATAGAATATCCAGAGGATTAGGCTTAGTTTAAGGTTGAGGAATGCGATTGCTTTTTTCTTTTAAGTATTTAATGATATAGTTTAATTCTTCAATAATTGAACGGCAAGCTACAACAATATTTTCTTTGTCATCGCTTTTGCAGAAGCCTAAAGCAGAACTTACTAAAGTTTGACTTATTATTTCATATGCGCCCCCTCTAGCTATTTTATAAAAATTTGATTTGTCTTTACTGCCTTCCCTTCCAAAACCTTCGGCAATATTTTGTGTAATGGAATTAGATGCCCTGCGCATATCGCTTATTAATCCAAATCTTTCATCGGGAGGATATTCTTTGGTTATAGCATATACCTTAAGTACTAGACTTAACCCTTTCTGCCATACCGGAAAATCTGTAAAGTCTTTGTATTTCATTTTTATTTTAATAATTCCATATCTTCATTATTCACTTTTACTGCCTCCGCCTTAGCCTCAACCTTAGCCTCAACTTTTTACTTCTTAAATTTCTTTTCCAACTCATCAATGGCAATGGTAATTAATGTTGGTTTGCCTGTAGGCGATGCGTAGGGCATCTTGCAAGAGAATAATTCATCAACCATGTGGCTCATTTCTTCTTTGGTGAGCGGCACGCCCGAGCGGATGGATAAATTTTTGGCCATGGCTTTGGCAACTATTTCTTTTTTGGCAGCTCGTATCTCTGCTTTATTTCCTTGCGAGGATTTATAATCTTCAATTAATTTTTCTAAAAGATCAAAAACATTTTGTTCGCCCATATCAGCCGGAATGCCGTGAACTATAAATGAATTTTTTCCAAACTCGTTTATGTCAAACCCAAGACCTTGCAGTTCATCGTTCAGCTCCTTAAGAATTACTGTGTCTGCTGCAGAAAATTCTAACGTTTGTGGAAACAATTGCTGCTGCGATACGCCTTTATGTTTTTCTACCATCTCTAGGTAGTTTTCAAATAAAATGCGTTCGTGTGCTGCTTGTTGGTCAATCACAATCATGCCCGTTTTTATATGCGCCAAAATATATTTGTTGTGAAGCTGGTAGGCGGCAGTCTTGTTAGTTTTTTCTCCTTCAATATTAAACTCCTGCTGCGACTCTTCTTGTTGAGAAACCACTTCTTCGTTATGTATGTATGTCTCTCGCGCTGGCGTTACTTCTTTTTCTGGAGTGGAAAAAGGAAAGGGCTCTCTTCTGCGTTCATTTTTTTTCTCTTCTTCCTTGAAGGGATTATAATTTTTATCAATTTTTATTTTTGGGGGATTCATCAAAATCTCTTCTCTGGATTTATTTTGAGGAATAGGTATGCTAATCTCCTGATCAAAATCCAGCGAAGGCGCAATGTTATATTTTCCCAGCGATTGTTTTACGGCAGATCGAACAATGGTGTACACCGATCGTTCGTCTTCAAACTTTATTTCTGTTTTGGTAGGATGAATATTTACATCGATGGCTTTTGGATCAATCTCCATATTGATAAAATACGATGGAAAAGCATCCTTCGGAAGTAGTTGGTCATACGCATTTTGTATGGCATGATGTAAGTAGGAGCTTTTAATAAATCGGTTGTTCACGAAAAAAAATTGCTCTCCTCTTGTTTTGCGAGCAAACTCAGGCTTGCCAATAAATCCTGTAACATTTACAATGGTGGTGTCTTCGTGCACAGGTACTAAACGTTGATTATAACTATCGCCAAAAATTCCTACCAACCGCTGGCGCAGCGTACCTTTTTGTAAATGAAATAATTCAGATTTATTGTGATGTAGCGATAGTGCAATCTCGGGATGCGCGATGGCAACTCTTTGGAACTCTTCTATGATATGTCGTAGCTCAACGGAATCGGACTTTAAAAAGTTTCTGCGCGCAGGAACATTGAAAAAAAGATTTTTAACGCTGATGCTCGTTCCCTGCTGGGTCTGACAGGAAGTTTGATTTTTTAATTCACTGCCTTCTATTTCTATTTCTGTTCCTAGTTCATCGCTTTTGCGTTTTGTTTTCAGTTCTACCTGTGCAACTCCGGCAATCGATGCCATGGCTTCTCCCCGAAATCCCATGGTGGTAATCTTAAATAGATCATCGGCTTTTTTTATTTTGGAAGTTGCATGCCGCTCAAAGCACATGCGTGCATCGGTCTCACTCATCCCTTTGCCGTTGTCAATAATTTGAATGAGCGTTCTGCCGGAATCTTTCAGGATTAATTTAATATCCGTAGCATCTGCATCGATGGCATTTTCCAAAAGTTCTTTCACTGCCGATGCAGGGCGCTGAATAACCTCACCGGCTGCAATTTGGTTGGCAACAGCGTCTGGTAATAGGTTAATGATATCCGCCATAAAAGGTGTAAATCTTGAAAATTAAATATTCTCACAAAAATAAGATTTATAGTCCTGCATAAAATAAAAATCCCCCTGATGCGAAACATCAGAGGGGTTTTTTCTCCCTCTCCATTTCCCGAAGGGGCTCCTTTGCGGAGGGAGAGGGCTAGAGTGAGGCTTTACTTCATTGTTACCGTGTACGTTTTTCCATTGATGGTAACCGTTGCAATATTATCGCAAGCACCGTTGCTTGGAGGTGAAAAATCTACGTGGCGTACTGGCTTTGTTCCAGGAGTGAAATCAAATGTTCCGCTTACAAAATGTTTTGGACAAGCAATTTTACGCACTAACTGACTGGTGATAGTCACGTTAAAGGCTGTTCCTTTTGCGGATGTTCCGCTGGAAGTTCCGGTAACTCCGTGCTCATCATCTGCCCAGATAAACGGTGTGTTCTCTCCTGCTAACCATTCGTGATTACGGTTGGTTGTCCAGCTGATGGTGCCTTGGTTATTTGCTTTAATAATTTGTCCGTTTACCACTACAGTCCAATTCATATGTCCTGCAGTATTGTGACCATTATTCACGATAGTTTTTGTGCCGATAACCTGATTATCGTTTACAAAATAATTATCCGTAGGGCTAGTGGTAATTGTAATTTGTGTTAGCGAATCCCAGTAAAAATAAGGCTCAGGCTTGCTGGTATTGCTGTATGAAACATATATTTTTCCTCTGCGGTATCGTCCATCATTACAAAGGCAATTGGTTGTGCCAAAGTCAATAAGGATTGTGTTTAATGCAGTATCGTGAGTTACGGTAGCACAAACAGAAAGAATTCCATCGTGATCGCCACCTACTTTATAAGTACCTACACTTCCGTTGGCTGCCTCGCTTGAAATTTGACCTACGTCCTCAAAAGATTTATCAGCAAGTGCATTGTCTTCGGCACCTGATGTGTCGTTGTCATTATCTCTATCTTTTCTGCAGCTTGTAAATGTTACAGATGCTGCCATCAAGAACATTGCTGCATTTAGAATTAATCGTTTAGTTTTCATAGTATCGATTTTTGATGATTTTTAATAGTTTTTATCCCCTTTCAAGCATAAGACGTTCTCAAAAGTAGGAAAGTTACAGCTAATTCAATTATTATTCTTTAAACCAGCTACTGTACATTAAGTAGTTGTTTGCTATGCGCTCTATCTCTCCTTTTTGAAGTTCGGGGTTAATATCTTTTATTTTCTTTGCCGGCACTCCTGCATAAACTGAGCCTGGTTCTACTTTAGTATTCTCTAGCACCACAGCTCCTGCAGCAATAATGGAGTTGCTTCCAATCACACAATTATCCATCACAATGGCCCCCATGCCTATTAGCACATTGTCTTCAACTGTGCATCCATGTACTAAGGCATTATGTCCTATAGATACATTGTTTCCAATGTTTGTTGGTGATTTTTGGTAGGTGCAATGTATGATTGCGCCATCCTGTACATTTACTTTATTGCCAATTCGTATGTGATTCACATCACCTCTTATCACAGCATTAAACCATACGGAGCATTCATCGCCCATGATTACATCGCCAACCACAGTGGCATTTTCTGCCAGATAACAGCCTTTACCAAATTTTGGAGAGATGCCTTTAACAGGTTTTAGTAATGCCATAGTTTTATTATTTCGAATTTCTTCGAAGGTACAAATAACCTTATTGTAGAGAATTACTATTTAGGCATTCCGCCTTTTTTGCAACAAGCAGGAAGCTTATTGTATTTTTTTTCGTTTGCAGGAACATTGTCTGCATCGTATCCTACATTAGAAATTGCTTCTCTTAATTTTTCAACGGTAGTTTTTTTCGTGTCGAAAGTAACAGTAGCATTTTTTGAAGCCACGTCAAGCACAGCAGCATTAACACCTTTTTCGAAATTTAGTGCGTTCTCAATTCTTTTTTTGCAGCTTCCACATTCGGCAGATGTTTTAATAACTACGGTGGTGTCGCTAGTTGCCCAAGCTGAGCTGCTGAAAAAAGCGAAGCATAATACGGCAATAGTTTTTGAAATTGTTTTCATATTGATTTTTGTTTTTTAGTGTTTATATTATTTTATATCTAAAGCCTCCATAAATTACTCTTCCATTTACAGGACCCCATATCATAGTAGCATCAAAATTTGGACCAAAGGGATCGCCCGGATCAACAATGGCATTCGGAATGATGTAATTAAAAATATTTTCGCCTCCTATGTACAATTCAAACCACTTAAACTTTTTTGATACCTGTGCCATGTAGGTGAAATAGGGTGTAGAATGTTCTGGCAGTTGAAACTCGGGTGTATTTAATGAAGTATTCGGTAACCTGCTTTTTCCAAACCATTTAATAGTGTTGCTAATTATCCATTTTTCCTTATTCGATGTGTAGTCAATATTTAAGAGAGCTCGGTCTTTTGGAACCAAGGGCTTGTCAAGCAACACCCTTGTGCCTGGAATATACATTGAAAAATAGGTTGACTTTACATCGTAGTATTTATATGCTAGTTTAAAATCCCATTTTTTAGAAGGAGAAAACGTAATATCTGTTTGAATGCTGTTAGAATATGACAACCCTCTCAGGTTATAGAACTGAACTTTATTTACATCTTCTAAATCCACTACCACTTGATTTTCGAAATCAGTTCTATAAGCATCAAGATTAAATGTCGCCTCTTTTCCAAAAGGTTTAAAGCAATAAGTAAATGTCATTCCGTAATTCCATGCAACTTCTTGTTTTAATTCTTCGTGAATTACAATTTGTCTGGAGCTAGCAAAAACCTGACTGTTTTCTGCAAAGATGTGTGGTGTACGCATGCCCCTACCACCTGAAAGTCGAATAGCAGCATCTTTAGAAGGATTATACTTCAGATGTAATCTTGGATTTACCATCAACCCATAGTTTTCAAAATAATCTGCTCGAACTCCAGCCACTATTGAAATGTTCGTATCGTTGTTAAAAGTATACTCTGAATAAACACCGGGAACAATTTCTTGTAATGTAAAAAGTGAATCGCTGCCGGCAGAAAGTCCTTCATTAAAGGATTCTGAAAAATCATCCAACATAAAACTACCTCCAAATTTAATTTTATGAAAGGTGTTGTTGATAATGCTTTGATAAATGGTGTTTACGTACAAGCTCTTTTGAGTGCCTTGGTATTTTTTTATACCGAAAAATGATTTTTGCTCTTGGTATCGTTCCGTAGTCATGATGGCAAAACTTCTCCAAGGTGTATCGGGATATATCCATCCGTTTTTGGTAAATGTTTCAACTTGTTTTGTGTTTATAAAAATTCCATAATGTTTTACTGTGCTAGTGTCGCTTAGTGCATTATGATCATGACCGCCAATTTTATCTTCCATCAAAGCACGAACTCCAAATTGTCCCTCATGTCTGTTTTTAACTCTAAAATTCCAACGATTCAGCAAATTATATTGAGAAGTTAGGGGCATGTCTAGAAATCCATCGTTGTTTCTATCCATGTTGCCATAGTTTTCTAACCCGTTTTTGCTGGCGTGAACAAACAATAGCGAACTTAAGTTTGTTTTGAAGCGTTTTGCTAAATGAGCATTTAATTCATAACGCTGATTGTTATTTACAAAGCCATTAATATATAATTGCTCAGCTTCTTCAGGCTCTAAAAGCTCAATTTGAATTTGTCCAGTTATTGACTCAAAACCATTAACAACAGAGCCTGTTCCTTTGGTGACTAAAATATTTTCTACCCAAGTGCCCGGTATGTATGTTAATCCGTAGGAAGAAGAGAGTCCTCGAATAAAAGGAAGATTCTCGTAAAGTATTTGCGTATAGATACCATCGAGCCCAAGCATTTGAATTTGCTTTGCACCCGAAACAGCATCAGTAAAGTTTACATCTACCGATGCATTGCGCTCAAAGCTTTCCGAAATATTACAACAAGCCGCTAGGGTTAATTCTTTTTGAGAGATTAACTCTGTATTCATTTTGGCTGTAATTAAATTACGAGAACTTAGAGTTTTTTCAGTAATGTTCACGGTGTTAAGCGTAGTGGTGCTGTTTTTTAAAACAATTTTTATATTTGTTTTAGATTTGTCGTTAAATAGTATAGTGTCGCTTGTGTAGCCAATCATAGCTACCAATAACTTAGCAGGCATAACTTCGGGAAAGGGTATTTGAAATTTCCCGTTTTCATCGGCCGAAGTGCTGATGGAACTGCCCAGCCATTTTACACCTGCCATGGGTAGTGAAGCTTCCTTTCCGGAAGCATCTTTTTCTACTATTCTTCCCGAAAGTTCTTGTGCAGATGCGGAAAGTATAGTGCAGCAACAAAACAGCGGAATTAATAATATAGCTAAATAATTATTTTTTTTCATTTTCATTTTTGTTAAATGGAACATGGAATTTCCAAAAAGAAATAATTCTTTCAGGCAAAAGAAAATGAAAAATATTAGAGAAGAAGAGCTCCAATCAGATGCAAATAATCTTGCAAGCCTGGAGGAGAAGGAGAACGAAAAGTTGAGTTTATAAGAGTGGTAGGAAATTGAAAGGAAGTTATTGGAGTTGTAGTGAATAGGTCAATTCCAAAGAAAGATAGATTTACTTTTTCAGAGGAATTGAAGTCGTCCAAGGAATATGATAAGTCGGTGATTACGCAGCAGCAATCTTTTTGAACATTCTCTGTATCGGTATTCTCATTCTCGCAACAATCTTTTGCGGCACCTAAGGTATAGGCAGTAGCACATTCGTTTCCACCGCAAATCATTTTGCCTACAGTTAATCCACCGCTGCCAAGTATAATCAAGGAGGCTAATAAGCAAGCAAAAAATATAGTACTTATTCGTTTCACGCTACAAAGATAGGAAAAGCTCTTGTAAAAGCAGATGATATTTGTTGAAAAGCACTTAACTATGAGCAATTTCTTGCTTCTTTGGATGGTCTGCCATAAAATGTAGCCCTACACTTTCTTTTCGCATCATAGCATACTTTATAATGATGTAGCTTACTTTAATAATATTCCTAAGCTGACATAGCTCTGGAGAAATGGTTGTGCGTTCATAAAGGCTTTCTGTTTCTCGGTGTAGGATTAAAAGTCGGTCAAAGGCTCTTTTTAACCGCAGGTCTGAACGCACTATGCCAACATAGTTTGTCATGATGCCTTGTGCTTCGCGCAAACTTTGTGTAATCAAAACCATTTCTTCGGGCGATACAGTTCCTTCAGCGTTCCATTCTGGAATACTGTCGCAAAAGTTGACTTCTTTTATTCTCGAAATGGCATCCAACGCAGAGCGATGCGAAAACACTACTGCTTCGAGTAAAGAGTTTGAAGCAAGTCTGTTGGCGCCATGTAGTCCGGTGTAAGAGCATTCTCCTGCAGCATATAAATTGTTTATGCTGCTTTTTCCGTTCACATCCACTTTAATTCCTCCACACATATAATGTGATGCTGGCAAAACAGGGATGCGGTTTTTAGTAATGTCAATGCCTAACGACAAACACTTTTTATGAATGTTTGGAAAATGTTTAACTAATTCTTCGGTATTCAGGTGTGTGCAGTCTAAGTGAACAAAATCATCACCTCTTATTTTCAATTCATTATCTATGGCGCGGGCAACAATATCTCTTGGAGCTAAGGAGCCGCGCTTGTCATATTTCTGCATAAACTCTTCACCGTCAATAGTTTTTAGAACTCCGCCAAACCCACGCATGGCTTCGGTAATTAAAAAAGAGGGGCGCTCGTCAGGATTATAAAGCGAAGTAGGGTGGAACTGAAAAAATTCCATGTTCTCTAATTGTCCTTTTGCGCGATATACCATGGCAACGCCATCTCCGGTTGCTATGGTAGGATTGGTGGTGGTTGCATAAACATGACCTGCTCCACCAGTTGCCATTAGCGTAATTTTTGCGAGAATCTGTTCTATGCGTTTGGTGTTTATGTTTAGCGCAAACACACCGTAGCATTCAATGTCTGCTGATTTGCTGGTTACTTTTTTCCCTAGATGATGTTGTGTTAAAAGCTCCAATGCGAAATAATGATCAAGCACTTCTATGTTTGGGTGGTTATGTACTTGCTCTAAAAGCGCTCGTTCAATTTCAAATCCAGTATTGTCTTTGTGGTGCAGAATTCTATTTTCTGAATGACCGCCTTCTTTTCCAAGATCATATTCTCCTTTTTTATTTTTATCAAAGCGAGCTCCCCAATTGATTAGCTCCTTAATGCGCTCGGTGGATTCGCTTATAACCATCCGTACTACCTCTTCATTGCATAAACCATCTCCGCAAATTAGGGTATCCTGAATATGTTTTTCGTATGAATCAGGTTCATACATTACGGATGCAATTCCGCCTTGTGCATACTTGGTGTTGGATTCGTCTTCGTTTGCTTTAGTAAGTATCAATACTTTTCCTTGCCCTGCCACTTTAAGCGCATAGCTTAATCCGGCTATGCCAGATCCAATAATAAGGAAGTCAACCTTTCTTTTCACGCTGTAAAGGTAAATCGTATTAGCTAATAACAAGTATGAGTAATTTTTTTTTAATATGATTATTTAATGTTTTTTACCCTTTTCCTTTTGTATCTTTGCATTATGGAACAAATAGCTAAACAACCAATTATCACTTACGCAGAAAGTACTCCTAATCCTGCAGCCATGAAGTTTGTTGCTAATAAAGTGCTGCTGGAAAATTCTGCTCCGTTGGAGTTTATGAGTCAGGCCGAAGCTAAGTCTTCGCCTTTAGCTACTGAATTATTTAATTTTCCCTTTGTAAAAAGTGTTTTTATAGCAGGTAATTATATTACAATATTGAAGGACGATAAACTAGATTGGGACGATATTACCTTGGAGCTAAGAGAGTTTTTGAGAGAATACCTCTCTTCAGGAAAAACTATAGTCAATAAAAATACTTCTTTGCCGCATGTAGAAGGAGAGTTTTCTGTGCCACCTTCTGTAGAAGCTATTACCGCCAATCAAGTTGACCACTCTATACCACAAACAGAGGTTGAGCAAAAAATTATTGCAACACTTGAGCAATATATTCGCCCTGCCGTTGAACAAGATGGAGGAATGATCGTTTTCAAATCTTTTAAAGATGGAGTAGTATCACTTTTAATGCGAGGTGCTTGCAGCGGATGTCCATCTTCAACAGTTACTTTAAAAGCTGGCATTCAGGCAATTCTAAAAAAGTTTGTTCCAGAAGTTACCGAAGTAGTGAGTGAAGGGTAGTAATTGACTATTTAAGCAACATCACTCCTGCGGTTATCATCAATATTCCAATCAGGTTCAGAATAAATCCTGCAACCATCATGTCTGATACTTTAATGCGGTTGCTGCCAAACACAATGGTGTTGGGAGCTGTAGCAATAGGTAACATAAATCCTAATGAGGCAGCCAGTGTTGCAGGAAGCATCAAAGTAAGTGGATGAACATCCAGTACTTCCACTAGTGGTAATATAATAGGTAGCATCAACTGTATACTTGCTACGTTGGAAGCGAACTCACTAATTACTGTAACCAATGTACAAAGGGCAAGGATGAGTAAAATAGGTGGAACGCCTTTCATAAACTCTAATTTTATAGCTAGCCAATGGCTTAATCCAGATAGTTCAAACCCTTTTGCGAGCGCAAACCCACTTCCAAATAAAAGTAGAATATGAAATGGGAGTTGCTTAGCCTCGTCCCAGCTCATAAGCATTTTGCCTTTTTCTGATTTTGAAGGAATAAAAAATAAAAGCAGAGCCATAGCTATAGCTACTGTTCCATCTTGAATATTGTCGGGATTAGGAAAAATATTTTTCCATCCGGGAATTTTAAAGCTTCCAAAATCTATTCCTGCGCGGGTAAACCACAATAACGCTGTTGCAGAAAAAATTAAGGAAACAACTTTTTCTTCATAGCGCAGCTTTCCAAGTTTCTTAAATTCTTCTTTGAAATATGCTGGTTCAAGAGGTATGTTGTCTTTTTTAGGAATGAATAATAAGCGCAAGACAAAATAAGCAGCAGTCAGAAATAGTAATGATATTGGAAACCCAATAGAAAACCAGCTGGCAAAATCAATGTCGTGGTTGTTGGGAAAAAACTTTTCATAAAACCTAAAGAATACCATGTTGGGAGGTGTGCCCACCAGCGTAGTCATTCCACCAATGGTAGCAGAATAGGCAAGTCCTATAAATAAACCTGTAGCGACTTTATTTTTTGAAGTTTTTGTTTCGTTTTCGGCTTCGTTGGTATTGCTCTTGCTAAGTGTCTCTTCAATTTTATGAACCACGGCAGTAATGGCAGCAAGCAACATCAGTACCGTGGCTGTATTGGATATCCACATTGAAAAAAAATAGGAAACACCCATTACGCCTGCTAAAATGGTTGCGGGGTTTTTCCCTACGCGCATTAATATTCGTAAGGCAATTCGTTTGTGTAAATCCCAGCGTTCAATAGCAATGGCCAAAATAAAGCCACCAATAAATAAAAACATAATAGGGTCCATGTATTCATTTGCAATGGTTGTGGTATCTGCTATCCCTAATAAAGGGATTAGTAAAAATGGCAAGAGTGAGGTGACCGCTAAGTGCACAATTTCTGTCATCCACCAAATAGCCACCCAAACAGTTACGGCAGCCATCCTAGTTGTTAAGGGATTAGCAACATCTATATCAACAAATAATAAGATGAGCAGCGCTGCAACAGGTCCTGAAAAAAATCGAATGCCGTAAGCAAGATTCATGTTGTAAAGTTATTGTTTATAGTTATTTCATGTCTAACGGTTCAGAGCACGCTGATGTTGCGGACTTAAAAGTACAAAACTATTAGCGTTGGGTTTAGAGGCAAAATATTGTCAATCGGTGTGGCGATTACAACTCATATTTATACAACCCTGCAATAACTTCATAATATTCTTTTTCTGTTTCCAAATAATTATCATAAGAATTGTGATAGTAGCTCAACTCTATAAAATATTCAATTGAAGAAATTTGCCCCAATAACAAAGATTTATTTAACAAAGCTGTATTGTTGAGTGTAGAAAAAACAGCTTGGTATTGCTCTAAGATTATTTTAAGGTTTGTGTATTTTTCGTAGAGTTTCTTTATTTCAAAAAAATGTTCGTTAATGTGACTCTGTAATTCTAAATCAGTGTAAAGATATTTTGCTTTCTGCAACTTTACCATATTTTTATTTTCCCATAGAGGAATGGTGATTCCTGCGTGAAGGCCTCGAAATGTTTGCCCTAGAATACCCTGATAATGATATCCCGCTTCCATTTTCGGTAGCGACATTGCTTTGCTTACTTCTACTTGTTTTTGCACGATGAGTTTTTCTTGTTCTAAATATTTCCGAAGAGGATCATTTTCTTCGTAATCTTTTTCTAATTGTTCAAATACGGGAATGCTTGGCAATAGAGGATAAATTGTATCTGCAAATAAAATTATATTACCTCCATTGAGTTCAGTAAGTTTCTGATTAAGTTGGTTGATGAAAGATAAATTTTCTTGAAAATATTTTTTGATTTCAATGAGTTGCAGGTTTGCTTTATTCGCATCCACAATATTTCCTTCTCCATTTTCTAATTTAGTTTGAAAGCCTTTAAATAATTTTTCAGCGTTCTGTTTTCTCTGTGTAAGTTGCGATTGAAGTTTATTGCGATATACTATTTCAATACAAACTTTCTTTGCTTCAAGTAAAATATCCTGTCGTGTTACTATAAGTTGAAATTCTGTCTGTACAATTTGCTGTTCAGATAATTGTTTCTTTTTTATGTATGCAGTTGGAAAATCAAATGACTGTGTTACGGTGAAATCATTTTGATTTCCTGCCGTATTGGGTGAGCCTATCATATAATCATAATTGACAGTAGGGTTGTAAGGTGCTAAGCCTGTTTTGTATTGCAGTTTTTGTGTCTCCTTAAATTGCGTGTTTGCAAATATGATTTTGTTGTTTTTTGCAATGTTTGTAAGAGCTGTATCAATGTTGTATTGGCCTTTTACAGTTAGAGAAAACGCAACAACAAGCAATTTTATGAGGATGAAATATTTTTTCATTTCTTTTCTGTTTTAGCGCCCGCTTGTTCGGCAGGCAGGTTTGACAAATAATATACTATCGGCACAATGAAAATATTAAGCAAGGTAGATGTGAGCAATCCTCCCAAAATAACTTTTGCCATTGGGCTTTGAATTTCATTGCCGGGTAAATCTCCTGCGATGGCAAGCGGAATTAGTGCAAGACCTGCGGTGAGTGCCGTCATGAGTATGGGGCTTAACCTGTCTTTTGATCCTATGATAATGGTGTCGTACAAGTTCATGCCTTCTTCTTTTAAAGTTTGGTAATGCGATACTAGTAATATTCCGTTTCGGGTGGCAACTCCAAATAAGGTGATGAAACCAATGATGGACGGAATGCTCATGATGCCGCTTGTGATATAAATACTGAATACCCCACCAATTAATGCAAGCGGCAGGTTCAGTAAAATTATACTTGCGATTTTTACATTCTTAAATTCCTGAAAAAGCAAAAGAAAAATTATGAGAAGGGAAATTAGAGAGGTTAACATCAATGTTTGTGAAGCTTCGGCTTCTGCCTCAAATTGTCCTCCGTATTCTACATGGTAGCCTTCGGAAAGCTTTACTTTTTTGTTGATGATTTTTTTAATGTCCTGTACTACACTTCTTTGGTCGCGCCCTGCAACATTGGCAGACACAACCGTTTTGCGTTGCACATTTTCGCGATTAATGGTGTTTGGTCCTGTTGTGCTTATGATATCGGCAATGTAATGAAGCGGAATTCTGCGATGATGGGATTGATTTTTATATAATGCGCTTCTATTTTCTGTATCCGCCATTTCATCATTTTCGCTAACTCCTAAATCTATTAATGTGTTGCGGATGTTTTCAATGGAGCCCCTGTTTGCATCATTAAACCGAAGTATTAAATCAAAGGTTTTATTGTTTTCGTAAATCTGCCCTACTTTTTCACCGGCAAAGGCAATATCAACAAACTCGTTAAATTCCCCCATAGTAATTCCGTAATGATTTAGCAGGTCGCGTTTTGCTTTTATCTGCACTTGCGGAATTTCGATAAGTTGCTCCACACTTAAATCTACCAACCCGTCAATATTTTGTATTTCATTTTTAATTTGGTTGGAAAGTGTAAAAAGTGTATTTAAATCATTTCCAAATATTTTTATTGCGATGTTTGCTCTTGTTCCAGAAAGCATGTGGTCGATCCTATGTCCGATTGGTTGCCCAATGGTAATGTTTACTCCCGAAACGCTTTTTAATTTTTCGCGAACATCCTCCGTAAATTCTTCACGGCTCCGGTCTTTCAATATAAAAGGGGCGTCTATTTCAGACGAATTAACGCCCTGAGCATGTTCATCCAATTCTGCTCTTCCCGTTCTTCGTGTAGTGACTTCAATTTCGGGAACAGACAACAACGCGTTTTCTACAGCAGAACCGATTTTGTTACTTTCTTCCAACGAAATTCCAGGTAAACTTACCGCGCTAACCACTAATGAGCCTTCGTTAAATTCAGGAAGAAAGCTTCGCCCCAATTGACTCATAGTAAAAAGAGCTACAATCAATAATACAGCAGAAGTTGCAATAATCGTTTTCTTCCATTGCATTAATTTTATGAGTGCATTGGTATAAGCTTTTTGAAGTCGTTCCACTAACCAGCTTTCTTTATGCTGCCTTTGTAGCATTTTATCATTGGCTAAAAGATAACTTCCTAGCACTGGGGTGAGCGTGATGCTTACAATGAGTGAGGCGAAAAGCGAAACAATAAAGGCAATTCCGAGCGGTGCTAATAATTTACCTTCCATGCCGGACAAAAAGAAAAGCGGAACGAATGCAACAATGATGATGAATGTTGCATTGATAATGGAAGTTCGTATTTCTACTGATGCGTCAAAAATTACTTTGAGTTTATCAGTGCGTTCGGCAATGGGTTTAGCTGCATTCTGCTTTAGTCGTTTGAAAACATTTTCAACATCTATAATTGCATCGTCAACCAATGCACCGATGGCAATTGCCATTCCGCCAAGGCTCATGGTGTTGATAGTGTATCCAAGCCAATTCAAAGTGAGAATAGCGGCAATTAATGAAATTGGTATTGCAAGTAATGAAATAACTGTTGCCCGCCAGTTCATTAAAAATAAAAACAAAATTATGACAACAAAGGCGCTACCTTCCAATAAAGTTTTTTGAATATTACTGATAGATGCGTTTATAAAATCTGCTTGGCGAAAAATGTTTGTGTTGACGTGAATGTCTTTGGGTAAATTGCTCTGCATGTCTGCAACAGCGTTATCAATTTCTTTTGTGAGGTCAAGCGTATTTGTTGCAGGCTGTTTTGCAACGGATAAAACAATTGCTGGTTTTGTGTTGGAAGACGCATCGCCAATTTTTTGTGCCGAACTTATTTTTATTTCAGCTACATCTTCAATCTTTATCACTTTCCCATTGGAAGATTTGATTACTGATTTTCCTAGCTCATTTATGTCGTTTGTTCTGCCTATGCCTTTTACAATGTATTCGTTTCCGTATTCATTCATGAAACCACCTGAAGAATTCCCGTTTGCTTCTGCTGCTGCTTTTAGTAATTCTTTAAGAGAGATATTGTAATAACTCATTTTTTGTGGTGAAGCCAAAATCTGATACTGTTTATATTCGCCACCCATTACAATTACCTGAGCAACACCACCTATGGCAAGTAATCTTGGTCGGATTGTCCAATCAGCAATGGTGCGTAGGTCCATTAAGGAAGTTGTATCAGAAGTTAAAGAGATGAACATGACCTCACCCATAATGCTTGACTGCGGAGTCATGGTAGGATTTCCAACTCCTTGCGGTAGTTTTTCGGCAACGGCAATTATTTTTTCATTTACAATTTGCCGTGCTTTAAAAATGTCGGTGTTCCATTCAAATTCAATCCACACAATTGAAATTCCTGCGGATGATGAACTGCGAACTCTCCGAACATTTGTTGCTCCATTTACAGAAGTTTCTATTGGAAAGGTTACTAACTTTTCTACTTCTTCGGGAGCCATGCCGTGTGCTTCTGTAAGCACCACTACAGTGGGTGCGGTGAGGTCAGGAAATACATCTACTTCCATTCGTGTGGCTACAAATGAACCAAACAATATGAGAAAAATCGATGCGACTACAATGAGCAATCGGTTGTTTAGTGAGAATTTTATTATTTTGTTTAACATGAAAGAAATTTTAAATTTTGAATGTTAAATTAATTGCCTTGAGAAGTTTTCACGATGGCAGTTAAAATGTTAATTAGTTGTTCAGCATCATTCAGATGCTTTGAAGTATCAATTTTTACAAGTTGACTTTTTTGGAGCAATCGCAACCAATACCTTGTTTCTCTAGCTTCTTTTGAAGCGATTGACATTTTTGCGGTAAAATCCTTCTTTGAAATGGCTGCTGTTGCCTCTTCAGCATTTGCACCGATACTCGTTCCGCTTCTCAATAATTGTTTTGACAAAATAAATTCTTTTTCCGAAACAAGTTGTTTGTAGAGTTCTATTATTTGGAGCGCGAATTCGAAAGATTTATCAAGAATAATATTTTCCTTTTTCATTGCTCTGTTGTTTTAATTAAAAATTTTAAATGCAGCATTCAAAATTTCTAATGTTCATGTCCGTGCGCAGGTAATGTGCCTGATGCGGTTGATAGTTTAATTTGATACGCTCCTTTGGTTACAATTCTTTCACCTTCGGCAACCCCTGAAAGAACTTGCACCTTTAACCCATCACTTGCGCCAAGCTTTACTTCCCGCTTCTGAAAACTTTCACCTTCGGTTTGTACATAAACAAAGAAATTACCCTGTTCTTCAATCAAGGATGAAACAGGAATTACCATTGCATCAGGAATTGGAAATGATTTTAGGTACACTTCTGCCACCGAACCAGAAATAATATCTCCCGTGTTGTCAATTTCAAAAGTTACTGGAATGAAAGGCGAATTAGCAGAGGCGCTTTTTCCGTAGGAAATTACCTTTCCGTTCAATTCTTGCGTGCTGTAAATTTTTTCGTTGTCGGTGGTTTTAAAATTGGCAGAAGTGATTGTAGCAAGATTGTTGAAGTGCTTTTGTGAAACATTTACCTGCAAAATCAGTTTCTTGTTTTTTGAAATGGTTGCCAAGGGTGTTCCGGCTTCAACAAATTGCCTTTCGGTAACAAAAACATTTTTTACAAAGCCGTTTATCGCAGATGTAACAATTTGGCCGTTAGCAGAATAATTTTTTGCAATGATGCCGAAAAGAGTTTGTGCATTTTCAAATTTCAGTTTAGTGTCCTGAAAATATTTTTCTGAAACTATTTTGTCTTTTACCAACTCTTTTGCACGGTCGTAATCTGCTTTTTCTTTTTCGTAATTCGCTTTTGCTTCTTTGTAGTTTGCATCAATATTCCCTTCCGCCAAATCTCCTCCCGTTATGGTGAACAGCGCTGTCTCCGAATTTACTTCTGATCCTATAATGGTTTTGTTTCCTGTAAACAAAACGATTCCGTTAGCTTTCGCAGTTACAATGATTTCGTCACCCGGTGCTGAAAGGATTTGTCCGCTTGTTTTAATAATGTTGCTAAACGCTTGCTTTTTTACAGGTACGTTTGCAAACTCCACTTTCCACGCTTGTTCTTTCAAATAAGTAATGTCGCGGCTTCCACTTTCTTCGTGTTGTTCCGCTAATGCAGTTTTTTCATCGGCATACACTTTTATGTTATCAATGGTTATTTCATCAATATAGTTTTTTGTTTTAATGTTGAACACTAACTTTCCTATACCTGCTGTTGTCGGATTTATTGATAAATGATAAATACCGGGAACACTTGGAGTATCTATGATTTGTTTTATTCCTTTTCCGTTAACAATTAAACTTATAGTAACAGAACCTTCTGTTAACGGCAGAAAATATTCACCAAGGATTGTAAAGTGAGCAGCAAATTTTGAGGCGCTGCCCACAATCAATGGTTTAAACTCTACAAACACTTCTGATTTGTCGGAATAAAGTGTGTAAGAGAGCGGTTCTAAGCCGTGTTCGTGTTTTTCCTGCTCTTGTTTGCCGACACATCCTCCAAAAAGAAAAGTTAGTATCGTTAATGATGAAATAAATTTGTTCATTGTTTTTGATTTTATAAATCCCCTGATTTAATGCTTATGACTGCCATTGTGATTATGGTCGTGTGATTCTAGTGTGTCTTCATCAGCGTTGAATTCTTCCTGCCCGTGATGGCTGGAGGTGTCGCTGTGTTCATGAACGCCTTCATCATTGTGTTGGTGTGTTCCGTCATTATGGTCGTGTACTTTTGTTTGATTGTTGGAACATCCTGCAACCATGAATGCAAAAATTGTTATTGAAAGAAATATCTTTTTCATTGCCGTGTTTTTAATATTATAAAATAAATAGAAAATCATCGTTCACATTTATGCAATGCAAAAAATGTTCGCTTTCCGAATAGAGAGCTTTTAAGCGATAAGGGCAGGTGGAGCTCGCAAGCCCGAAGAAAGGAAATGAGGTGAAGAAGAAACGAGTAGTTCAGCAGGAGGTTTATAGATTAAAGGCAGAATGATAAACTTGGCTATTAAATAATTGGCAGGCAAAACGGCAAAAACCGAAAGTAGTTGTTTAGAAAATGTGTTGTTAAAATTGTGTACGGTTATGAAAGTGAATCCGTCAGCAGCATGTAAAAAGTGAGAAAAAAGGTGATTGAGGCCTTCGCTGTCTGCCTCATCGTCATGGTGGTGTTCAGTTTGATGATGCTCTGCTAATTCATGATTGCTTTCATGGTGGTGATGTGGAATGACACTATGCCCAAGCATAATCACATAAGCAATTATCATCAATAATAGGGCTGTGTATCTTTTCAGCATCAGAGCGAAGATAGGGAATTTATCTTATTTCATATTTTAGGGCTTTCTTCTTCAATTTTCAATCCATAATTTTATTAACTTCACACCCCGAAGGGATAAAAAGCACTTCTCAACTTTCGGATGTCAAATTCAACTAAATATATTTTTGTTACCGGTGGGGTTACTTCCTCATTGGGGAAGGGTATTATCTCCGCCTCCTTAGCCAAGCTATTGCAAGCGCGAGGATATACGGTTGCTATTCAAAAGTTGGATCCTTATATAAATGTTGATCCGGGTACGATGAATCCGTATGAACACGGAGAATGTTATGTGACGGAAGATGGCGCAGAAACAGATTTGGATTTAGGACATTACGAGCGTTTCATCGGCATCCCTACTTCGCAAGCAAATAATATTACTACGGGTAGAATTTATCAGAGTGTAATTAACAAAGAGCGTAACGGAGATTATTTAGGTAAGACTGTTCAAGTTATTCCACATATTACAGATGAAATAAAAACTCGTATACGTGTGCTTGGTTCTACTGGAAATTACCAAATAGTTATTACTGAAATTGGAGGAACGGTTGGAGATATTGAGTCGTTACCATACGTAGAAGCCATGCGTCAGATGCGATGGGAGATGGGAAAAGAAAATTGTTTGGTGATTCACTTAACGCTTATTCCTTATCTATCTACCACGGGCGAATTAAAAACCAAACCTACTCAACATTCTGTTAAAACGTTGTTGGAATATGGTATTCAGGCAGATATACTGGTTTGTAGAACCGAACATAAATTAAATAAAGATATCCGTAACAAGATTGCACTTTTTTGTAACGTTAAGCCCGAAGCGGTAATAGAATCTATCGATGCTAATACCATCTATGAAGTTCCGTTATTGATGGAAAAGGAAAAGCTTGATATTGTAGCTCTAAAAAAACTTGAGCTTCCTATTCCCGAAAATATTTATTTAGATGATTGGAAAGAGTTTTTACACAAGCTAAAAAATCCTAAATCTGAAATTAAAATTGGTTTGGTTGGAAAATATGTGGAGTTAAAAGATTCATACAAATCAATTTCTGAGTCTCTAATTCATGCGGGTGCAGTAAATAACTGTCAGGTAAATGTTAAGTGGATTCATTCCGAATGGATAAATGCAGAAAACGTTGCCGAGAAATTAGCAGGACTCTCAGGCGTAATTGTAGCACCTGGGTTTGGAAAGCGTGGCATCGAAGGAAAAATTGCCGCTATTCAGTTTGTGCGCGAGCATGAGATTCCGTTTTTAGGAATTTGTTTGGGCATGCAATGTGCAGTTATTGAGTTTGCGCGTAATGTCCTTGGTTTGACTGACGCACATTCTACAGAAATAAACCCATCTACTTCTAATCCGGTTATCGATTTATTGGAAACTCAAAAGGGTGTTACCAAAATGGGTGGCACCATGCGTTTAGGAGCTTATCCATGTCAGTTAAAAGAAGATACCAAAATTGCAGCAGTCTATAAAGAGAAAACTATATCCGAGCGCCATCGCCATCGTTATGAATTTAATAATGAGTACTTAAAAGATTTTGAAAATGCCGGAATGATTGCTTCAGGAATTAATCCAGATGGTGGTTTAGTGGAAATTGTCGAGCTTAAAAACCATCCTTGGTTTATAGGCGTTCAGTTTCATCCCGAATATAAAAGTACGGTAGTAAAGCCTCACCCTTTATTTGTTGGCTTTGTTGGCGCTGCAGTAGAAATTGGCGCTTTGAAGAAAAGTATCCCTGCAGGCGAATAGAGACTACCCAAAAATATTCAACATTTTATTCAATTTGTATTTGTAAAAAAATACAGTCAATACATATTGGGTTGATTCTCTGTGCAACTCTGTGTTCTCTTTTCCTCTGTGTTGGAAGTTTTTTAACACTCTAAAGGAGCCCTTTCCAAAGGACCCCTTTGGGTCGGACAGAGCTCACCGAATCCCATTAGGCTTCTTATATCTTTTAGATATATAATATTATATTTGCGTTCTTTAAAATTAGACTTTACTAAACGCGTTTTTTGTAGCTTTTATGGATAAAAATTCAATCACCGGTATCATTATTATTTGTGGGTTAATGTTTGGCTGGATGTGGTATTCTGCACCTAGTGCCGAAGAAATAGCAAAGCAAAAAATAGCAAAAGATTCTATAGAGGTTGTTCAAAACAAAGCAGCACGCGAGAACTTAGTTAAGGAATTGTTTGCAGATTCTACTAACAGCACAAATCATACTTTAAGTTCAAAAAACGATTCTTTAACTTCTTCTGATTCTGCTAAGACAGCATTGCTTGTAAATAAATACGATGTATTTGCTTCTGCTGCAATTGAAAATAAGGATGAATATAAAATTGAAAATAATTTAATAGAAGCAACCATTTCTTCCAAAGGAGGAAGAATTACAAACGTGCGACTTAAAAAATACCGCACACATGATTCTTTGCCTTTAAATTTATTTACCGCGGATTCTTCTTCATTTGGAATTTTATTTGATACCGAGCGTAACAGAACTATTAATACAGGCGATTTATATTTTAAATCCTCCGAACAATCAAGTATAGGTAAGTCAAAGCTGGCAATGCGATTATATGCCAATGGAAACGAAGAGGGTAGGAGCAGCCAATATTTGGAATATGAATATGCGTTGGAAGCAGATTCCTACATGCTTACTTATAAAATAAATGCAGTTGGTTTGCAAGATATAATAGCATCTAATTTAAATGAACTTAGTATAAATTGGAGCATGCGTAGTCCTACGCAGGAAAAAGATATTACTACACAGCAACAAAACTCGACAGCATATTTTAAATACTTAGAAGAAGCTCCTGATTACCTTTCAGAAACATCGGATGAAACCAAGTTATTTGAGGCAAGAGTTAAGTGGGTAGCATTTAAGCAGCAGTTTTTTACTTCGGTACTTATTGCAGATAACCATTTTGAAAAAACAGGAGCGGATGTATCTTCTTTCGATGTAAAAAACTCTTCTAGCTACGTAAAGAAATTCTCCACTAACCTAACCATGCCTTACGAGCATAAGTCAAGTGAAACTTTTGGCATGCGTTATTATTTTGGTCCCAATCATTTCCAAACATTAAAAAGCTATGAGAATTTAAATTTAGAAAAACAAGTGCCTCTTGGCTGGGGAATATTTGGATGGGTAAATAAATTTTTAGTGATTCCAATATTTAATTTTTTAGAAGGTTTTAATCTTAATTACGCAATTATTATTCTCTGCTTAACGCTTATATTTAAAATATTACTTTTTCCTATTGCCTACAAAACGTATGTATCGTCAGCTAAAATGCGTGTGTTAAAGCCGGAGATTGATGAGATAAATAAAAAATTTGGTAATGACGATGCTATGAAAAAGCAACAGGCTACCATGGCGCTGTATAATAAAGCAGGTGTTAGTCCATTGGCTGGCTGTATTCCCGCATTACTTCAAATGCCAATACTATTAGCCTTATTCCGATTTTTCCCAGCTTCTATAGAACTTAGGCAACAAGGATTTTGGTGGGCGCATGATCTTTCAACGTATGATTCTGTTTGGAATTTTGGGAAGCTACCAGTCATTGACTTTATCTATGGTGATCATGTGAGTGTTTGGGCGTTACTTTGTACAATAACTACTTTAATTTATACTCATCTAAATAGCCAGATGATGGGAAGCCCTGGCCAACAGCAAATGCCGGGAATGAAATACATGATTTACTTAATGCCTATCATGTTTTTGCCTTTCTTAAATAAATTTTCAGCCGGACTTAGCTATTACTACACACTAGCAAACATTATTAGCTTCATGCAAATGTTTGTGATTAGAAGATTTGTAGATGAGAAAAAATTGCATGCTCAAATTGAAGCGCACAAGAAAAAACCTGCTAAGGCGGCATCCTCATTTCAGCAAAAGTTGCAAAAAAGGTTAGAAGATGCTCAGAAACAAAGAGCAAAGAAGTAGTCAAACTATTTTTTAAGAAAGGGAAAGAAACTTGCTTGCTTCTGATATTGCTTTTTGAAGTCCTTCTGAATTTGTTCCCCCTGCTGTTGCGTAAAATGGCTGTCCGCCACCGCCACCATTAATTTCTTTTGCAAGTTCTTTTATAATGTTTCCGGCATGAAGCTTTTTTTCTTTTACCAGGTTGTCCGATAACATAACAGAGAGGCTGGGTCTCCCATTTACTACAGCTCCTAATACTAGAAACAAATTATCGACTTTATTTTTAATATCAAACGAAAGTTTTTTTATTGCTTCGGAAGAATCCAACTCAATTTTTTCTGATATGAAGTTGATGCCATTCTTATTTTGAACTTTTGAAATTAGTTCTGTTTGTAAAAAAGTTGCCTTCTCCTGAAGCAAAGATTCAATTTGTTTTGATAGCTCTGAATTTTGTGATTGCAGATCTTGGATGCTCTTTAGTAAGTCCTTAGGATTTTTAAATAAGGAGTTCACTTGATTCAATTTATCTAACTGAGAATTCAAAAACTCTTCTGCTTTTGCAGCGGTAGTAGCTTCAATTCTTCGAATTCCTGCAGCAACAGCGCTTTCGGAAGTAATTTTGAAATAGCCAATCTCTCCAGTTGCGCTCACGTGTGTGCCTCCGCAAAGTTCAATAGAATAATTTTTATCCATGGTAACTACTCGAACAGTTTCACCATATTTTTCTCCAAACAAAGCCATGGCACCGGTTTTTTTGGCTTCTTCCACAGCCATTACTTGCGTTTGGCAGGAGATATTTTCGCGTATTTTTTGATTTACTAAAATCTCAATTTTAGAAATTTCCTCGTCCGTAACTTTTAAAAAATGAGAGAAGTCAAAACGCAATTGATCTTCATTAACCAAAGAGCCTTTTTGTTCAACGTGTTTGCCTAGTATTTGACGTAGCGCTGCGTGTAGTAAATGGGTGGCAGAGTGATTGTTTTTAGTATTCGTGCGCTTCGTATTATTTACGATTGCTTTAAATTCTACCAGTAAGTTTTTAGGTATCGCATCAGAATAATGAACGATAAGATTGTTTTCCTTTTTCGTATCTAGGATATTTATTTTTTCATTTTCAGATTCTAATACACCTATATCCCCAACTTGTCCACCACTTTCGGCATAAAAAGGTGTTTGGTTTAAAATGATTTGATAAACTTCTTTCCCCTTGGATTTTACCTTTCTGTATTTTACAATTTTAGAAATACAATCCAATGTGTTGTATCCAACAAAGGAGCTAATATCTTTGGGTGCGTTTCCAACATCAATCCAGTCGGCAACATCCACCTTGGCATCATCGCGAGAACGAGATTTTTGCTTGCTCATCTCCTCGTTAAATCCTTCCTCATCAATGGATAAGCCGGATTGCCTAGCAATTAAAGAAGTAAGATCCAGCGGAAAGCCATAGGTGTCGTAAAGCTCAAAAGCAGTTTTGCCATCAACAATTTTTGCATTTTTAGAATTAGAAATCTCAGAACAAACAGCATCTATTTTTTTTAACCCTTGTTCTAACGTTCTGAAGAATGCTGTTTCTTCTTCTTTGATTACTTTCTGGACAAATGTTTTTTCTTTTTCTATTTCAGGAAAAAAATCTCCCATTTGATTTGCAAGGACTGGAACTAATAAATGAAGAAATGGTTCTTTTATTCCCAGCGATTGATATCCGTAGCGCACTGCTCTTCTCAATATTCGTCTTATAACATATCCTGCTCCCGTGTTAGAAGGAAGTTGCCCATCAGCAATGGTAAAAGCAATGGCACGTATATGATCTGCAATTACACGCATGCCAATGTTTGTAATTTCAGATTGCTCATTTTTATCTTCTGGCTTGTATCTAAGCCCGCACATTTCTTCAATCTTCCGTATGATAGGCTGAAAAATATCTGTATCGTAAGTAGATTTTTTTCCTTGCAACGCCATGCTAAGCCTTTCAAAGCCCATGCCTGTATCTACGTGTCTTGCTGGAAGCTTTTCAAGTACTCCATTTGCTTTACGGTTATATTCCATGAACACCAAATTCCAAATTTCTACCACTTCGGGATGGCTCTTGTTTACTAAAGTTTTTCCATCCACTTTCTCTCTATCTTTCTCGTCACGTAAGTCTACATGTACTTCGGAGCATGGACCACATGGACCAGTTTCGCCCATCTCCCAGAAATTATCTTTTTTATTTCCGTTAATGATTCGAGCAGGCTGAATATAATTTTTCCAATTATCAGCAGATTCCTGATCAAATGCAATGTTATCGTCTTGACTGCCTTCAAATACGGTTACATATAATCGATCGGGTGAAATATTATATACTCCGGTAAGTAATTCCCAGGCCCATTTTATTGCGTCCTTTTTAAAATACCCACTGCTAGGTTTTGCAGGGTCTCCAAAACTCCAGTTGCCAAGCATTTCAAACATGGTATGATGGTAGGTGTCAATTCCTACTTCTTCCAAATCGTTATGCTTGCCGGAAACACGAAGGCATTTTTGAGAATCAGCAATTCGGGAGTTTGTAATTTTGCCATTCCCTAAAAACAAATCTTTAAATTGATTCATCCCTGCATTGGTAAACATCAGGGTAGGGTCATTTTTAATAACCAACGGAGCGGAAGGAACAATAACATGATTTTTATCTCGAAAGAACTCAAGATACTTTTCGCGAATTTTGACTGATTTCATCGTTTTGAATAAATTACGGATAAAAAAACGAGTTAATATCTCTGTTGATTTCGCAATATATATAGTGGTACAAAAATAGATTATTTCTGTACATTTGCTGCTGAAATTAACAAGGATGTCAAAAATTAAATATCGTTTTAACACTCACTCACTTACTTACGAGAAAGTTGGGTTTAGCTGGAAAAAGATTGCACTAAAGGTGTTTTCTTACCTAGCTATAGGAACGGTGTTTGCCGGAATAACCGTATTTATTGCCTTTACCTATTTTGATTCTCCAAAAGAGAAAATGCAAAAAAGAGAAATAGAGTGGATGTCCTACCAGTATGATATTTTAAATAAAAAGTTGGGGGAAGTTCAATCTGTGTTAACGGATATTGAAAAAAGAGATGATAACATTTACAGACTGGTTTTTGAGGCAGACCCTATTGCTTCGGAAATTCGCAGAGCAGGCTTTGGAGGAGTAGACCGATATAAAGAATTGGAAGGATACGAGAATTCTACTTTAATTATTGAAAATACAAAACGTCTTGATCAAATTTCAAAGCAACTATATATACAGTCTAAATCGTTTGATGAAGTAATAAAAATGGCTAAGAACAAAGAAGTAATGTTAGCTTGTATCCCTGCCATTCAACCTATTTCAAATAGAGATTTAAAACATTCACCATCAGGATTTGGAATGAGGATGCATCCCATTTATAAATATTCTAAGTTTCATTCTGGCATGGACTTTACTGCCAATGTAGGAGCTAAAATATATGCTACAGGCGATGGAGTTGTTAGTGCATCTGAGTATGGATCAGGCTACGGAAATCATGTGGTGGTTAATCATGGTTATGGGTATACAACCTTATATGCTCATATGAGTAAGATAGCAGTACGAGTTGGCAAGAAAGTAAAACGAGGGGAGCTGTTAGGCTACGTAGGAAATACAGGACTATCAGCGGGCCCACACGTGCATTATGAAGTGCATAAAAACGGAAGCCCTGTGAATCCGGTAAATTTCTATTACAACGATCTTACTCCGGCCGAGTATAAGCAAATGATAGAGCTGTCTTCTCGTGCTTCACAATCGTTCGACTAGGCTCAATACTAATATACAGCCCATACAAATGGGCGCACGACATTTTTCCGGTCACTTCAATTTCCTATGTGGGCTTCGACAAGCTCAGCCCACAATTTTTTGCCTAATCCGAGGTCTGTCCGAAGGCTGTTTATCGGATTTTTGTCCTGCGCCCCCATGCAAATGATACAAATTTTACAGAATTTTTTATTTGTATATTGGTATCATTAGCATTCATTAGTATATTCGTATAATATTAGTTTTTAAATTTGTTCTACGTAAAAGCCCAACTATGCCCTATATAGAAAAAGAACCGGAACGCATATTATTCTCAATAGGAGAAGTAGCAAAGAAGTTTAAGGTAAACACTTCGCTTATCCGTTTTTGGGAAAAAGAGTTTGACATTCTAAAGCCAAAGAAAAACAAAAAAGGGAATCGCTTATTTACAAAACAGGACATAGATAATTTACACATCATTTATCACCTAGTGAAAGAGCGGGGTTTTAAGTTGGAAGGCGCTAAGCGCAAGCTGAAGCAAAACAAAGAAGAAGTAGTTGATTCTGTTGAGATGGTAAAATCCCTAAAGAGTATTAAGAGTTTTTTGATGGAAATGAAAGAGCAGCTGTAATCCCCAAAAGTCCCATTTATTAAAATAGAACACAGATAACGCTGATTTTTTATGATTTTGTTCGAGCAGAGTCTATCGGCAGAGGACTCTGCGAAAATATTTCATCAGAGTCTCGACCTTGCTTTGCACGCTGTCGCAGAAGCTTTAGCGTAGGCGCCCAAAGCGCTGCGCGAAGGCAAGAGCGTAGGCTCTGATGGTCAGAAAAATTTATTTTATCTGTGTTAATCATAGCAATCAGTATCAACTGCGTTCCATTTATTTTTTCATCAGATGAGTGCTGTACCTAGGGCGCGGAGATTGTACAAATGCTTAAACGAGTAAAGAGTTTTCTTAAGGAGAAAAAGGAGCAAATTGTTCACCTCCTCAATCAGGCAACTTTTGACAGGTCGACCTTAATGGAGTAACCTAATTTTTTTAAAAATTTTTCGCAATCTTCCCAAAGTAAGCCAAAGTTGTTTACATCAGCAACACCGATTCTTGCAACCACATCTCTGATTTCCTTGCGATGCTTTTCTTCAAATTCAGCATCCATCATTGCATTTTCACACCAATAAATCAGTTGGTTTAATGGGATGCGATGTTTTAAATAAGCAAGAAGCTTTTCGGCTACTTTTTGTCTGGTTATTATCATTTGTATATTTTTTTATGCCCTTTATCTGCAGGGTATTTTTCGTGAACTTCAACTAATTAATTTTTCTGATTGTAAATTTCCTGATAGAATTTTATTGTCTTCTCGTTTTTGTCAACCACTTTTACATACCTGGCCTTCCAGCCATGGCGACCCGGAATTTCAAACCAGTAAACTCTCCCGTTATCTTCGGTCTCTTTCCAGTTCTCAAATTTGCTTTGATTCTTTTGCCGCTTTTTACTAGGCATTTCCAAAGATATAAATTATTATTTGAAGTCGAGCAAAAACGCAAACAGAATAAAGAGGAAGTAATTAATTCTGTAGAGATGACAAAGTGCTCAAAAATATTAAGAGTTTTTTAGTGGAGATGAAAGTGCAATTATAGCTCTTCTTTATTCGTATAATTCTTAAATAAATAGTAAAGTACAATTAACTTAATTGTAAGAGAATGGAAATTTATTAGAATGAATTTGAAGATTGATACTTACTCCACAATCACCACGACATCATCATAGCCGCAAATTCCAGACCATCTAAACACATAGGTTCCGCTTGCCAATCCGGTAGTGGTCGTAATTGGGCTGGCAGGTGTTGTGATCGTTGTAGCAGCACCACCAATTTGTGACCAAGTTCCTGTTCCGGTTCCTGCCATGGTTGCAACTGTTGTACCGATACAGAGATACTGATCTTTTCCTGCATCTGCTAATAGGGCAACTGTAGTTGATTGATTATTTGACGGAGGGGAAGTGGTTAAATATTTTTCTGACCCTACATTACAATTATATTCAAAGACTTTGTAATGATAAACGGTTCCGCTGTTTAGTCCCGATACTGTAACATTATTACCAATACCATTGTAAACTACATATTCGTTGGCAGCGATAGTACTTCCGTTTCCGTAAATAGCATCTGCGGTTTCGGTGGTGTTATCTGTTGGAGTGCCTGCCACTGCATTTGCTTCTTTTACTACTACAATCCTCTGGGTTCCATTTCCATTAGACCAATTAACATCCATCTGCGTGCATCCTACGGAAGCAAACGATAGAGAATTAGCCGGAGTAGTTGGCGTAGCACACACCGGCACAATGGTAACACAATAATCTTCTGTTTCCCCGTAGCTTAGTGTAGAGCAATAATCACCAGTTGCTGGAACGGCATTGTACATCACTCGTACGCGCATTCCAGTCGATTTAGCTGTTGTTCCACCTGGGATATTGATTACTCCATTGAACGAAGAACCGGTAGTTCCTGAATTCCAAACATCTTCACCTGCATCTGCAAAATCTGCATCGCCATTCCAGTCTACCCATATTCGTGCGCCAACCAGGTAGGTTGAAGTTGCTTTAGTAATATTGAAATTGAAAGAGGTCCCAGTAATAGCAGTTACGCATTGCATGGAATAATTTCCGTAGTGACTATTGCCTGCACTAGAACACCCTGTAGAATTATTAATGTTAGTGATGCCACCATTCGTGTTGAAGTTACTGATGTACATTCCATATGGACAAGCATCGTAGGTGAATGGAGGAACACAATAACATAGGTTACCTGTTGCAAATGTTCTTATACCTGCAGTTGGGCCGTTACCGCAAGCGTTGATTGGTACAACTTTCCAATAGTAAAGCGTATTGGTGCTTAGTGGTATTGGATTGTAGGTCAGCACGTTTCCAACATTTACACCATTCAAAATATTTGTTGCAGATGGATTTGTTCCTAAGTAAAGTAAGTAGCTGGTGGCAGCAGTTGAGGCGGTCCAGTTCAAGCTAGTTGATGTGTTATTCGGACACTGATTAACTGCACCATTAGCAGGTGTGCTAAGCGAGTTAGTTTGCGGTAGAGTAGTAGTTGTTACAGTAATGTTTCCAGAATTTCCAGATGTTTGACATGGATTGACTGCACGTACTCGGTAGAAATACGTAGTGCCTATTGTTAAGCCAGTTACATTATACGTTATTACATTACCGACATTTAGGTCATTATATCCAGGTACAAATGCGGAGAACCCGGCATTAGTTGCAACATCTAACCTGTAACTTCCTACTGCAGATACGGCAGACCAATTTGCAGTGAAGAATGAACAGCCAATAGCAGTGGCTGCGCTAGCAGTAGGGATTGCTGCAGTATTTAGGGTAGTTACAAGTCTGTAGGCTGCAACACCACTTTTTTGTCCGCAAGCGTCAACAGCACGTGTACGATAATAATAATTTGTGTTGTTTGATAATCCTGGAATTACAATCGTGTTGACATTTCCAACATTGAAATTTTGATAGCCACCTACAAATGTTCCTGCACCAAATCCAGTACTGGTTGAAACATCTATTTCATAGGATACTGCATTTGTTATACTACTCCAGTTTGCATTGAACTGGCAAGTAGCAATGTTGGTTGCTACATTGTTTGTCGGTGCTGCAAGGGGGCCTAATGTAAACACAGAACGATAGGCGGCAACACCGCTAGGCTGCCCACACGCATCGATAGCTCTTACTCGGTAATAATGCCAGGTTCCAGGAGTTAGGGCGGTTACAGAATACGTTAAAACGTTTCCAACATTGAGACCGTTGAATCCGGCTAAGTTTGGTGAGAAGGATGTGTTTAAAGAAACATCAATTTGGTAGGAGGCAGCTCCAGCTACGGAAGTCCAATTGCCATCAAATGCATTGCAGGTTATGTTTGTCGCAACACTGTTGGTTGGACTTCCCAGAGGCCCTAAAGTTGGTGCTGTTTGGTAAGCATTAAAGCCACTTGTTTGAGAGCAGCCGTCAATTGCTCGCACGCGATAATAATAGTTTGTATTGGGTGTTAATCCAGTTACAGGATATGTTAACACATTTCCAACGTTCAAATCCTGATAGCCAGTCACAAAAGTACCTGCACCAAATCCGGTGCTTGTAGAAACGTCTAATCGGTATGTAACTGCAGTTGCGCTTACTGTCCAGTTAGCAACGAAGCTGTTACACGCAACACTTGTTTCTGAGCTGTTAGTTGGATTCGAAGGAACGCTATTTGTAATTGTTAATGATGCTGCTTCTGAATTAGAAAAACACCCACCTGTGCCTGTGGTAGTGCACAAATATGAATACGTTGCAGCTACAGAAATGTTTGCAATGGTAATTGTTGGAGTTGAAGCATTGGTGTACACTGCACCTGCAGGAGTACCGTTCACCACATTGTTCCAAGCAGCTCCGTTCCAATACTTCCATTGATATGTGCTTGCGCCACTAGCAATAATTCCCAAATTAGCAGACCCAATATTTATACAGGCAGATGCATTGGATGGTTGCGTAGTCACAACCGCATCACATACATAAACCGTAAAGTCATAGGTCTGCCCGTAGTTCATACTAGCACCACAATCTGCTGTCGTAACACCAGGTATGGTATTATACTGAACAATTACGCGCATTCTCTTTGTGCCCAATGAAGTTCCTCCTGGAATTGTTATACTTCCTGCTGCGGAAAAAGCTACCGCACCTGTCCAAATATCTTCACCCGCATCGGCAAAGTCTCCATCATCGTTTAAGTCAATCCAGATACGGTACCCAAGTTGGTAAGCTCCTGATGCATCGGTCATGCTTACGTTAAAGGAGTTGCCGGCAGAGACGGTAACAGCTTGCGAAGTATAGTCAGTGTAATAGGGAGTAGTAACACAAGAAGGAGAAACGCTGATATTAGAAGATCCACCAGTGGTACTAAAATTACTCAGGTACATGCTATAGGTACATGCATTGGATGTGAACGTAGGCGTACAGAAACAAAGCGGTCCGGTGGTAAAAGACCAGATGACAGGTGCAGCCGCATCTCCGCAGTTGTTGGTAGGCACAATCTTCCAGTAGTAAGTAGTGTTGCGAGTAAGGGTAGGAACGTAAGTAAGTACCAGTCCTAAATTAGTTCCGTTAACGATGTTGGTAGCAGCAGGATCTGTTCCAAAATAAAGTTTGTATCCTGCAGGCGAACCTGTAGCAGCGGTCCAGTTCAGTGTAGCAGCCGTAGGGCCGTTTGGACAAAGAGCAGTAGCCCCGTTAGCAGGTGAAGAGATGCCGGCCACAGAAGGTATGCCACTTATAACAGTAAGCGAAGCAGAGTTCGAGGGCGTAGAACATCCGTTGATGGCATTACACATGTACGAATAAGTAGCAACTGTAGAGATACCGCTAACGGTCATAGTAGGAGTAGCGGCCGCTCCGTTAGTGTATACTGCTCCAACAGGAGTTCCGTTGACCACGTTAGCCCAAGCAGCACCGGTCCAGTATAACCACTGATAGGAAGTAGCACCTGAAGCAGTTACCCAAAGATTAGCAGATCCGCTGGTGACACAAGCAGAAGTGTTAGCCGGCTGTGTAGATATAGAAACAGGACAAACATTAAGTGTGTAATCTTCAATCTCACCGTTGGAAGCAGTTCCACATCCTGTAGAAGCTCCGGAAACAGTTAAGGCGGTGGTGCTGTACCACTGCGCAACACGCATACGGGTATAACCCGAGGCCGCTCCTGCAGGAGGTACGATGGTAGTAGAATAATCTCCGAGTCCGGCAGTACTGTACATGGTTTCATTGGCATCTGCAAAATCACCATCTTGGTTCCAGTCTACCCAGATGTACCTGCTGTCGGAATAGATGTTGGTAGAATAGTCGATGGTGATGGTGTAGGTGTTACCAATACTTACATCGGTAGAAAGGTTGGTGTAATCGGCATAACCACCGGCAGTATAAACCGCATTTATATTGTTAATGCTACCCATGGTAATTCCTCTGTTGTACCCGTAAGCAGAAGAAGTAGAAGCAGGCACACAAGGACAAGTAGGTCCTGTAATGAAAGACCAAGTAGCTGCACCGGTAGCATCCCCGCAGGAATTGGTTGGTACAATCTTCCAGTAATAAGTAGTGTTGGCAGTAAGCGCACCAGGGTTGTAAGTAAGCACTGCCCCTTGATCCGTGCCATTAACAATGTTCGTTGCCGAAACATCGGTACCAAAATAAAGTTTGTATCCTGCAGGAGTACCAGTAGCAGCCGTCCAGTTAAGTGTTGGGGCGCTTGCTCCTGAAGGACAATAGCCCACACTTGCATTAGCAGGAGAAGTAATACTCACGGTAGAAGGCACACCAGGAAGTATGTTCAGTGTAGCAGTAGCGGAAGTAATGGTACATCCACCGCCACCAGTTACTACACACTGATAAGAATAAGTAGCAGCAGTAGAGATGCTGGCGATTGTTACACTGTTAGTAGTGGCGTTTGTATAGACTGCACCAGTCGGAGTTCCGTTCACTACATTGTTCCAAGCAGCACCGTTCCAATACTTCCATTGATAGGCAGTAGCAGCAGTAGCAGTAAGACTTAGACCAGCAGAACCAGTCGTAACACAGGCAGTATTGTTAGCAGGCTGCGCAGTGATTACCGCATCACAGACATTTACAGTAAAGTCATAAGACTGTCCGTAGTTCATAGAGGCACCACAATCTGCATTACCTACAGCAGGAATCGTGTTGTACTGAACAACCACCCGCATTCTTTTAAGACCAGGTGTTGTTCCGCCAGGAATCGTAATGGCACCAGCAGCGGAGAATGCCACGGCATAGGACCAGTTCGCTTCACCTGCATCGGCAAAGTCTCCATCATCGTTTAAGTCAATCCAGATACGGTACCCAAGTTGGTAAGCTCCTGATGCATCGGTCATGCTTACGTTAAAGGAGTTGCCGGCAGAGACGGTAACAGCTTGCGAAG
>Ga0163152_10001331_pt1 | contig 39436 bp, 45 predicted proteins | sample OliLakLV19MP8IB2_FD_148635 | JGI IMG/M metagenome (GOLD analysis project Ga0163152, IMG submission 148635) | Freshwater microbial mat bacterial communities from Lake Vanda, McMurdo Dry Valleys, Antarctica - Oligotrophic Lake LV.19.MP8.IB-2 | ecosystem: Environmental > Aquatic > Freshwater >...
GTCGCCATGCCTTCTTCTGATTTTAAAATTCGTTTACTGCTCATGATCAACATCCATTATCCGGGGTAAAAAAATATTTTTCTCTGTCTATCCCAGTGCCGCCAGCAAACTCTGGCTTTTGCAATAAAAAATTAAGTCTTTGCGCCATGAAAGCCATGCATTCATCTTCGTTAGGCTCTCGCGATAAAAATGAGGAGACATTTGCTGCAAAAGGTTTTTCGCCTGTGTTGCCAAGAATAGGAATGCGAATATTCATAAGATTGGCCACTAATTTTACCCTTGAACCCAAATAAGCCTTGCCGGTGGGATTAGAGTTTCCTGGGTATACGTCGTTCCAGGCGCCACTTAGACTTTCGTCAAACCCTGGACCGCCTTTAAGTTCAAACCAGCCACCGGCTCTAAAAAGTGGTGCGAACACTTTATTTGCTAATAGTGATTGATACTTTTTTATTCCCATTTCCTTTTGTTTTTCTTTACCTAAATGGGCTGCATAAAATGAACGAGCCGAAGAAAATGTTATATATTGGACTACTTCAACAACTGATAATGTAAAAGTTAATGCGAAAAGGAGTGTCGACAGACCAAACACTGTGATTAGTGCAAAGATGAAATCAACTGTAATAAACCCAGCGGAGTGCTTTTTGTCTTTCATCATCTGACTGGCTCTCCCCGCACACTTACATGCCGCTTAGCTGCATGGGGGTGATTGATTCGAGTCTGTTCAGGTGTGCCCCAGACTCCATTTTCGATCATTCCCGCAATGTTTGAGTTCCATGGATTTATTGAGAGGTTTTCAATAAATTCCTCGCTTTCTACCCAGCGAGTAAACACTAAAAATACGGCAAGCATAACTGTCATAATTAAAACAAGTTCGACTGACATTTGCCCCTTCATAACTGACCTCTGTTGAGTGCCAAGTGGCTCATCCAGCCAAAAAACAAAGCCACTGTCATCGGAATGCGGTTAAGCTTTTCTGGTGAAATGGGATTCTTAGTTGAGATCATCTGCCACACATTTTTGAAAATACTAAAAAGTTTTCTATCAAGGGCAGCTCGAACGAGGCCTAGCAATAAAGCCCAGATCATGGCCGAAATGGTGACACTTAATACTGTTTGCCAGTTAGTTGAAATAGCAAAGGCTAACATTATTTTTAAATCTCCACCGCCCAAAATTTTAAACAAAAACAACGGCACATATAGCCCTAATACCAAAACCATAGCCAACAGGCCCAAAACTAACTGGTCTACGCCCCCGAAAAAGTAAGCATATATTCCACCCACAGCAATACCAATAATCACAAGGGTGTTATGTACTTTTCTTGTCATTACATCATCGATCACTCCCGCGAGTAAGATTAATGACGGAACAATGGCGCTACTCATTTACCAGCCTCCTGGCGGCTTCGAACTCGGTTTCTTAAAACTTTGTTTTTGGCCGAGATTTTTTGGATCATTAAAATCAGCACCCGTGGCTAACTGTTGTTCAATACGCGCGGCCAGTCTGGGTGCCGATTCCTTAAAAGTGGCGCGCGGGCCGTTGTCGCCCATAAAAGCGCCGCCTAACAAAATCACGTATAAAAATAATAAAAGTACTAATTCTAACGACATTTATTATCAATTTCCCGTTGCGCCACTAATACTGCCTTGAAGGTTGCTCATCATTCCTTCAACCATGGTCATGATTTTCCCTTTGAACATCAAAACTACGGCCACTACTGCGACCAACAAAAGTATATACTCGGTTGCACCTTGAGCGGATTCGTCTTTCCAAAGTGTGCTGATAAATTTCCTAATGTTTTTCATACATTTCCCCCTATATTAATTTTCTAACACTATTGCTTCCTACTTATCGGCGAAAGCACGCCTGCCATGAGCCAAAACTGCATGTAATAGCTTAGATTTCTTAAGTTCTGGCCACTGAAAACGGGAGAACACGTTTAGGCCTATGGTGCACCTCAAATTATAGCATTAATCTGATACGCCTGCGAAACTTACTTGAATTTTAGCTACTTCCGATTTTAAATATGTATCAATTTGAGACACTAAACATGGACACTGTAAAAAGTTTTTTCATAGTAGAGTTTAAAACCATTGCCACTGGCTATCTTATGGTCAATTCCTTGGTCCAGAAGTTTAACCCTGAGGTGATTGAGATTTTCTCTCAGGCCCCTGCAAAACTCATATTTTTATTTGAAACAACAAAAACTAAGGAAGTATTGGCGGCTTTCAAAAAAAATAAAAAAAACATTCTAGATTTTTATAATTGTATCGGTGATCACAAAAATCTCCTCAATGCATTGTATGGTCACATCAAGCCTGTACTTATTGAGTCGGTCATCGTGATAGAATCAAAAACCTTGGCCTCGTGTTTTCGTTTAGTAAAACTGGCCTGTGACAATCCAAATATAAAAATTCTTGAAATTGATTCTGGCAGGGCCATGAATGGCAGAGCAATAGCATTCCTAACAGGACCTAAAGCGGCCTGTGAAAACTTTAAAGCGCAAGCCAAACACAAAAATACTTTTTGTGAAGTGTTGAATGAAATGCCACTTGCAGTTAAGTCCCAGTGGGCGGCTCAGGGGTAGCTTCTAGTGGTGGTGTGACCACGGGGTCAACAACAGGTGCTGGGATCGGTACTACCGGCGGCACGATGGGAGCTGGACTCGTCAGAATTGGCGCTTCCACATATCCGCCTTTTTTAAACTCTTTGACCTTTCTTGTTGAGACTATTTGAGGATCGTATTTGCATTTTTGAATAGCGGCATCATACTTTTCGTACCAACTATTTAGGCCGTACTTTCGGAGCTCAGCAAGGGCAGTACGAAACGGATCCATTGCCCTTGAACGATCAAAAGCACACGCTTTTACAAAGGCACCCAGCGCGTCTTCGTATTTTTTCAGAGCTACTCCGGTGAAACCCATTTTTATCCAAGACCTTATTGATTCGCGATCAGCAATTGTTGCCTGTTTATAAAATTTGTAAGCTGAGGCCATGTCCTTTAAATCTTCTGACATCTCCCCGGCTTTAAATTGCGCCAATTCAGACCTCGGAAATTGTTTTGCCGCTGTTCTTAGGACTTTTTCATAACGATCTTTTTTTTCTTCTTCTTTATAAGTCATTCCTAAAATGACATGCGAATCAGCGAACTTGGGGTCACGAGAAACGGCCTTTTGGCAGTAAGAACGAGATTCTTTGAGATATCCATCAGAAAAATAATACTCACACAATTTATGTAGATATTCAGGCTTTTCGCCAAGCTGAGAAATGAGCTCCGTAACCAGCACCCGCGCGTCACCAAAGTTTCCTTGATCGGCATAAGCATCGAGCAAGGCCTGATAGGCAGGAATATACTTTTTGTTTGCAGCAATCGACATTTGATAAAGCTTTGTGGCGTCTTCGATTTTATCGATCGCCTTATAGGCATCGCCCAACGTTTTTAAAATAATATAGTCATTTTCTTGACGACTCAGCCATTGTTCGAGAACTCGAATCTCATTGAGATAATTTTTATCCTGACGGTAACTTGTCGTCAGCCACCCGAGAGATTCTCGATCTAAACCTTCAGCAACGGGGCTCAAGTAATCTATTACTTTCTTGTACTCTTTATTTGAAAAATAATACCCGGACAGCTTTTTTCGAGCTTTAAGGCCCTTGTCTCCCGATTCTGCTTGCTCTTGAAGTTTGCGTATCTGCTCTCGACTAAGTTCGATTTTTTGCACTCCGCTGGTCTTTTCTCTGGTCTTCTTCTTGGCAAAAGCCGGACTACTACCCCCTGCCAAGGTCGAGACAACTACAAAAAGAATCAAAGATAGCCCCTGCCGATAAACTCTAGAATTTGCTATAATTAACAGGTATGAACTTTTGGACATTCAACCATCATATCTTTCGTCGGATTAAAACTAAACAGAATTCTTTATTGGGCTCTGAAAAGGGCCAGGGAATTTTAGAATATGTTTTGCTATTGTTCTTTGTTGTCTCACTGGCTTTTGGAATGTTGTACCAATTTAATGACGCCTTTAAAAAATATGCCGCAAACTATTTTGGAAATTATCTAGCCTGTATCCTTGAATACGGCGAACTTCCAAGTTTAGGCGGCGGCCCCTCATTAGGATGCGAGGCCGAATACGAAGATTTTAGTTTAGCGAGTGGGCGCCCAGCAAAGGGATTTAAGGGCGTTGGCGAAGACAAAGGCACGGATGGAGAAGAGGGTAAAGCCGAAAAATCGGGACCAAATAGCAAGGGTGATACCGCGGCCAGTGGTGGCGGCTCCGACGCTTCACCCTTTAGTTCTCGAGGTTCCAGATCAGGAGGCCGAGGCAGAGGGGCGGGAGCTAGAGTAGGAGCTGACGCCGCTAGTGAAGGCGACGAATCTGGCGGCGACGATTCGATTATCTCGTCACGCGGAAAAGAGGGCACCTCAGCCATAATTACAGAGGTTGAACGCCGCAGAATTCCGACTGGGTTAGACGAAGTGGACGCAGAGAAATTAAAACAAAAAATCAAAATCACTAAAGAAGATGCCGGGCAAGGTCAGACCCTAATAGATAACAAAAGGCTTCCAGTTCGAGAGCCGTCAGCCGCGAAAAAAGGCAGCGAAGATGATAGCGCTATTGATTTCGGTTTAGGTGGATATTTGAGGATACTGTTTATCGCAGCAATTATTATAGCCCTATTTATACTTTTAGGGAGCCAGGGCTTACAAATCAGCAAGGAATGGGATTAGTTTAACCATGGATATTCGCGACCTGTATCAAGTCGGGGTTGAAAAGTTTGACGTGGGTCCCTCGGCGCAGAAAATTTTAAATCGCTTGATTGCCGGTGATGAAAGTTCGCAAGACATCGAGAATGCCATTGTTGACGATGCATTTTTTACAGAACAAATTATTTTGGAAGCATCGAACCTTTCAAAGTTAGGTCCCGTGAAATCTTTATCTCATGCGGTTTCGTTGATCGGCCTTCAACACTCCACTTATTTTATACTTGGCCATTCGATATCCCGTATTTTTAACCCAAAATCGGATCAAAACTTCAAAACCATAGCAGCCTCCAGCGCCAAAATTCAACGTGCCCGAGAGAGTGAAGCACTTGCCAAGTCTCTAGGCTGCCCCTTTTCGGGTACAGCCTTCGCTGCCGGCTTTGTTTTTGATATTTTTGAGGAATGGCTCAATTCGAATTCCGTCCTTAAAGAGAATTTTGCCAATTTATTTGCAAAAACCTGGTTGCACAGCATGAGGACGGCCTCATTGTCTTGGTCGTTTACCAGTAATAAAAAAAGTGAGCTTCCCCTCCAAAAACTGCTGTTTGCGACAGGGTTAATGCACGATATTGGCAAGTTACTACTCGCCTTTAGTTATCCCGAAAAGTACAAGGATATCATGATTAAGCATTCTTACCTCAAGGCCCGTTACCCTTATGACGACGCCTTTGAAGTAGAGCTTGAGCAAGAAGCCTTTAAGTACTCACACCCAGAAGCTGGAAGCCTACTTCTCTGGCAAATTGAGGTGTTAAAAGACTGGGAGGCCGCAGTCGAGTACCACCACGATTTTGGTTTTCTAGAAATCAGAGACTCCCGTCTTAATCGCATTGAAATCTGTTTAAGAATCGCGGACCAAATCGCTAGTTTGCTTGATACTACAGAGCAAATTCCTGAAGCCATTGCCCAGGAAATCATCGAGCCCCACGTTAAATATTTTCCGATCTCAGCTCGGGAAATCCAAGAACTTGTAGTAACGCTTCGAGCAAATCGCACTCTGCTGTAATAATTTCAGTTATAATCTAGATTGAAACCTTCGCGGCAATATTAAATCGCTATGATATTTATATTGAAAGTCAGAGTCGTGTTTGCCATAAACAACTCAACCAGAAGGAAAAACTTTGTCGCAGATTTACACGATCAATACAGCTCGCACCTTTAGCGAAGACGAAGCTCAGGCCCTTCTACCCATCGTCTGTCGAATTACGAAACATCATAGCGAAATTGTGAAGTCGCTGATTGAACAAATCGATACACGGCAAAAAAATCTTAGCAGTGATTCTTGGAAAACGGAGCAAGAGATTAATTTTCATATTGAGGCCTGGAAGTCCAAAATGCAAAAGTTGGGAATCCTTTCGCGCGGCCTGTGGATCGGCGACTTTCCAACCAAAGATGATGGCTATTATTGCTGGAAATACCCCGAAAAAAAGATAGGTTTTTGGCATAGCAAATCTGATGGCTACTCTAAACGCATTTCTATTAATGAATTAAAACCTACGGAAAATACACTGCCACTGTGAGAATTGCACTCGCACAAATAAATTCTCGACTAGGCGATTTCAAATATAACAAAGGCCAAATTATTTCCTATACTAAGAAGGCCCTTGAAAGACACTGCGACTTGGTGATCTTTCCAGAATTAAGCCTCTTTGGTTATCGGCCTTCAGATCTGTTAGAAAGAAAACCGATTGTATCTGATCAACTGAAATATCTAAAACAAATTGGCAAGGAAATCCCAAAAAATATTGGAATACTCTTTGGAGCAATTACAGAAAATAATGGCCCGGGCAAAGCCCTATTCAATTCGGCAGTTTTTATGGAAAAGGGCAAAAAGCCAGTCTTGTTTCACAAAGAGCTGCTGCCAACATATGATGTCTTTGATGAGTACCGTCACATTGAACATGGGCAAACTGGTAAAACAATCTTGAAGTTTAAAAGTAAAAAAATATTAATCACAATATGTGAAGATATATGGGCCTGGGAATTTAAGGGTTACAAAAATCTGTATCCCAAAAACCCGTTAATAAAAGTAAAAGAAAAAGTCGATCTAGTTGTTAATATTAGCGCCTCGCCATTTTCAATCACCAAAGAGAGCCAAAGAAAGACTGTCTGCCAGCTCACGGCCAAAAAATTTAAAGCGCCTTTGGTTTATGTTAATATGGTTGGCGCACAGGATGAACTCATTTTTGATGGTGGCAGCTTTGTGATTGATCCCAACGGAAAAATCCTCACTCAATCAGTGCAATTTAACGAAGATATTAATGTGTTTGATATGAAGACTTCTTTGGGAGGTAAACGCCCCCAAAAGTTGAGCGAAATCGAAAAGCTCAGACAGGCTCTGGTTCTCGGCATTCGAGACTTTGCACAGAAAGTTGGATTTGAGCGCCTGCATCTGGGTTTAAGCGGCGGGATAGATTCTGCAGTTGTCGCTTGCCTTTCTGCTGATGCCCTAAGACCTACTTGCGTGACCGGCATCGCGCTACCGGGACCATTTAATTTACCAGAGAGTTTCACCTGGGCCGCAAAATTAGCAAAAAATTTGGGAATTGAATTTAAGTCTGTTCCTATAACCGACATCTACAATCAAACGCTTGCGACCCTAGAAAAATCTTGGGAGCCTTTGGCTTTTTCTGTACTCCACGAAAATCTACAGGCTCGAATAAGGGCCAATGTATTAATGGCCTTTGCTAACTATAAAAATAGCTTACTTCTTACGACAGGCAACAAGAGTGAATATGCCTCGGGCTACTGTACTTTATATGGCGATATGTGTGGCGGCCTTGCGCCCATCGGAGATCTGCTTAAAGGCCAGGTATATGCATTAGCGCATCACTACAACCTAGAGCATGAGCTAATTCCCAGCGAAATAATCACCCGTCCCCCCTCAGCGGAGCTTCGACCAAACCAAAAAGATCAAGATACTTTGCCAGAGTATGAAAAATTAGATAAAGCCGTTATCAACATTGTTGAAAACAAAAAACCTGTCAGCAATGAAATCGAATCTTGGCTTTTAAATTCCCTCTTACGCAGTGAATTTAAACGTTGGCAAGCCCCGCCAATATTGAGAATCTCACAACACGCTTTTGGCCGGGGACGGTTTTTTCCGATTGCACATAATGCTAAAGTGTAAACACAAGCTGCTTGGGCTGAGGAATAATTTGGGGAAACCTAAACTCTGGCCGATTTGTTAACGCCAATAATTTTGTAAAATCTATGGTTGTCATCGCTGCCCGCTCCAAAATTTTTGAAAAAAGAATTCCACAATAGACAGCATCGGCCTCTGCGCGGTGAAAACCAGCGCTCGGAATTTTTAAATGTTGAACTAAAGTTTCTAACCGATAATTAGAAAGCCCCGGAAACACCTTTCTGGCTAAAGCCAGAGTGTCAAAAACTATTCCACGAGGAGCTGTGGTCTCAAAAGTTTTGATATCTGAAACCAAAAACTGAGTGTCGAATGGAGAGTTGTGAGCCACCATTGGGATGTCTTCACAAAACTCAGCTAAGGGGCCCAAAACCTGATCAATCGTGGGCTGACCTTTGACCATCTCGTCAAATATCCCGTTAACGCGACTGGCGCCCGGCGGGATCGACATTAAGGGATTTACCAAAGTTGAAAATCGTCGCGTCGGCTGTCCATCTTCAAAACATATAGCACCCACTTCAACAATACGATCAACGCCCGCTACTGTTCCTGTAGTCTCCAAATCAAAAGAAATAAATTTCATACGTTTAAGTTAGCCAACTTTTTGGTATAATTCAAGGTAGTGAAAAAGAGTAAACAGCCGACAGGCTTCATAAAAATAGGTCCCCAAGAAGTAGTTATCCCATTTACTGATGAAAAAAATCTGCTTCAATTGTTAGTTAAAAATGGCATTAGTATTGATCATTCCTGCGGAGGCGGAGCAAGCTGCGGCACATGTCGGGTATTAATCAAAAGCGATATCAATGGTTTGCCGGCGCGAGAAACTCTCGAGAAGGAAATGGCACTAGACCGAGGGTTTGTTGACCAGGAGCGGCTATCTTGTCAACTCTCGCTTTTTGATGGGCTCCAAATTAATATTCCCAAAAAAACAGTCCAAAAAGAACGCAAGCGCTAAAGCCTCAATTATAATCAAAGGCCATGACACTTAATTAGTTTTATGAGAAATAATTTATCTCATGACTAATCTAGAGACCTATTTAACCACCAAAGACAATGCTAGAAACACCGCCTGGGAACACGCCTTTTTAACGGAGTTTTGTAAAGGTCACGTCGAACTCTTGGTAGATACTCCCCAACCAGGGCCGGAGGGCTTTCCTTACTTGTTTGTAAAGACATCTGGTCGTGCCACTGAATCTGTTTCAAAGATAATTGATTGGCTTTCGAACCGTGGCATCGGCATGGTCGTAAATCCCCAAAAGGGTCTGCCGGACTATGTTTTTACATACGGCATGGTTTGGGGGCTTAAAGAAAAAAATACGGTATTACCAAAACTGGAGACTTTAAAATCTTCTCAATTTGAATTGCAAAAAGATAGACCATTTTCATATGGCGAGCCCAGTCTTGAGTTTTTTCCGCACTATGCCCGAAAAATATTAAGAGAATTTTTTAACCACCAAGGAATTCTGGCGCCAAGGATGTTAATGATCTCCTCTGACAATAAATCTTTCGATCTTTGTTTTTCAATTGAGTCTCTGGGTAATCCGCCGAAATCTGAACATAAGGGGATTGTGGAGGCAATTGGCTGGTTTTTTCCGTTTAATACTTCAATTGTAGTTTTAGAAGAAAAAGGCCTACCTAAATTTATTGCTCTCTAGTCCAATGCAAATTCGTCTTTGTTTGGCAATAAGTCCAATAAACATTCGCGCCAATAATCTGGTGCAGAAGCTGAGAAATCAATGGCTATCTCAAATACTCCGCGACCAATCATGCTAGTTCTCGTTATTTTGCCATCGATCTCGAGATTCATTTCTTCAATTTTTAACATGACTCTCTCGCCCACCAAACAATCTATATTTAAGTTTCCACGCAGGTTTTTAGGTACTAGATCACGCCGGGTTACTCGCAGTAAAAATCCGCGGCTCGAAGCATCCACAATGACTCCAGCTCTTGCCAGAATCGCAAACTTTTCAAGTGAAGTAAGATTGTGAAAGTGAATTGGACCTAATGTTTTTCTTATTGCTGATCTTGAATTAGTTCTCATAAAAACCTACCACCTTTATAGTTACAATAACCTATCGGCAGGCCTAGACTAAAGTTAAGCTCGAGTTGGTGTATCACTCTGAGAATCATCATAACTAGCTGCAACTGAACATGTTTCTGGCGAAGACGAAATTTCCATCATGCGCTCAAGTGGAATACGCGCTCGCTCTAAAACGTCTTTTGAGACGCGAATTTCTGGGGATAGATTTACTAACGTGTCGCGAATTTTTTCTAGCGTATTGAGTTTCATGTAGGGACATTTATTACATCCGCAGCCCTCGGCGGTCGGCGCCTGAATAAGTTCAGCTTCGGGTCGTAGCTTTTGCATTTGATGAAAAATTCCCAATTCAGTGGCCACGATGAATTTTCTTTTTGCAGTATTATTTTGAACTTCACTTAATAGTTTTGAGGTAGATCCAACGACATCAGACTGCGCTAATACCGAGTCATCACATTCGGGATGTGCCAAAATCCAAGCATCAGGATGTTTTTCACGCAGTAAAAAAAGTTCTTTGGCTGAAAATAAAACATGGACCTCACAAGCGCCTGGCCACAACTCCATGGGACGCTTTAGTTTTTTAGATAAATAATTGCCCAAATGTCGATCCGGTCCAAACAGTATCCCTCGCTCTCGTGGGATACTATTTATTATTTTTTCAGCATTAGAAGATGTACAGATGACATCTGAGATAGATTTTACTTCAACGCTACTGTTGATATAGGTAATAGCCACATGGTGCGGATGCGATTTTCGCCAATGGAGGTAATCCTTAAAAGGAGACGCGGCAACGAGTGAACAGCCAGCGTTAACATCGGGAACCAGTACTTTCTTTTCAGGAGAAAGTATTTTAATACTTTCCGCCATAAAAACTACGCCACACATAACGATAGTTTTGGCGTCACTTTTTTGTCCAAACTGGGCAATCTGGAGACTGTCTCCAACAAAGTCGGCAATATCTTGAATGTCGCCCTCTTCATAATAATGAGCGAGGACGATGGCGTTGTGTTTCTTTTTTAGATCTTGAATCTGGCTTTCAATTTTTTCCATAAAACTTTATATGTCGCCGCCCTTTAGCATTGTCACTATGGTTTTTGAAACATACTTTAAAGGTTCGAATACCCCCACACCCTCAGAAGCAGTTCCTTCAAAATCTGGCGAATTAAAACGGTTAAGGGCCGACCTCAATTCCGCCAGAGAACAGGCGTTTGGCAAGTCTCGTTTGTTATATTGAATAGCCAAAGGAATTTCTTTTAAATTATAACCTTGTTGAGTGAGGTTTTTTTCTAGGTTTGAAAGTGACTCTAAGTTTTCTTCCATACGTTCACGTTGTGAATCAGCCACAAAAACAATGCCGTCTAGCCCTTTTAAAATTAGCTTGCGGCTGGCATCATAGACCACCTGACCTGGTACAGTGTAGAGATGAAATCGGGTTTTAAAGCCTCGAATCTCACCAATACTCACTGGTAAAAAATCAAAAAACAGTGTGCGTTCTACGTCAGTTGGTAGCGTGTAAAGATTAGATTTATCTTGCCCTACCATTTTATTATAAACCCATTGCAGGTTGGTGGTTTTACCACCGAGAGAGGGACCATAGTATACAACTTTACAGTGAATTTCTTTTGCATTTTGATGAATGAATGACATTTATATTTCTATCCTATTTTCTAAGGCTCGGCCTAATGTTCTATGATCTATATATTCAATATCGCTCCCAATAGGAACCCCATGCGCAATACGAGAGATTTTAATAACCTTGTCTTTTAACTTGCGTGATAAATAAAGCACAGTCGTGTCGCCCTCAAGATCTGCATCTAAAGCCAAAATTACTTCTTGCACGCCCGGATTACCATCCTGATGGCTTTGTTCTACCTTCTCCAAAAGCTCATTGATCCTTAAATCACTAGGAGAAATACCATCAAGAGGTGAAATCGATCCCTGTAGCACGTGGTAACGTCCACGAAAAGCGCCCGAGCTTTCGACGCGGAGTATATCCATGGGCTCCTCAACCACGCACAAAAAAGAATCATCACGCTTGGGATCGCTACAGTAGTGGCAAATCTTTTCTTCCGTAAAACTATAGCAATTAGGACAGGTTTTAACTTTTTCTTCCACGCCCTTTAAAGCGTCCCGCAAACATTCTGAAAACCCTTTAGGCGCGCGTAAAATAAAATACGCGAGCCTCTGTGCCGATTTTTGCCCGACGCCAGGGAGCCGGCTTAACTCATGAACTAAACTGTCTATCGAGGGAACATTTAACATTGTTTAAAACATTCCTGGCATTTTTACGTTGCCGGTGAGCTTTTCCATTTCCGCTTGGCTAGTTGCTTTAGAAACCTTTAAAACTTCATTCACAGCCGTCAGAACTAAATCCTGCAACATTTCTTTATCGCCACCTTTAAAAACATCTTCGCTAATTTCAAGATTCAAAATTTCACTGTCGCCCTTGATTTTAACTTTAACCGCGCCACCACCAGAACTGGCTTCGTATTCACGAACTTCTAACTCTTCTTGTAGCTTTTTAAGCTTAGTTTGCAATTGGTTGGCTTGCTTTACGAACTGTTGCATGCCTCCGGGAAAGCCTTTCATGTTAACTCCTTGATCGCTTGTATTTTTGTTTTTAGTTGTTTTTGTACAGTCTGCACTAAGGGGTGATTTTCAATTTGTTGTCTAAGCACTTCAGCTTGATCTATTTGCTCTTTCTCGGCGTGAGCCTTCGGTGAAAGTTTTGAGGCCTTATCCTCGATGACCACCTCAATTCGATAGTTTTTTCCCCAAAAAGTAGTGAGGTAGTTAGCCACTTTTTTTAAAAACTCAGGTTCATTGGCTTGAGAGTGTAAAAACTCGAGCGATTGAGGAATACCAATAGTGAGCTGATCGCCCTCGACTTTCAATAAATGAGTGTTTTCAAGTTTAGCACCAATAAGGGCGTTGAGATTTTTAATCTTATGAACAAAGTCTATCCACTTTTCTTGATAATGATTTTCGTTGTGCACGTACGCCACATGTTTAAGTGGCGCTACGATGGGCGTTGGCGCTGCGAGGGACGCTGGCGCTGCGATGGACGCTGACACTGGCGTTGGCGTTGGCGCGGAAATAATTGCGGATGTCGGCGCGCCGTTTTTCATTTGCTCTAACAAGCTGGTAATGTTCTGAACGCGAGGTGCCTCTGCCATTCTCAATAAAATCATTTCGAGAACCAACTTGCCGTCTTGAGCTCTAAATAGATCACCAGCCCCTTTAAGGGCCATATCAAATAGCAGGTGAATATCTTCAGAAGACAAGTTTTGAGCCTGAGCCTTTAAAAACTCGATTTCACTCTCGGGTAAATCCACCAGCGCACTCAACTGGGGTCCGGCCATTTTAACCATTAATAGATTTCGCAACTCCTCGAGAATTTCTTGGCAAAATATTTTGGCGTCAAAGCCGCCCCTAAAAACTTTTTCAATGACTGTTAATATAGTTTTGCTATCACGAGCCACTAATCCACTAATGGTATTCATAACCAGCGCGCGATCGGTTAGGCCTAACATTTCAATAACTTTTTCATTAGTGACTTTTTTATTACAAAAATTAATGACTTGATCGAGCAAACTCTGACTGTCACGCATCGAACCTTCGCTCTGGCGAGCGATCATCCACAATGCGGCAGACTCAATCTCGACGCCTTCGGCGGTACAGATTTTTTCGAGGTGTTGTACAATTTGTTTTAAAGGAATGCGGCGAAAATCATAACGCTGACAGCGCGATAAAATCGTAGCTGGTATTTTTTGAACTTCGGTCGTTGCTAAAATAAAAATGACGTGGGCAGGTGGCTCTTCTAAGGTTTTGAGTAAGGCATTGAAGGCGCTGGTTGAAAGCATGTGAACTTCGTCGACGATATAGACTTTCCATTTACCCGACGACGGCATATAGGCAACGGTTTCTCGCAATTCGCGAATAGAATCGACACCGTTATTACTGGCCCCATCAATTTCGATGACGTCTACGCTTGTGCCAGAACCAATTTCTTCGCAGATCGAACACTTTCCACAGGGCACAAAATCCTTGACGTTCACGCAACGAATACTCTTAGCTAAAATTCTTGCAACCGATGTTTTGCCTGTTCCGCGAGGCCCCGTAAAGAGTAGGGCATGCGCTAAACGATCTGTTTTTAAGGCGTTTAACAACGTTACTGAAATATGTTCTTGGCCGACAAGTTCTAAGAAAGTTTTAGAGCGCCATTTTCTTGCAATTACCTGATATGACATTCTTCCCCTTTATTGCCGACATCTTTTAGGTTGGCCGAGCACCCCATATCACATGGGAGTTCTGGTACCGTTGCTTCCTTTCGGACCTGGCGGGGTTAGCAGGCTCGCCATTGTATGGGACCCGGCCACAAATATTGGCTAGAAATTAACAATCTTTAGCCTCTCAAGCCACATTCTTTTTGCTTGCCGCAAGGCTTCTTTTTTGACCATACTGTCAATGATAAGTCTATGGAACTTTTTAATTTTTTCAAAAGACCAAAAATGCAAGTTTCGAGCCTGGAGTTCAAAGGCCAAAAGATTGATATTTTTCGTAAACCTTACCAAAAAACCCTGCGTCTAAATGTTCATAGAAGTGGCAAGATTAGAATTTCGTGTCGTGTGAACACAGGCGAAAGTGAACTTTTACGATTTTTGTCGGAAAATGAAGCGTGGCTTAAGGGCCAGCTCGCACGCGTAGCGCAGTCGCCTCGAAAGCAGTTTGTTTCTGGTGAGGAATTTCCTTTTTTAGGTAAGAATTTTTCTTTGCAACTTTCTAATGGGATGAAAAAGCGACCAACGCTTAAATACTCTCCTCCCTATTTAAAAGCTGGGGTACCTGAAGGTTTTTCTTTGTCCGCCTGGCAAAAATTATTTCGTGCATTTTACTTGAGGCAGGCTAAAAAGTTTTTGCCGGAACGCCTAAGTCATTGGTCAGAGATAATGGGACTAGGATTTAGAGCGATTTCAATTCGTGGTCAGCGTACTCGCTGGGGTAGTTGCAGCCCCTCTGGCACTATCTCTTTGAACTGGAAGTTAATGACTTTTCCTTTGGAAATTATCGATTATGTTTTGATTCATGAGCTCGCGCATTTGAAGCACCCCAATCACTCGCGCGCATTTTGGCAATTGGTTGAGTTACATTGTTCAAATTATCGAGAGTGCCGCATGTCTTTACGGCACCAACAAAATATTTGCGAATTTTTGGACTGAGCTGGTACCCCCAACTTGCAGACCCTTACAACACGGGTGTCAACGGCGCCTGTCCACGAGCTTTACACAGTGACGGAAAATGCCGTCACTCGCCCCCCAAACACCCCTAAAACCCGGTTAATACCCTTGTCAATTCAGACATTTACGATTGGCGACATGGCCTGCCCCTTGCACTCCTATGGTTGAGATTAAATTTTTCATGAGGAAACTGTTATGAAAATTATGGATTTAAAGAAAAACTTAGTTACTCGGCATCATATTGTCGGGCTGCCAAGGTAGCCGAAACAATAGCAACGGAACACCAGCGTCACCTCGCACACCGTACCCACCTGGCCATAATGGAAATAATGGCAATAACGGCCTTAATCAAAATGATCCCAATAATCTAAATAATCTCAATAAAAAAGGCGACGACATTGTTTTTTCGAAAGATAAAGCCACACAAGTGTCTTACGACCCCACAAACTACACTCACGTGGTGAACCCTAACGTAGTTGTAGTTAAAACGGGATATGGCCGCTCAGAACTTTTAGATTATACAGACGCCGGCGATGACAATATTATGGATGCCCTCAAAATTAAATTGGGTACTCGCAGAACTTCTGTCGATGAAAAAAGTAAATTTGATGAGAAAATGAAGAAAGACCTTGATATAAATAACTGGACAGCCGACGACGACAAAGTACGCCATAATTCTGCAGTTCAAGGCGGAAACGAAAAACTCGCTCGCGGAATTTCTAAGGCAAGTCTAGTAAAAAGTCAGCATGAACAAAAATACACTCTTCAGGTGTCTGTGGCCGAAATCGGCCAATTGATATACTCATTAGATGTTAGCGATCTTGTCGAACAAAAGAAATCCATTAAAAATGAAAAGATGGAAATCGATAGTAGTGCCTCAGAGGATTCGGAAGCTTTGTCGGCCTTCCTAACCTGTGTCTCTAAATCCTCACGCGACAAATGTTCGACGGCCATTGTGCAGTTGAGAAAAAATAACGACGAATCTCAAGCTTATATTGTATTAAGAAATTCTCCAGCCAACCTTTACTTAGGCGAGTACACATCTAAATTAATGTTAAGACCCCAGGGCGATGTTATTATTGACCGATGGGTTCAGTTTTTTGCTCAAGTTATGGATTATCGTTACATTGTAGGATCGACTGAAGGAATGAACAATATTGCTGAATTAAAAACATTTGCAGTTGTCGATGGCCGAGCCGGATTCCAGCTCGATATTAACCGCTTGGGTTATTCTCCATTTACAGTCGGCGGCGAACTTGAAGTTACTAAACGAGGCGCTGCGGTGAGCGTAAATACTAAATTAGAAAAAAACAGCGAAGAAGACGGTTACGACGACATTATCAATGAAACTATAAAATCTGCCATATTAGTCCACAACAATGGTCGAGGTATGTTGCAGATTAGCCTCCAGCTGCATGGCTTTAGTGACGGATTACCAGGCGATAATGGCAGCATAATTATGAACGACAAAGCCACTAAGAGTTTGTTACGACAAAATCAACCCTATAATCGAGGCAATCAGGCATTTGGTAGCAAGAGTTTGAGATTGCAGGAAGAATCGAATCGTGCGCTACGCATAACGATTGTTCCTAACAGAAATTTTGGGGTAGACGAGTCCCTTCTTTAAAAAATATGTAACGACTCATCGCAAGGTTCTTACTTAAAGTTTTTGACGGATCAAAAATTTTTGTGGGAACATTTTTTTCTATGCAAACCATGGATACGGTAAAACAAACAGTGACCTTGAGTCTTCCCCACGGAAATGTGAATGAAGCGACTCACCCCATACTCATCAACTACCTAGACTATCGAAAGTATTTAAAAGACTACTACGATTTTCGTGTAAAAACGGATGAAGGCAGACGTCCTTATTCGTACGCTGTATTTTCGGCGGCAGCTGATATTAAATCGCCAAATTATTTAAAACTCATCGTTGAAGGCAAGCGCAATCTCTCTGTAGATATGGCGCAAAAATTTGCCAAAGCGTTACAGTTTAATAAGATCGACTCTGAAGAGTTTGTCTTATTAGTCATGTACAATCAATCCAGCGATGCCGTGACGAGGAACAAGAATTTCATTGAGCTAAACACAATGCGGGTTCAAAAAAAGATCCAGCGTGGAGAACTCAATGCAAAAACTTGGGAGAAAATGCCCACCTGGCTGGTCTGGACTCTGTACAGCATGGTGGATCAAGCTAATGTTAATTTTGACCCACTCGAATTGACTCAAGCATTGGGCAATCGCGCCGCACCTGAGGAAATTCAAGAATCACTTCGCCAGCTTTTTGATTCAGGAATTTTAAAGCGCGATGAGATTTCAGGCGAAATTAAAAAGAGCCGCGAGCTGATGGATTCGGCGCAGAATGTGCCTATTGAGTTAATTCGAAAACTTCAAACAGATTTGATTTATTTGGGGTTAGAATCACTTTATAAAGACAATCCGGTCGATCGCGAAATTGGCGCGGCCACATTAGCTCTGACAGAAGAAGAGTTTAATCAGATTAAATTTGAAATTCGTCAGTTAAAAAAACGCATCAGTAAGGATGTTCAAGCAAAACGCATGAATTCCAAAGGTGAGCGAATTTATCAGCTGAATCTTCAGTTTTTTCCGGTGACCGAGAAGATTGAAACTAAGACCACCAACAATTAGATAAAATCTAAGTCTCAGCGATGAGTTGGAGCTAAAAAAGCCATATTAAAGGCCCTTCTGACTCCTAGGGGAGGGGTCTCATCGCCAAGACCTTGCAGCAAACGTACAGAATCAGCATACGTACGACAGAGATTACTAGAGCAAGAGCGGCGCCAAAACCAACTCTATTATATTCCATTTCATCTATTTTATACGCCCAATAGAGCGCAAATTGGGCACTCAAAAAAGACAAAAGACAGTCAAGGCTCCTGGATGTTGCAGCGACTCTTCATTTCTATAGTAAACGCATCGTAGTAAATATTTATGCTCTTTTTCGATGGGCCTACAAATTTTAACTCAATTACACATTTGTGATTTTTCTCTTTAGCTTCAAAGTACGTGAGTTGCTGTACTGAGTATCCTGCGGCAACCAAAGTATTAACTGACTGTGGTGCCTGTATGAGTTTCAACCGCCCCATTGGACCGCCTGTCAGTATATAATCGAGCTCATCAAGGAATTTCTCGTCGTCGGGCGTGAGGGTATTGAATACCCTTTCAGGCTCTACTGATTCCTGGGCGACAGCACATAAACTCAAAAATACGAAGCCCGTTAAGGCCAATAGGGATATAGATTTAGTCATAGCATTTACTCCTTCAATACCTATGCCAATATTCTCATGGACATCCCGCTTTAACCAGATTTAAACTTGGTTTAATTAAACGGACTTGGAGAACCCATGAAACACTGTTTGGCATTACTCAGTCTGTTGTTTTCTAATGGACCAGCTCAGGCCAAACGCACCTTTGAAGAAAAAAAGTTTTTATTGCAATCAACTACAGTGGTTTCGAGCCTAATTTACTCCGGAAAAGTTATTGCTGAAGCTACTTTGGCCAGCGGCACAGACTGCGTAGTTGGGACAAATTCGGTTGAAAATCACGAAAATCCCCCTCGCTATGAAACTACACTTAAAATCAATGGCCAAATTTGCAGTATTTATTTTTACGAACATATAATTGGGGATACCGAACAGGGCGCGGGGAAGGCAGAAGTTCTTCTCACGACGGGGCTAAATGTAAGACCAAGGGCCCCGACTACTGTTTCGACAACTGGCGATTTTCGATTCCTTGACAACCGAATTGTTAGATTTAGAGGAAATGGAATTTATAAAGACGGTTCAAAAGTAGCCACTGTTTCTAAAACTGTGAGTGAAATAATATTTTTTGAAGGTAGTCCACGAAAAGTGAGTGATCTCAAATTCACTGCTAGCGTTAACGTCGGTGATGATTATGCCGAGGTTGTACTTAAAAGCCATAAAAACCCTGACGGAAAAACTGAGACCCACGCTAAAATCGATGACATCGTCATCCCACAAAGTGATTTAGAAACCATGTTTCCAAATACGTATAAAAAACCATTTAAACTAGGAGAAAAAAATGAGAACCGTTTTTATGATTTCACTTTTAATGAGTAGCGTTGGTTTTGCTGAAGGAGACTTTACAGCAAAAAAACAGGAAGTATTAACTAGAATTGACGAAAAACTAGTAAAAATGCAGGAACACAAGACCTGTGTGGCGGCCGCACAAAAGCAAGAAGACATGCAAAAATGCCATGGCATGATGCGTGAGGCTCACATGGAAAAACGCATGGAACACATGGAAAAGAAAAAAGGTCGTCTGGAAGAGCGGATTAAAAAGATGGAAGAAAAAACACCATCAGAAGCTCCGAAGCAGTAATAGGGAACGATGCGGGTTTGAAAATAGGAATCCGTACGCACTATAAAAAAAAGGCTCCCTACGGAGCCTTTTTTAATTAAGTTTTCACGATTAAATTAAATCGGTAATATCGACACGAATTTTAACACAGGTTTTAACAAACATTTTTTACCGGCGTGTACGATTTGAGATTCGGCACTAAACTGAAATTTCAACAAGTAGGCGCCAGGACCTTCGAGCTTGGTGTTTCCTCTAAAGGGTATTTTAAGACCTGATTCCTGTCCGCTGGGTGTTTTCAGATCGAAGCTTTTATTATCGTTATCGATTAGTATATTGCCGCCATCCTTAAGTATGAGACGGATCGCTACAGCGTCGATATCTTCGGCAACTGAGATCGGCAATTCACCGTTAATGATGCTGGTTTCACCAAGGTCACCTGTGATCACAAGAACCTGACCACGAGTACCGCGAATTTCAATTCTAGCGATATTAACAATAACGTCTTTAATGCCGTTAAATTTACAGCCCTTTTTGCCATCGTGGTCGGAATCGCCGTTTCCGTGACAGCCGTTGCCGTCATGGTCATCATCATTATCATCATCATTATCATCATCATTATCATCGCCATCATCGGGACCATCAGCTGGATCGTTAGCCGAGTCGTCAGGACCACCCGATCTAACGTTACCTGGATCGACCGTTAATACATCGTTGCCTGTTTTATTTGATGTTGAAGTTGTGTCGAATTTTACCTTTCCACAGTTGGAGAAGGCTAAAGTTACGACTGTTAACAGTCCGGTCACCAATAATATATAAATTTGATCTTTATATGCTTTCATAGAAATCTCCCGTACATCCAAATTGAACTCAAATATAAATACTGCAGTTTCCATGCCGCCAAATCAGCGTGATTCTAGGTGCTTAGCTCAACTGAAGTGTCTAATTATTTGACAAATGTAACCACTAACCTCATGTTGGAGGTGAGTCATTGCGGGATTTTTTTAGAAAGAACTGGGGGCGACAAGGTTTCGACGTGGGTAGTGAATCGTGAGAAGCATGTCGGGCATGGTATGAGGAGCTCGTTAAAAACTTACCAACTGTTTATCTGGCAACGACAACGTTGCTCTCGCTGCCTAAGGGTAGCTTGCGTTACTTTGGCTGATTGATGGCGGGGCCAAAAGTAGCGACACTTTAGCTGTCTAGGTGTTACGGCGCTCCTCGGGCTTTAACACTTAAATATTCCGAGGAAATTGGTTGTGATAGCCTGTCTGTGGGCGCTTGCAGCCAAAAACAAATTACAGACTAAACATGTAGCCCGTCTTATGCAGGATCTCTCGCGGACGGGGGTTCGATTCCCCCCGCCTCCACCATTTCTGACCTTGGACCAAAATAGTCCTCATGTGATCCATCACCTAAAACATAGGTGATGGATCTTTCTCCATGATCGTTTTCAGCGCCGATTACGACTGCATCGAATAGGGAGTGGTAAGCCATCTTTATCGCCTGAGGATCATTATCGGCAACGATACCCAGAATCCTTTCTGCTTGTTCGCCAATGCTATCCCAAGAAAAGCGATGATTCTTTGCCGTTTCTAGTTCCTTTGTCAGCTTAGATATCTGAGTTTCCTTCTCTACAGCGCTACTTCCAAATTTATCCAAGTGATCTTTGAAGCCATCTTTGACAGCACGAATCTCATCGGGAGTGGTGCATGATTTTAATAAGAGACCGAGGTTTTCCATATATTGTTTTTTCTCGGACTGAAGATGAGCGGATTCTTCCTTTGTTTTGATCAACTGACCAGTTAGAAATTGGACATGATCGGCTACGTCGACACCATATTTTTTGATGGCATCTTGAAGGCTAGAATCTTTTTTGACGATTGATGAAATGACTTTGAGAGCATCGCCTTCTATCAAATCAGCTTTAATATTTATTTTGTGCTGAACATTGCGATAGTAAAACGATGTTTGAGTTTTTCCGTTGCCGCAATACCCTTTGAAATGACTTCCATCCTCGTACCTGAGGAGTCCGCTCGACAACGGATACACTCGATTTTTACCGTACTTGTGCTTCCCAGAGGTATTGGCAAGTTGTTCCAACTTCTTCTGAACCTGACCCCACAAAGTTTTGTCTATGACCTCACCATGAGGGAGATCGATCTCGTGGAATTTTTCATTTGGATGAAGTCGATCTTGAATTCTGCTTTGATTGATTGGGTTCATGTACCACTTACCAACGTATTTAGGATTGGAAAGCAATGTTATCAGCGAGTGACGCAGAAATGGTTTTCCAGTTTTGTTAACGACTCCTCTTTTTCTGCACTCTTCCAGCGTTTTTAAATGGGAACCATATTTCAAAAATGTCTGCATGATCCAAACGACGATCTTTAGGTCCTCGTTGTTTGGTTTGTAGAGACCTACTTTTCGATCTCCAGCTATTTCAATTGGGTCGAGCCCAAGAACTTGATGAGTCGAATTAAATTTTCCGTTATTGACCATAGCTGAGAAAACACTATCTCGAATTCTTTTCGATGTGTTTTTAGCCTCGTACTCTGCAAAAGCTGCAAGAATGTCGAGCTGAAGGATTGATGCGGGATCATTAGGGTCAATTGGTAAACCACGAACAATGACTTCACATTTATTCTCTTGGCACAATTTGAAAAACTGTTTCCAGAGTAGACCATCACGAGCTATTCGGGCGACCTCCTTGAAAACCACAAATTGAAAGGTGCGTTTGCTGATACTGCGCTTTAGAGCAATGAACTCCTTCCGTTTATCATGCTGTCCTGAAACTCCAGGCTCGATATAGAAGGTTGTGATTCGATAATTTGTATGGCTCTGCTTTGATCGCATTTCAGCTTCAGAAATTGCCAGATACACCTGCTGCTCAAGAGATCCTTTTTCCACTAGCACTTGATCATCCGTGGAAAGACGCAAGTAAGCTGCACCATCAACTGTCGGCCAACTTTCATTAGAGGGCTTCCAGTTTTTGACATGAGTAGCGGCGATTCTTTTACAGTCGCTAACGATTTTGTCTAAGTCTAATTTTTTTCTCTCATTCACTTGATCTTCCCCGCATCGATTAAAGCCATGATGCTTGTTGCGAGGATTCTCCCAACAAGATCGACTTTTTCCTTATCGGCTTTTCCGATTACAACTGAATCAAGAGTCGTTGCCTCAGCGAACCTTCTGACTTTTTTTCTTTTGTATTGCCGCTTGGCTTTCGAAATACAAGTCTTGCATCGACTGTCGTAACCGTTCAGCCCATTCGATTTCTTGTTATAACGACACCAGGGATGCAGGTGACCGCATCCGGAGCAGACTCTTCCTGATTTGTTGTCCACAGATCAAAGCTTGGGCTTCCAAGAGAAATCAAAATAGATTTTTGAATCTCTCCCTGAAGTAGTTTTGAGCAATCCTCCCCAAGCCGGATGCACTTTGCCTTTTCGCTTAAAGAAATCTCGTAGACGATGAGTGTGTAGAGACTCGTTTCTAATCTTATTTTCGTCAGCGGAATATCTTCGATCTTCAAGCTTCCTCATAATCTCGTACTGAAACACGTGAGGAATTTTCTCTTTTAAGTGCTCGTGAATGAATCCGACGACAAATGCTTCAGTGCGAGTAAAATCAAAAAGGTATTTTCTTTTGTAACTTACAGATCTGAAACCTGGAGCAAAACAAAAATCTCCTTCTTGGTAAAATCCAGAATCTAAAATCTCATTTTCGTTATCGTCCGTGCCTGACATTGGTCACCTCCGGCGATTAACGAATACGGAGCTTCAAAATGGGTGGAAAACTGGAAGAAAAGTGGAGGGCTGGCCTATTCCAGTGTGAATTCAAGTAGTTGCCAAGCAATTTTTATTCAGCGGTTCTTAGTTATATCCCTATACTGTTCGACAAAACCGGGAGTGATCTCAGGGTTCTTGGAGGATGGCAGTGAGTGTAGACCGTATTCGGTCGAGTGATCTTAGAGCCTGCTTGTAGGAGAGTCCGATTTGCGATCCAAGAATAGATACGGGCACCTCAGTGCGACTTCCCGATGACCTCCGATTAGCTTTTTCAGTCACTACCTTTTCATGTTCTTGAGAGCGACGGATTAACTCGCTGTCCGGATTGATCAACTGCCGAAGCATTTTGCGATCAATTTCGTCGAGCTTCTGTTCAAGTTTTCGCGCCAATTGAATCGTAACAATGACATCATCAGGACTGACGGAATAGGAGGTGGATGAACAGGCATCAGCGAGCCGATCGTCATCCCAGTTGGATTCATATGTAACTTCTAAAAAGCGATCACGTCTTTGAGTAGAAAATCTTCGTTGCAAATCAATCAGTCGATTTTTCACAGATCTGAAGAGCAGGTTCTTAAATTCTTTGGATTCAATGTTGAGGTGCGAATGATGCTGCACGATTCTCAGAGCTACGATCATGCTTTCACTGTAAAGATCGTCAAAGTCATACTTTGAATTGCTCCAGGTTCTGCATTGAGATTTCATCCATCTTGAATACTGGTCGAGCGTCTTTTTAAAATTGAGCTCTAAATTATTATCTCGACCATTCTCCATCAATCCTCGTTAGTAAATGTCACACCCCTCTAAGACTATTATCGCGGTCAACGTTGTGAATGTCCCTCAATTAAAAATTGTTTCCCGTTAAGAGTCGCTGATGAGGTCCACGCCGTTATCGCTCGGATGGAAGCTGTAGTAGCTGAACTTTTTCTTGTGATGAACAAAAGACGATGGGAACTCTTCGTAGAGCATCTCCATTATTTGTCCCAGTACTTCGACACAACAGAAATAACTTTCAAGGACTGGTATTTTGATTTGCGACGAGTATCACCTGTTCCTCGTGCCCACGTTGTGCGGATTTTCTATAAAGAAACAAAAGAGAAAGTCTGCATTTATCGGGCAATGATTCTGTCATTGGATGGATCAGTTATTTCAGAATCGTCGGCTGAACTAAGAGAACATGTGAAGTCTCTCGTCCAAGATTTCTCACCAGAAAAATAATTTAGCCACTGTCGAGTATGCTCACGTTTTTCATGTTCCACACGCTCGGCTTCAAGAATAACCGGCTTTGCTTCGGGTTTAATCAAGCTCGTAGAACGCATCTAGCCTCATGGACGGGGTTAACAGCGGCGACCCGAACGGCGGGCGGGGGAATGGAATGTGGCTCATACCGAGCCAATGCAGCGCTAGAAAGAGGACATGAAATGCAATCAACTTTGGATTTTTCAGATCCTGTTCCCTTGTGGGCCGGAGATTACCTGGGAGAAAGAGTCTTCATCGACACCAATCAACAACTTGGCCACTCAGTAAAAGGATACAAGTCTCATGCATTAAATTTAGAGAAGCACCAGTTTTTTGATTTCTTCACCATCCATCATGACTCAGAAATTATCTCCTATGATCTAACCAGAAGTGTTCTTGCGATTGAGGAAACGTCCTCAGTTCGATTCGCCGATTTTTATGAGAGATCGAAGCTCATACATCTGAAACTTCTATTCCAATTAGTTTCGCTCGCCACTAGAGGTGATCTTTTCGCACCAGAAACTATCGAGCAATTGAGTTCAGAGCTGATCGGCCGACGACTTCATTGTCCGATCTTTACTGCGGGAGAATCAGCTTTAGAAATCCAGTTTCAAGTTCTTCAGGTCTGTCACGACTATCTTATCTGGAAATTGAATAGTGTTTCGGCAAGAAATCGTCTGACTCATGATATTCAAGCTAAGGCCGATTATGCTTTAAGAAAGGTTGAGTCCTTTGGATATCTACTGAGCAAAGAAAGAGTCGACGCTCTTTACGACAGAACCCATATTCAAATCCAAGAGAAAATTGAAAACTTAAAATCCTTCGGATGGGCTCCTGGTCATCAGAGCGAGCGTAAATACGAGGATGCGGTACAAGCTTTAAGTATTATTCTTCCTAAAACTGCCACTGGTAAAGTCTCATCAGCCGAGCGTCATATCGTTGAGTACGCAGATCAACATCCATTTTTCAGAGAGTATCTGGATTTTCATTCTCTTAGAAAATTGCAGTCCACTTATCTTTCGAAGATGAGAGGTACAGAAATCCTATTTCCCCATTATCGAACACTTGTCTCAACCGGACGAACCAGCAGCTATGATCCGAACTTTCAGAATTTTCCAAGAGACCAAGAAGTTAGAGAATGCTTCATCCCACGTCCCGATCACAAATTCTTGGTTGCTGATTACGCGACAATAGAACTGTGTGCTTTGGCTCAGACCTGTATCAGTTTGTTTGGCCAAAGTAGGATGGCTGATCTAATTAACGATGGCGTGGATCTCCATCGATGGTTTGCATCGGTTCTTCTTGGTAAATCCATAGACCAAGTCACAAAAGAAGAGCGAACTTACGCAAAGGCTTGTAACTTCGGATTTCCTGGCGGTTTAGGAGTAAAACAGTTTCTCCAGTACGCGAAGTATACTTATGGAATTTCTAGTTTAACTCTTCAGAAAGCTTCTGACTTCAAATCTAAATGGCTTGAGGCATTTCCTGAAATGAAGATGTACCTCGATGCCAATGGGCAGAAATATAGATCAAAAATTACTGCGACCACGATCACGGGACGAATGCGTAGTAATTGCACATTTACACAAGCCAAGAACTTTCCATTTCAGGGGCTGGCGAGTGATGGAGGGAAATTAGCTCTCTACGAGCTTATCAAGGCTGATTATCGCGTAGTTAATTACGTTCACGACGAATTTGTACTTGAAATACCGAGCGACGATGAGGATCTGATGACTGAAAAGATTGTTGTCGCAGAATGTATGATGATCGATCAAATGCAGACTGTATGTCCTGACCTGAAGATCGGAATCGAGTCGAGTATTTGCGATTATTGGAAAAAGCTTTAGTTAATATCTGAGCATTCGAGTCCGTGACAACCGCAAGCTTCGATTTCTTCACTCTCGTCGCTGATTTCACCGGACACAGCTTGTCTCTTTGTTTCAGGCGAGGCCTCGCATGTTTTCGGAGTCCACTCTGATCCAACTAATTCTCGATACTGCTTTTTTAGCTGAGGTAGATTTGCAGTTCCGTGAAGTGCCTTCATTTGACCGAGCTTGTACCGTGAATACAGGTTCACCGCACCTGATTGCTTAGTCGCTTCTTTTTCTACGCTCAGCCCTTTGTTAGCAGCAGCCTCGACATAGGCCTTTCGGCAAATATCAGCGGTAACATGATAGACCTTGCAAGCCTTAGAGTTCTTTTTGGCGACAATTGCCTTTTTCTTTTCGCTTGGATCAGCCAGATGAGTAATTACTGAATCAATGGTTTTCAAGTTTGATGCAACACGAGCTTTAAGCATCTCAGCGAAGCGAGGAACAGTTTTTGAAGTGACGTCGGAGATCAATTCGATTCTTTTCTGCTGATCTTGCACTAATGATTTAGATTTTTCATTGTAGCGCATCCGGCACTCAAGGAGTTGATTGTGCTGAATCGCATTTAGGCAGTCATCATTTTTCGCATCTTGTTCCAAGGAAGATGTTTTTCCAGGACCAAGTACAAATTCTCTAAGTTGATCGCACTTTTCCTTAGAAATATCTGATCCCTCAATGTCGACGCATGAAGAAGGAAACGTGATTTCGGGAAGTCGAACTCTCTTATTGTTGAAATGATAATCCACAAGTGCTGAGTCGAGAGATTGCCACTGTTGTTTCATTTCGGTGTTAGCTGCAAAACTAGATTGAGCGGTTAGGAATGCAAATACGATAATACTTGGGTTCATATTCATTTTCCTTTCTTTGGTATCAACCGATCAATTCGAATGCGCGCATATCCATCGAAATAAGGAGTCTCTTCAAAGATTTCGGCGAGCGCTGGTTGTGTATTGCCTTCTTCGTATGCCCCCGTTAGTAACCAAGTGAAACTAACCTGAAGTTTATCGCTCAGTTTTTTAATGCTCATGAGATCAGTCGGAGAATTTCCGTTGTTAATCCAACCCGAGACTACACTCGGTGAAACATCGCATAGGCGACTTACTTCTCGAAGAGTCACAGATTTTTCATTCATGACGCCCTTGAGTCGAATGCCCCAATGATCGGTTTTTATGGACGGTTTTTTCTTTTTCATCAGTATACATTTCGTGCTCCATTGCGGACTTCTTGAGTGGTCCTGTTCGACTTATGAAGCGTGTTCTATAAACAGAACTGTCTCCTCTCGTTGAGGAACAACGTTGAAAATGCTCGGACTGACCTCAATGTGTTCTGAAAAAATATTTTGTTCTGAAATACGAACAGGACGATGGGAATAGGAAGCGTCTATTGCCTGCTGGATATTGAAGTGGCGGGCTCGCTTGCACGAGAACCGCAGAATTGGCCGATTGACCCCTCATCACCGCGGCTTACAGGTAAATTCGCCGGTTTATGTTTCCGCGAATACCGCTCTCAAATTTTGCTAAATGTAAGCGGCACTTTACTCGTTCCGTTAACCTTAAAGAGAGATAACGAACTCCGACTCTTCAGTAGCTTCATTTCTTGGACTTTGTTGAACATTCTAACTGTAACTATTGGCACGTGCTTTCCTTTACTTAACTTGCCATCGTAATCCATTAAGCCTGCGTACAGTGGATTGCTGAGAAGATCAGAAATTGAATCTCGGTGGAGTGGACATCCTGTTGCCATTTTTAGTTTTTGTGAACTCCAGCCATTCGATGCTGCTAATGAAAACATCTGTGCAACCACTTTTGATTCGCTAGGTTCTTGTGATAAGCCCCGCCCATCGGCATGTCTCATGTATCCGTACGGAAGATGGCCACCTGTAAATCCCCCATTCTCGGCAAGCTGGTACTTTCCGTCCATCATTCGCTCAACAATGCGTTTTCTCTCAAATTCTGCGAATCCGCCAAGAAGCGATAAGAGGAGGCGTCCTTCTGCAGTTGTTGAGTCAAAACTTTCGGTGACACTCTTTAGACCAACTTCGATGGGATCAAGACGATCCTCAATCAAGATCAAGATATCTTTTAAGCTCCGAGAAATCCGATCAAGTTTTGGCACTAGGATGAGATCGACCTGTCCCTGCGATCCAATCTGTTCCATCATGTTCTGAAACTCGGGACGATTTAAAGTTCTTCCGGATTCGGATGAGTCACAAAATATTGAGATTAAATTCCAGCCCTGAGACTCAACAAATGATCGAATTGATTTTTCTTGAGCCTGTAGTGATAGATTTTCACTCTCGATCGACCGTCTTATGTACCCCATTACTCTCTTCATCAGACCTCTCCTGAAGAAAGATGACGCGACCATTTTTGTCGATTTCCTGTCGGAGCCGTGGACGGTTGAGATCAAACCTCATGGTACTCAAAGTGCGAACTGAAGAGTTCATCGACCATGCGAAAAACCCTAGCTCATGATTAAAATATTCGCTCGATTCGTTCAGCGCTCTATATTGCGCTATAGCAATATTGGGCAGCTCTAAGGCTATGGTGTTGGCAAGAAGGCTAAGAAGGGCACTTGGTTCAAGGTGGCATAGTCCGCTGAACAGACCTTGAGAATTCAAAATCATTCCTAAGGTTTCTTTAATTTGAAAAAGCTCGGGTTTTGTCGATTTACTTATTTCTTCTGGCAATTCTGAAAGTTGAACTTGGAGCATTTCGACTGTCATCATAGCTATTTCGAATAAGGTCATAGGCTTCTCATCATCGACCGGGTTAAAAGTTAAAATGTTACTCATGCAATTTCCTTTCGTTAGTTATATTTTCTGATCCGTTAATAATACGTTAGTTCTAGCCGTGCTAATCGTTCATAAAGTTCTCCTGATCAATTTTGTGAATCTTGAAACCAGTATTCTGAAGCTTTCGGACGAAGTGATTAAACTTTGCTGTGGATTTGTATCCAGACCCGCGCTTCGCAGTTATAAGTCCGTAGTTTTTGAATGGACTCAGATTTCCTGCGACTGTTTTCCGGTCAAGATCCGCAGAAGTAGCGAGTTCGCTTCCAGTGAGTTCCGAGGTCTGAGCAAACAGTTTAATCAACTTTCGTTTTATCAGTGTTCCGCCTTGTGTGAGTGAATCGCCGATAAGATCTCGTTTGATATCTTCAAATTCGGAATCGAGAAGTATTGATTCCTCTTTCTGAGTATCCGCGTACGCTCCCAGACCAAAATTGCCATGGGAATAAATGTGAGTAAGAACTTTTACTACTGATTGCAGGTCATCTGCCGTAACAAGAATGTTTTCACCACTCTCGTCAGAGTTATGCCTGAATATCGAATGAGCGACAGATAGTCTTAAGAGTTTGTCGCGAATATCACTACTAACCAGAGGAACATTGGCAGCACTGCCATATTCTGAAAGGAGAATCCCACAGAACCTTACGAGTTCTTCATTGAAACCAGGTTGAAAGGAAATATTTTTTGGTTGTCTAGACCACGCGTAAAGCACGGAATTTCGAAGTACCTCACTAGTTAGAATACCTGACGAATGGCTTTCACTTGCTTGCAGGAGCACAGAGCGAGAAACATCTTGCGTAGTAAGAGTCTGAGCAAGGTCAAAACGGCGTATGTCCTTCGTAGTAAAAATGCGTTTAATGTGTGCGCATGGATAAAGTTCTGAATCCACCTGGCGACCTGACTTAGGATTCGCAAGAACGACCAGCCTTGTTCGTGATGGGTGCTCTCCTCGGACCACTCGATCAACTGTAAGGACGCCCTCACTTCTGCCTACGGACAACTTTTCCCAGTCCTCCGCGGGAATATCTTGTCCTTCATCGATTACGAGCAGGCCTCGATCATTGGAAGGATACGCTCCCCATTGAATCTCCCATGTTTTATCGATGTTACTGAGAGAATAGCTTAGTCCTGTTCGAGAGGAACATGATCCCGTTAAAATCTGTCCTAATTTAATTTCCCTAATTAGGGTTTTAAGAATTTGAGTTTTTCCTACGCCGGCATCTCCCAATAGGAGCGTGTCGAGCGTTCCCTTTATAACTCGTCCTTCATACTGAAATCCTAGAGCACTATGATAGACCAGCATTACGAGAAGATGTGTTACGGGGCGATCACGGATTTGAGTGATCGCTGAAAGTTGTTTGACGAATTCATCTTGAGATAGCGAATTTAATTTTCGGAATTGATCCTTGATGACATCGGTCAGAACAAACTGCGTAACATCGCTTTCGCTTTTTTCGACCCGCGTGACCATGATCGTTGGAATTTGAGTGCGTGGATGCGGCTGCACCTGGCCAAATAGTCGTAAGCTAGACGCAGGCTCTAAGATTTCCGAGCTCTCTGTTAGGTAATATAGAGATTGGCTTCGATACTGCCTACCGGACTCATCGACGATGGAGTCTTCATTTTCCCCAGAACTTAATATTTTTGCGTCAGGATAGAAAATGCACTCGCGAATACTTAAGTACTTTGGTGACTGCACTTGAGCAATCTTACGAAAGGTGTCAACTCTGCATGGAAAATCGTAGAATACGATTGATTCCATAGTTTCAGTTTTTGCTTGATACGCACTGAGTAGCGATGGATTGGCGCTATCTAGTTTGTGTTCGTAAGGCATCGCAGGATTTTCTGCTGAAAACTTCTCGAGCGCACAGTAGAACTTTTCGCCTTCTCCCTTCTCTTCAGCTTTCGCTCGCGCAGGACATAGTTGCTTTTTTCCATCTACAACTGGACATCGAGTGTAAAAAACATGAGGCACGGAGCTAGTAGCTCTAGCTATGGTGAGCTTTGCATCGACGCAAACATGCTTCTTCATGTTCTCAGGCTTTTCAATCTCCGTTAAGTGAAGCGATTCGAATTTTAGAGGATCAATCATGGCTGAACTCCAGCACGCTCAGCTCGCATAGGAATTTGACAGTAAGCCTTGACCACTTGTTCAAGCTCATTCTCAGTTGGATGTTTTGGCGAGTAAAATAATCGGCCTAAAGGCGGAGTTTCCTCGTTAAAGATATTTGTAGGATCGAGTGAAGTTTCGCTGGCGAAATTGAACGAACATCTTTGCTCTCGTTTGGCAAAGTTTGCTCCTGGGTTAATCGTTACGTCGAAAATGTAGCTATTAAAGCGATGGGCTGCCAGTCGTCTTTGATTGATGACCTGATCGATGAATTTGAAGTCGTTCGCGATCATTATCCAAAGAATCAGTTCGCCTTTTTCGACAACAACTTGGTCTTTAATAAATTGGTCGCTTAGATTGATGCCGTAGAACATCACCAATTTTTTTGAAGCAATGTTCCATCTCGCAATAGGTTCACCATCAAGTTTAACCACATCACAAATAGGACAGCGGCCACCGAAAGTCGTGAGGCACACTATTTCGCCTAGGCCGTCGTAAGGAAGGCGATGGACCGAATAATTTCTTTTTATTTCGTAGTCGTTCGGATGTTGAACGATTTGAATTTGCACTGAGTATGCTGGTTCTGTTCGTTTTCCGCTCAGTACAACGGCTTTCTTTGGTCGCATTGGTTCTAGTTCCACTAATTCCTCCTAGTTTGGGAGCTGACCTTCGTGGAGTTAGGGAACTTAGTGGAGCAGGATACAGATCTAGCTCCACTAAGCTCTCTAACTCCAAAAGGCGTAGAGCTCCGGTTAGTGGAGGTGGAATACCAAATCCAGTGAAGGTTTATATGGGGGCAGAGATGGGGTTTCTAGATTTATTTTTTAATGTGAAGGCAATCAGTTTACGAAACATTCTTTATTATATTTTCCAGAATGTATTTTCCAGGATCTAAAGATGTATCTTCTTGATCTCTGAATTCCCGAACTATTCGATTTAGGGCAAATCGATTCATAAAACCTTTGTTACAAAGTTCAGTGAAATCATGCTTTGAAATACCGGTCATCACTTCAAAAAATTGAGGAGACTTGGTATTGATTACGTCATCAATATTGTATTCCCTCTCGTAGGTCATATAGATGAAATCCGCCATGCAGATGGCGAGTCGCTTTATTTGCGTTGCATACCATTTCTTTCGTGATTGCCGTTCCTCGTCCTCTTCGCTTTCTACGAAATCTTCAAGGGCATCTTCTTTTTCTTCAGGGGTAAGCTCCGGATTGTTTTTTATTTCATTTAATTTATCAGCGTCAATTCCAATTTGTACTAGATCCTTGATATCGAGTGCCCCGACCTCTTGGGTTCTATATCCTTTTACCTTCTGAAGAATTTCAAATAGGTGAGGATGTTCTTCTAAAAGTTTCAATGAACCAAAATTGACCAAAACATTTGATGTGATTCTGCGAGCTAAGGATAAGCGAGAGCCTTCATGATTTAGAACGTCAAAAATGTCTTTCGATGTGGTCGGAAGACTGATCAGGCTACCTTCAATAAAACGTTTAATATCTAAATTGTCACATAGCCCGGATACGGTAATCTCGAGGTTGTCTTTATTGTGATTTGCCCGCTGTTCGTAACTTTCTTGTTGGTCGAGTTGATCGGCGATGTTACTTGCACACTCGTATATAATCCGTAAACAACGCGTGATTGCGAAATCAAAAACCCATGCTTTGTATTTCAAAATGGTGTTGGTCTTATTAACCCAAGCTGACTGGACCCGGAAAATTGCTTGGAAATAGGATTCAGCAGATTTCACGTCGTTCAATATTAAAATACTATCCCACTCCTTAATAGTGATCCCAGTCAGGAATCGTCCACAAGTTAAGGTTATCGTCCCTATTTTTTCAGGACTTAGACTTACTTCGCTAATAGTTTTCTCGATTGCGGACTTCTCTCTCGCGACTACTCTGTCATCAACGTCCTCGCTAGATCCACTTCCCGAGGCGTTGATGAGACCAAATTTTGAAAAGTGCGGATGCTTTTCGAGTTTTTCAATTAGCGCAGAGACGGAATCTACTCGATTAAGCCACCAAACAGTATGGCGGACTGGTGGAACTCCTAGCTGACTCCCAAGCTTGCCAAAGACGCTAATAGCTCGAGCGCCATGATCCGAACGAGTAAGGCCATCTAAAAAGTGGTCAACAGCGTCTTCGTGGACAAACTCTCCATCTTTAGTTTCAAATAAAGTATTTAATGAAAAATCAACGTCATCGGACTCAAATGTATCAACTTGCTGTTGAATGTCAGCTTCGGTAATTTCGATGGTTGAAATACTCAAATCCGGCAACTGGCGATATACAGATTCTTTGAAGTTCTGAGGATCAGTCTCGATTTCTATTTTTTTATTTTTTTGTTCATCTAAATAACTATACGTGTAGACCTGCTGCGAACAGAAATCGTCTTGCTCAATAATTCGAAAGGGAGTTCCGGATAGGTCTAAGCGCTTTGTAAATTTGAGACTGCCAAGAATGTGTTCAGCTCTCAATGTGCGGCTACCGTAGTGAACTTCATCAAAGATAACTAGGTCCCATTCTATCTGAGGAACTGACTGAAGGCGTTCCTTGGTATTTCCATCTTCATCTATTGCCAGATCCTGTAATGAAACGCATAAGACAATTGGTCCATCACATCTTGGCAATTTTCCGTCGTCCGTTAGGCAAGGATCATTTGGGCGGTCATTTTTCTTACGTGCTCGAATCCCTGTCCATCCCTTGAAGCCTACTTGTTCGTTCACAGTATCAATCCACTCACCAATGACATCAGGCTTGTAGGTTACGATTAGCGTATTTTTTGCCTCGAGTGACTTTGCTAAATGAATACTGGTAAAACACTTTCCGAATCTCATTTTTGCGTTTAGTAAGAAACGATTTGGATGTGTGGCAGAACGATATATATCTTCCGAATAGCCACTTAAGAACCACTGCTTTGCTTTATCAATCGCTTCAGATTGTTCGTGTCGAAGAGAGTGATTTAATGTTCTTGAAGTTCCGTTGACTAGTTGATTGTATGCTCTGCGTACTTCATCAAAAGTTGCATAAAACCATTCACGACCTGGCCCATCTTCTACTTTTTTGTTTCCATTGCGAATGAGCTGAGCATGAATATGCTTGTCCTCAATTCCTTGCGGAAGAGTACCAACGAGAACATATTCGGGCTGTTCAGGATTTGAGGTGCCGAATTGTTCTCTAATACGAGTGATATGCCTTCCAACATGGCAGTGTCCAACCTTAACTAAGCCCTTCAGCTTGTAAGTACCAGTCGTGTAAGCATAGAGCTCCAATTCCTCCATCAAGACCATTCCTTAAGTTTTTTCGCGATATGATCCTGTTCTTCTTTCGATATTTTAAACATTTTGTAGAGTTGCTCGTCTGTCCACTCTTTCGAGACGTCTACCAGTGGAATCCAGTCCCACTGCATTTTATAAATGTCTTGAGTTACTTTTCGGAGGCCCAAGAAGTATCTAGCGAAATTTGTTGTGAGGTACGCTCTGAAGTTCTCAGCCTCTGACTTTTTCTTAAACGATCCGACGATATTGTATGTTTCCGTTGTAATATGACCCTTCGGTACAATAAAGAACTGACTAACTGGAAGAGTTACGCGTCTTGTTCCTGGAGCATAGGCTTTTGGCACAGCGACTTTCCAATCATCAATCTTATCTTTATTTTTGTGAATATCGTTTATATTGGCATTTAAGATTTTTCGACGCTTAGAAAAGCATGGTAACGCGTCTCTATGACCATTGCTCAAAGGTTCATTTCTAGCGAAGTAAAAAGTACGAATGCCCCAAGGTCTGACTGACCAAGCATCCTTCGAAACGTAATCGCCATTCCAAATTTTCTTTACTTTCGCGATTAAGTCGTAGCCCCGAGCATCGTCGAGAACGATGTCAAAGTTTGATAGATCAACCATCGAGTCATTTCCATTTTCAATGAACTGGACCTGCCCGTCATAGTCTGATTTGTGATGGAAGAAACAAACGCCACCTTGAACATCAACCGTCGGAAATACTGTTTTGGAGTGTTGAAAGTGGTGAATCGTCTTAATTGTTTTTGCTTTAACAATACGTTCCCTAAATTCCTTTGCACCTTTTCCGGTTGTAAACCAGCGGGAAGGAATTACTAGGACAAGTTCGGAGATATCTTTCGAGTCCATAAGAGCTTCGGTAAAAAGATTATAAACTGCCTTCGCACTGCCACCGAAGCCGCCATCATTCTCCTGATAAGGGGGATTTCCTACCGCGATAATTTTCTTCTTTTTTGCAGTGGCCTTTATATACTCGAGCATAGAATTGAACTCCTTTTCAAATTTATCTCGGTCAAGCCGCCCATCAATTTCTGATAGGTAGTGACCATCTCGGATTACGTGATTATATTTTTCATTGTGAGAATTCGTGTTCCCCAAAAAGGTTCTTAAACTCAAACGGTGATGGCGTTCATCAGGTGCCAGGGCGAAATAGCGATTTGATTCGTAAAGCTCTTTTTGAATGTAATCTACGTCTAAGATATGTGGATTGCTTTTAGCTTTGGCTCTGCAACTTGAGAATGCGCATGCGAGAAGTATTTCGCCAGCCTTACAAAATGGATCGAAGAATACAACTTCGTCATCTCGAAATATCTCCTCGCCGAGAAGAGATACAAGTTCGATAGCTTTTTCCATAAGCATAATGGGTTGATCTCGTCCAATAACATTGCCGAGGATGTCAACCACATGAGTGCTAGTTTTAAAAGCTGCTGCTTGAATCATTTAAGCACCGAGACCTAAATCTCTACTTCTTTTGAGCGCTTTGGTGATTGGTTTTTCTATGGCAAATAGACATTTAGCAAATTCGAAGTCGTTATATCCTTTCGAATTTCCAGAGGTAATATTTTTAACAAAGCGAATCGCACGTTCGTAGTCTAAGGGGACAGACTTTTCACTTTTGCAATTTTGGAAGTAATTTATCCATGTGAGCTCGAAATCAATTGGGCGATGTCCATTTTGGGAAAACCATTTCGCTCCGGACTTAGTTTGCCTCGCTTTGAATTGCGCTTCATCAATGTCACTAAGTGCGGACAGAGTTTCATTCTCATCAATGTGCCAGTTAATGGCGCACAGAAGGTGAGCCACGAATTCTTGTCGATCACTTAAAATCGAATATTCAGAAGCAAGATTAAGTTTTTCCTTTAAGAACTCAAACGTGGCCACGAGAATTCTATTCCGACATTGATTTATATTTTTTGTATCTACATCAATTGCCCAAAGTGTATTGATGGCATTTGCTACAGCATAGTAGGCTGGTTCACGAGTTCTACTTGAAGCGGCTTTTTTATAGATGGCTTCAATTCTTTTTTTATAAATTGGAAGTGCAATATTTCCGTGGCCGCAGCTAGGTTCGAAAAATGAAGTATCTTCATCGGCCCACATTCCTCGTTTATCTTTGTTGAGCAGAACGAGCATATCTTCGACGTACGACTCAGGGGTGAAGACCTCTCCTAAATCCTTAATTCGAGCTCTACTTCGGTGGAATAAATTGTCTAAACTAACGACGTTACTCATGGCGCTCTCCCTAGGTGACACTCTTCTGAGTATCGTTTCGGTACATAGCCAGATTTCTTGAGTAAGCCTTTAAAACAACTGATAAAGTAGGCGAATTCTAACCATCAGTCTGTATCAAAAATATGACGAAGGTCTCGAAGATGGAAGGCAAAAGCTCATGGGAGGAATTCTGGGAAGATAAGCGGAGCTGCAAAATAAATCTAGTAAACGTTAGATCCAATGTAACCAAGTCATAAGGGCGGTTATTGACTATGCGGCTCGAGTTTTGCGGGCGTGTTCGAGTGGTGTTGGCACTTGTTCACCACGACTTGCAAGTCTTAGCGCCATGTTTATGAACACACGCGGATCTAACTCCACTTTTTTACAGCTCTCAATAATTGTGTAAAGTGTCGCTGTAACGTCGGCACCATTATGAGTACGCGAGCCGTAGAAATTTTTTCTGCCCATCACTGCATGACGAATAGTTCTTTCTGCTTCGTTGTTGCTGAGAGGTATTTTTACATCTTTCAAAAACTTAACAAGGCCTGACCAATATTTTTGAGCGTACTCAATCGCTTTTTTTAAGCCGTCATCTGTGCGGCACTTGCGATGATTTTCAAATAGCCACATTTCAATTTTTTTAACAAGTGGCGCTGACTCAGTCTCGCGAAGTCTTGTGAGACCAGAAAAATCCTTTGGCCTTCGCTCAATAGAAAATAACTCATCTATCAAATCTAGGATTTCTTTGCACTGATCCGGAAAATTTTCTTGGGCATCAAAAAACTTTCTTCGCACATGAGCCCAACAATAAGCAAGTACAATACCAGGCGTTTTTCCGAGACGATTGTAACCAACATAGCCATCTGTTAAAACTGAGCCGCGATAATCTTTCAACGTCTCACGAACTACTTCGCCAGATCGAGTGGGCTCAAAACGATAGTAGCTTCCAGCGCTATTTGAAATCACCCACATATAACCATCGTCTTGTGTTTTAACTTGAATCGGCCACGGTGTCTCATCACTATGTACGCAAAGTCCGCAAGCCAAAATCTCAGATTTAATTTTCTCCGCCACTTCCTCTAAGTGCACACTCGACGTTAGGCATAAGTTGTAGAGTAACTTCGTCGACAGTTTCTTTAATCCCAAAGATTCCATTTGACGAGTTTGTCTCTCTAGCGGGATATGAGAAATATATTTATCAGATACTACAGAACTCGCAAAATCTATCGAGTAAGTTGATCCAGGCAGTAACTTGCTGGCACCTTCAGCTGTTATGATAACTTGTTTTTCTGCTGACTCACTAAACTTAAGCTTCAATTTATATTTCTTTCTTCGATGCCGAAGTTTTTTGTATTGCCTCTCAATAACTGTGATTTCAATAGATTCATCAAATAAATTTGCAATCTCATCCCACTGATCTGATGAGGGCTCGCTCACTCCACGCAAAACGCTTTCATTTTTTAATTCTTCAGTGCTCATTTCATGATAAATGATTTCTTCATCAAGATCTTTTGCCTGTCTGTCTTTAACTGGCGGCAAAATTGCCTGGCTGTGCAAAAGTATTTCGGCATCATCTTGACCACGAGGTCTAGTGTTACTTCTTTTTTCTGATCTTTTTCCGAAGATAATTCGCCGCAAAACAGCCAACTCGTCTTTGATATCTAATTTTAATTGAGCTGCGAGCGCTTGTTGATTGCGAAAACCGTCAATTTGTTTTTGCAATTTTTCATTATGAGCAATTACCACTTTCATTAGCGCTCTTAAAACTTCTGGATCTTTTTCTTGCTCAAGGGCTTGCATGCAGTGATTGCATCACAGCTCCCATTGGCAGTCGAGAGATTTCTTGCTTTTTAACTTGCATCATTCGATCCATCATAACTTTTCTTAAAACACTGCCGTGAAAAATTAACTTTAACTCTGAAAGTGAAATTTCTTTTGCATCGGCTAAATCCTGCACATTCATAAAACTGTTTTTCTCCAGCCGCTTATGAACAACCACAAGGCCCGAGCCATCGAAGTAAAGTGCTTTGATTCGCCTGCGATTCTTGCCTAAAAAAAGATATAAGTGTCCAGCATCGATTGCTGACGCCATCTTTTCACGAACAAAAAACGATAGCCTGTCAAATCCGCAGCGCATGTCGATAGCTTCTTGATAAATAAAAATGCGTAATCCTTTTGTCTCTAAAATCATTTTAGTATCTCCTGCCTTAACAACTCAGATATTTCTAAAAAACTTAGGCCAGAGACCTTTGCGCCAGAGTCAAAAATAATTTCTATAACTGAAACTGATCGTATTTTTGGAGATACAGGAGTGCGCTTGATTTTAATTTCCTTAAACCCGTTTTTACTTTTTTTTCTTTCTTGCCAATAATGTAGCGTGGTGGCATGGACACCAGTAGCATCAGCAAGATTTTTGAAACTCATGCCTTGGCCGTGTAATTTAAGAGCCAGAGACTTAACGGCTTCAGGATATTTGCGGCGGCCTCGACTATTTATGGGCACTTTCGAAATTTCACTTTTGATCAATTCAAGATCACTCATAACCACCTCTGTCGAAGGCGGATTTTATGCGATGTTTTAAGCGGAAGCTAGAACCGCCTCTACGACTTGGTTAC
>Ga0163152_10001335_pt1 | contig 39386 bp, 29 predicted proteins | sample OliLakLV19MP8IB2_FD_148635 | JGI IMG/M metagenome (GOLD analysis project Ga0163152, IMG submission 148635) | Freshwater microbial mat bacterial communities from Lake Vanda, McMurdo Dry Valleys, Antarctica - Oligotrophic Lake LV.19.MP8.IB-2 | ecosystem: Environmental > Aquatic > Freshwater >...
AATCGATCACCGCTTCACCGCCGCTCACCGGAGACGCCAGTCCGGGAAACTAGTCTTCAAGCGACGCGAAACAAAGCGGGAGGGCAGCGGCGGAAGAGCGTGCGAGCCAACATCTGCTCGTCCGATGGTTCCGCTTGCTCCGATTCAAGAACCTTGATGCCTGCCGGCGTCACAGCGCCCCTGCCATCGAGCCAGCTCAATTGCTTCAGCTCGCTGACGATGAATGCAACAAGGTCTGGGCCAAGCTTCAACTGGTCGGGGAGAGCGCCTGTGCCTCTCCCCGACCGGCAAAGCCCGAGAACTGCTTTTTGCAGCACGTTCATCCGTCGCTGACGCGGACGAGGAGCTACCGTGCGCCACGCAAGTACGGGCCAGAAAAGCCACCGCGGCCCTGGAGGATTTTCCCACTCAACCCAGGGCAATCGGAAGCTGAGGACGGGCGTCGACGACTTATCGAATGACGCCATGCTCTCCCTCGCAAAGCCTTACGAACTCTCTTAGAGGAGGCAGAACCTCCGCGTCGCGAATAAAGGCGAGATCGCCAACGGTAATTAGAAGGCGATGCTGGCGGCTCATCGCGACACAAAGCCGGTTGTCGAGCGTGAGATGGCCGTATTTCTTCCGACGCTCGATGTCTGTGCCCTTCGGGAGGGTGTTGCTCCGTGTCACGGAGAGAAAAACAACGTCGAACTCCTTCCCTTGAAACGCGTCGACGGTACCGACCCGGAGCCGCTCGACGACACCGTCTGCATTCGTTGTTCGCCGCCATTGCTCCGCGACACGCCAATGTCCGCCATCCGTGCGCTCAGCAAGGCCTACGGTCCCCATTTCTTCGAGGATCTTGTCGACCTGTGCCCGATAGAAGGCGATCACTCCGAACGTCATCGACGGGTCCTCGTCGATGAGCCGTCGCACCTCGCGAGCAATCGCACGCGCCTCGATCGGCCGCACGAAACTGGTTCCGGCGCGTTGTTCGCCGGCAGCCTTGCCGCCGGGAACATCGAGCCAGGCGGCTACGCGCGGCCGATCTCCGATTGCATAGCCTGAGAAGCGGTGGGCAAAGGCTTCGGCTCGCTCGCCGGACTCGATCGCGACGTCGCCCCACCGCTCGTAGAACATACGGCTCACAAAGCTGCCGAGCTCCGGGTGCATCCGAAACTGCGTATCCAGCGTGACGGTCCTCGGGATTCCGTCCTCGTCTTCGAGTTTTCGAAGCAGCACCCAGAGGCGATGAAAAAGGCTGCTTCTCACCGCTTCGATCGCCTCGGCCTGGAGCTCACCGCCCTGGCGAACGAGCTCTCCCAACTCGCGCTCAACGTTTGGCTCCAACATGTGCGGAAGCTGACGGTGATCCCCGACTAGAACGACCCGCCTCCTCGCCATCGTGAGCGGGATAAAAAGGTCGAGTGGATGACTCCGAGCCGCTTCGTCGACGATGACGGTCTCGAATGTCACGGACCCAACATCAATGCCGAGCACGGTCTGCATCGGCTTGCTCGCTGACTGCTGGAGCGTTGCAGCGAGAACGGCGGTGTAGTGCTCGAGCGCCGTTCGGACTGCATCCTCGTCCGACTCGAGGTCGTCGAGCCACTCGGCGAGCACCGCGTCGTCTCCGACGACACTCTCCTTTCGTCGGCGATCGATACTATCGATGACCTCGCAGAGAAGCCGGTGAGTGATGTCGTCGATGGCTGGGCGAACCGGGCTTGCCGGAACAGTCAAGCGATCGATCAATGCCGCTCGGACGCGCTCTACGTCTTGAAGAGAGCTCGGAGCTTCGTCTTCCCGTGTCCAATCGGCGCAGGCCTGCAGGATCGCCAACTCATCGTCGGTCATGATGTCCGCGAGCCGAGCAATGGCTTTGTGCGCTCGGCGAGCCCCTCCATCGAGAAAGGCTGCCGGCAGTGTCGAGATCCCTCGCGCAGCCTCTAGTCGAAGACTCGCGTTCTCTGGACCTGCACCGAGAGTCTGAGGCCGCTCGAGGGCCTGAATGCGCGCACGAACGCGATCACTGAATTCCGGACTTATCAGTGTGCCTACGGCATCGAGGATCTCGCGAAGGTGGCGTGCGGTATCCGCCGGCGGCAATGGCGCTCGAAGAATCGCGACTGCGGCACGGCGGCTCCGCTTCAACAACTCATCGTCAGGTGGAGTCCTGAGACCGGACTTCAGAGCCTCGATTCGATCGGCACGAAACTTCGCGACTCCATCGACGCTCGCCCCATCGTCTCGCCTGCTCGATCCAACGCGAACAGCCGGCAGTCCGAAAACCTCGCTTCGATCGACGAGATTCACGACTGCCTCATGCTGCGCGCTGGTCACGAGAATGCGGTGTGATACTTCGACGCCTTCGTCCGCGAGCTCCGCGATCCTTCGCTGGAGCGCCGTGATGACTTTCGTCTTCCCAGTTCCTGGTGGACCCTGGATCAGAGCGATGTCCGGCGTGTTGAGAGCAACGTTGATCGCTTCCGTCTGACGTACCGTTGGACGCCCTCCGAATGCGTTCAGAACGGACTTGCTCATTCCATCGCGCCGGTGCCAATTGGGGTGTTTCGTCGGTCGCCCTTCAATAAGAAGACCAATCCACGGCATGGGACAGGCGCCCGTGCGGAGTTGCTTTTCGGCATCGGTCCGGCGCTTGAGTCTCGTCCGGTCTCCCCGCAAAGAGAGAAAGAGGAACCCCTTCTCTGGAGGAGGAGGCTGCTCGCCTTCGTCCTCCCGCGGAGCTGCGAGATCAAGCCTTCGCTTCGGGAGATCAAAATCGAGGATCGGCGCAGTAAGCGGGTCTTCCTCAGAAGGTGTTTCGAGCGACTCAAAGTCAGGCGCCTTCCGGGAAGCCTCGAACTCGAATCGCTCGCTCTCCCCTAGGCCACGGAGCCGCTTCTCGAGATCCGGGAAGTCTCCAAGCTCGAACGCCCAACCGCCGTCCGTCCTCCGGGTCGCGCGCGTGTAGGGAATGGCTCCAACTGTACGCGCGCGCCGGAGGATGGCCTCCTGCTCGAGCTTGTTGTACTCGACCCAAATCCGCATGTAGCTGTCTTTGCTCCTGACAGCCTCCTGCAGCGCGTGCCGAGCTCCGGAGGCGATCGCTGCTGAAGCGGTTGCGTCGCGGAATGACAGCGGCGCATGAACGAGGGTCAACGCCAGATCGGCGTGAAGACCGCCCCGACTGACTTTGACTACCTTCAGGTGGTCCTTCTCCCGGTGAACGCTCACGGCGATCCGCGCGCCGAGCACAAGAAAACTATCGAGCTCGCCGGTTCTCGAGGGCGCAACCACGGCTCGGCGCTTCTCGTCCGACCCAAGGAACACCTGCTCATCTAGCCACGCACAAACATCGACAACGGGACCACCGATTCCGAAGGTTCTCCGAATGTCGTCCGCGATGCGCTCGTCGATGCCGATCTGCATCTGATCCGTAATGTGGAGCTCGCTCGGGAATCGATGGACCTGCACCGACGCTTGGGCCGCTCCAATGTGCGCCAGCCAGCAGATTCGCGGCATGCCTCCTTCGACCACCTCAATGACTGCCGCACGTCCAGCGCGCGATTCTGGCTCGACCGGCCAGGCGAGATCGCGCGATTGCAGCAAGAGCTCATCGCCAGAAATGACGAGCGACACCTCGGACTCACGAGCCGGGCGGGGCTCGAACGCCCCCGTGACGGGGCTCAACTGGATCGTACTCACCTGACCGCCCCGAATCTCTGACGCCTTCATTTTGCGACTCCCATCACTGCGATACGGTGAGGCTCGTTGACGGGTCCGAAGTGCACCACCCAACTGGACTCGATGGGGCCGAGGGGGAGAACCCGACCACGTTCCGTGACCTCCAGCGGCCGCTTTGCTCGCGGATCGGCCGGATCGCTCACCCAGCAGGTCCCCGCCGCACGAAGGATCACGCCGCGATCCGTCGGCTCCAGCGTCGCGGCGACGGAACGCGCTCCAACCCCCGATTCGGCATGCGTGAGTCGCCGGGGAAGCTCGACGACCTCACTAACCAACGGAATTCTGGCGAGGTTCCCCATCGCAGGAACGACCCCGCTCGCGGGATCCCAACGCTGAAAGCGAACCTGACTCATCGCGGGTCGGACCGCGCCGCACCACCGACACTTCGGAGCAGTCACGAAGAAGGTGGCGCTGCAATCAGGGCACCTAACCGTCTGATCTGCAGCAACGTGCAAACTCTCGACCCACGAAGAAACCCCTGGCCGTCGCTGCGGATCGAGGCGCCCTTCTTCAAAAGTACGACGCGCGACTTCGAAGAGATTCGTCTTCCTCTGCCCCTTGGCATCGAGAACCTCTCGTCCTACGACCGCATTGCGAGGCAGGCCCCTCGAGCTTGTATTACGCGTGTCGGTAGCGTCCTCTATCCACGGCAAGTGGCCGGAAAACGCATCGTCCTCGAGCTCGGGCTCCCCGTCGGCGACCATGTCACCGAGGAAGGGGTGTACGAGCGTGAGAACCTGAAAAGCGAGTACGCCGAAAGCCCATGCGTCAGAGAACGATGTGAGTCCCGTCGAGCGACTGATGACCTCGGGTGCTCCGTAGCTGCGGGTGAAGATCGCGGCGAGGGGGTCGCTCTCATACTTCAGATTGTCGAGATCGATCAGCCACGCTTCCTCGGCATCCGTCGGCGCCGAGACGAAGATGTTGTTGTCGGAGATGTCGCCGTACACCAGGCCGCGTGAATGCACTCCTGCGACCGCCTCGCCGGCGTGAGCCAAGAGGCGGAGACGGCGCCGGAGTCCACCGGTTGCCAGGTACCAATCCCGAATCGATTCCCCTCGTGCCGGCGCAAGCAGCGCCCGCATCGGGATCATGTCCTCGAGAAACTCCGCAACGTATCCGACGGCCGGTTCTCGCAGGAGCGCGAGCGGCCGCGCGACGTGGAGACCTCCAAGATCGGCACGTTTCACGAACGCAATCTGACGGCGAAGCTCCTCGCGTTTGCTGTTCCCCGGGAAGAGCTTCACGACGCGACGACCGTTGGCCGTAAGCCAAACCTCGCCTTGCCCACCCTGTCCCAGGCAGCGAACGAGAGAATGGATGGCTCCTGTCTCGTCGGTCACTTTTCGCTGGAGTTCCATAGGATCACCAAAGTCTTGTCGTCACGGTGGTGCGGCACGGGCCAACGCGCGAGCGCACGTCGGAGCCGTCTCGACGCATTGGGTTTGTCACCGAATTCGTGAAGAAGCCACGTCACGAACGCTTCCCGTTTCTCAGCGACGAGATCGTCTGCAATGCCGTCAGTCGCCAGCAACACTCTTGCGCCCGCCCCGAATGATTCGAGGGAAACGAGGTTCCAGTCCTTCAGCTTGTGGGGCATCCCGAGCGCGCAGGACATCGAGCCGAAAGTGGCGCGGTCCTCCGTCACAGCCCGAAACTCTCCATCGGAGTGAATTCCAACCAGTCCGTCGCCGAGCTGCGCGAGAAGACCTGTGCCCTCTGGGCGGATACCGGCAAAAAGAAGGGTCGTGCACGCATCTTCCAGCGGCGTCCGTCCCAGTTCGAGACGCCAGAGAACTTCTACGAGGCGGACGAAGTCCTCGGGCAGTGCAGCCGGCGACTTCTTCCAGATCGCCCATGCGCGACGAGCAGAACGAGCGCCAGCCTGCGCCCCGAGCCGAGCAGCGCTCCGACTCCCGACACCATCGCAGACCACGGCACAACCTCCAGCCCGCGAGACCCTTGCGTACCAGGCGTCCTCGTTGGGCCTGCCTTCAGCAGAATGCGCAGGCCCTCTGACGCTACCGCCCAGCAACTTCATCGTTCAGACGTCCCAGCCTTCGTCCGCAGGACTCTGCGGCGCCGCGTTCGGATTCGCACTTCGCGAGCGACTCGTCACGCTCATCGTGAGGAACTGGAAGAACTGTCGAATCTGGCGAGCTTCCTGAGCCTGATAGATCTTCCCCTTCGGGTCCGCGAGGAAGTCGCGCAGAACGGCCTGATCGGCATCCGCACCGATACCCAACGCCATGCGGAATGCTTTTCCCCCGCGCTCGCTCGCCAGCAACGCTTTAAGGGGAGGCGCCCACTCGTCGTTGGGCTGGCCGTCTGAAACGAGAACGATGGTCGGTCGGTAGGCTCTGCTCGGAATCTGGTCCTTGCTCTCCACAAGCTGCCGCGCCACGTCGAAGGCGGCACCCATCGGGGTATTCCCGACGGCAGTCAGATCGGTCCAAGCCACCTTCGACGCCGGAGAAAGCGGCACGTGGGTCCGGGCTTCGCCCTTCCCGAATGCAATGACGCCGACGTGGATCTCGGCGCGAAGGTCGTCCTCATCGCGAAAGGCTTCCAGCATTTCGCGCACAGCCTGATTGAGGGACTGGATCTTGCCGTTCTCGAGCATGCTGCCGCTAACGTCGGCGAGGATGATCACAGGAAGAGGCCGAGCGGAGGCGATCGTGAAGTCTTTAAGCTTGTCCATAGAGCGTTGGCGGTTCTTGGGAACGTTGGCGACCGCGCTCCGCACTGACTTCGCGGTGGTCGATCGCAAGTTGTCTGCGTTAAATCTGCTGACGATGTCCTCGTGGTATTTCGCAAAACCCATTCGATCCTCCCGTTACGCCGTGACCGCGTGAGCGTCGGCCGAACGGCGATCTCGCATCGCGTACGGGTTCTTGTTTCTGTACACGGTCAGAATTTGCCCATCGTGGCTGCAGACCACTTCGGTTCCTTCGAACCGAGAGAGGTCGACTCCGCGGGCTGCCCAGAATCGAACCACTCGCCAGCCGATTGTGTAGATGTCGGCGCCGCGGATTGCTCGGTGAAGGCCAAAGTCGAGAGCGGCCTCGACGGCGCGCATCGAGATTCCACGGGAACGACAGCGAGCGATCGCGTGGCTGCTCATCGAGAGACTGGACATGGCGGCTTCTCCTGACACGATCCCGAAATTGGGTCGCGTCAGGTTCAGAAGCGAGCAACGAGCCAGGACGAGCACGGCTCGACAATGCTTTGCATATCAAGCAGATAGCCGATATCGGGTGCCGCAGGGGCGCCCGTCGTTGCGGTTCCACCGGCACTATTCCTCCGCCTTCTCGGCAGACTTCTGCCGCCGCCACTCGCGAAGGGTCCGCTCCTTTATCGTTGTCAGCTTGCTGAGCACGCTGCCCGACTGAACGAGCCGAGCCACCTCATTCGCGAACCACAGACGCTGCTCCTCAAGGAGAGGGTTAGGGTCAAGCGGCCCTTCCTCGAGGAGCTGCAACGGCAGCGGACGAGCATCAGAAAACGCTCGCGCGAACACTCGCGCCACTTCGCCGACATGCGGCGTCGTTTCGTCCAGGATTGCGAGCGCCCACGACGACGCGTCCGCAACCGTCATCGGCGCATCGTCGTCCGCGCGGGCCGCAAGAAATCGCCAAGCAACCCGAAAAAGATCTCGGAGATTGCCCGGCAGGGGGTGGCTTTCGAGCTTTCGGACGATGCGCTTCCTGTGCTCCTCGCCCATCAGTGCATAGCGCGGAAGGACGACTGCGCGCCGAGCAGCCTCAGCAAGGACATTGTCCCAAAGCCAGCCGAGGTCTTCGGGGATCTCGCGCAGAGCGGGAACGCGCAGGACGAACGGACTGATCCGGTCGAGGAAATCGGCATCGAGCCGTTCGGCCAGAGTCGTCATGGGGAGATTCGTGGCGGTTACGAGTCGAAAATCCGACTTCACAAACGCCGCCGAGCCAAGCGGCTGGAACACCTTCTCCTCGAGCGCCTTGATCAAGAGGCGCTGCATGTCGTGCGAAATGTCGCCAACCTCATCGAGGAAGAGCGTGTCGCCGTCGACTTCCTTCAGAAGCCCGGCGCGATCCTCCTTCGCGTCTGTGAATGCGCCGCGAACATGGCCGAAGAGCTCGGCTCGCATCGTTTCCGACGTGTACTGACCGCACGCTACCGTCCTCCACTGCTGTCCGCCGCGATTCCACGAGCTCCACGTGCGTATCCAGGAAGCGAGTGTGGTCTTTCCGGTCCCTCGTTCCCCCGTGATCAGGACGGGGACCTTGAGACGTGCGATCCGCCGCCCCTCGCTGAAGAGTTGCTGGAGCCGGTCCGACTTGAAATGAGCGGGATTCCACCCGACAGCTTGTTCATCCGAGCCTGAGCGCAGGGAACGAGCTTCCTGGAAGCGTTTGTAGAAGCTGTCGATGCCTAGCTTGACCGGCACGACCAACGGCGCACCCGCCGGCCGATCTTCTGGTCGATAAGACTTCACGACAGAGAATGGCTGGTCGATGAATCCAGTCTCGGCCATCAGGACCCAGACCGTCTGCATCGACCCCGTGCCTGGGGAAATGTGAAGGAGCAGCTCCCTGTCTCGGAATTTTCTCCGGACGCGGGGAAGCAGGGCGCGAAGAAACTCAAAGATCGCTTCATGATCGGTCGGGTCGGCGCCCTCCCAGACCTCTGGGTGCAGCCGAAGACTCGGCGCATGTTCCTGCAGTGCCTCTACCAACTCCTCGTAGACTTGGCGGTGTTGATCCGCCTCTGGGCCTCCCTGACGGATGAAAACAGCGTCTGTGATTCGCCCCTTATAAGGGTCCGTATTCAGAATCTGGAGCGTCGGGCCTGGGATCCGCTCCCCGCTTTTCGGATGGACGAATTCGCGAGTCTTGCGGTCCCGCACATAGGGATCGTTCAGGGTCGCGATCCACGACACGAGCACGGGACCACTCATCGGAATCCATCCACGATCCAAGGGACTCGCCGAAATCGATCCGAACCGACGAGAACCGAAAATCGATCCGCTCGCAATGCGTCGATGCGCGCCATTTCGCTACCTCCCTCCGTCGAGGAGCTCTGCCGCGACCCGCTGGAAGAGGTTCGTCCGGTGCCATGCGAGATATTCGCCATGTCCCGTTGCGAGGCCGTCGACGCGGAGAGGCTGATCGAGGCCAAGAAGGCGACGCGACTCCGACGAGAGTGCGGGGGAGACCTGAAGCGACCCGTTCTCGGTGACAGTGACGAGGCCTTTGTCGAAGACCGCGTCGAGGTTTGGAGCGAGGAGCAGGCCGTTGAAAACGTCGAGGCGCTCGGCGTCGGTCTCGCACCGAGACCAGCTCTTGATGTGGCTCGCGCGCAGCAGCTCGGCGACCGCGAGGCCGGTTACAGCGCATCGACCGTCCCAGTACTCCATCAAGCCCGCGCGGAAGACGTCCTGTCCGACGCGCTGCACGGCGAGGCGTTCGACCTCTGTGGCGCGAGGGAGCGCAGCTGTCTGCTTCTCGAAGACTTGCAGGAGCTCGTTGGGGAGCGAACGGGAGAGCTGAAAGGATCGGCGCAGCAGGCGATGGAGCGAGGGGAAGTCGGCGACCGCGCGCGCCGCGGAGGCGCCCGCCGGTAGCGGCATCTCAGTCGCAACGCTGTGCTCGTCCAGCGCGAGCGCGACGTGCGCTTGGGAGAGCGCAGCGAAGAGATGCCCTTCGGCGCTCGCTGTGAGCCAGATCTCGAGCGGCGCCTGGCTGCTTGCGAAAGCGAGCCATTCGCCGGCGGTTCCGCGGCGGACATCAAACCCGGTGTCAACGGCGGTCTTCTCGAGCCGCGTTTGCGTGGAGACCGTGATCGTCACCGCTTGGGCTTCCGTGCGGAACGGACCACGGTCACGGCGGACTTCTTCGAAGGGGGGATCGCGGCGCTCGCGTTCGACTCCCCCGACGAGCGGGGCGGATGCGCAACAAGGCGATCTGCTGGCGGCGGATCGAGGCGAGTTTCGTATGGTGTCTGGTCGCGGATCGCCTCGGCGAGCGCGTCGTAGATCTCGAGGATGACGCGCTTGGTGCGATACTCGCCGTGCATCTTCTCGTCGTCTCTCCGGACTATTGGGAATGACTCGAGTATGTAACCTGCGTCGTCGCGCGAATGCCCGTAGAGGTGGAAAAACGCGGCGTCGATCTCAGCGCGGAGTAAGAACCGACGGTTGGCATCCCACCGGAGAGGCGGTCCTTCGTAGCCAACATCGCGCGCGAAGGATTCGAGAGCCCAAGCGGTAAACGTCAGCTCGAGGACGCGGGGAAGGAGCCATGCATGGAGTGTCTCGTCCGGCGACCACGGGCTCGACTGCCGCGAAAAAAGGGTAGGCGGCGGCACCGGTAGCTGTTTGATGATGTAGTCCGACAGGTGAGTGCCGCCCAGCTTCTGCCTCGCGATGTAGTCGAAGGCGAAACTGTTCAGAGTCGCGAGCATTGCAGGAACGGCTGCGGGTGCATCGGAAAACCCGACACGAAGAGTGAAGTCTGTTCCAGCAAGCGGGATCACGGTCGCGATGACCGTACGCTCGTCGAAGCTCCGGCAGATGTCGCGCCAGACGAGCAACCACCTTCGGTCCCAATGACTCGACACCCGAGCACCGACGTCGCTCGCTCCAATCCAATAACGAGGGCGCACCGAGTACTCTGGATCAAGACGCGACACAGCGCTGACGTCTGGCAAGCTCGTGCTCGCTGACTCAGCATTCTTAGACGCGTAGTCGCCGAACCTGTGGTCGAAGTGATGAACTAGCTTCGCTTCGAAAACGGGAAGTGAGTCTCCTGATGCGCTCCGCGACGTCGAGCAGAGGGCAAGTGTCTCGGCCTTGTTCATGTCCAGAAAGCGACGGATCGTCACACCCCATGGGTTCAGGGCAGGACCAGAACGACCTTCGTCCCGCCAAAGGATCGGGAACCGTTCATACGCTCGCTTTGTAATCTCGGCGTCACGCGCCGATCGGAACGCAGGGCAGTTCCTTGTATTCGGATTGAGCCGCTCAAAGTCTCCTGCAGCGAGAACCACTCTGCGCAGCGGGTCATGGACGTCCGCGGCGCTCCTCGCGAAGAAGACCAGCGTGCTTCCGTTGACTTCTTTTCCGAGGGTCAGCAACGCGAACTTGAATCGTGCATGTCCAACGTCCCCGAAAAGACCGGGTCCGCTCTGGAAATCAAAGAGGGAGACAAGCTCGCGGCCTTCTACAATCGCCGCAAAGAAGTCCTTCGTGCTGTCGTCCGTCGCGATCCCGGTTGGAACGATGAAGCCGGCTCTTCCGCCGGGCCCTCTCAAGCACCGGTCCTTCTCTGCAAACAGCGCGTAGGTGTTCACGTCACCCTTGCCGCAGAGCGGATAGCCTCCTGAGTGACGGACGAAATGACTCTCTCCCTCCGCCCTTCGGCTAGCGTCGCACCACTCGGTCCAGAGGCGCGGTTCGGCTGAGGGAAGAGCGGCTATCAGCTTCTTTCGCGCTCCAGCATTCGGTGCGGTTGCGATCGCGTCGTTGCGTGATGCGAAGAACTCTTGCTCCTCAATCTTGAGTCTCTCCCACGGTGGATTCCCGAGCACTACGTCGAATCCGCCGCTTGCGAAGACTTGTGGAAAGGCGAGGTGCCAGTGGAAAAATGAGTGACGCGCAGCCATTTCATTGACGGTCCGTGTCGCGAGGGCCGGCAGGTGGCCCTGACCATCACGGATCTGGCGCCAAAGGTCGTTTGTTGGTGCCGCCTCAGCGAGTTGGCCAGGCTGTTTGGGCCAGACGAAGGCCGAACACCACGCGTCAGCTACGGACTTTTGGTGTCGGTAGGTCGCCGAGTGGAGAATTGCCTGCCAGCCAGTCGCTTTCGATGCGAGCGACGCAGAATCAGTGTCCGGCGCCGCATCGAGTGCCACGACTGCCTTTTGGATCGTGCTGACCTCAGTCTCCTGCGGTTTCGACCAGAGTGAATCGAGACCGCGCTGGCCGGCTGCGGCCTCTCTATTCCGTTTCCTTAGCGCGCTGGCGATCTTCTTGTCGTCCCCTTCGATGGGGTCCCAGGCAGCATCGGGGATACCAGCGGCCATGAGTTCGGGCGTCGTTCCGAGCAGGCTGTTGCCGTGCTGAATGTGGGAGTCGAGGAACGATAGCGGGAGACCTGGCTCGACTGCTTCCATCCAGAGGCTCACCTTGCACAGTTCGACCGCCATTGCGTTCAGGTCCACACCGAAAATGCATCGGCTCACCACCTGTCGGAGTGCGTGGCGGTAGTCGGCAGCTGACGGCGTGCCTTTGACGTGCAACCTTGCGACGTGGGCGGCAAGGCGCCGCGCCGCGACCAGAAGGAAGTGTCCGCTGCCGCAGGCAGGATCAACAATGGTCAGCGATAGGAGCGCTTCTGCGGCACTCTCTGGGTGCTTGGCAATTGCCTCTGCGACCACGGGCTCAAGGGCGCTGTCCAGGAGGAGTTGAACGAGGCTCTCCGGGGTGTAGTAGCTGCCTGTCGTTTTTCGAGCGTTTCCCTTGGTCTCGGCACCAGTAGCGAACGAGAAGAGGCGTCCGTCCTCTGTGATTCGCGGGACGAGTTCGAGAAGACTCTCGTAAACGCTCCCGAGCTCCTCCGGCCCCATGTCGCGCCAGTTCACGCGGACGAGGCCGCCGTCGTCGCGTAGCCACGCGAGCTTGTAGATCGCGCTGAGCAGCTGCCGGTTCTCGAGTTTCGCGGCATCAAGAATCGGACACTGATCGGCCGCGAATAGGCCGGCGAGTGCCGGCAGACCAATCGCGGGTTCGCCGCGATCGACGCCGCGGAAAACGATCTTCAGCGCGTCCCACAGGTCGTGGAAGCGATCGAGGGCGCTTCGATGGATGGACCGCTCGCGAAGTCGACGTAGAGAGTATCCAGACGCGTAGCGCGCCTTTGCAGGATCGGTAGCACTGTCTGGATGGAGCAGCCCGCGCTCCTCGACCGTGAGTAGGAAGATGAGCCTATAGACGAGCCGAAGCAGTTCCTGGAAATACGCATCCCTCGAGACCGCCCCATCTCTCAACGCGCTGCGAAGAGCCGTGTTGTCGGGATGCGTGAGAAACCCCTGCCCTAGGGAAAGGAGCGCCTCCTCCACGCCTCGGCGCAGGTGCTCGCGTGCGCGGGTTCCCTCTTCCCGCCCTGCTTCCCGCCACGTTTCGAGCGGCGAGTCGGTGGGCGCAGCGCCTTCGATGCCAAAGCGGGTCTCGTGGGCGAGGAGCCAGAGCGCGGCGAAGTCGGCATATCGTTCTTCGGAGAAAATGCGCTGGAGATCGGCCTCGATCCACGCGGGCCGGGTAAGGCTGGCGTTGTCGCGGAGCGTTCGGAACGTGACACCGTCCGAAACCACTCCCCAGTGGGCGTGCTCGGCGGCGTTCAACCACTCCTGCGCGAGACCGAACGCGCTGCGGCGGCGGCCTAGATCGCCGAGCTCGGCGGAGCGCTCGTCAAGGCCGACGCCGGCCGAGGCAATCACCACCGGCACTCGACCGGCAAGCGCCTGATGCCCTATCGGAAACGTGCGTTCTTCGAGGACGATCGCGGGCGTCTTTGCGAGCGTCGCAAACCCGAAACAATCGCGAAGAAGCGACGTGACGAAGCGCTCAGAGAGCGCGTGAGGGTCCGCGCCGGCGGTGCGGCCTATGGCGAACTCGGCCCATAGAGCCTGAGCTATCCGCCAATAGCGGCCGATCTCATCGCGAAGGTGCAGGCCTTTGAGGATTCCGTAGTCGTCTTCGGTCTGTCGGCCAGCACCCAACTGCGCCACTCTCGCCAGCCACTCCGGAGAGAGGAGACCGCCCTCAACCGAAATCGCGTCGAAGGCCAGCGCCGCCGTCCGTCGACGCGGAGCCGGTGCAGGGGCATCTCGTTTCTTGCGCGCAGCCATGGCGTCAGTCGGCAGGGGGGAGCAGCACGAAGAGTCCGATCACGTCGGTCGGGAGGAGCGCCTTCACTGAGTAGCTCCCACGAGCAAGCGCCGCTTCGCGGACCCGACGGTGATCCGCGAGCAGCGCGTGTGCACGCGTTTCCGCAATTGTGTCGAGCTCCGGAGCGCGCTCGTCGAGCATCGCGAGAGCCTTCTTCACCTCTCGCTCGCGGACGGCTGGCGGTGGATCGCCAAGTGGCGGCTCGGAGAGAAAGGCGAGCGCCGCGTCTCCTTCAGCGATCGTCACGCCGGCCTTACCACTCCACGCCACGGCGGCCGCCTCCTCCACCAGAAGCGTCGAAGTCTTCCGCGACGTCTGCGAGGTCAGTTGATGACGCAGACGAAGCAGAAGAACGCACGTCCGAGCCGTGACGGCCTTCGACATCCAGCAACCGGTGCGGCCGAGAATCCCGGGATCGGCCGCCTCCTTTGAGTCCGCGTCGGTCGGTGGCCGGGAAAGTGTCCGCGAGAGAAGTGTCTCCGCGAGAACAGAGACCAACGGGTGGCTGCGTTGCACCGAGCGGCAGCGCTTCTTCGGGGGATGCTCGAAGTCGACAGAGATCGTGCCGTTGAGCCCCTCCGCCTCGAGCCGCTCTACAACGTCCTCGGGCAACGAGCCGAGTGGCGCCTTCCAGCCGTACTTCTGCTTGTCGAGAGCGGCACCAAGACGCGCCATCGCACGGTCAGTGAAGCGGCGAACGTCTTCGGTGTTTCCGATGGCGGCGAGCGTCCGCTGCCACTCGGGAAGCACCTCGTCTGGCTTCATGCGGAGCTGCGCGAAGACGGTGCGGTTCTTCTTCGCCTTGTCGGCGGCGTCGGTCCAGACCGTATCGAGCGCCTTCGCCTCCGGGGTCGTCCCGAAGTCGAGCATCCCCTGCTTGCGCTTCCCTCGGTCTCGCAACATCACCGCGCGCATCAGCGCCTGCGTGAGTTTGTGGCTGTCATCGGGGAGTGGCACCGGCACGCCAAGCTCCAGCCGGATCTTCTCCGCCTTGCGGATGATGACTTCCAGCACTGCGCCGTCGACGGGGTTGTTCTCGCCGTAGATCAGCGTGGTCCGCACGATGGGCTGCGGCTGGCCGAAGCGATCCACACGGCCTTCGCGCTGCTCGTGACGAGTCGGGTTCCACGAGAGGTCGTAGTGGACGACCGCATCAAAATGCTCCTGCAGGTTGATGCCTTCCGAGAGGCAGTCGGTTGCAATGAGAAGGCGGCGATCGGCCTCGCCGAGTGCGTCTACCTTCTCCTGCCGCTCATCCGATGCCAGTTCACCCGTGACGACGTCCACCGTGACGCCGGGGAAGCGGTCCTTCAGGTGCCGGCCGAGGTAGTGCGCGGAAGCGATGAACCGGCAGAAGACGACCGGCGAGAAGCCGTCGTCGACGAGCGTCTTCAGGTGGTCGGTCAGCACCTTGAGCTTGGGATCGCCGGCCTCGCCCGAGAGGCGGTTCGCCTCATCGATGAGCTTCAGCAGAGCTTTGTCGGACGACTGGATGATCGGCTCCACGTCGTCCTGCGACAGCTCGTCCGAACCGCCATCGAACACGCGCGCTTCGAGAGTCTCCTCGTCATCGGCGACGTCGCCGGCTGCCCTCGTGCGCAGCGCGAGCGCTGCCGCTGCGGGGCTCGACGCGACGCACCGCATGATCGCAAGCGTCCCGAAGAAGCTGAGGCGTGCTCGGTTCGTGTCTTCACCTGCGGAATCCACGACCGACGCGCACCAGTCGAGGACGTCGTCGAAGAACTTCTGCCAGGCGCCGGTCAGTTTGTAGGTCTTCTCGGTCGTCTCGCGGGAAGGGAAGAGCTTTCCCTCTTTCCACTCGGCGATGTCGGGGCGACGGCGCTGCACGAAGTGGCGAGCAAGCCGCTCGCGAAGTTTATCTCGTTCGGCGCCGACGGCCTCTGCGAGTCGCTCGAAATCCGGATCGAGAAGTCCGAGCAAGCGAAAGAACGCCGCCTCGTCGCCGCTGTGGGGAGTAGCGGTGAGCAGCACCAGGTGCCGGTCCTTCGAGGCAGCGAGCGCCTTGAGAAGCTCGTAGCGCTGATGCCGGCCCTGCCCCGTCGCGGCGCACGTATGCGCTTCGTCGACGACGACGAGATCCGGGCAGAACTTCAGGAAGTAGTCGCGCCGCTTCTCGGCCTTTATGTAGTCGAGGCTCACCACCGTGTAGGGGTGCGTCGAGAAGAGGCTCTCGCTCGGCGGAAGCCCGGCTTGCAGACGATCCGCGCTTGCCGCCGTGACCGCGGCGGCCCGGATGTGGAAGCGTGCGTCGAGCTCGGTGACCCACTGATCGACGAGATGTGGCGGACAGAGAACTGCGAGCCGGTCGGCGTCGCCCCGGTCGAGAAATTCCCTCAGGATGAGTCCTGCCTCGATGGTCTTCCCGACGCCGACGTCGTCCGCGATGAGTAACCGCACCGGATCGAGCTTGAGCGCCATGAGCAGCGGCACGAGCTGGTACGCGCGGGGCTGCACGGAGATCTGTCCAAAGCTACGAAACGGCCCTGCGCCGCGGCGGAGCGAGAGCAGCAGCGCGTCGCGCAGAAGGAGGGCCGCATCGTGACTCGCGCGCTGGTCAGGAGACGGGTGAGGAAATGTCGCCGGGACGACAGGCTCGAGCTCGAGCGGAAGGTACACGAGCGTCTGGTCCTCTTCGGAGCCCGAGACCGGTCGAAGTCGCAACGTGTCGGGTTCGGCCCCAAGAACGATCCACTCCCGCCCGCGGGCGCGAACGAGACTTCCGGGAGTGAAGGAGGTGTTCGTCGCCATCCGCTATTTCCCGAGCGTCGTTGCGAGACGGGTGAAAGCCGCATCCCAGGAGGCTTCGTCGGCGCCGAAATCGACGACCTCGAACCCCCGGTCCTCGATGGCTGCGGTATCGACTGGCTGCCCGCCGACGACGGCGACGACATAGTGAGAGCGCCAAACCAGGGGCAGGCTCGCGGCACCTGCCTGCAACGGGACTGCGTCGGGTGCAGGTAGCCCGCGCTTGCCGCTGAGGTCCTGCCAGCGACGAAGGACCGGATCGGTGAAGGTTTTCACTGGCGCACCGCCACCACCAGTCGCGCTCGGAGGAATCACGACAGGCGCTGCCGTAAGGGACAGCTCGGACGTCGATGCATGCGCGAGACGCACGAGAATCTCTTGCGCCTTTTCATCGCGCCGGTCGAGGTGCTCGTGATCGGGCTGGTTGTAGTAGGACATCAGGCAGCGGTAGCAGGCGGCGACACACGGCGACTCGGCGGGCCGAAGCATCGATGCATCCGACGGAACTGCGCCCGCCACGTCGAAGTGGAGGATCTTCAATGCCTCGCGCGCCACCGTCGCGAGATTGCCCTGTTCCGAAACGAGCCGCGTCAGCACGCCGGCGCCACCCTCGGTCGCCTCATACAGGAGAAAGCCGTTCCGCTTGTCGCGAGTGGGGAGCGGCTCCGCGAGGAGCTCGCCCTGCTCGAGCTGGAAGACCGCTTCGAGCCCGCGAAGCAGTGCGTGCTGGACGGTGGCCATCGTCGTCAGCGAGAGCGGCGTTTCCACCGGCTGCACAAGGAGGGCGTTCTTGTGATCGCGGACGCTAGGAACGATCAGCTGAGGCTCGGCGGAGGTCGGATCGGGTGTGTCCGACTCCTCGTCCTCGTTCTTGGACCACCAACCGGTTATCGGATTGATCGTGAAGCCGAAGCGCTTCTTGTCCTTCCGCCGACGGAGCCCCTTGTTCAGACGAGTGACGGTCGCGCCCGGCCCGTAGTGCAGCCGGATCACAGCGCCGTCCACGTCCCTTGCCTCGCTGCGGCGTACGTCTGGGACGTGATCGCGAAGCGCCCACGCAAAGACGGTCTGAAGCTCGAAGCCCATGCGCTGACGCTCTTCGTCGTTCGCCGTGATGCGTTCCGCCGGCGACGTCGCGACATTTTCAATCCTGTAGACGTTGCGGACGATTTCCGCGTCACCGAGCGGCGCGCCGCAGGCGTGACAGACAGACGCCTCGTCATCGAGATGGGCGCCGCCGCATGTCTGGCAAATCCGAACCACCGTCACCGGCAGCTTCGCGTCTGCGGACGCGCTGTCACGATGCCCGAGTGAGAGCAACGCACGTGTCACGCGATACGCGCGACCCTCGTGATAGACGAGACTTCGCGGGCCGAACTCCGCAAGCGCGAGGAACCGGGGGCGCTGGAGGTAGGTCTGCTTTCCGCGACCGTCCGGCGTCGCTGGCACGTAGGCCATGAGCGGGAGGCGCGGGAAGTTGTAGCCGGGCAGGAAGCCTTCGGTGGCGAGATACCGATAGGTATAGAAGTCGCTCGAGAGACTGCTCGTTCCCTGTTGAAGGAGCGTGATCTGGTCGATCGCCTGCGAATGCCGCGAGCGCGCGGCGGCCTTCTCGGACTGCTTCGCGGCGTAGCTGTCCATCGTGATCCGCGCCGCGTCCCGCTGTTCTTCGGCGGCGGAGAACAGGTCGCGCCACCGGCCGAACGAATCACCGAATCTCTTCAGCGCCCCCTGCGAAGCCGTTGCGGTGAATTCGTCACGCCCCGGAAACCACGGGGCTGCCTTCGGGGTGAGCTCCGGAAGGAGAAGATCGAGGACGCGGCCGATCCGTCGGGCGGCCTCCGTTTGGACTCGCGCCTCGGACATTGCCGCGAGGAGCTCGGGCTTCAACGGGCGGGCAAGGTCGGGAAGAACCAGGAGCTCCGAAATCGAGGCGTCGAGCGGCTGTTCCGTGCAAGAGAGCCACACCGCGTGGAGATGGCTCTCCACGAGATCGCGGTTGGCGAGATCGAGGAGCGGAGGACGCACCGCGCCGTGAACCATCGCGCGTGGCTCCCGGAAGAAATACTGGTCGTGTGGGCTCTGCGCCGAACAGTAGGCAAGGACGAGCGCCGCCTGGCCGCTTCGTCCGGCGCGACCGCTCCGCTGCGCGTAGTTGGCGGGCGTCGGCGGCACGTTGCGCAGGTAGACGGCGTTGAGCGCGGAGATGTCGACGCCCAGCTCCATCGTGGGCGAGCAGAAGAGCACCGGCAGGAAGCGATTGGCCTCCCCGATGTCCTTGAGATGCGCCGCCTTCGTCGCGAGCTCCTCGCGCTCCTTCTCTCCGAATCGGAAACGTTTCTCGCGCACGACGCGCCGGTCCTGATCGACCTGTGCTGTGTGCTCGCGCGCTTCGAAGCCGAAGAGCGGGTGGGAGGGATTGCGAAGTAGCGCTGCGAGGTTCGCGTAGAGGTCTCGGAAATACCCGCCGATCTCGTCGGATTCGGGCCCAGGAGTTCCACGGCGAAACTCGATGCATGCATCGCTCAGGCGCCAACCAGGCAGGTCGAACGCCGTCGGCTCCTCGGAGACGAGTCCGTGCGCCTTCGCCGCCCTGAGCAGCGCGTCGATCAGTTCTTCATACTCGGGCTGCTTGAGCTTTCCAGCGGACGTATCCCCGCCCCACGTCTTTGACGCGCGCAGGGTCTTGCCGAAGCCGCTGCGGTAACCGCCGCGTGCGAAGAGGTCCTCGTCACGCAAGCTGAGGCCATGCTTCGGCGGCGTCCGCACGAGCATCCAGCGCGCTCGACGCGGCTTCTCGTCCGGCCCGAATCCCCACGGCGAACGCAGACGGCTGTGGGATTTCAGGAGGATCTCGTCGACGGTGTCGAGGACGTGGTTCTTGATCGCCATCCACTGGCGGAGGTGATTGAAGAGCTCCCGGTAGACTCCCGCACGGATTGCAGGCGTCGCCGTTCGAAGGACCGCGGGGGCATTCGCGAACTCCGACTCGTCCGCGCAGAGGTCGGTGAGGCCGCGGTAGTCGACGCGGACGAGACCAAGCTGCTCGAGGTTCGGATTGGTGTAGCGCCAGCCGCGACGCTGATCGAACCACACGCGATACGCGAGAACCTGACGGAGCGTCCCTTCTGCATCGACGAGGTTGATCCCTTTGAGCGACGGTTCGGAGAGCCACTCGGCGCGGATTTCCTGTGTCGTTCGATCGAAACCGAGGGCCTTCTGCTGCGCGTTGCCGAGCTGCTCGCTCGTAAGTCCTGCGGCGCCGGCCGCATCGAGGGCGCCAAGGAAACCGGCGCGAAGGAGACTCACGAACAAGAAGTCGTTGAAGTGACCCGATTGAAGCGCGGCGTCCTGACGGTTATCGGTGAAGCCGAGGAGCTTTCGCTTGTCGGAGGTCAGTCCGGATTCTGGCGCATGCATCCAGCGCAGCGCGCTCGACACGAGCACGGTGGTGGCCGAGCTTCGGCCTTCTGCCGAGAGTGACGCAAGGCGCGTCCGATCCTTGGCCGCGCCACTCGTCTGCGCCTCGCCGCAGCGCAGACAGAATCGGAACTTTCCGGGAAGGAACCACGCAAGAGCCCCGGTCCCGATCGCGCCGGACGGAGAAACGCGGATGCCTTCGGCGCGGACCTTCCGATAGTTAGCCTTCAGCCGTAGCTCACCGCTCGGAGCGACTTCCAGCCACGCCTCCGGATACTTCTCCGGTTCGTCTTTGAAGAGGAAGTCCGGGTCGTCGCTGTGGAGCGTGGCGAAGCCGAGCCGTTCGCGGCCGTCGTCATCGTCGTCACTCTTCACCGGCCCTTCGGTCTCTTCCAGCGAGGGCGGCGGGGCATCGTCGATGTCTCGCGGAAGCAGCGTCGGGTCGGGATCCTGGACCCAACGCACCGGGTGGTACTCATGGCCGCACGTCCGGCAAAAGTGCACCGGGTAGAGTCTCTTCGACGCGTCCGTCGGCAGAAACTGCTGCCCCTCGACGGTCACTTGTCGGTGCGGCGGCGGCTCCAGCGTGGCGAACGCGTGCCCGGCTCCCGAGATGAACTGATGCAGCTTGAAAGCGAAGAAGCTCCCGCCTTCGGCCGCCGGGTCATTGGTCCGTTTCGACTCCGGCTCTGCTGAGAGCAGCAGGAAAGCTCGGAGAGCGGACTCGCAAACGGCCGTCGACCGGCCCGCGTCCTTGGCGAGCGCCTCGACCGCCTCGCTGACGGTGCGCGGCTGCGTGCGCTCCCACCGGTGATCCACGGACGAGAACTGGATTCCGAGGTTTGTCTCGACCCAGGCGGCGAGTGGATGCTTCCGCAGATCCGCGTTGCGAATCGCCGGCGAGATCCCTTTGTCGATCGCCGGGCCGAGGAGACCCGAGATCTTCGGCTTCTCGATCTCCGTCACGCGCTCCAGCGTCTCGCCGATGACACTGCTCTCGGGGATCGACACGGCGAAGAGCTTCGACGCAACGGCAGCAACGACTCGGTTCTTTTCCTCGCGCGTGCCCTGGCTCGCCATGGTCGCGGAAGTCCCGATGCAGAGAAGCTTCTCCGGCGCGAGCCGCTCGCGGACGCGGCGGACGAGCAGCGCGACATCGGCCCCTTGCCGGCCGCGGTAGGTATGAAGTTCGTCGAGCACGAGGAAGCGGAGCCCGGCGCAGTTGGCAATGACTCGACGGTCCTTTTCTCCCTGCCGAGTCATCAGCAGCTCAAGCATCATGAAGTTGGTGAGGAGAATGTCCGGCGGGTTCTCCGCGATCTCCGCCCGTTCCTCTTCGGTCTCTTGACCGGTATATCGGGCGTAGGTCACCAGCTTCTCGCCAGGAACCTTCTGCAGATACTTGTCGAGCTCGTCGCGCTGGCTGTTGGCCAGGGCGTTCATGGGATAGACGATGACGGCGCGGGTGCGTCTGCCGCCGCCCTTCTTCTTCTCCGTGAGGACGGCACTGACAATCGGGATGAAGAAGCAGAGCGACTTGCCGGATCCTGTACCAGTCGTAACGACGAAGCTCTCGCCATCCTTCGCGAGCGCGATCGCCTCCTCCTGGTGCTTGTACAGGTCGAGCGGGAAGATCTCCGCGCACGCGGGCTCGAGGACCCCTCCCTTTACGAGAGCGGCGACCGTCGTCGTGCGCTGGTAGTTCGGATTGATCTGGATGAGAGGCTCGGGCCAATACCTACCGTCGGAGTAGATCGCCTCGACCTGCCGCTGGATGTCTTCCGCACGGATCCGTGTGAAGGACGTCGCGAACTTCCGGTACTCCTCCACGACGGTGTCGCGGAGCGAGAAGACATCCATGCTCCTGGTCGCGGAGGCGGGCACTGGGCCGCTACTGTCCGATCGCTGGCGGTCCCGATCAAGGCCGGAAAAACCTCAACGCCTAAGAAATCTCCGACGGGCGGGACACTCCCTGTCCTAAGCGGCTAGTATTCGTCGCAGACAGAATGCCCGCCGACGAACCGAAACCATCTGGTCCCGAAGTCGTCATCGGCTTTGTTGCAGCGATTGGCGCCGATCTTGAGTTGCTAGCTCGAGCGTTTCGTCGGGCGCTGGACTCGGTCGGATACGACGTTTCGGTCGTGAGCACGATTGAGCAAGTTCTTAGTCTGCCAAAGTGGCCGGCGACGCCAGAAACGCCACTCGACGTCAAATACAACGTCAGAATGGACGCCGGGAATGAGTTTCGGGCAAAGCTCGAGAGGAAGGATGCGGTCGCTGCGATCGCCCTTGCCGGCATCCAGGCAGCGAGGGAAGAACGAAGCGGCGACAAGAAGGAGCCTGCCGCTCGCTGCGCCTACATCCTCCATTCGCTGAAGACGCCGGAAGAGGTTGAGCTCCTTCGTCTTACCTATGGCCCGAACTTCCTCCTCGCAGCAGCCTACGTTCCGCGAGAGCGTCGAAAGGCACGGCTCGCGACAAGAATCGCGAGCTCCAAGACCCTGGTCGACTCGAAGGCAGCAGAGCCCGATGCAGAGGCCTTGATCCGACGAGATGAGATCGAACACGGGAAGGTTTTCGGCCAGAACGTTCAGAACACATTTCCAATCGCCGACGTCTTCATCGATTCAAGCGACGAAAGCAGAGCTAACCGCGACGCGGAGCGGTGTATTGACCTTTGGTTCGCTCACCCGTTCAGAACACCCACGCGAGATGAGTTGGGCGTCTTCCACGCGCACGGCGCGCGCCTTCAATCGGCGAGCGCGGGGAGACAGGTCGGAGCCGCGATTGCGACAAAGGGTGGGGACCTAGTCGCAGTGGGGGCCAACGAGGTCGCTAAGGCGAAGGGCGGTCCATACTGGGAGGAAGATTCGAAGCCTCTTGACCAGCGCGATCACCATCGCGCCGTGGACTCGAACTCCGAAACGGTGAAAACGATTCTTGCCGACGTACTCGCGCGGCTCAAGAAGGGCGGCTGGTTCGAACCAACACGCGCCGCGAAGCCCGCGAACGAGCTTCTGGCCGAGTTCATCAGCGCTGGCCTCTTGGGAAGGATGACGGTGAGCGAGGACGATCCCGATTCGCTCGCAGAGAAAGCGCTGATCGGAAATCTGATTGAGTTCATGCGGCCAGTTCACGCTGAGATGGCAGCGCTGACGTCAGCGGCGCGGCGAGGCGTCCCAACCCAGGACTGCACCATGTTCGTCACGACGTTTCCGTGCCACGAATGCGCGAAACTCATCGTGTCAGCTGGGATCACGCGCGTCGTGTTCATCGAGCCTTATCCGAAAAGTAGAGTGCGTGACATGTTTGATGACTCGATCGCCCTGGACTCTCCTGCCGACGGCGACAGGATCCCTTTCGAAGCGTTCGTGGGGGTCGCTCCTAGACGCTACCTGGAGTTCTTCGAAGCCCCAGAACGGAAGACTAGTGACGGACGGCTGGTCAAATGGGAAGATGTGCGCAAGAAGCAGGTACCACGCTTGGTCAAGGACAGCACCGAAGTCGTAAAAGCAGAGTTCGATCGGCTCGCAGTGTTGACCAGCCAGCTTCAGGATCTCGGTCTCGTGGAGGCAACCGAATGACGGACAAAGACGCGAAACTCGAAGCACTGCTGAAATCCGTGAAGAAGGAGGCCTCGGTTTGGCCACCTTGGCTACAAAGCGATGACCTCCGTCGCGAACTAAAGCGGAGCGCACCAGAGGCTCCTGTCGTTGAGCCTGCTGCGAATCCGGCTGCCGTCGAAGAGCCCGAAGCCCAGTAACGGTTCGGCGCCAAGCGTAAAGGCCCCGCGAGATCGCGGGGCCTTTACTTTTGCGTCGCTCCACGCGCTATCGGGAGCGTGCCCGCGTCCGGGTCGCAAAGGCATCCCTTCGTTCCCTTTACGCTGCGCGCCAGCTGAAGACGAGCGACCCCGAGAGCGGAGGGCTTCTCTTAGGCCGACTCGTTCATGATTCGCAGAACGTCGTTATCGATGAGGTCACGTTCCCGGTACGGCGCGACAAGCAGTCTCGGTTTCGATTTCTTCGCTCTCGGCAGCCCGCACAAGAGCGAGTCGATGCCGCGTGGCGCGAGTCCAGCCAGACGCGCATCTACCTGGGCGAGTGGTATTCGCACCCTGAAGACGACCCGAGCCCCTCCGGACACGACCTCAAGAACTGGCGGCAAATCGTGACTGACGCAGCGTTTGACGCGGAGCAGCTCTTGTTCGTGATTGTCGGACGCCGACGGATCCGAATGTGGACCGTGACGCTTTCGGGTGCGCTCGAAGAACTCGGCCTCACCCGACGCCAACGACGTCGCCAAGAACAGGAATAGGGTCGCCCCACTGCCTGAAGACGCCGTGTTCGTATCCGCGGCGGGACGCTGTATCCTTAGAGGCGAGAGCGATACGTGCGCGGTCACCTGTACTTCCACACACAGTGCTTCGACGGCGTCCTTTCCGCCGCGCTCTTGCTTGAGTGGCTCAGAGCGGCGAAGGGCTGGAAGCATTGCTCGCTCCACCCCGTCGGCTACGAGGTCCGAGCGACTCTATGGCCAGGAAAGCTCGAACAACCCGCGGCCGTAGTCGATTTTCTCTTTCACCCGGATGCTGAGTTTTGGTTCGACCACCACGAGACCGCGTTCTCGGTTTTCCGGGCGCCGGCGAGCCTCTCGCAGACGCAGATTTTCGACTCCTCTGCCAAGTCCGCGGCCGGGCTCATCTGGCGCCACCTTTTTAGGACCCACCACCACCGCGAGGACCGCTTCCGCCCCGCGATCGCGTGGGCCAACAAGATCGATTCGGCCGGCTACGAATCGGTCGATGAGGCCTTCTCGACCGACTCCCCTGCGATGACTATTCGCGCGGCGCTCATGGGCGCGAGCGATCGGATGTGCGGGCGGTTGGTCGAGCTGCTCTCGACCGCTTCACTCCAGGACTGCGCCCGGGATGCGGAAGTCGCCGCTCGGGCCGCCGCCGTTTCGCGACGGACCGACGAACTGTCCCGGCTCGTCGCATCGTCGGCGCACCTAACGGATGACGGGATCGTGATGGTCGAGGTCGCCAAGTGTTGGCTCGCACGCTCTTCCGCCGCTGCCCTCCCGCTTTGTTTCGCGTCGCTTGAAGACTAGTTTCCCGGACTGGCGTCTCCGGTGAGCGGCGGTGAAGCGGTGATCGATTGCGGCGTCGCGGCGTTTTCGGGGCTCCGCCCCGGACCCCGGAGTTTTCTACCCACCGGATGGAGATGAGAGCGGACCGGCGGAGAGCATCCGTGCGGGTTCCGGGGCGCTCTCCAGCGTTGCCCGGTAGCGGTGAGCACTCCCCGCCGGTCCAGTCGTTCAAAGCAGCGTGAGCTGCCTCGGGTCGATCGTGTGACGATGCAGGGCTCGCCGCAGCGCAGGTACGCGCGGGAGACGAGCAAGCATCGCTGCGGTGGTTGCCGCCTTGAGCGCCGCGGCCTGGCGGATCGCCTCGACGAGGCCGCGCGGCGCGACCCACAGGCGGCCGGAGCCGATCGCGGCGCGACCGACGGCCTCGCCGAGAAGCGGTTCGGCGAGGACCACCTCGGCGTCGAGCGAGACGACGTACTCGATGAGCGCCTTGGCCGCGTCCGGTCGGCGCGCGGCGAGGATCGGCTTACGCGTGAGTCCGGCGTCGGTGATGACGACGGCCACCAGCCGATGGCGCGTCGTCGGCCAGATCCCGCAGGTGATCACGTGACCTCCGGCATCGCGATCTGCACATGCTCGGCCGTCACCGTCTTCGCCTTCACGACCGCCGCGGCGAGTAGCGCGTGATGCGCGAGGAGGTTCACCTTGCGCGGCAGCCCGCTGGTTGCCTGGAAGACCGCTTCCAGCGCGGCCGGCTCGAAGAGCGGGAGTTCCGTGCCGGCGAGCCGCAGGAGATGGGCGAGGTAGAGCGGCAGCTCGGTGCGATCGAGTCCGACGAAGTGGTGTCGGACCACGATGCGTTGCGAGAGCGCCTCGTGCACCGCCATCGACAGCCGCCGGCGCAGCTCTCCCTGTCCCACGAGCAGGAGGCAGAGCCGGTTCTGCGAGTCCATCTCGTAGTTGGTGAGCAGCCGCAGATCTTCGAGGACGTCGCTACGGAGATGCTGCGCCTCATCGACGACGAGGATCGGCCGGATTTTCGCTTCGAGGTTCAGCCGCGTCACTTCGCCGCGGATCGCGCGGTAGAGCGCGGCGCGGCTGCGCTCGGTGGGCAGCCCCAGCTCCCAGGCGATCGTCTTGTAGAGATCCATCACGTTGCCCGTGGAGAGCGGCACGTAGAAGACCCGGAAGAGCCCGCTGTGGAGGGAGGTGGCCACCTTCCGGCACACCGTGGTCTTGCCGCTGCCGACCTCGCCGGTGACCAGGCCGATGCCGCGCAGGTCGAGCAGGTGATGGAGCCGCGTCTCGAGCTCCTTTGACGCCGCGGAGACGAAGAGATCCTCGGGCACGAGATCCTTCGCAAAAGGATGGCGCGTGAGGCCGAAGTGTTTGCGGTACATCAGCGGCCTCCCTTCTCGTCGTCGTCGCGATCAAGCTTCGAGAGCTGGAGGCCGGGCTTCGTCGCATTGCGCTTCACGTAACAGTTGGCGTGCACGTCGACGAGCTTCGCGTCGTGGACCTTCTTTCCGTCGGCCCAAACGGCGATGTCGCGCCCGGGACGTGACGGGTCGAAGCGCAGCGTGACGGACGTGCCGACGAGCGCCGCGTCCACCTCGTAGATCCGGCCGTCGAGGCTCACGGTTCGGTCCCGCTGCACCTTGCGCTTCGCCTCGGCGAGAAAGAGGTCGTCGATGTCCATGTTCTGCTCGCGGGCGAAGCGCACCTCGTCGCCGACTTTCGCCCAGCGGTCGAGCGGCGTCTCTTCGCCGCCGAGCCCGCGATGCGGCGCTTGGTGGTATTCGCCTTCGATCCAGGTCCAGAGACGGCGGTTGAGGGCGTCGAGGCTCGAGAGATCCGCCGCCGTGAGCCGCGGGAGGAGTTGCATTCGCACGGTGCGGAACCAGCGCTCTTGCTTCCCCTTCGACTGCGGCTGGTACGGCCGGGCGTGGATCAGGGTGATGCCGAGCTTCGCGCACACCAGCGAGAGTTGGTGCGAGCGGTACGCCGATCCGTTGTCCACGAAAAGCCGCTTGGGAATCCCGCGGCGCTCGATTGCCTGCTTGAGCACCGGCAGAAACGCCTGGGTGTTCTCGGAGAGCGCGAAGGCGGCGAAGGGAATCACCCGCGTCGCGTCGTCGATGAACGCGATCAGGTAGCACTTCCGTTTCGTCTTCTCCGCCACCATGACCGCGGGGCCGTGCATGACATCGCTCATCCACAGCTCGCCGGCCTTCTCGAAAGTGAAGCGACGGCGATCGGCCTCGAGCGGCGCGCCGTCGGGCTTGCGCATCAAGCCGCGAGCGGCGAGCAGCCGGTGCACCGTCGACGGTGCGAGTTCGAGATCGGCCGGCACCAGCCCGCTCGCGCGCGCGGCGTCGATCACCAGGTGCACGGAGAGCACGCGCGTGGCCTCCTTGATCTCGATCAGGAGGTCGGCGACCTCCTGCGGAATCGCCCGCGAGCTTCCGGTGTCCCGGCGAGGTTTGGGCAAGAGCGCGTCGAAGCCTCCCTTGCGGTAGCGCTTGAGCCAATCGCGGATCGTCTCTGGCGCGATCCGCGAGCGCCTCGCTCCCGGGATGGCGTACTCGCGCTCCGACTTCTCGCGGAGCCGCTCGTAGATCCCCTTCGTTCCCGGCGCGAGATGCACGAGGTCCGCGATGACCCCGTAGCGAAACAGGCCCACCTCTTGTTGCTGCTGCTTCTCATCCATGACGCTCTCCTTTTCGAGCCCGACCATCGGGCCGACCGGAGAGTTACCGCGCCGTGCGCGGCGGGTCTGGCCCCGCTTCGTGTTGGAGGCGCCGATCTGGATACCGCCGCTTCGCAGGCCAGGGTCCGAAACCGAGCGGAGGAGGCAGTCCGGCGAGATGCAACTCGGCGCGCGCACGCAGCTCCGGCAGCACGCGCTCGACGCCGAGCCGTGCACGGAAAGAAGCGAGAGTGGGCTCACACCCAACGAGGAGGAGAGGCAGCAGACCGATCGTCGTCGTCAACGCCGCTCGCACCAGCCGCACGCGGCGCCGCGTCCAGCGGCGAGCGCCTGCCGGTTCGAGATCGGGCCGGAGTTTTTCCGCGCACGCGACAAACGTCGGCGCGGACTCGACCCGATCGACGACCGTCTCCGCTTCTGCGAGCGTCGACGACAGCCGTGATGCCAGAAAATCCGGCAGGAGACTGAACGTCACGTGGCCCGCGCGACAGTAGAAGCGAGCGACCAGAACCCCCGGCGGTTCCTCCCGCTCGTAGGTGCCGTGGCGCGCAAACCCGCAGCCGCCCTCCGGATGAAGCGGACACTTTTCCAGCGTTGCCTTTCGCCAGCCTTCTTGCCTAACGTACTCCTCGCTGGTGAGCCCGGTAGCGAACCGAAACTGCACCGGCCGGCCCGCACGGCTCTAATCCGTGGCGGGCCATTTCCTTATCTGCCCGAACACCATGCCCGGCGCCGCCGGAGCATCGCGAAACTGGAGCAGATCGGGAAGTAGGCCGAGCGGCCTTCTCGGATTCCGCGCCCGGCACTCCATCAAGCAGGGTGACCGAGACCGACTTCGAAAGGCCGGTGCCTCACGAAACTACGCGGTCAACAACACCGGCAAGCCGGGACGCATCACGCTCCGCGTGCGCAGCGCCGACAAAGGGCGCGTCCGCATCTCGGTGACGGACACGGGTTGCGGCATTGCGCCGGAGAACGCGACCCGCCTCTTCAATCACGGCTTCACGACGCGCAAGGAAGGCCACGGCTTCGGGCTCCACAGCAGCGCGTGCGCGGCGATGGAGATGCGGGGCACGCTCCGCTGCGAGAGCGAAGGCCCGGGGCACGGCGCCACGTTCACGCTCGAGATGCCGGCGTCGGCGCCAGCGGTCGCGCAGGCCGCGGCCTAAACGAAAGGGGTCCTCGTCGAGGACCCCTGTCGGCTTTTGGTCGGCGCGGCGAGATTTGAACTCGCGGCCCCTTGCACCCCAAGCAAGTGCGCTACCAGGCATGAATCAGCGTACGAGTCATCTGGATGGGAGAAGGAAACGGGCATCTCCGTGACGGTGCTGCACTTCTAGGAAACCAGTCCGCATCCGCCCATTCGGTCGTCCGCTAACCGAGCATCACGTTCCAACCCAAAGCCCTTCGCTGCTTCCGGAGATATTTCGGAGACGGCGGAGGGCTTCTCTTTTCCGCAAGGATCGAGCGTAGAGCCAGCCGCGTAAGCGCTGGCCCTGGGGTGCCAGCTAGGAGCGATGGCACGTTCACTTTCCCGAAAACAGAACACGAACGGGCTCACCGAGCCCCTCTGCGATTCGCACGAGAGTAACGAGCGTCAGATTGATCTGTCCCGATTCGATCTTCTGCAGATGCTTGAGGTCCATGTGCATCCGCTCAGCGGCCTGCTCCAAGGTCCATCGGTTGCGAAGCCTCAAGCGCCGCACCCGCCGCCCCAGGGCATTAGCTTCCGCCTTGAACCGTCGAGTCGCCTTGAAGGCGCGCGACGGACTGTCATCAGGGCGAGAAGCCATGCGAGGGCACGTTGCGCGTACGTGCTCGCAACGAACACCTCACATGTGACGAACATTGTTTTCTGGGTGCCCTTGCTCGTAGTCTCCAACGAAAGGACTCATTGATCATGACCAAGAACGCTGCATCTCAGCTACTGCTCTCGTTTCTTTTGGGCCTCACGCTCGGATGCTCCAAAGAAAAAGTCGCCATCCTCCATGTCGAGGTAGGACTCCGCCAGAGTCCTGACAGCGATTCCGAGGTGGTCTCTTCGCTTGCAGATGATCTTGTTGTCTCGGTGCTTGGAAGAGATGGCCAGTGGCTCAAGGTGAAGTCGGGCGAGACGATTGGCTACATCCCAGCTTGCCTCGCGACCGTCACAGCCAAGGGTGCTGAGGCGGCGTACTTCGCGAAGCTCAAGTCGGTGGAGCCGACCCTTGAGCGCTCTGCCGCAATGGCGCTCTATGGCAAGGATTCAAAGACGAAGGTATTTCCGGATCTCGATACCGTGATCAGCCAGGCAGCTGACACGAAGTACTACCCGGCCGGGCTTGCTCGGAAAGCGACGCTACAACTCTTGTGGAATGAGCCGGGAGCATTCGTGACCGTATCCCTGCTTCGGGAAAACTGCTCGCTCCACCTTGGTGCGGGGCGAGAGGCGCTCTTCAAAGAAGAAGACGTGGCCGAATACGCCCTAAAGATGAAGCACACGATCAAGGAGATCGAGGACACGTTTTCTGCGGATCGCACGGGGACTCGGTGGATCGAGTATGGACGCGACATCTACAGTCATGTCGAGGTGATCCGGCTCCGAGGCTCGGATGCCTACCGCGAGAACAAGCGCACTGTAGTCGGCACGGTGAGCTATGGCGACAAGGTGGAGCAGACGCGAGTGCTTTGGGACTCTGCTGAGGTTTCCGCAGGCGGTAAGACGGGCTGGATCGATGCGCGAGTTCTTATCAGACAGGAGCCGCCGAAGATTGCAGGCACCTACGAGATTCGCGACGCTGCTAACGGGACCACGTTCGCTTTTCGGACCATCACCTTCGTGCACGGGCGCGAGGGGCTCGAAGGCGTGCTCACCGTCATCATGGAAGCGACCGGGGAGAAATATGAGTTGAAGCATACCGGCTTCATTACAGAGGACCTCTCCCCGCCAGGTTCCCGCCTCACCTTTGAGTGCGAGCGGAAAGAGGGTCTTGGTTGCACCTTTCGAGGAAAGATTATTGATGGACGGATGAAGGGAACGCTGACCGTCATCCTCCCAAATGGTGAGGGCAAGATCGATGTAGAACTCGTGACGCCCGGATCGAGACCAGCGCTCACGGCGACCCAGACGAAAGTCTCGACGATCGGGATGTTCGCCTCTGCCTACTCATTCCGAGCGCCTTGGTCTGGCTATGAGCGGCTTGAGATTCCTGATCGCAACGCCCTGAAGGGCGTACTCGTAAGCAAGACGGGCAAAAGACTGTCGCTGCCAATCGGCGAGGCGACGGAGGGAAAGACGTTTTGGCTTTCTTGCGACATCGAAAATGAAGCGTGCGACGACCGAATCGAAGGGGAGATCCAAGCGGACGGCACGATCAAGGCGACGCTTGAGGTTACAGATCCGGACGAGGCGGGTGCTCCTCTTTTCGGCAAGATCACCCTGGTGCCGCAAACGCGCCCGTGACAGCTTGCGCGGAGTCTTGGTTGACCGTCTGTCGGCGAATCGCGTAAGCTGAAGCCACAACTGAATCGCCCCAACCACAGCAACAAGGCCAGCTGTGGCGGGCCACGACGGCGGAAGCAAAGAAGCACCATACAGAACGGTTTTTGAACCTCCGTAGATCCCCTGGCCGGGACACGGAGGTTTTTCTTTTTTCATCGTTCGGAGCAGCAAGCAGACCACGCCGTCTGTCTCCTACCCACTTTTCGAAACAAGAACATCAAGATGGCGCACGGCATGGGCCGAGCGCTGAAAGAGCACGCACATGAAGAAAATCACCAAGAAACCGACGCTCACCCTTGCAGAGGCTGAGCGCCAGATCCGCCAGGCGAAGCGAGTCTCTGAGAACGAACAGAAGAGGAAGCTCCGAGCGGAGTTGGAGCGGATCAAGAAAAAGGCCTCGGCCGACATCCCGCTCAGCTACGACGAGGAGCAGACGTGGATTCACTTCGCACCGCTGACCGTGATGCATCGGCTGGATATCCAGGGCCCGCAGAAGACGATCGATGAGCTGCTGGTGCTCATCACCGGTCCGAGAGGCAGGCTCACGTTCAAGGCGAAGGACTTCCGGCCAAGTCAGGGACTTGGGCCCGATCCGAAGGAATGCCATACAGCTCGCTTGTCCAATGCCCGGATCGCCTACACCTTCAACCTCGACGGAAGCCTGTGGCCGGATTCGGCAGTAGGCGAGTGGGTCTGCAACGTCCTTCTCTCCTTCCCGGCTCTTTGGATCCTTCGCGCTGAGTATGTCGTGGACACGGGCGAAGGCGCTTGGTGGGCCTGTAAGGGAGACGCACTGAGAGCGTTCGTTGACGCCGAGGACGAAGGGCGAGATGCGACGGAACCCTGGACGGCAGGGTCTAGCGCACTTTCAACCTCAGAACCGAACAATGATTACCCCCCAGAGATGCCGGACGACGGGCACGCAGACTTTCTGGCGAGGTTCTTCGGATTCGGTATCTCCTCAGAGGAGAGGTATCAGAAGCGGAAGGAGGCTCTCTTCGGGAAAACCAAAGGAGAGGGAGAAACCATCTGGTGATACAGGAAGGGCGGGCCTCTCAAGGGCCCGCCCTTTCTCTCAAGGGCAGTCTGTATGAGGAGGAAGAAGTATTAAGGGATAGCGGCGACCTTAAGGGAGTCGCTATCCGATCCCTGACTCAGAATTGGCCGGTCCACCGTGGACAGACCTATTCATTGAGAAGCGCGCTTCTTCCGAGCCAGCGCTACGCTCCGCTTGGAGCTGCGCTGCGCGACCCGACCCAGAAGCGCCTCATTTCTCTCAGAGTCGATTATAGGAATTTCTGTCAAGAAGATAAAGCAATAACTACTCTGATGATGATTTTTCCATGGGAGAACACGGACAGAGGAAGAGAACTCGTTTCGTGGGGGTGAATTTAGATCTCACCTACTCTGTCCCTCTCATTCGGAATAAATTATTTTTGAGGTGCAGGTCCCGACGAAGTGCCTGTTTACCTGCCAAATTAGCAGCCGAACGGCAGGGACGGTGGTCGAGATAGCGTAAAACAAGCGTAAGGATCAATTCCGTTTGGATACCATCTCGGATGGGACCCACAGGGGCCCCATACCACTATTCCCACCACTTCTACCGCTCGCCTCCCAGCCCTCAAGGGCAAGTTTCGCTGCGCTCATGGCGCTGCCACCCTTGACCGCTGCTCACCTCGCAGGAGGCATCACCGATCGGGAAGCGCTCACCCTTCCCGTCTCATGGAGATCCGGATGTGCAGCACCGTCGCTGAAAGGCACAGCGATGAGTGTGAAAGTAAGGCCCTACAAGAAAGGCGGCTGGGAAGCAGACATCGTCGTCAGGCTCACCGATGGAACGTTCTACCGGGAAAGGAGGAAGGCACCAGGAGCAACGAAGGCAGATGCGAAGCATTGGGCTCGTGACCGCGAGTCCTACCTCATCAGGAACGGAAAACCGGTTCGTGAGGAGGACAAGGAGGAAGTGCCGACCGTGGAAGAGTTCAGGAGCCGTTTCATCGAGGAGCATGGGCGTGCCAACCGGCACAAGCCCAGCACCCTCATCTCTAAGGAGAGCATTTTCAGAAACCATCTCCTTCCGGTCCTCGGGAACGTCCGCATGGACGAACTCACCGAGGAGCACGTGCAACGGCTCAAGGGCTCCCTTGCGAAGCACTCTCCGAAGACGGTCAACTGCGTGCTTGCCGTCCTCAACAAGATGCTGAGAACGGCGCTCAAGTGGCACGTGATCGAAGCGCTGCCCATCACGATGGAGTTCGTGAAGGCACCGCCCACGGTCATGAGGTTCTACGACGACGACGAGTACGAGCGGCTGATCCTGGCAGCAAGCCAGGTCGGCCCATTGGTACAGCTCGTCGTTCTGCTGGCTGGCGATGCGGGCTTGAGAGCGGGCGAGATCATGGCCCTCGAACAAGCCGACATCGATTGGACCCATGGACTCATCACCGTCCAGAGGTCCGAATGGAGAGGCAACGTCACGGTGCCGAAGGGTGGGCGCTCACGAAGAGTGCCCATTACCCAACGACTCCGTTCGGCTCTCCTCGCTAGCAGGCACCTGCGCGGTCCTCGGGTGTTCTACAGGCCCGAGGGTGAACACGTGCGGGCGAGAACGCTGCGAACGTGGCTGGAGCAGACACAGGAGATTGCGGGTGTCCGGGCGACCGGAGCCATCCACATTCTTCGTCACACGTTTTGCTCAAGACTCGCCATGAGAGGAGCACCGGCCAAGGCCATCCAGGAATTGGCCGGTCACGCAGACCTGAGCACCACGCTTCGCTACATGCACTTGAGTCCTGGAGCCAAGGAGTCCGCCGTTCGACTTCTCGAAACGCCGATCACCTCTCCTCTCCATGGAGACATTCCGGAAACGAACAAGGGCCCCTCTCGGAGCCCATGATCGTGCTTCGGTTATTTGGTCGGCGCGGCGAGATTTGAACTCGCGGCCCCTTGCACCCCAAGCAAGTGCGCTACCAGGCTGCGCTACGCGCCGATTTGAAGCCGAGGGAATCTATCGGGATCCCCCCGACGCTGCAAGCGCCTCGCTGCGTTGCGCTAGATGGGGCGGGACGCGAGCGCGAGCAGATCACGCGCGAGACCGCGAGCGCGCTCGAGCCCATCGGGGTTCACGGGCGCCGCCGCTTCCGCCGCCGCGACCGCCGCGAGCTCCCCTTCGCCGAGGAGGTCGTGCACGCGCTTCCGTGCGCCCTCGATCGTGAAGCGCTGCTCGTAGAGCAGCTCCTTGATCTTGAGGATCAGCTCGACGTCGCGCTTGCGGTAGAGCCGCTGGCGCGACCGGGACTTCACCGGCTGGATGGCCCGGAACTCCGTTTCCCAGTAGCGCAGGACGTAGGGCTTCACGCCCGTCAACCGCGCCACCTCACCGATCTTGAAGTAGATCTTGTCGGGGAAGTCGGTCAAATCGAACTAGCCCTTGTTCCCGCCCGCCGACGCCGTTTCCTGCGAGAGGCCGGCGTTGAGGGCGTTCTTCAGGACCTGGCTCGGCTTGAAGGTGAGAACCTTGCGGGCGGAGATCTCGATCTCCTCGCCGGTTTGCGGATTCCGACCGACGCGGGGTTTCTTGCTTCGGATCACGAAGTTACCGAAGCCCGAGATCTTGATCTTCTCGGCTTTTTCGAGGGTCTCTTTGATGGTGTCGAACACCATCTCCACGATTTCAGCGGACTCCTTCTTCGAAAAGCCTACCTTTTCGTAGACATTCTCGATGATGTCCGCCTTCGTCATGGAACGACCTTCTTTGGTCCCCGACGTGGCCATACCTAAGTTTTCTCCCTACGGACCCTAAAAAGCAAACAAATTCAGTTAGCTGCCCGAATCGGTCCCCAAGAGGCTCCAGGAGCGGGTCTCCTGCGCTTCCGAATCCGCGAGCGAATCACGTGCGGCGGGTCGCTTTGAAGCGTTCTTCCAACGATTGCACGAGCTTCTCGTGCATTGCGTTCACGTCGTCGTCGGTGAGCGTCTTCTCCAACGAGCGCCACACCATCCCGAGCGCGACGCTCTTCTTCCCGGCGCCGAGTTTTCCACCGCGGAAGACGTCGAAAACGTCCACGCTTTCGAGGCCTTTCTTCGCGGAGCTACGCGCGAACGAGAGCATCGCGCCGACTTCGGTCGCTTCGTCGACGACGAGTGCAACGTCGCGATCCACCGCGGGGAAACGCGGAAGCTCTGCAAATGTGGGCACTCCGCCCGATTCCCTCGCGAGGAGGTCGAAGTCCAGGTCGAACACGAACGCGCGAGCGCCGTGCGTCCCGAAGGCGGCCAGCACGTCGGGATGAACCTCGCCGACGACCCCGAGCGGCTTCGAGAAGAACGTGATCGCGGCTTGCGCGCCCGCGACGAGGAACGGCTCGGACGACGCGGCGAAGGTGACGGACTTGCGCGCAAGCGCGGCGACGAGCGCTTCGACAGCGCCCTTCGCGTCGTGAAAGTCGACCGTGTCGGCGGGGCGCGCCCAGCCGGACGGATCGCGACGGCCCGAGAGAAGTCCCGTGAGCCGGCGCGGTTCGTCGGGAAGCTCGCCCGTCTTCTTCCACTGGAAGGCGGAGCGAAGCTCGAAGATCTTCACGTCGAGGTTCTTCTGCGCGCGCTGGCGCGAGAGGTTCGACAGCAGTGCGGGAAGCAGTGTCGCGCGCAACACCGCCTGGTCCTCGGCGAGCGGATTCGCGAGCGGCACCGCGCGCGCGCGAGCGTCGCTCTCGGCGAGCTTCATGCGCGCCGCTTCGTCGCGCGGACCGAACGGCAGGTGCACCGTCTCGTGGAAGCCCATGCCGACGAGGATCGACTTCGCCTTGGAGGTGCGCGCGACATCGACGTTCTTGTTCTGCGCGGTGAGTGCCGAGACGGGCGCCTTCTCCGGAACCTTGTCGAAGCCGTGAAGGCGCACGAGCTCCTCGACGAGATCGACTTCCGTCGAGATGTCGGCGCGAAAGCGCGGCACCGTCACGAGCAGCCGGCCGGTATCCACGGGCCGAGCCTCGAGGTGGATCTTCGCGAGGATCTTCGCGGCGTCGATGTCGCCGATCGTGAAGCCGAGCAGCGCGTTCACGCGACCGAGGGAAAGCGTCACTTCGCGCGGCGGGAACTCCTGCGCGGACTGCTCGACCTCGCCGGCGAGCAGCTTGCCCTTGCCCGTCTCGGCGATCAGGCCGGCGGCGCGCATGCTCGCGCGATCGACGCCGGTCGGGTCGACGGTGCGTTCGAAGCGGTGCGACGAGTCCGTGTGCATGCCGAGACGGCGCGCGGTCTTCCGCACGCGCGACGGATCGAAGTGCGCGGACTCGAGGATGACGCACGTGGTGTCGTCCTGGATGCCCGAGTGCTCGCCGCCCATCACGCCCGCGAGTGCGACCGGCCCGCCGTCATCGGCGATGACGAGATCGCTCGGCTCGAGCTTGTGCGTCACGCCGTCGAGCGTCTTCAGGGTCTCGCCCACCTTCGCGGCGCGCACGGTGATCGCGCCGCCGCGGAGGAACCGCGCGTCGAACGCGTGCAGCGGCTGCCCCGTCTCGAGCATCACGTAGTTCGTGGCGTCGACGACGTTGTTGATCGGACGGATGCCGCACTGCTCGAGGCGGCGAGCGATCAGCGACGGCGACGGCCCCACCTTCACGCCGTCGATGACGCGCGCGACGTAGCGCGGGCAGCCCTTCGCGTCGTCGACGAAGAGCTTCACTTTCGTCGACGCCTGCACGTTCGAGACTTCGGAGAAGGAGTACGGCGCCTCGAGCGGAAGATCGAACGCGGCCGCGACCTCGCGTGACAAGCCGATCACCGAGAGGCAATCGCCGCGGTTCGGCGTGATCGCGACTTCGAGGATCGCGTCGTCGACGCCGAGCACCTTCGCGACGGGAGCCCCGACGGTCGCGTCGGCGGGAAGGATGATGATTCCGTCCGCAGCATTGTTTCCAGGGGCTTCGCCCCCGGACCCCCACCCTCCGCGAGCGTCGGGCTGCCCGAGCTTCAGCTCGGTGAGCGAGCAGAGCATGCCGTCGGAGACTTCGCCGGCGAGCTTGCCCTTGTTGATCGCCATCCCGTTGGGGAGCTTCGCGCCGGGGAGCGCGACCGCGACGAGGTCGCCGGCCTTGTGGTTCTGCGCGCCACACACGATCTGGCGCGGCGTCGCGTCGCCCGTGTCGACCGAGCACACGGTGAGCGGCTTGGTCGCGGTCGGGTGCTTCTTCACCTCCAGGAGCTTGCCGACGACGACCTTGTCGAATCCCGCCGCGAGCGACGTGACCGACTCGACTTCGAGACCGTGGCCGGTGAGACGGCGCGCGATCTCCTCGGGCGTCGCGGTGAGGCCCGGGACGAACTCCCGGATCCATTTGGCGGTGACCTTCATGCGAACTGCCGGAGGAAGCGGAGATCGTTCTCGAAGAAGAGGCGGATGTCGGGCACGCGATAGCGCAGCATCGCGACGCGCTCGACGCCGAGGCCGAACGCGAAGCCCTGCGTGCGCTCCGGATCGAAGCCGCAATGCCGGAACACTTCCGGGTGCACCATGCCGGCGCCGAGGATCTCGAGCCAGCCGCTGCCCTTGCAGACGCGGCAACCGGAGCGCGACTGCTCGGTGCAGAGGAAACACGACACGTCGACTTCCGCGCCGGGCTCGACGAACGGGAAGAAACTGGGGCGCAGCCGGATGCCGGCCTTCGCGCCGAACATCGCGCGGGCGAACTCCGCGAGAACGCCTTTGAGGTCCGCGAACGAGATGCCGTCCTCGACCATCAGGCCCTCGACCTGGTGGAACATCGGCGAGTGCGTCTGGTCGCTGTCGTTCCGGTAGACGGCGCCGGGCACGATGATGCGGACCGGCGGCTTCTTCTTCCGCAGCATGGTGCGGATCTGCACCGGCGACGTGTGCGTGCGGAGGAGCGCCGGCACCCACTTGTCGGGATTGTTCGGATGCGCGACGCGCGCCGGCTTGCCGTCAGCGGGATCGGCCGCGAAGAACGTGTCCTGCATGTCCCGCGCGGGATGATCGTCGGGGAAATTCAGCGCTTCGAAATTGTAGAAGTCGCTCTCGACCTCGGGACCGGTCTCGACGCCAAAACCCATTCGGGCGAAGACGTCGATGATCTCGTCGGTGACGAGCGTGAGCGGGTGCAGCGAACCACGCGCGGGCTCACGGCCCGGAAGCGTGACGTCGACGGCGGACGCAGCGAGCGTCTTCGCCTGTTCGACCTTGCCGAACGTCGCGGCCTTCGCGGTGATCGCGGCCTCGACATTGAGCTTCGCCTGGTTGACGCGTGCGCCGAACTCCGCGCGCTTGTCGGCCGGCTGCTCCTTGATGACGCGCGTGAGCGAGTTGATGAGCCCGTCGCCGCGCCCCACGTATTTCACGCGCACGACCTCGAGAGCCGCCAGATCCGCGGCCAACATGACTTCGGCGAGTGCTTCCTTCTCGAGATTCTCGATCATGACTGTCGTGAAAAAGCCGGGTGCCGCTTTCGAGGCACCCGGCTTCCGATTCAGGATTCCTACGCGGCCTTGGCGGGCAGCTTCGGAAGGGCGGCCTTCGATGTCGTGACCAGCTTCGCGAACGACGCAGGGTCGTTGATCGCGAGCTCGGAAAGCATCTTCCGGTTGATCTCGACGCCGGCGAGCTTGAGGCCGTTCATGAAACGGCTGTAGCTCATGCCGTGCTCACGCACGGCAGCGTTCACGCGCTGGACGAACATGCCGCGGAACTCCCGCTTCTTCACGCGCCGGTCGCGGTGCGCGAACGCGCCGCCACGGCGGAGGGTCTCGATGGCCGCACGGAGCTGCTTGCGGCGACCCGAGAAGAACCCCTTGGTCTGCTGGAAAATCTTCTTTTTACGACGGCGCTTGAGTAGCGCGCGCTTTACACGTGCCATGGTTGCTTCCTTTCGCGTCCGGCCCCGGATCTCTCTTCCGGTGTTCCTTGCTCGGACAACAGAGCGAGGCGGTCGGAATGACCGCCTCTGGTTTTAGTCCTGACCGATGAGGCGGCGCATCTTGCGGCTCTCGGTGACGTTGGCGACGCCGAGGGCCTTTGCCTGACGCTTCATCTTCCGGGACTTGTTCGTGAGGATGTGATTCTTGAAACCGCGGGCAAACCGGATCTTGCCGTTCGCGGTGACCTTGAACCGCTTGCAGGCGGCTCGCTTCGTCTTCATCTTGGGCATTGGAGCTCTTTCTCTCTCTTGAAACGGGACTTCAGCCTTCCGCTTCCGGCTTGGCTGACGTGGCTGCAGGGGCAGGAGTCGCCGGCGCGACCGCCGGAC
>Ga0163152_10001336_pt1 | contig 39372 bp, 34 predicted proteins | sample OliLakLV19MP8IB2_FD_148635 | JGI IMG/M metagenome (GOLD analysis project Ga0163152, IMG submission 148635) | Freshwater microbial mat bacterial communities from Lake Vanda, McMurdo Dry Valleys, Antarctica - Oligotrophic Lake LV.19.MP8.IB-2 | ecosystem: Environmental > Aquatic > Freshwater >...
ACGCAAAACAAAGAAAAAACCGATCGACGACAAAGAACCAGAAGACTAAGAAACTAAAGGAGGTAACAGTTATGTCAAGCGGCAGATTTGACTGTCGTCAACCGGCAAAAGGCCTTGACGCCGATCAGGAAGGCATCAGCAGGTTCCGAAGTGAAGCAGATATCGTAAAAATCCTCACGGAGAAGCGTTCATTACCACTGTACTATCCAAAAGGTTTGGTTGATCCTCGTGAATTTATGCGCCACGTCAAACTCGACAAAAAAACTGCTCACGAGATTGCCAAGTACCTGATTAGCACCCCAGTGGAAGAGTCTTTTGAAGTGAGAGGCCATGGCGAAGACGATATTCCACGCGAAGCTCAACTTGGTGACTTCAAATTTCGACCACATGAACCTTCCGAAGCCAGTCGAAAAGGCTTCATCAAGTACAAGGAAGCTGGTTGCGCTGCCTGTCACATAATCGGAGGCATGGGTGGACGGCGCGGTCCCGATCTCGATGGGATCGGCGCGAGGTTAAACAAAAGCTCAATTGAGAGCCGAATTGCCGGTGGTGCCATAGTTTTCTTCGAAGAAAAAGAATACAAGACATCAGAATATTTAATGCCACCAGCCCGACTTTCAGAAGAGCAAGTGGCGCAAATTACAGAGTTTCTTTTGACGTTACCACTGACGAAAGGCAAGTAGTCGGCTGATGAAGGCACCACTGGTGGTGACGTTACGCTCGATGCGAAAGTGCGATTGGAACCAGGAAATCGCGATTTCCGCAAGTTCCTCGATTGCAAAAGGTTCTTCGAAACGATCAGAGGATCAGCGAACGAGCGCTCTCTTGAGCGAAAATTTTCAGGAACAATCAAGGTCTTGCTAATGGCGGCTAGCGTACAAGCTGAACAAGTGATCTGGCAACGTACTCGAAAACAAGGTTCAATTGCGACAACTCAGTAGCCTGAAAAAATTGAGCGCCATTGCCCGAAATTCCAGCAATGCCACCATTATAATGGTTAGAATCTTCGTCGTTGAGTATCTCTGTTTGGGTTGACTGTAGCGATGGAACCATGCAAAGACCGATGCAATAAACCGGAATGCCATACTGATTGGCTAAGCGGGCTTGAGCTCTGGCGTCCATACTTGGATCGCCGCCGAAGCTGGAACGCGTAGGCAGTCCATCAGTAAAGAGCACAATCGCTTTTGTTGCTCCTTTTCTAGCCAACCCTCTTCCTCCTTGAGAAGAAGATCTCAACTGATCAAGGGCGCAATCCAACGCACCTGAAATATTGGTGCCACCATAAGCAATTAGTGGCTCCACGGCAGAACTCACTTGATCGAAATTGCTAAAGTCCGGACCCAAATTCGGATCAAGATCGATCTCAGAATTGGGCGGTCTTGGTGCCAGAGGATCTTTTGGAAAAGCGTTGGATTTATATGCCGCGGGGTTATCGGTTACATTGCCAATGCTGCTGTAGCCGATGTCAGATGCGCACTGCGAAGTCACTGAATTGCCCACATCATTGCCGAACGTGACCAACCCGAAATGCACATCGCAGTCATTGTTCATGATTGTAAAAAACTCTTTAGCAGCGTCGATAGCATCGCAAACAGGGCGCCTGCATCCGAAGGCTGCCTGAACATACGCATTGTAATAGCCTGACTTCGGAACAACGCCCCAGCTAGCATAAGGAACTTTCGCATTGTTTGCGACGGTCACTGATTCGAGATTCCCACGCGCAGCTTCAACTAAACAACCAACATTACTGGGAGGAAAAACATACGTGGTACCGCCACTGGTGACTAAAGCACCATTAGTGAAGTTACTGGTGCCGTCAATATTAACTACAACGTCTGTGTATTGGCTCGATACGCTACTGATCGCTGCGGCACCATTATTGGTGCCACGAGCGGAGCTGCTGAAAGAGTAACTGCCATCGTTGGCGTCAAGATTTTGCGGAAAAGTAGCGTTCAAAGCGGTTCCCGTCGGACCAGTACAGTGGAAGGCGTTGTACAGATTACCCTGGCTGATTGTTCTATAGCCGTTGTAATTTCCGTTTTTGTACCTGTTTACGATTGAGACGGGCGTGAAATCATCCATCGAAGATGAGATATCGAAGCAGAGAATGATATCAAGCATGGGCAACCCGCCGTTAGCTGACTCTACGACAGGATAAACACCGCTAAATCCGAGAAAAGTACCAAACCAGGGAGTTAGACCGTACGACGCAGTTACCTGTATTACTTTGGCTCTGGTACTTCCTAAAGCCACCGGTTGCCTGTTGACCGGATCCAGAAATTCAAAATAGAGCAGAGTCTGATCTGGCGCTGGATTCATGCCCAGACTGGGGGATTGAGTTGCGTTGATCAGAGATTGACCGAGCAGGCTATTTCGCTTACACATATCTATTGCGGTCGCGATGGCGTTTTCCTGAGTAACCAGCGGGTCTGTGCTGTTACCACATGCTGTTGTCGCAGCCGCCGCCAGCGCACAGCTATCAACACATGCTTTCAGCTGCTGCTTCGCAAGTGAATACCGAACCACCTCGATGGTAAACAAGGACAAAGGAGCGATTACAAAAACTGTCAGAATGACAATCAGAATCGAAATTGCTTGTCCCCGACAGCTCCTCACTCTTTGCAAATTTTGATGTAACAATGCTCTACTGGAAAACATGTTAGTCTCCTTATCCGTAAAATTTCACTTTAATAATCGGGTAGGTGTATCTTCGTGAGTATGTGATCGCACCATCTTTAACGAAATCTGCTCCAAAGAAGACGATCGGTGCAGGGCATTTGATTGTGATTGTCGTAGTAACTGTCACATAAGGCGAAGTGTTTGGAGGAGGATGATTACCGAAGTCATTAAATACAAAATTCGGTGCCGAGCATGATTCAAGAACCGGTTGCGTGATCCAGTAACCATCAGCACAATGGACTCTGAGCTGCGATTGAGCGGCTTGAATTGCTTTGTCCGCACTGGATTGCTTAGCGGCAGCTCTGGCCGCATCACGGCAGGCCGCGTCATTCAACGACATTCCAAGTATTATTAATGTAGTATCAAGACCAACAACACTGAACACGCACATAAGAAATGCGGTGATCGTGATCTCTAGACAACACGCTCCAGGCGCGCGACGAGTAGGTAAAGTCTTGAGCCACATGATATCCCTCGTCCTTTACAGAGTCAGTCCCTGTGTGTTTTCAACGAACGCATCCGCCGACACTGAGGTCGTTATCGGAGCACTCAGTCCCGGGATATTGAAAAACCAACTATTCGGGTTGGTGATAAGCGGTGACACCTGACCACGGAGTACAACTTCGAAAGCGTATGATCCGGTATTGGTATCAGCAGCTATCGCCAGGGGCGTGGTCTGCCTCTGCACCGCTCCGGCACCCAAAGGCGATGTGACGATATAGCAATCAATTTTGCTCAATGTGATACCAGAGAATCCGCTTACTGTTTGATTTGCAATGGCGCTGGCAATGTTCACAGCAGAACAATCCCGGGGTGGGTTAGCGTCAATTTTGAAAGTCGTACACTTCGCACCGGCTGAAGCAGCCAATCGAGCCGCGTAGGCAAACAACGAATAGCGCAGCGCCAGAGTTCCGAGTGCGATCAGAGGAAACAATAGCATTACGAAAACAATGAAGAGTGTTGGACCGAATTCTGCCAATTCACTTCCTTCACAAGATCGCGAGTTGATTCGCATCCACCTCGAGAATCTATTCTTCCTTCGTAAACTAATGGTGCACACAAAACTGTCCTTCTACTTCGAGCAAAATCAGTGGGAATAGATGAGCACTGCGATTTCAGAGCACTCAAAATTTCATCCGATTCGTGATTGCGTTGTTATTGATTCGATTGTTATCAAAAAATTTGAGACTCTCTATCCTCACAAGTTTGCAACAGCGTTGAGTCTGAGCTCGACGATTCTATTAGTCTGCAAAACAGAAGTCTGGCAAGCAATGGAATCGAAGACGATTCAAGAAATAATTCAGCATCTCGCGCCGTCTCTGCCATGTGAATAGTTGTCAGAGCTCCTTCAGTGTCAGTCACTTTGATCCGAGCAAATGGTGGATAGTCTCGTTCATCGAAACTGTTCAAGCTCAGTCCGACCCACACCGCCGACGGTACTATGAATGCATCAATCTCGTCGTCCAATCCCCTTACCAGTAACGTATAATCACGCGTGGCAAGATGCCCTTCAAAATAAATCTTGCTAGTCTCGTAAGATCTTTCCGTATATCGTTCGTTGCATTTCACCGTGTGGAATTGGGGTTCCGAACATTCTATCCACATGTACTCATGTGCCGCAGCGCTATTAAACTGATCTACGATGATTCGAAGATTGGAAAACAATTTTCTAATCCAGAACAAAATCGTCTTTTGTGCGCGCGTTTTTTTAGCGTTCCAGTCAGCACAATTGTCAGCTTCGTTGAAGCTTGACGCCAACTTCGTCACCCACTCTTCGCAATTACAATTGTAATCACCAAGCGTAGAACGAAAAAGTTTTGCCGATTCATGTGACAATTTTGGCGCGAAGGCGTGATCGGATTCCTGCCCCCAGAGGCTGTCATACTCATTCATTTGTTATGTCCACCGTTAAGTAATTTAGTTCTCTGTATTACAAATCGTTCAATTCGAATACGGTGGTGGGACTAACTTCACCGATGTGGAAAAGGTATTTCTCATGTCGTTGAAAACGTTCTTTCACGTCTCGGCGAGTAACAATGGCTCCGTCGCCTAAGGCTCTGGCAATGCGGATGGTCTGATCATTACTGAATACCAAATCGGCAAAATCATTTCTATCTGATGGTTGATGCTGGGAAATGGCAAACTCAAGATTGAGCTGCTGTTTCAATTTGAGTTTGAAATAACAATACTGATGGATAGCTTCTTTTATACGCTGGCAGATTTTGCCGGCAGTCACATCATTCACTCCGGTCAACAAGAATGCGAACTGATATCTTCCGCACCGCAATGCCACACCGGAATCTCCCACCGCAGTCCGAAGCACTACTTCGATCTGCTTCAGCACTTTTCGCATTTTGCGTTTGCTGACGCAGCCATCGCTCGTCACTTCCAGAAGGATTGTCGATATTGGCAACCTTAATACGGATGCAGGATATTTGTTCAGGGCCTGGATGAATAGTTCAATAACTTCTTCAGGACCAGAGCAATGCTTAACTTCACGGTCTTGGTCAACGGCTGCGATAAGCTGACTGCGGTTAGTTGACTCTTTGATCTGATCTGCCAAGGTGTTTGTATTTAGCACGATAATACTCCCTGAGGTTTGAACCAAAATTAGGTTAAAAAACCGATACGGGTCTCCGTGTTTCCTTCACCATCCTGGCAGCAGGACTAAGCTGGTGCCACATCCGAACGGATGATCTCCTGCGCGAACAAGAGCTCCTGAGGGTAACCCATATGGGCTATAGCACAGACCTGACTGGGGATTAAATATAAATTGCGGACTTAAGCAAGAAGGCAGTGTCGGGGCAGCACACTAAATCCGCAAGTGGTCGGATTTGAACTCGCAATCAAGCCTAAACTAAACCACGACGCATCGCGTGAACTGCCGCTTGCGTCCGGTCATCAACAGCGAGCTTATTCAAAATATTTCGCACATGTGTCTTCGCTGTAGCCAGTGAGATTATCAACCGATCGGCGATCTCCTGATTGGACAAGCCGTCGACAAGCAGACCGAGGACCTCCATCTCGCGCGGAGATAATGCGTCAGGCATAGGCGCCATCGGAGGCTTCTGCTTCATCGGCTCTTGCGAAATCGGTGCAGCAACGGAAGTCTGCGTTTCCTTCTTGTTAGTCGACATCTTGGCTTGTTGAATCTTCATCACTCGACTAGCGATTGTCGAATCCAACCAAATGTCCCCGTCATTTACGGCGCGAATAGCAGTATAAAGGCGTTCGGGCTCAACATCCTTGAGACAATATCCACATGCGCCGGCAGACAGGGAAGCTAAGACGTCTTCCTCATTGTCATGCGATGTCAGCATAATGGAATTGACTTCAGGATATAGCTCGCGAATTCTGTTGACAGCTTCAATTCCGTCCATGATCGGCATGCCGACATCCATAAGAACGACATTTGGTCTAAGTTCGCCAACTTTCTGAACCGCGTCCTCGCCGTTTTCCGCTTCACCGAGCACTTTGATATCGGCAGTTCTCTCAAGCACAGTCCTCAAGCCAATCCTGGTCAGTTTGTGATCTTCGACCAGCAAAACTGTTATTAACTCGGTGGTTGTCGAATCGCTCATTTCTATGCCTTAAAAACAAAAACGGTTTACTGAGGATACCACGCAAATCATCTATCATTAGGCGTGACTGCTAGCAGCCACCAATCCAGGTCAGAAAAAATAGGCAGTTTGCCCGACAATCAATTGAGATAAAGGTGATCGAACAAATTATGGATCAACCTGTAAACCCGAACATTCTTCTGGCAATTCCGGATCTAGACGTTAAAATGTCGGATGAAGAAATCACCAGCAGAAAAGAGTGGTTAGAACTTGGACGCGCCGACGAAGAGACGATTACGAAGCTTGACTCTCTGATTGCCAACCACGTTGACGGATTACTTGATTATCTATACGACCATTTTTTAGCTCATGACGATACCGCTAGTTTTTTTCCTAACGACGAAGTTTTAAAACGAGCAAGAGCCGGTCAAAGAGATTATTTCTTAAAGCTCACGTGTGGAAATTATGACCGCGAGTACGTCAAAAACAGATTGGGCGTAGGGTCCATACACCACCGAATCGGGTTGGACACACGCTGGTACCTGGGCGCGTACTTTCGCGCGTTGACGTTCTTACGCAAAATAATTAAGTTAGAGTTTGCAAATGATACCGAGATGGAAGAGCGCGTCGTAGACTCGCTAACTAAGCTAATTTTTTTCGATATGGGTCTGGCAATTGACACTTACAACGCAGCTAAAATTCACGCCATCCGCGAGCATAAAGACGTCATCACACGGCTCGAGACAGAGCGCTCAGTGACTAAAAGTATCGTTGAAAACGCTCCGATTGGAATTGTTCGACTCTCCAAAGATTTCAATTGCCTTGAGGTCAACAATGAGTTTTTATCATTTGTAGGAAAAGAATCACCCGACGAGATTATCGGTGCCTCAATCTTCGATCTTTGTACAAATTTGCCCCAGGCTGATTTTCAGGAGGCCATAAGCCTTGGCGTGTCAAAGCGAGCATCTGCAGAACGACTGTCCTTTGTCGATGCAGAAATGGACTCTTACTACGACTGGTCGGTTTGGCCTGTCAGAGAACGTGAAGTAACAGTGACCGGTTTAGTCGCGACGTTCACATTAGTCAATGACAGCGTCAGGCTGCAACAACAGCGCGACGACTTCGTCGCCACACTGACACATGATTTAAAAACCCCGATTTTGGCTGCAAACCGTGCACTGAAGATACTGATGGAAGGTGATTACGGACCAATTCAAGACTCACAAAGAATTATTTTTGAAACCATTCTCGAAAGCAACTCGGCAATGTACCAGATGGTAATCACGTTGCTGGATGTCTATAAATATGACAGCGGGGTTAAGCAACTAAATATGATACCAGTTGATCTGGTGGCATCCGTCGAGAAATCGGTGACAGAACTTTCCGCTCTGGCAAAACAAAAACAGATCGAACTATCATTTGCCGCTGAAGAAGACGCGATCCCCGTGTTGTGCGACATAGATGAAATACGCAGAGTTGTGCAAAACTTAATCGACAACTCGCTGAAGTATACTCGTTCGGGCGGCTCTATCCATGTGCGTGTGCAGCAAAATGCACTGACCACAACAGTCTCCGTCACTGATACAGGCAAAGGCATTGCAGACAAAGACAAGCCCAAATTGTTTCAGCGTTTCTGGCAAGCATCTTCAGGCGGTCGTTATTATGCAAGTACAGGTCTGGGACTGTACCTTTGCAGCAAAATAATAGAGTCGCATGGAGGAAAGATATGGTGCGAAAGCGAACTCAACAAAGGCAGCATTTTTTCGTTCAGTCTTTCAACAGTGGATATATCTTGAGCGAAAATTTTCAGGAACAATCAAGGTCTTGCTAATGGCGCATTATCTGTTGCAACAGTAAATCAAGTACGATCGGTGTCATATCTCTGCACGCATCAGCTTGGTCGAAATGCTTGCAACTAGCCGGAACATTGACGGACTGCCTCCAGCATTCGAGATCGGACCTGATTTGTCCGAAAGCAGCATTGGACAATTCCTCGGCTTTTTGAACATCATGATGCTCATGCATGAATGAACGGATGATCATTTCTGCGGCTTTGATGGCACCGCAAGTCGAGCCGTGCTCCGCTTCAAGGTTAGGCTGTCCGGCAACATCCTCGGACATCAGACCGGCATCAGTCACAGCCTGGACCATCACTGCGTAACAGGAGTCGCCTCCCGCCAGTTTGTTATATGCGAATAATCGCGCTTTCGGAAATCTGAATTCCATTTGTAGTAGTCTCGTTCCAGTCGAGGTTTTACTTGTGACCGACCAATAGCATATCGTTTCAGAATAGCGAGATTGCTCAAACATGGAATCGTCCTTAAGGACGAGATCAAGGATGAGTTAGCGGATGAGAAGCATCGAGCAAACGCGAGTTCAAATCATGGACAACAACGAAAGTGAACAAAGAATCGCCCCACATAAGCGGCTTACGAGCGTTAGAGTTTGTGTTCGAGTGACTGGAGTAGTCCAGGGCGTCGGCTTCAGACCATTTGTCTTTCGATTAGCCACAGAACTCGGGCTCCACGGCAAAGTCTGCAACAAAGGCGGTACTGTAGAGATTGAACTGAAAGCAAGCGCGTCAAACATTGAAGTATTTCTCCAACGTTTGCAGGCCGAGGCTCCACCTGTGGCAAAGATTGAAAGTGTTGAGATACTAGAAATAGTCGAACTTGCTGAAACAGAAACAGAAGGACAATTTCAAATTGGCCCGAGCCAGGTTAACGCGGGTGCCGCCGGCATTGAGATTTCGCCCGACATTGCCACTTGCAAAGACTGCCTGTCTGAGCTGTTTGATGAAGATGATCGTCGATATCGCTATCCGTTCTTAAATTGCACGAATTGCGGACCACGATTCACTATTATCGAGGTTCTGCCTTACGATCGAGCAGCGACAAGTATGCGCTGCTTCTCAATGTGCGAGGACTGCAGGTATGAATACTCGGATCCTCTCAATCGAAGATTTCACGCCCAGCCGAATGCATGCAGCCAATGTGGTCCGACACTGGCGTTTCTCGATCCAAAAGATCAGGTGCCCAAGGAACTAGCTTTATTCGAGCAAAAGAGTAATGAAGCACTGGAAAGAACGATTACAGCACTATCTGAAGGAAAGATTGTCGCCATCAAAGGACTGGGCGGATTTCATTTAGTCTGCGATGCCACCAATGACGGTGCCGTATCTCAACTCAGGCAACGCAAAGGCCGTGAAGAGAAACCTTTTGCCATTATGATGCCATCCAAGCAACACCTCGTGAACATATGCCAGGTCTCGGACTTTGAATCCAAGATCTTAGAAGGTCAATTCAGACCGATAGTCTTACTTAAAAAGCGATCGAGAATGGAACAAACGCGCTCGAACGAAAGCACCGACTCACCTGAGCCCAGCCCTCCGCTCTCCGCTTTAATAGCACCAAAGATGCAAACTCTTGGCGTAATGCTTCCCTATACACCCCTGCACCATCTCCTTTTGCGGGACTTTAAAAGACCGCTAGTAATGACAAGCGCTAACTTCAGCGAGGAACCCATTGCTTCAGGCAATCGAGAAGCATGGGAGCGTCTTGCCACCATCGCCGATGCCTTTCTGATTCACAATCGAGACATCACCAGTCGTTACGATGACACAGTTACAAGAACAATAAATGGCGAAGAGTTAGTGATTCGAAGAGCTCGCGGTTATGCGCCGCGAGCAATTGAACTCGCGTTTCGAGCAACTGTTCCCGTGCTCGCGCTAGGTGGACACCTCAAGAACACCTTCTGCCTGATCAAAGATAACAAAGCGTATGTCAGCCAACATATCGGCGATCTCGATACACTTGAAACAGTCGAACACTTCCAGAGCACGCTTGCCAGTTATTTGAAGATCTTTGCAATCACTCCCGAGCTTCTGGCAATCGACATGCACCCTGACTATGGCTCGACAAAATTGGCTCAATCCTGGCTGACTAATCCGGACACGGCACCTTTCGATATCCGAAAGATTCGACAAATAGTTTCCACACAACATCACCACGCTCATATTGCCAGCTGCATCGCGGAACATCGAATCGACGGGCCGGTAATCGGGGTTGCTTTCGATGGTATCGGATATGGTGCCGATCAGAATCTCTGGGGTGGTGAATTTTTTCATTGTAGCTTCGATTTTTACGAGCGAATGGCAAGGTTTAAAAACACTGGTATGCCTGGCGGAGTCAATGCCATCAAGGAACCATGGCGAATGGCATTGAGTTATCTTGCCTCTTGCAGTATAAAGACCAGAGACTCGAAAACCGTCGAGCGGATTCTTGAGCGTTTCAGTGTTGCGTATGGGAAACAGAACGTATCGGCCGTTTACTCCAAACTCGCCTCCTCCGACTTAACTCCGAAAACATCAAGTTGCGGCCGTTTATTTGACGCTGTCTCGGCTCTGCTTGGATTATGCGAAATCGCTCGTTATGAAGGGCACGCGGCAATCTTATTGGAGAATTGTGCTTCAACTTACGATTGCAAAATAGATCCACAAGCGTATCCGTTCAAACATGGAATTACGATCGCTTCTGGAAAAGAGATTATTGAAATTGATACCACTTCGATTTTTGAATGCATTGTTGAGGACATGGAAAATTGCGTGGAAGACAAAGTGATAGCAGCCCGATTTCACGAAACCATCGCAACGGCGATTTCAGTGATTTGCAAAAGGATTAGAAGTAAATGCAAAACCAGTACGGCATGCTTGTCCGGAGGAGTCTTTCAAAACGAACGATTGTTGTGTCGGACCAGGGACCTCCTCGCAGCCGATCAGTTCGTGGTATTGACTAACAATCTAGTTCCTGCCAATGATGGTGGTTTGTCTCTGGGTCAAGCCTCAATAGCGCTGGCACAAGCGAAGTTGCAAGAGATTTGATTCGGGGTTTTATGTCATTACTGACCCGGCTTCGATTTGATCTGTTAGACTGAGCCAATAATTCCTGTTCGGTGTGCACTCAATGTGTCTGGCAATCCCGGGATATGTCGAAGAAATTTTTGAGCAAGACGGATTGCAGATGGCCCGCGTCGACTTCTTAGGTGTAAAACGAGTCACGTGCATCGAATATACGCCGGACGCAAAGGTGGGAAACTATGTTTTGGTGCACGTCGGTTTCGCGCTCAACATCATCAATGAGGATGAGGCGAAAGAGACTTACAAGATGTTAGAACTGATTGGAGAATTGGATTCGGTTTGAAAAATAGAAACTAATCCTGGCAACAAACACCTCAACTCGAACGCAATTTAAATGAGCAACCCGAATGAATTCCACGGTAAAACGGCACGAATCCTGGATTGATGATTACCAAAAGAAGGTGGTCTCCGCGGAGCAAGCCGTTTTACAGATTCGCTCCGGAGACTGTTTGTATATTCACTCGAACGCAGCAGCGCCGGCTCCGCTGATTGACGCCCTGGTCCAACGTGCCGCCACACTCAGAGATGTCGAGGTCTACCATATCCTGACCATGGGTCCGGCACCGTACATCGAGCCCCAATACCGCGATTCGTTTAAACTGCATGCTCTGTTCATAGGAAAGAATGTTAGAGAAGCTGTTAATGCAGGTCGCGCAAATTACACTCCTGTATTTTTAAGCGAGATCCCTGGATTATTCTTGTCAGGCAGACTAAATGTAGATGTTTGTCTAATTCAGGTCTCTCCTCCCGATAGCCATGGATACTGCAGTTACGGCGTATCAGTCGATTGCACAATCGCCGCCAGAAAAAGAGCGCGCCTGGTAATCGCTGAGGTTAACAAACAAATGCCTCGCACACTAGGACGATCCTTCGTCCATGTTAGCAAGCTCGATTACATCATTGAGACGGACAGACCCATACCCACGCACCAGTGCAAAGAGAACGATGATGTCGCCACTGAAATCGGACGAAACTGCGCCTCATTGGTGGAAGATGGTGCAACACTACAGTTAGGTATTGGTGCCATTCCCGATGCCACTCTGAAGTTTCTCTTCGATAAAAAAGATCTCGGCATTCACAGCGAAATGTTTTCTGACGGCGTTCTTGATCTGGTCGAAGCGGGTGTAATCACCAACGATTGTAAAACGGTTTTACCAGGTAAAATCGCGGTTTCATTCGTAATGGGAAGTAAACGTCTTTATGATTTTATCGACAACAATCCACTTATCGAGTTTCAGCCAAGCGACTTTATTAATGATCCCAATATCATCGCTCAGAACTATAAAATGACAGCGATCAACTCGGCACTGCAAATCGATTTAACCGGCCAAGTTTGTTCAGACTCTGTTGGCGAGCAGCTCTATAGCGGGTTTGGTGGACAGGTTGATTTTATTCGCGGTGCGGCGCGCTCACAAGGAGGTCGCCCAATCATAGCGATGCCATCAACTGCCAAAGCAGGCACGGTATCGAGGATAGTGGCACACTTGAGCAGAGGAAGTGGTGTCGTCACATCGAGAGGAGATGTGCACTATGTAGTCACCGAATATGGTATCGCCGATTTGTATGGCAAAAACTTAAAATCGAGGGCACGCTCACTGATCAGTATCGCGCATCCCAGCTTCAGAGCCGAACTCGAGAAAGAGGCTTCTGGCGTTCCATGGATGTAAGCTGATGAAGTATGTGGACGAGTATAGAGATCTTGAGCTGGCCGGCAAACTAGCAAAAGAAATTGAAAGATTATGCACGCAGCGCTGGACTATTATGGAAGTCTGCGGCGGCCAAACGCATACGATTTTGCAATTCGGAATTGAAGACCTGCTGCCTGCAAACGTAAACCTCGTCCATGGACCTGGCTGCCCGGTCTGCGTCACTCCGGTATCTTTGATCGACAGAGCTATTGCCATTGCCAGCCTGCCGAAAGTAATTTTTTGTTCTTTCGGCGACATGCTCAGAGTGCCGGGAAGCACTGTCGATTTGCTCGAAGCGAAAGCTCGAGGTGCCGACGTGCGAATTGTTTATTCTCCACTGGATGCAGTTAAACTGGCAAAACAAAATCCGCAAATGGACGTGGTTTTCTTTGCAGTCGGATTTGAGACAACGGCACCAGCTAATGCCATGTCACTTCACCAGGCGAAAAAATTGAATCTAACGAATTACTTCGTGCTCTCCAGCCAAGTTTTGGTTCCGCCGGTGTGCGCATCAGTGCTGAGCTCTGCCGATAATCAAGTTCAAGCATTCATTGGTCCTGGACATGTTTGCACGATAACCGGCTTGAACGAATATAAAAACCTGGCGCAGACTTACAAAGTTCCAATCGTGGTTGCCGGATTTGAACCAATTGATATTCTGGAATCGATTTTGCTGTGCATAACCCAGTTGGAATCAGGCAGACACGAAGTAATCAATCAGTACAAACGAGTGGTTGAGGCGCAAGGAAATCTAACAGCGCAAAAACTTCTTCAAGAAGTATTTGAAGTTTGCGATCGTGAGTGGCGAGGTCTTGGCTGGATTGAGAATAGTGGTTTAAAACTAGGATCCAATTACAAAGATTTCGATGCCGATCTTCACTTCGAGAAAACGTCATTGGTGGAAATTTCGGAGTCCGCCGAATGTATTAGCGGGCAAATTTTGAGAGGAACGAAGAAACCGACTGACTGCTCGGCATTCGGCACACGCTGCACTCCGGATAAGCCTCTAGGTGCCACCATGGTGTCATCGGAAGGGACGTGCGCAAACTATTTCAAATTCAAAAGGTTCGAACTTGATTCGACTACCTCGTAAACGAGCGTCAAAAATAAGAACAGCTGGAGATAGATATGCAGTCTTGCGGAATACCAATCGAATCGACGGATGTGATCAGACTGGGTCACGGAAGCGGTGGCAAACTGACGGAGCAATTGGTCGAACAAATTTTTATACCGCGCATCGGTAATCCGATTCTAAACGCGCTGGATGATGCCGCGCTGCTTCAAATCGGCGGTTCGAAACTGGCGTTTTCGACAGATTCTTATGTGGTGAAACCACTCTTTTTCCCGGGCGGAGATATAGGTTCCCTTTCCGTTCATGGAACAATAAACGACCTGTCTATGAGAATGGCAGAGCCACTGTACCTTTCAGCTGCGTTCATTATCGAAGAGGGTTTTTCCATTGCTGAGCTGGAAAAGATCGTCGATTCATTCGCTGTGGCCGCCAGGGAGGCGAACGTACAAGTGGTGGCAGCCGACACCAAAGTAGTCAATCGCGGCGCCGGAGACGGCGTTTATATAAATACCACCGGCATTGGTATCATCAAGGTGATCAACCCACCGTCCGCGAACAAAGCTAAACCAGGCGATAGCGTCATCGTTAGCGGCGATCTCGGGAGACATGGCATCTCCGTCCTCTGCCTCAGAGAAGGATTGGATTTAGAGACAGAACTGCAAAGTGACTGCGCCTCATTGAACAATTTGGTTCTCAGCCTCACGCCATTTGAAAACTCACTGCATTGCATGCGCGACTTGACTAGAGGAGGTCTATCCAGCGCACTGAATGAAATTGCGCACGCGTCGAACGTGGGGATAATCATTAATGATTCTCAAATCGCGATCAATCCAGCAGTCAAAGGTGCTTGTGAATTGTTGGGACTCGACCCGCTTTACGTCGCCTGTGAAGGTCGTTTTGTGTGTATCGTCGATTCGACTATTGCCGACAGAGTTGTTGAAGCATTGAGGATAAACAAACTTGGTTGTGATGCTGCGATCATCGGCAGCGTAACTACCGAACATCCAGGAAGAGTCGTGTCGAAAACCTCGATTGGAGGACGACGAATTGTTGATAAATTATCCGGCGATCAACTTCCTAGAATTTGCTAACGCAAGTTACGAATCCTCTTATGCAGAATTTCTGTAATTACACAAAGGAAGAAATCGATTAATCGATTTCTTCTCTTGTGCCATAGGCGGAAGAAACATGTGCTGTAGGCAAATCTTCTTCCCGATTCAATTCTAGACACGAGATTTCCACGAGACATCATTCTTTTGGATGATTTCAAAAAAGAAACGACGGTGCTCGTTTGCTGGTGAAATAGCCATCACGACTGATGTGCAATCCACCGTTTTTCGAGATGATGTGTGGGTAGGTCGGAATTCTTTAGTGCCAAAAATGCTTGAGTCGCAATTTTGAAAGTTTTCTAAACAGGTAACCAAAAATGCAACGCCGGATGGTTTATATGGAAATGGGTCACGATAGATTTCAAACAATTATCGACGCAAGCAAGAAAGCAAGCCTGCGCGGAGATCACCTGCAGGCGGAACGGCTTCTTAAATCGAGCCTTAAACAGGCGGAACGCGACATGGCCATGTTCGAATATGCCATTGAAGAACTTGTAGAGAATTTAGCGTATGTGTACGAGTCGCAAGGTAGAACAGAAGAAGCACAAGTGTTGCGCGATCGCCTTAATCGGCGAGAAACAAAGTTATGAAAGCAAAACCACAAATCATCGACTTCCACACTCACATAATGTCACTTTCCGGAGTTGAGCAAATTTTTCCGGAGGCGCGTCGGACGCTTTTTTTCAAACACGTCGTGCCTATAATTGAACCGATTGCCGATCTGACAGAAGGAATTCATGATCGCATGCTCAGGCACATCGCCATGCATTACAACAACAAACTGAGTCGTGTGATTTATTCTCGTTGCGGAGAACTTTTTTTCATGGAAGCTCTGAGGTTGTTCAAACGACACGGTTTGGAACGTCTTGTTCACAACATGGACAAGTTGGGAATCAAACAATCAGTCGTTTATTCGCTGGAGCCTCTGACCAGCACGCAAGACTTGATCAACCAAACCAAATTATATCCTGGACGTTTTTTCGTATTCGGCTCGGTTTCTCATGCAGAGCCGGATCCGGTCAATTATTTGCAGCCGTTTATGGAATCGCGTGCCATACAGGGCGTAAAAATTCATCCCATGGTAGGCGGTTATCATGCCAGTGATTTGTACAACGATACAAAAGATTATGTCGCGCTCGCACGCGATTATGGATTGCCGGTAGCGATTCACACAGGTGATATACCGATCGAGCAACTGACCAATCAGGTGTCATGCAGCGACATATCTGCCATCGAACCGTTGGTGAGAAATTTTTCTGATTGTCGGTTTATTCTCAATCACTTGGGTTGGGAATCATGGCGCGCGGCGCTGGCACTGGCAAAAAAGTACCCCAACGTGTACCTTGAAACGTCATGGCAGCCGGCACGCATTATCCGAAGAGTAGTTGATGCAGTTGGCTGCGAGCGCGTTATCTTCGGCTCCGATTTTCCAATGTTTCAACAAGGGCAGGCGCTTGAACAATTACAAGAGGCATTGACCGAACGAGAGTTTCACATGGTCACCGCTTTGAACGCGCAGAACCTGCTACGAAAATCCCTGGCACAGCATGAGCACGCAAGTGAGTCGCCCCGCGCATGAGTTCATCGCGGTTTATTACTGTTTTCTGCAATTGAGGATGCAAATGCAGTTGCAAATGCAGCACTAAAGCGCCTGCGCCGTCGCACAATTTGCAGGGCTTGAAAAACAGGATCCAGACACTAAAGTTCGTTCCACATTTTAATCTGTGGAACGAACTTTTCAATATTCTAGTGACACCATATGCGGTTCATATGTCTGAGCGCTCACATCACTAACAAACCGAAGTCGACGCTTGTTTTTCTGCAGTAGAACCAATATCAAGCTGAGTGTACTCTTCTGGCCATAGCATAATCGAAGGCAATGCCAGACATTTCACAAATGAATCGGGCGATGTGTCGAATACGGTTATCCGATGACCTCCGGTCTTTCTGGTTGGGATAACCAATAGCGTGTTGGGCTCAGGCCGCCAATCCAATTCGACTTCGCCGGTCTGTATAAACGGCTTATGCTCTTGAAGAGTAATGCCGCGAAGCATTTGCACGGAAATGTCGATATCAGCCAGTTCTGGATGCGCTTTTCTCAAGTCCTGAAGAATTGCAATGGGAGATTCTTCTCTGGTTCCACTCGCCAATGCCACCAGATTTGGTTTCAATCCCAAAATTTTTGCCATCTCAACACAAGCGTGCACGAAACTAAAATTGAGGTGATCCACTGAGACCAGAATTGACATGTCCGACCATGAATAGACTTTATCCTGGACGACAAGGAGAGGTCGCGGACATTCATGTGCGAGTCCCTCAGCCACGGCATAGCGAATGAAATTGCAATGCTCTTCTTCTTTTGAGCGGGGATTGCGAGGCTGATGTCCGATCACGACTAAGTCATGTTCAGCCGCCCTGTCACTGAGACGTCGAACGGGACTGCCTTCTTCTACCAAAACAGTTGTGGGCACTTCCTGACCTTCTGCTATGGTTTGGAACTTCGTGGACAATGCTGAGCCGATCGACCGGAGAGATTTGCAAAAGTTTTCGTAAGCCTCAACATAGACACCGCTGCCGATAAAACCGGAGCGATCGTTGCGAATCAATTCCCAAGCCATTCGCGTATCCACCACATGCGATGCGACAACGCGCCCCTTTGCTCTTTTGGCAATCGACCAGGCGACCTCTGCGGCATACTTTGATTTTTCAGAACCAGTAAGACCTAGCAGAATAGATAATTTGTGCATTAGTGTACCTCCTCCTATGCGCTATTTCATCTTGATGTAATCAGGATGATTTCGCATCGTCCGGGCGATGTATTCGTGGGCAAAAATTACTTAAGAGTGATCAGGTAATTGGCTAAATCTTCGATTTCCTTGTCGGAGAGCCCGAGAGGAGGCATAACTGTTCCGCGCGCTCCATACTCTCCCCCATCATTGAGCGTGAGAAGATCCGCATTTCTCATCTGCTGCATTATGGCTTCTCTAGTCAACCGGCTTCCCACTTTGTCGAACTTCTCCGCAAACGTGCCACCGAGGTTGCCCAGCGAATGGCAGGCTAGACACCCTTTGCTGGTCAGGAGTTCACGACCGCGCTTGATCGATTCAGAAGAGGATGAGAAATTGGTATCAGGAACTTTTGCAGTTCTCGGCGCACCGTCTTTAGTATCACTATGTCCTACGATATGAAAACCTAACTTCGGCGAAGGAATTGTCAAAAGGTATCTAACAATTGCGCTCGCATCACTGGCCGGTATTCTCACATGAGGCATCAGCTCGCTTATACCGTACATGTCGGAAAAACGCTGCTCTCCACCAGCGACGATACGAGCGTTCATAAACTTACCTGAGCGCCTGGCGCCAACGCCATCCAACGGAGGAGCCAGGCAACCACCTCGGCCTTGGATGGTATGACAGGTTGAACACTGATGTTTGGAAAACAAAGTTTTTCCGCGTTCGCTTTGCTTGTCTTTGGCTAATGGTTTAAACGCCAGAGGTTTGATCAATTTGCCATGGCCTTCGTTTTTTTCCGCGCGTGCAACCAGAACAGGAGTTGCAACCACAAAAAACAGTAACAACGCTACGGTAAATTTCAATTTCAAGGCAAGCATTAGACTGCTCCTAAGTTTACACGCTCAATTGTAGAACAATCAGGAACATAAGCGTCTCTAAAAACAGAATCAAGTTTTTTTTCAAAACGCTATGCATGACAAAATCAATTCTAAGTCCGTTTTTTCACGTCTTTCGACTTGTCGATTTCTTTGGGAGCATCTGATTGATCTAGCTGCTTCACATAAGCATAAAGATCCCCCAAAAGTTTTTCGTCCTTGATCAAATGTTCGTAGTGAGGCATATTGCCTACCGGTTCGTTGAGATAACTTTTGAAGGTCGCAAGAGTGGACAATACCTGGGACCCCTTCACAGGCCTACCAGGCATAATGCTGTTGCCACCCGCGGCATGACAGGATGCACAATGTGTTCCGAACAATTTTCTGCCGCGCATGACTGATTTATCTTTCGGAGTCTTCGCCGTCTTCGAACTTTCAGCTGATTCGTTTTTGGGGCGAACACCAGCTTTCTTCGATGTTTGCGCTATCGAAGCAGCCGGCACAATGACAGCAACAACTAAAGCGAGACCGACTATCATTTTTCTTTCCATAAAATCAATTTTCTCCAGTTTTAGTCACGGCTTCGTATTGGCTATTTACCCTACGGTCGACCTACTCACGCGGCGCCGTTTTGTTCAGTCTTTTTGCAACTAGCGACCATAGTCGCTCAACAAATATCGATGCAACTGCCGAAGCCGTTGAAATCAGCAGTACAACCATTAGCTGCTGTGCCGTCAATGCCACTGTCCTCAATACCGGCTGCAATGCAGGCATGTATATTGCAACAAAGACCAGAGAATACGAGATAAACATCATCAGATACATAAACTTGTTTATCGGAGCAAGTCCCAGGCTCTCCTCAATTGAAGTTTTTACAAACAGCCAGTTCCATGCCTGGTAGAGCAATCCGAATGAAATTGTGGCTAATGCCATGGTCGAGAGAGTTTCTGCACTGGTCTGCTCATGTCGGCAAAACAACACACAAGCTAGCACCGCAACCGATACCAGAGAGGCTCGAAATAAAATTTGAACCAGTTCAAAACGTCCGATCAATTTGGCGAGCGGATTTCGTGGCGACCGCTGCATTGTTCCAGGAGCAGCGCCCTGGAGCACTATGCCCAACCCCGGAAAAACGTGCATAATCAAATTGAGCCACAAAAGCTGCAGAGGATTAAGTGCCAAGATTGAAGTGGTGACTATTACTAGAGCAATCGACATCACCGAAGCGACTGAAGCGGTTAACAGATAGCATATCGATCTTCTTATGTTGTCGTAAATTATTCGGCCCTGTTCGACCGCTTTGACGATGGTACTAAAATTATCATCTGTTATCACCATGTTCGAAGCTTCACGAGCCAAATCGGTTCCGCTCAACCCCATCGCAATTCCGATGTTTGCTTGCTGCAATGCTGGTGCATCATTGACGCCGTCGCCGGTCATTGCCACCACATTTCCTCCCTGCTGCAGAGCTTTGACAACATCGAGTTTAAGAGATGGCGTCACTCTGGCAAGTACATCTGAGGACTGGAGTTTTAGAGCGAACTGCTGTTTATTCAGATCGATAAGTTCATCGCCAGACACAACCAAATGATCTTTCTCGAGTATGTGCAAATCGACTGCTATGCTTTTTGCAGTCTCTTTCTGATCGCCGGTCAGCATCATCACGCGAATCCCCGCGTCTCGGCACCTGTCGATCGCAGTTTCAACCCCCTGTCGCGCCAGGTCCTTCATAGCGATCAAGCCTAAGAAGACAAGGTTCGTGTCATGTGCGCCTGACGTAGTATCAAATACGGTGCTGTCCAACCTTTTCATTGCCACGCCAAGAACACGCAGGCCATTCTCGGCAAAGGAGCAATTGGCGCTCAGATACTCTTGTTTCATTTCATCGGTAAAACGGACTACACCTTCGGCCCGGTGAACGAACTTGGAATCGGCAATTACGTGCTCCGGAGATCCCTTCACATATGCTTCACTTTGTTGATCGGCGATTTTGTGAAAAGTTGTCATTTTCTTCCGGATCAGATCGAATGGAATTTCTCCTATCCGAGGATGCGTCTCGCGCAGATCACGATGATCTAAACCGGCTTTTGATGCTGCAACCAGCAAAGCACCTTCGGTAGGATCGCCGGCAATATGCCATAGATTTTCTTTTTCGTTATGTTCGAGCCTGGCATCATTGCAAAGCGTCGTCGCTTTCAACAACTGAGTCAAAATATCACTCTGATAATCGCACTGCCCGTTCTTACTTATTACTCCTTCAGGTGCGTAGCCAATTCCGGAGACTTTGAGATTTGTGCCATCCACATAGATATCGGTGACCAGAAGCTTGTTCTCAGTGAGGGTACCGGTTTTGTCCGAGCATATGATATTGGTACAACCAAGCGTTTCCACAGCCGAGAGTTGACGAATCAAGGCTCCTGCTTTTACCATGCGCTGAGTTCCAATCGCCAGAGCCAGCGTAGCCACCACAGGCAGCCCCTCTGGAATAGCCGCCACGGCAAGCGCTATACTCGTCTCCAGCATTGACCAGATGTTTTCGCCATTGACCAAACCGACAATTGCAATAGCAACACAAATGAAAACGGTCATCTGCGACAGCTGCTTCCCAAGCTCTTCAAGCTTGACCTCAAGGGGGGTGGGGACAGCGTGGCCTTCCATCAAACTACATTGCAATTTACCGAGGCTCGATTTTTTCCCTGTACTGATTACGACTCCACGCGCCCGCCCATTGACCACGTGTGTGCCATGGAAACCCAAAGTGATGGATGACTTTTCGCCCTCTACCGGCGAAGCGGCTTTGGCGACTGAAACACTTTCACCGGTGAGAATCGATTCGTCGACTTGCAAGGCTGCCGCTTCGACGAATCGGAGATCCGCTGGAATTCGCGAACCAGGCTCGAGAATGACGATATCACCTTCAACCAGTTCCGGCGCTGGTATCAGCCGGTGATGAGATGATCGAACTACTCGTGCAGATGGACCCGACATTTGTTGAAGCGCGATAAGCGACATCTGGGATTTCATTTCCGTTAGAAATCCAACTGCAGCATTGATTATTACGGCAGTAAGAATTCCGATAGCCTGCAAATGATCGCCAGTACAGAATGAAACAACAGCGGCAACCAACAGCAAAATCACCACGCTCGATTGGAACTGCCTGAAGAGAAGCTGAGCCAGGCCATCTTGTTTTTTAAAGGTTATCTCGTTGCGGCCTGATTCAATTAGTTTCTGATTCGCGGTTTCTTCATCCAAACCAGTTCGGAGATTTGATTTATACAACCGGAGGATGTCATCAATTGGAGCCTCGGCAAGTTCTTCACCCTCAGACACTTGGCGCGGATCACTCGATAGATTTTGGGGCTCATGGTCTGTTAATTGATTAGACACATTGCCTCTCCTGATCGAACCTCATACTCATTATCGCAAAACGAACATGCATTTAGCCTCCACCAATTTGACGAATCCGGAGGGTCGGATGGATTCGAGCTCATCCTATGGAATGAACACTTCGTTCAATAAACTTTCAAAACACAACCTCTGAGCATAACTTCTCAAGTTCGAAACCCGCACCTGTCATAAAACGATGGTTTTCTAACTCGGGGAGCCCAAGTTCAAGAGACCTCAAGCCTTGGCAGTTTGACTTTTCTTGGATTGCTTTGGCTCTGTATGAAGCTTCTGCTTTACTTTCACAACTTCAACGGAGCAAGGCGATTTCTTCAACACTTCCTCAGCGACGCTGCCCAAAAGAAAGTGGGAAATTCCTTTGCGACCATGAGATCCGAGGATGATTAGATCGGCCTCCCAGGACTCTGCAAAATTGCATATTGTCTCCGCCACCATTCCCGATACCACTCTTACTTCGACCTGGTTACCCGGCAGGAGCGTCTGCAACCTGGCACCACTCGTTCCGCAATTGTTGGCACAATCATCGTATTGCTGCTGAAATATCCCACCTGAACTAACCGGGAAGTATCCAACACCCACGTCCGCCGGAATTGGTTCAACAACAGAAATTACAATAAACTGATCATCCTCTTGCCACAGACGTCCGGCTACGGATTCGATCGCTCTATTGGAACAATCAGATCCGTCAACAGCAATTAATACTTTCATGCGCGTCCCCTCAGAATTAACACTTTTCCATTTTGTCAAAGCTCCGAAGAGATCGCCTCGACCGCTGGGGGTATCGATGGAGGCAGGAAAGATCATCCTTTCGGTTGAGCAGCCAACTCAAGACGAAAGGGCACTAATCGGGAGTAAGCTCGAATGCCACCACATATGGTGACAAAGTAAGGTTATTTTCTATGCTTTTTGAACAACCACTGCACTACAAACATTTTCCGTGCTTTTAAGCAGAGAAGCCGTGGTCGTCCGGTAAAGATCCGGTCGCAGAAAAGTTGAAGAAGTCTTTCTTCGGATGTCCGATCGACTATTCCTGGAGATCCCGGAGGGTTTCTTGCAGGTCGATCAGGTGATTGTTGAAAATTTCTTTTGCCACATCCAGCAATCTGAACACCGTATGGTCAGGACAGGAATAGTAGATATTATTGCCTTGCTTTCTAGCCACAACCAGTTTCTTGGCGCGCAAAACTGCGAGCTGTTGAGAGATGTTCGGCAGTTCGACTTCCAAACGCTCTCTTATCTCGGAAACCGTTAATTCCTCAGTCCGGAGTTGATCCAGTATCCTGATTCTAAGCGGATTGGCAAGCGCTTTGAAGAACTCAGCTTTAAAAGTAACCAGCTTTTCTGTCATTTCCTCGTCTTCGGCTACATGTGTGACCTTTCAATATTACTTGAAAATTGAGACCTGTTTAAAAGTCCGTCACACTTTCAGTTGGTGAAATAGCGGACAGGTCTGGGGTCCAGTCCCCGACAATTAGAGCCTTTCAATGTTCCAAGACTTGTAGAAGCGGAACGTTTTCATCTCTTTAACTAAATTAAAAAACCACGTCGCTTGTCAATCTCATGGCAGATCGGCAATTATTTCAGCAGACACGTTTGCAGGATAATTTGAATGGTCTGGTTTTTCAATATCCAGAAACCACTTCGGAATATACAACCTGCTGTCATGCAGGCAAACAAAAAGCGGTGCGATTTCCAACTTAGGAAAGATCATTCGCAGACGTTGGTACTCGTCTCTCAGGGCATCAAGCTCATCGCCAATGGCGTGTCGAGTAGCGTGTTTGTGAACATACTCTTCAGCAGCGGCTCTAGACCAACCTTGATCAACAAAGGCATCCACCACCAGTGGTGCGGTTTCTTTGACCTTCGACATTCCACAATCATTATGGCCAATCAGAACCAGGTATTTGACGCCCTGCGCCAGAGTGTAACCGACGCTGAATTCAGAACCAATGACGCGACCGCTCGCTCGTCTAATTACATAGGCATACATACGCGGGACAGGCAGCGCGTGTCGGAATTCGATACATGTGGCAATCAGCAGTTCTGCTTTGCCGGATGCTTGAATCGGCCAGCCAAAATTCTGCGCCATGATCAAAGCAGCGATCGGCGTGTCTTGCCAGTCCGGCGGAATGTCCGCACCGGAGTCCACTGTTAACAGCAAATCTCGATATTTTTCGTCAACACGAACGGATTGTGGAACTGGCACTGGATCTAGCTTAACTCCATATTGTCTCGAAAACTCGCTTAGCTGGATTGAAGGTTTCCACTTCCGAATTCTCCGAATTTAAAATCCAGGTGTGAACGCGCAAAAGACCACTTTCAGCACGTCGAAGTACCGTATCCATAGTTAAGAGGCATGCAGATTGCCTGATGACGAAATCCTTTGTCGCGGAGATGTCTACTTCTCGATCGAATTTTTCGCCGAACCGTTCTAACGCCGCGTGGCGTGTTGCTTCCGTTCGGCTGCAAAGTTGACTGTAGAGTGATTCGGGAAACTGGTTGCGATTGCGTGTATCCAGCCCAGCCTCGATAAGCCCGCAGTGCGTGTGTCCAAAAACCACGACATCGGTGATGCCTTTGTCCTCCACCACGGTTTCAAGGCCGATGCTGTCGGAGACGCATGCTCCAAGGTTTTGCCAGATATAGAAGGGAAGTTCGGGATCGTCAGGGAATTTTGAATCGACCCCGTCCATCTCAGAGCACGCCACGACCACTAAACCATTAGAAATTCCGGCAATAAGGCGGCGGCTCATTTCGGCAGGAGAGACATCCTCAACGTACCTGAGCTGGTCTAGAGTGAGAATGCTATTGAGCGTTTTCATGATTCTGTTTCCTCTAAACACTCCAGCCGCTCTCACGCAGCAACCGAGAGGTGTTTATCAAAATTGTAACACTAGTATCGCAATTGCACAATTGCGCAATTGCCTGTTTTCATACATAATGAAGGACAAACGGACCAATCGAAACCTTTCAAGGCGCCATTGCTGTGTTCTCTCAATGAAGTACAAAACAGATTCAGCCCGATTAAACACAACAATCTCGCCGCTCTCTCAGACCGACGCAACCGCTGCGAACTACCGAAAACGAAATGCGAATCTTGTGCCATCGGCACTAATATTCGCGATTGCATCAGGAGTGTTGCTGAGTCTTGTCCATCAGGGAAACCATTTGCACCTAATCCGCACAGCACCGCCTATGGTGCTCGGGGTCTTTCCACTCAGTTTTCAGTGCGATGGATTAGCTAGTTTGTTCATGGGATTGTTGAGCATAATCCTAATCTCGATAAGCTTTTACTCGCCGAGTTATCTGAATCATTTTAAGGACAGGATTCAGATGGGTGGCTATTGGACAGCTATGTTTCTTTTCGTGGGTTCGATGTACGGAGTGGTGTTAAGTGCTGATGCGGTAACGTTCCTGGTACTGTGGGAAATCATGTCGCTGTCCTCGGCGGCTCTGGTTGCGAGCGATTATTCTCACCGAGTTGTTCAGAAATCCGCGATGATCTACCTTGGCGCAACACGAATTGCCACGGCATTATTATGCGGCGGTTTCCTGGCAATGCATGCCGTCACCGGAAGCTGGAGCTTCGCAGACTGGACTTTTTCAAGCAGCAGTTCTTACGTGGCGGGCTGCTTAATTCTGCTTGCATTTTGCATCAAAGCTGGAATTTGGCCGTTCCATATCTGGTTACCTTATACCCACCCGGCAGCACCAAGTACGGTATCAGCTCTGATGAGCGGATTCACGATAAAAATCGCTATTTACGGAATCATGCGAATACTTGTTTGCGGTGGTCTGAACTCACCTGAAATTATCAATCTTGCGCTGTTCCTGGGAGCAGTCTCAACTTTCTGGGGGATTTTGTTTGCCCTTGTTCAGAACGATTTGAAACGTCTTCTGGCTTATTCCAGTATTGAAAACATTGGAATGATTTTGATCGCGATTGCTTTGGGATTGAAAGCTAAACTCGCGGGACTTGAGGCATTAGCACTGGTGGCATTCGTCGCCGCGACCTTCCATTGCATGAATCATGGCTTGTTTAAATCGCTCCTTTTCTTGTGCGCAGGAACAATCGACACACAGGCGCACACTCGAGATCTGCGCCGCTTAGGCGGTTTGGCGAAGCAAATGCCATGGACGGCGGCCTGCTTTTTGGGTGGCAGTTTGGCAATCTGTTCAATTCCACCCTTAAATGGCTTCGCAAGCAAGTGGTTGATATATCAAACTTTTTTCAAAACAACGTATGAGACTTCTTCCTATCTAGACAGAGGAATTGCATTCGCCGGAATATGTCTATTATCCGTAGTAGGTGGGCTTACCATCGCCACCTTCGTCAAAGCGATTGGCGTGTCGTTTCTTGGCAATGCGCGATCGAAATCAGCAGAAATTGCAAGAGAAGCAAAACTCGGGATGGTGGTGGCTCCGCTCTTTCTTCTGATTGTGTGTGTGACGCTTGGTGTAGGCGCGGCCCAGTCAGTGCCCTTTATCGCAAAGGCCCTCGTCGAGACTCCCGGTCTTCAAAGTCTGGCATCCCCTGACCAACTGCAAGCAACTGTGCAGTTTCCCATTCCGATGAACATGATTGCGCTTTCGCTTTTTTCAATGTCAGCGTTGATCTATATGTTCTTTTTGAAAACCTCGAGAACTCGCAAATATTCCACCTGGGACTGCGGCTTCGGAACACTTTCTACGAGAACCCAGGTCTCATCGGATTCCTTTGCCCAACCGATGGCAAGAATATTCAGACCGATACTGAAATACCAGGCCAAGTTAAAAATAGATGGTGATGATTGTCGTCATTTTCCAGAGAAAGTAAACGTAGAAGTTCAAATGGTTTCGATACTTGAATCGCGCATCTACCTGCCAACATTAGCCCTGATCAGCCATGCTTCGAAATATCTGGCAAAATTGCAAGCAGGCAGTATCCATCTGTATCTCTTGTATGTTTGCATCACGCTCGTGGTCCTCCTTCTGGTTGGAGTACACCTATGATGCTGATGAGCAAATTACCAAAAGATCGCAATCTGTCGTTTCATTCAAGCGCAGTGCCAGGTGCGTCATCATGAACTCCGCTCTATCGCTATGGTTGTTCTATTTACTCTGCGTTGTATTCGCGCCGATTCTTGTCTTGGGAACGATAAGAAAAACCAAAGCTCGCTTGCAAAACAGAATTGGTCCACCACTTCTGCAGCCCTTGTTCGACCTAGTCAAACTTTGCCGAAAAAGCGAAACACTGAGCAAGACTATGTGCGGAATATTTCGACTGGCATCCGTAATCAGCCTGGCCGATATGCTATTGATTGCCTGGATCGCGCCATGGCTGTGCTACAAACCCGGTCCAGACAGTGCCGATATATTTCTAATCTTCTATCTATTTGCCTTGACTCGCATGTTTACGATGTTAGGTGCCCTTGATTCAGGCTCCGCATTTGGTGCCTTTGGCGCCAGCCGCGAGGCGACACTCTCTTTACTGGTAGAACCAGCGGCTTTGCTAGGTTTCATATCAATCGGTGCCCTGACCGGCAGTAGCGATCTGTTACAAATTCTCTCGTTTTCAAATGCACAACTCAGCGGTTCCCCGGGCATTTGGCTTCTGGTCGGTACCGCGGTTCTGCTTGCCAATCTAGTAGAGTCGTCACGCATGCCCGTGGATGATCCGACCACACACCTCGAGCTGACAATGGTTCACGAAGCCATGATACTGGAAGCATCCGGGCGCAATCTCGCGCTAATCGAATACACTCACGCCTTGCGTATGACCATTTTATTGGGGCTCTCGGTACAGTGTTTTATGCGCGCGATTCCTTCAATCTGGAACGCGGAACCGGCTGTACAAGGGCTTATCAACCTGACGGGAATATTTTTTCTTGCCGTATTGATCGGGATTTTTGAAAGTATATCGGTCAAGTTGCAATGGCGCAAAGTGCCTGAGTTTATCGCATACTCACTAACCATGAGCCTCCTTGCGAGCTTGATAGCGATTGGTGGCAGGGCAATGAAATGAATGCGAGCAACCCAGAAATCTATGTTATTGCAGCGGCCATAGTCGCCACCTTGATGCCCGGCTCTTTGCACATTCGCGTCAATCTGTGGTTCTATGGAATTGTCACCTTTCTTGTTGCAATCGCAACGGCTCTCACAGCCATAGGTCATGCTGAGTTCGGTCTACTAGGTGTCGCACTGCTGATTGCCGTACTCAAAGCAGTCGGTATTCCTCTATCGCTCTTGTGGACATCAGGTCGTCTAAACGTTAGTCGCGATAAAGGTTGTTTTTTGCCCGCACCACTGGCGATGCATTCCAGCATTCTTTTACTTGGCGCCAGCTTTTTCTTGACAAAAGATCTACCACTTCCGGTAGTCGAAAATGGCGGCGGTGGATGGCTCGGCGCTGCCGCGGGCATCTCATTGATCTTTACAGGATTGATCTTGATGCTGACCAGGCGGTTGGCAATCAGTCAAATTCTCGGTTTTCTAATTATTGAAAACGGCATTTTCGTATTTGCACTGACACAAACGCGAGGGATGCCACTGTTTGTCGAGATGGGCGTGATGCTCGATGTTCTCGTCGGCGTCATGATTGGCGGCGTGCTAATTTTTAAAATACAAAAGAGCTTCGAGCACATCGATGTCGCACAGCTAACCGACTTGAGGGATTAACGAATGAACCTTTCAATCGCAATGTCGGTCGCGCCACTTCTTGCAGCGTTTATCTCTCTGGGTTCAAGGAATGCTTTGTTTACGCGCGCAGTGGTGCCTTCGTTATTCTTTTTACAAATCGGGCTGATCGCTTACATCTGCATACCTGTCCTAAACGGAACAGCGACTGACTTAATTTTCTCCGAAGACTTTTCAATCGACCGCATCGGCGCATACTTTCTTCTGCTCACCAACTTCGTTGTAGCCTGCGCCATGAGTCATGCATTCGCGTTTTTCGAGAGGGAAAGCGCGCTTGGACGCTTGGACGATCCAAATCATGAAAGAATTTTTTATGCATCGACAGCGCTCTTTCTGTTAGCGATGAGCTTCGTATTCATATGCGACAACCTTGGATTTCTCTGGGTAAGCATCGAAGCGACCACGTTGTTCTCAGCTGCACTGGTTTACTTTTCGAGAGACAAGCATGCGCTGGAGGCAACCTGGAAGTATTTAATAGTTTGCAGTGTGGGCATCGCTTTTGCACTACTTGGTACCGTCTTGATTTTCGCATCGAGCCAACATGGTGCAGTACCCGATGGTTCATTGAATATCAGAGTCTTGATTGCTCACGCCAATATGCTGCAACCAAAACTTTTGCAACTCGGATACATTTTTTGTCTGTTAGGATACGGCACCAAAGCTGGTGTCGCGCCATTGCATAGTTGGCTACCGGATGCCCACTCTGAGGCTCCGGCCCCTGCTTCAGCGATGCTTTCAGGGGCACTGTTAAATTGCGCACTGTATGCAATTTGGCGAGTGACCGAACTGATGAACTTGACACCGCATCACACGTTATCCACTTCATTGCCGATAATCTGGGGAGCGATTACTGCACTAGTTGCCAGTCTTGTATTAGTTCATCAGAGTGGTATAAAGCGGCTCTGGGCCTACTCAAGCATCGAGAACGTCGGAATCATGCTGGTGGCGATTGGAATGAGTTCTCCTCTTCTCTTTTTCTTGCAAGCGCTTAATCACAGCGTCGCCAAAGTTTGTCTTTTTCTGATTTCCGGCAACATCATTCAAACCACCGGCACAAAAGAGCTGGCGCATATTCACGGAGTTTTGAAAACGTCGCCTGTGTGGGGGATTCTGTTTGCAATAGCAGCACTGGCGGTGACCGGCGCGCCGCCTTTTGGAGCATTCATTTGCGAATGGATGATCCTGTCCAAAGGCGCGGACGCGCACAGTTGGATTGCGGTCATCATGTTGATAATTGCTCTAACTCTAAGTTTTATCGCCGTCAGTGTTCACGTCGGAAAAATTCTATTAGGCACTCCAAAACAATCGATGATTGCGCCGCGCTCATTCGGTACCAGCTTTATTCCATTCGTGCTTTGTGTGTGCGCGCTGCTGCTTGGTGTGACATTTGTGCCATCACTTCTGGTGAATCCGCTATGAATCCAAAACACGAAATCGTTCCAATCTCCGACAGAGAAAAGAAACTGAATGATTGGTTGAAGAAACCTGGAGGCAGGCTTGGGCACATCACTTCAATAGACGGAAAACAGCTAATCACGCTCGTTCTCGACACTGAAACCGGTTCATCGTTCTGTTGGGAAACACCGATCGAGCACTCGACCTATCCAAGTTTGACGCATACCGTCCCGCAAAGTCACTGGTATGAACGGACAGTTTGGGACATGTTCAACTTGACTCCCACAGGGCATCCGAGGCTAAAACCTAATCTTCTGCACGAATCATATGCACCGGATTTGGTGCCGCTAGCGCACGTGGAAGTGAACTCCTTGACCGCCGAACGGCGTCAGTATAAACCGATGGAAGTTACCGGTGAAGGAATCTATGAAATTCCAGTCGGTCCTATCCATGCAGGGATAATCGAGCCTGGCCATTTTCGTTTCAGCTGCATGGGCGAAGTGATATTCAATCTTGAAATTAGACTCGGATATGTGCATCGTGGTGTCGAGAGACAGATGTGCAGCGTGCCCTGGCGACATCAAAGGTTTATCGCCGAGGCTGCGGCGAGTGATTCGGCAGCTGCAAATGCTTATGCTAATGCGATCGCAATAGAGTCTTTATGCGAGGAAGCCACCACTGCCAGGGCAGAATACTTACGCAGTATTTCACTTGAAGTTGAGCGATTGTCCATGCATATCTCTGACCTGGGAGGTCTTGCTGGTGACATCGGATTTCTAGCAATTTCAGCCACCATGTCGAGACTAAGAGGAAGTGCACTTCGTATCGGAGAATTGCTGACTGGCTCTCGGTTTCAACGAGGCTTTATTTGTCCGGGCGGGGTCGTGAGCGATCCAGCGAGCAATTTGATGCAAATTCAAAAAATGACAAAGCAGTTGCAAATTGAATTGAAACCGGTTCTGCAGTTCTTTTTTAACAACCAAGTCGCGAACGATCGCATGGAAGGTATCGGGAGAGTCTCACCACGACTGGCAATTGACTTTGGTCTCGTTGGTGTCGCCGGCCGCGCGAGCAACATTGATTACGATGTTAGACGTCATTTCGCACGCGGCGTGTATCGGCAGGACGAAATTGCAATCGCGATTGAAACCGCCGGCGACGTCATGGCCCGAGCAAGGGTGCGTGCACGAGAGATAGAGACCAGTCTATACCTGATTGTCGAACTGATCGACAGGCTTCCGGAGGGAACAGTGCGCGTGCCGTTACCTGAAAAGCTAAAATCAAATCAAATCGGTTTGGGCATCGTTGAAGCCCACCGAGGCGAATTGCTTCATCTGATTTTCACAGACAACGACGGCGGTGTGAAGCGCTATGCGATCAAAGATCCGAGCGTGAACAACTGGACGGGACTGGCAATCTCAGCGCGCAATAATTTGGTTACGGATTTTCCATTGTGCAATAAAAGTTTTGGTCTTTCATATAGTGGTCACGATCTATGAGGTGTTTAAATGCTTAAACTCTTCGGATACCTGCTCAAACAGGGCGTCGCGACATCAGGCGATTATTGTGCACCTTTGGCTGAAGGCGTGATTGGACTGCCTAAATTTACGGACGAGGTGTGCGCAGGCACCAGCTGCGGTGCTTGCCAAACTGAGTGTCCGACGCAGGCTATCAACGTAACAGAAAGCGATGGTAAACCTGATGTCACATTGGATCTCGGCTCCTGCATCGGCTGCGCAGTCTGCGTTCGCACTTGCCCAACCGGCACAATTGCCAATGATAACAGGACCAAGGTTGCATCAGACACCAGATTAGACTTAATCGTTTCAAGCACCAGTAAGCGGACAACGTCATCAAATACTACACCACAAGGAATCTTTGAGAGATCTATTGCCGCGCGGGTAGTTTCCACTGGCTGCAGCGCTTGTGACCTGGAAATCGGTGCTTGCAACAACGCGATATTCGATATGGAGAGATTTGGCATTCACATCGTCGCATCGCCGCGTTTCGCCGACGTCCTTCTTGTCACAGGTCCGGTTCCAAAAGCAATGCATTCCGCGCTTAAGAGCTGCTACGAAGCGATGGCGGAACCGAGGATTGTAATCGCTGTTGGTACTTGTGCCATCTCCGGCGGTGTTCATAAGAATGGATATACCGAAGCCAATGGAGTGGATAAGATACTTCCTGTCGATGCCTACATTCCCGGATGCCCACCACATCCGTGGAGCATTATCGACGGTATTCGTAACGTCATGAAACGAAAGTGATAGGAAGAATGTCGCTGGTCTTTTCTCGACGAAAAGCTTGGAACGCGCACTTATTTCGCACGGTCGCCGAGATATACGGCAGACAAAAATTACGGTTTTGATGTCGCAGAAAAAACTCGAGCAAAGAGGCTTCGCGCTGGCTCAGTTTGACTGAATTCGTGCCATCGGATACGGTGCGCGTTTCAATAGTAAGCGAAACTTCTCCCGCCTTAAGATCTGTAGTCGTAAGAGGAGATGCGTGCGGATATCGTGAGCGCTTTAGAACTCGCCCGCCAAATATTTAGTCAAACGTTTCGCATAGAAAAAACTCAGCAGCAAACCTGAGAAATGCGCTTGCCACAACTGAACCGATCACCGTCAAATCTTTGATCGCGGCGTGAAGCTGTTTCACGCTTACTTCTCGTGCCTCTGTCCGGGTTTTGATCGCGGGAGTAGCGTCGTCGATCAATTTCACGACTTCCGCCGTCTCGCTCTTGACGTGCTCTTTTAGCACGATTTTCAGAACTTCCTGCCGTTTGGATCTCAATAACTGAAAAGGAAACAACGACATCACTTCGCAAAGTATACGATAGATCATCAGCATGTCTGGCTCAAAATCTTCAAAACGAAAGGTCCGGCTTTTACAACCAGACCCTTCGAGTTTATTTAGAAGCGAACAACAATTTTAGTTGTTGTTGTCTCTGTCTCTGTCTCTGTCTCTGTTTCTTCTTCCTCTTCCGCCGCGTTTATCGTCTCCATCGTTCTGCTGATTGTTGCCAGCATCAGTCGTTGGAGGGGTAGTCGGTGTTACTGGAGGTTTCACCTCTGTAGGAGGCGCAGCGTTGCGGTCATTACGACCACCGCGATCGCGATTGCCCCGGTTACCACGATCATCATTATTGTTGTTCGGATTAGTCGTGGTGGCAGGTGTAACCGGTGGAGTAGGTGTTACTACTCTATCGTTATTTGGGTTGCGATCATCGGTTCGATTGTTGTCGTTATTGCGATCATTGCGATTGGCATTACGAACAGGATCTACTCTATTGTTATTCGGGTTGCGATCATCCCAACGTTGATCTCTTCGATCATCTCTGGCTTCACGGTTGATGACACGTTGATTGTTAGGATCAAGAGTCGCATTGCGCATATTCGAATTCAAATTGTTATCGAGTGCTCTCAACTTCTGCATGATCGAATCTTTTTCGGTACGACTGAAACCACGACCGCGGTAGGTTTGTTGCAGGCGATCGATTTCGTCATACTGACGGTTTAACTCGGCCAATTCTTGAGGCGTGAGCTTACCGTTTCGCTGTCCTCTAACTAGAAGATCTTTGACTCTTCTTTGTTCTTCATTCACTTCGGTATTGAACGCTTGAGCTTGGACAGAACGGTTTCCGTAGCCGGAAGTGTCTCGAGGATTGACGTTGTTGTTGTTGCCAACGTTGTTCTTCCACCAGCTTTGATTCCAGGTGTTTTTGCCTGAATCCCACTGACGATAATGTGATTGATCGTCATCTCTCAATTGCCCCGTGATGTCCCGGTCCAATTGTGTGAGCGAAGTCATCAATGAATTGCGTTCGGTGCTGTTGAAACCGCCCGTTCTGAATTGTTGCTGAGATCTGTCGATCTGCGCATACGCATTGAGCAAACGAGTACTTTCGGCTGGTGTAAGTTTGCCTGATTGACGACCGCGATCGATTCGACGTCTCAGATCATTTTGATAGGCGTCGATTTCTTCGTTGAAGTTGGTGCCAATATTGACATTAGTTCCGCCGCCGTTATTTGGATTCCTACCTGATTTCCACCAGTTCTGATTCCAGGTATGCTTGTTTGAATCCCACTGACGATAGTGCGACTGATCGTCATCCCTCAACTGACTTGTGATGTCGCGGTCCAACTGGGTGAGCGAAGTCATCAATGAATTGCGCTCGGTGCTGTTAAATCCGCCGATTCTAAATTGCTGTTGAGATCTGTCGATCTGCGCGTAAGCACTGAGCAGACGATTGACCTCATTCGGTGTGAGCTTGCCTGATTGACGACCGCGATCGATTCGACGTCTCAGATCATTTTGATAGGCGTCGATTTCTTCATTAAAACTAGAACCGATATTGACGTTGGTTCCGCCGCCGCTACCGGCATTCCAACCTGGTTTCCACCAGTTTTGATTCCAGCTTTTGTTGCCGGCGTTCCAATAGCGATAGCGGGATTGATCTTCATCTCTCAATTGCGTCGTCAAGTCTCGGTCCAGCTGAGTAAACATCTGCATGATCGCGTTGCGTTCCCAGTTACTGATACCAGCCGATCTATATTGTCTCTGAGCAGCATCAATGTTGGCGTAGGATGCGTTGAGGCGGTTGAGTTCTCCACCAGTGAGTTGACCGCTAGAACGTCCACGATCGATTCTTGCTCTTATACTTCTTTCATAAGCGTCAATCTCGTCGTTGAAGCCACCGCCGCTGGTGTTTCCTGTCCACCAGTTTTGACGCCAGGTTCTCTTGCCTGCATCCCAATTTTGATAGTGAGAAAGGTCGTAGTCATGCAGGTTATCGGTCAACTGTTTGTCGAGGTTGGTCAACGATGCCATCATTGTATAACGCACGGAATCGTCCATCCGTCTGTTAGCGTATTGACGACGAATCATTTCAATTTTGGTCCAGAGACCATTCAGATTATTGTATTCAGCATCCTGCAGTTGTCCCGTCTGCCTTCCGCCCTGAATGCGCATGGCCAGGTCTTGAGAATACGACCAGATATCTGCATCTTGCGGACTTTGTGCCGCAACTACGGTTACCGACATTGGTATAGTCAAAGCCAATGCAATCATTAGTTTGGAAACTTTTTTCCACATAAAAACCTTCTCCTTTTTGCCGCTTGTTTCGATTGGTGATCTGCCACTGACAACTGCAGTGCGCAGTAAGCCGCATTAAAAAGCATGGTAGCTCATTACACTCAATGCATTGCTCTCGACAACTTGACGCCGGGGTTTCCCGAAGGTTCCACTTGCACAATTCGATCGCTGGAAACATTGATGGCTAACGGCGAAACAGACGAAACACGATAAAAATCCGGCAGTGTCAATTTATCCAAATGGACACTAGCCCGGCAACCCATTTTCGCCGTGAGAATTCTGTTTCGGCAGAACTGGCAGGGGATTACAAGATGTGCTGAACTCTGGCAATTGCCTGCGAATTTCCATCAGTTGCACTAGTTTGCACGCAGTCTATTTTTCGAAATTCTGCCTGTTCTTACGCAAAACTTACCAAGTTTGTTCGCGAGCAGGAACTCGTTTTCACCCAATTTTCACTAACTCTCTTTCTCGGGTTTATATTCGTTCTCACTCATAGCGAACGTCCATGCGACACCAGCGCGAGCTGTTGCAATGTTTGGCGGCACGCGCAAAAAGTATCGTCGGTAGGTTCCGTCAGGTTCCATCGTGGAATTGGTTACGCAGACCATGACCATCATTTCATCGTCAGGCATTCTCTTCGCATACAATTCTCCGCACTCGTCTTTTTGTATTAGCTCGGCACCTGAATCCATCAAATATTTGCTGAATCCATAGGCGTCGATCATGATTCGCCGGAGAGCGACATTTATCTGCTCGTCAATGTCGGAAACGGTTATGGATTCCGGATGTTCAACCAACTTTCTCGGCGCGACCATACCATCAACTGCAAAAACTTCGTAGTCGTCTGAGTAAGTTACAGCGGCACCAGATCTGGTGCTGGGACGAAACTGTTCATCAACAACGACCGACTGAGGATAAGCTGACACCAAACAGACGTTGTCGAGAAACGTATATCTAGGAGCTTTTTCAAAGAGCGCCAGCCACTCTGCCAACTCGCTGACCAGCTGGTCGGAAAAACGGTTCTCTTTTTGAAGACTTTCCAGAACGAAACCGGCAGCGAGAATCTCGGGCGATCGCCAGAGAGAATCAGAATTCGTAAAAATCACCTGACCTGGTCGCGACCGGTCCACGGAAGGCATGCTGGCAATAAGACGGCGAGCAACATCCAAATCCACTTTCAGGTCAAGCAATGTATTAATGTCCGGAGAACCGCCCGGGATCTCATCATCAATAGACCTGATACTCCCGGCAGTGATATCAAATATGGTGCCAAGTCGTTGAAGGATAGGATTGGTTTGTAATTGAAAGCCCCATTGAAAATACGACTTGAGCTCGAGATTTAAAACCTTCTCCATTTCCTCGAATATTTTGGCCTTAAAATCGGCGAATCTAGTGAACGTGGTTTGTTCTCCAACAGCATTTTTTGTTTTTGAAGAAAGTAGTCGTATTGACTCGTCGCAGTTTTTTCTAAATGTCTCAGTTTGATCCTGCGATAGCAGCATCTTTGCGCGATCAATGTTGTCACTCTCTGAAAGACCATCGCGACCAGTCAACGTCATCAAATAGAAATACAACATAGCCGGACTTTGACAGATTACAACCGCAGGCGATTCTAGCCCTCTGCGTTGATAGGCTGCGCCTACGCATTCTTCGATCTCACGGACGGGGGCCAACTCACGCTTCTCCACGATGTTCTTCCAACGTTCGATATAATGGTTCAGCGATTGACGCTGCTCGGCAGTAAGCGCGTCTTTGCCCAAGTTGAGCCGCCGGTAGACCTCACGTTCGACTTCGTCTTCAAGAATGTTGTGGACCCTCATTGGAGCGGCGCAAATTTCGCGCCACGGAGCGCCGGCCATCGCTTGCCGAACGACGACTTCCAAAACTTGAAACCTGATACTGTTTCCACCGAAGCTCATTCTCAGGACCTCACACAAACTAAGTCAGAATAAAGACGCATTTAACAAGGCCAAATTCCTGGTTATGTCATACCCAATCAAACAGCAAGAGGCTCATCAAACCCACTGTTGATTGTCAACAATTATAAATCTGCGTTCTACGACTTCTGATATTTCTAACTTGTGACGCCGACTGCGGATACAACATATTTTTGAGCGAGAATTCTAAACGTCGAAAGTTGATCGTCGATCCAGTTTTGATCGCGTTTCAACTCACTGGCCATCAAAGCCGCCACCCTCGGTGCCATCGCCATTGATGCTTCCGCATTCAAGAACAGGGCACGCACCCGACGAGAAAGAAAATCATCCACGGTTCTCGCCATCTCTTCTCTCACTGCAAAAACAACTTCCGCGCCAATATATGGCAAGGCAGGATGCAACTTTTCAGCCAACTCTTTATTGTCGTGGGCGATCTCTTGAATCTTCAGTGCATCGGCACCGTAAATCGCCAGTTCACCAAGCACTTCGCGATTCTCGTGATAGCCGTGAATGCGCAAGTTTTTCGTTATGCAATCTTTGTCTGGCAATCTTGCCAGCGTGACTGCGTGGTCGACGCAATCTTCGGCCATGTGACGATATGTCGTCCACTTGCCACCACAAATGGTGAGCAGTCCGGAATTGTCGATGTGAATGACATGATCGCGGGACATCGCAGACGTCGTTCCCGCGCCGCTTTTCACCAGTGGTCTGATGCCGACGAATACACTTAGAACATCCTCGCGTTTCGGAGGAGTGGCAAGATACTCGGAAGCGGTTTCCAATATGAATTCGATTTCTTGCTCGAAAGGCAGCGGATCGAGCGAAGCGTTTTCGATCGGAGTATCTGTCGTTCCGACCACAACATGGTTGTGCCAGGGAATCGCAAACATCACCCGACCATCACTTGTATGCGGAACCATAATCGCCGTATCGCCAGGCATAATCGACCGGTCGAATACCAGGTGAATCCCTTGACTTGGAGATATCATGGGCTCGACCGATGGTTCTGCCAGTCGTCTGACTTCGTCGGTAAAAGCACCGGTCGCGTTGATCACAACCTTGGCTTCCAGTTTCAATTCTTTGCCGCTTTCAATATCCAAAGCAACCGCGCCATTGACATATCCTTCAGAATCTTTCGTAAGCGAAACCACTTTCGCGTAGTTAAGCAGCGTGGCACCGTATTCGGCGGCCGTCGACGCGAGGTTGATCAGCAGCCGCGAATCATCGAATTGACCATCGTAATAAACGACGCCGCCGCGCAATCCGTCAGTTCTGAGGGTAGGAATTTTTTCGAGAATTTCGTTTTTGTTCAGAAGCTTAGATTGCCCAAAGCCGAATTTGCCGGCGAGCATGTCATACACTTTCAAACCCATTCCATAGAAAGGTGCTTCCCACCAATCGTAGTTCGGTACGCAGAAAGCCAGGTCGTGCACCAGGTGCGGTGCATTCTGGCGCAGCAAGCCGCGTTCTTTCAGCGCTTCCATGACAAGTGATATGTTGCCTTGCTCGAGATAGCGCACGCCGCCGTGAACGAGTTTTGTGCTGCGACTGGAGGTTCCTTTGCCAAAATCGCTTTGCTCCAACAGCAAGACCTCGTAGCCACGTGACGCGGCATCTACCGCGATACCAACGCCGCTCGCCCCACCGCCGCCAACCATCATGTCCCAGGGCTTGCTGCGGCTGGCGACTTTCTCAATCATGTGCGTTCTGTTCATCTATGACCTACCTGGTGGCATCGAAAATACATATTAATGGATTCGATTGAGCAGCCAACATTAACGCCGACACATCTGCTTTCTCTTTAGAAGCTCCTGCATCATAAGAAGTGTGTATCAATGTTTCAATAAACTCAAACGCAGTTCTAGAGCCAGAAATTAGCGATCGCGAAAAGAATTTACGCTAAAAAGTGAGAAAATGAACGTCGCTAGCTGTACCCACGGTGGGATTAATGTGCGACAATCCACGCGTATTTGTCTATATTTTGGTAACTGTACATGAATAATAAATTGTTTGTTGGTAATCTCCCATTTAAACTCAATGAGTCGGATCTTGAAGAGCTGTTCGGGGAGCATGGAACTGTAGTTTCCTGCTCGATTCCAACAGACCGTGATACAGGAAGAAAGCGCGGTTTCGCGTTCATCGAAATGTCCACACAAGCCGAAGCAGAAGCTGCAATCAAAGGTTTGAACGGTAAGGAAGTTGAAGGACGTGCTCTGGCCGTTTCAATCTCCCAGCC
>Ga0163152_10001347_pt1 | contig 39213 bp, 4 predicted proteins | sample OliLakLV19MP8IB2_FD_148635 | JGI IMG/M metagenome (GOLD analysis project Ga0163152, IMG submission 148635) | Freshwater microbial mat bacterial communities from Lake Vanda, McMurdo Dry Valleys, Antarctica - Oligotrophic Lake LV.19.MP8.IB-2 | ecosystem: Environmental > Aquatic > Freshwater > Lake...
TTATAGAGGGGAATCCTGATCCGGGATTCCTCTCGTTTTAATTTTATGAACCATATTCAGGTCCACGGTTGTCAATCGCGACTCCAATCAGAGGGTCTGTTAACGATCACTTTCTTGCAGATTTTGACCTATCCAGTGTTTTTGCCAAAAAAACGGATTTCAGTCTATTTCATATTAAATATTATAATATAATTTAATATAATTACATAATATACTGATTATCAAATATTAAAAGGTTAAATATTTTTTTAAACTGTTAGCATAAAAATAAAATACTTCATATCTTTACCCCCAAGGTCACACGCCTGCATTATTGCTTTTTAAGGTTAATTGAAACTTATGAAAACTACACACTACCCCACAAGGGCAAACCTATTGGTTGTAGCCCTTACCCTTTGGCTATTTGGCTTAAGTTCTGCTGCCTTAGCACAAACGTCTCTCATCACTACCAGATTTGCAAATCCGGCATACGACTGTATTACGGACCAGTATTGTCTTGATGTGGAATTTCAATCAAACACCGAGAATGTTCAGGTTTTTGGGATGAACGTCCGCTTCTTCTATGATGACACTTTCCTGGAGCTCATAGGTTTTTCAGATTTTCAGGGAGGATATGGGCCTGTTATGCCTGACCCACCGACTTTAACCACTACACTTCCAGGTTCTGCAACTGCCGGTTTTGGATTTCCTCCACCTGGAATAGCTGATTTTGTCAACGGGGCTATCCAGCTTGTAGATCAGTCACAGCCACCCATATTTCTTGATATAGCCGGATGGACGAAACTTTTTCAGGTATGTTTTACTGTCGAAGGTACTTTAACTGACAGCTCAAATTTCTGTCCGCCGATAGTATGGGATTTGGAAGCCAATCCTGCCAATGGAGGATATCTTCCCGGGGACGATGGGGTGGTGATCACTATCGTAGAGGCACCGCCTGCAATGTCAGGTGCAGCCACTGAAAATGTAGTACAATTTAACTGGGCCTATTCTGGTCCTGGCACTGCTCCGTTTGGCGCACCTTTACCAACCCAATGTGTTTCCTTGCTATGCTTAGCTGATTATGCCCTGACCAAGACACTGAATATGGGGCAGGATAATTTGAGTCCCGGTGATAATGTAAACTTTACGCTGGAGGTGACCAATGAAGGAGCCATTACAGCAGGAGAAATTCACCTTATTGATTATATACCTGTTGGTTTCATTTTAAATGACGCTGACTGGACAGCAGGAATACTTGGAAGTACGGGCCAAAGTGCATCCATCATCCTCTCTACTACAAATGGCGGAATTCCTCCAGGTGGATTATTGACAGGGCAGTCAGTGACTGTCGAAATCACCCTTCAGATAAGCCCTAACATTCCGTCTGGTGTTTATGAGAATTTCGCAGAGATATCATTGGTGTTTGATACCAATGGCGAGGATGTATCCAATGATGATTTAGACAGCACGCCGGATGAAGATGATACGAATGACCCAGAGACTGAAGATGATCATGATAGTGAACTCATCTGCCTGCTGGCACCTCCGCCGATCACGGGTAACCTTTTCGTGTGTGAAGGGGATACGGTAGAATATTTTGCAACTGCATACAATCCGGATTTCACCTATGTGTTTGCCCTTCCTGGTGGTGGCGGTTTGATTATAGCCACGACTGACTCTTCTGCTACTGTAGAGTGGACAGGTGACCCGGGGACTATCAATGAAATTACCTTATCAGAAACAGCATACCCAGGATGTGAAGCTACTTCAAGCATTTTCGTCACTATTGAAGAAGCAGGCGCAGTCGCCTGCATTGATCACATTAATTTATCTATAGACAATGCCTGCGGAACCATCGTGCTGAGTGGGATGATCCTGACCGGTGAGCTGGAAGGTAATAATACCTATGAAGTATTTGTCATCGATATACACGGAGATACTGTACCTAATGCAACGCTCACCTGGGAGCATGTCGGTCAGACATTTAAAGTTTCTGTCGTCAGTCAATGCACTGGGCAAAGTTGCTGGGGGTATGTTACAGTTGAAGACAAACTCGGACCTATTATCAATTGCGTATGTGAGGCCGGGGGGGAAACCGAACGATGTAATATCACTTGTCTGGAAATTGAAGAAATACTAAATGGAAATATCCCCTTGCGACTTCGCCCAAGTGTCTTTGACAATTGTGGAGATCCCACACTTGAAATTGTAGATATTGATCTCCATTACGAAAACTGTGATGGTGGCTACATGCGCGTTCAATGGCTTGCAACAGATGCATCAGGCAATACGTCTTCCTGTATGCAAGAATTCACGATTGTTCCTTTAAACCTGAAGTCACTTTTATTTCCTCCGGATTATGAAGGTGAATGCGGTGATGATAGCACACCCGCTAACACCGGATGGCCACAAGTCAACGGTGGTGATATTACTAATATTCCTGGCCACTGCAATATTATATCCGGTTATACGGATAAGACTATCCAGCTCTGCGGAGGTGGAACTAAAATCATGCGCACATGGTCTGTATTTGACTGGTGTGTGCCTTCAAAAATTGATCACGTACAGTTCATTAATCTTGGTGATCATTCCGGGCCGGTGTTGACATGTGCAGCTGATTTCCTGGTCAGTACGGATGTCTGGGCTTGTTATGCAAATATCAATATGCCAAAACCACAGGCAGTGGATGCGTGCAGTAATATCACAAGTTACAAACTGGCATCTTCTGCGGGGGTTGTAGTACAACAAGGAAATAGTTACTCCATCAGAGAACTCCCCATTGGAACGCATACAGCGACATGGACAGTAACAGATGAATGTTATAATACCAGTAGCTGTTCAATCCAGATCAGGGTAGCAGATAAAACACCTCCAGTAGTTAGCTGTCATCAACATACGATTGTGGCACTCACGAGTGACCGCGATAACGGACTGACGATTGTACCTGCAAATGTTTTCGATGACGGCAGTTCTGACAATTGTGGTCCGGTGACGTTCAGAGCGCGCAGGATGACCAGCTGCCTTGAATTTGACTGGACGACCGAAGGTGCTTGTATGGATGAAACTCCGGGAGGTAATCCATTTATCAATAGCCGGGATCATGGAACCGTATTACGGGATTGTGTTCCTTTTGCATGCTGTGATATTGGTCAACCCGGCATTATGATTGAGCTGGAAGTGACCGATGCCGCGGGCAATAAGAATTATTGTATGGTGGAGGTGGAAGTCCAGGATAAATTGGCGCCGGTATTGATTTGTCCGGAGGAGATACTGGTTAGCTGTGAATTTCTGTTTGACATAGAAGAAGGTATCTTCAGGGATAGTGATGGAAACCAAGACGGATCTCTGGATGAAGACCCCCTGAGTGAACTTTTTGGAAATATGTATGATGCAGCCCGGTATACGCAGGCAGCTAGAAAACATATTGTGATCAACGATCCTGATAATCCACATGTAACACACCCATTCGACTGGGGCCTGGAAGGCTGGGCTGATGATAATTGCAGCCTTGAACTAAGTGTCGAAGTCAGGGTGACGGAGGATTGCACAGGAAATAGTTTTCCAGGCAAAGTAATTCCGGGTGCTGTCAAACTGATAGAGCGGATATTTAGAGCTACAGATGGTGTGCGGGAAGCTACTTGTATACAACAAATATGGGTCGTCGACTATCATCCGTTTTATATAAATGATAAGACGTGTGCTAATGCGGATCCGAATGATGGTATAATATGGCCATGTGATGTCTTGTTGACATCATGTCCTGATGACCTTGGGAATACAGGCGTGCCGATCATTCTTGATGATGGTTGCAGTATTATAGGCATTTCACATGAAGATATCCGATATGATTTTGTAGATAGCGTTTGCTTTAAAATCCTGAGAGAATGGAAAGTGCTTGACTGGTGTCAGTTTAATCCAAACACCGGGTACGGTCTCTGGACATATGTTCAGGCTATCAAAGTGGCTGATGCGGAAGGAGCCGAGTTTCTGGATGCTCCCACAGGCCCTGTGGAGTATTGTCTTGCAGATCCGGGTATCAGTCTTCCAGAGAACAACCAGGTATTCCTCGGTGAAAATGATCCGGAATCAAGCAGTTGTAGTGTACATGTTGATCTCGGGCTGACTGTCCATGATGCATGCAGCGGATCTGTGATCTATGATGTAAAAATTTATCCATTCAACGGACTTGATTTCATTCAGATCGTATCGGAGACAGAAGCACTGCTTGACACAAACCATGAAGCGGTCATTCGTTTTAATACGCAGACTTCCGGTATTCCATCCATCGAACAAAACGGACTCCCGTATACAAGTGCTCAATGTGGTGAATATCACAGAGCGCTGTGGACAGTGGAGGATGGTTGTGGCAACAGGACCTATGCGGACTATCTCTTCAGGCTTGAAGACTGTAAAGATCCAACACCGGTGTGTATAGAAGGGATCAGCACGGTGATCATGCAGCAGTCCGGCGAGGTGACCATCTCCGCAAGCTCATTCAATGCATCCAGTTTTGACGATTGTACCCCGGGAGCTGAATTGTTGTTTAGTTTCAGTGGGGACACCTATCAGCCGACGTTTACATACACTTGTGATAATGTGCCGGCCTTCGATGTTGAACTGCCGATATCTGTCTGGGCTGCAGATGAAGGCGTGGATCAGAATTGTAATGGTCAGATCGAATGGACCGAACGGAATAAGGACTTCTGCATCACAACTATAGTCATCAATGACAACAATAATGTATGTGAGAACGAAGGTGGTATACTTGCAGGAGAAGTAATGACAGAACATACTGATGCCGTCAGTAATGTAACTATACACCTCCGTAGTCCAGATAATTCCGACCAGGAGTTAATCACGACACAGGAGGGTAAATTTTTATTTAATCATGTTATTCCCGGGTCTGATTATGTGATCACTCCTGAACGAAATGACAACCATCGGAATGGTGTCAGCACGCTTGACCTGGTTCAGATTCAGAAGCACTTACTTGGGCAGCAAATCTTCACCAGTCCGTATCAATATATTGCTTCGGATGCTAATAACAGTCAATCCATTAGCGCTATTGACCTGATCGAAATCAGGAAGGTGATCCTTGGTCTCCAGGATGAATTTACGTCCAATCAGAGCTGGCGTTTTGTGCAAAGTGGAAGTGAAATGGCACCAGGTAATCCATGGCCTTTCAATGAGATAATTGAATTGAGCAACCTTGGTATGGTAGGTGGATCGGATATGGACTTTGTAGGTGTCAAAATCGGGGATGTCAATAATTCGGTGCAGGCAAATGTCTTACACTTGTTACCGAGATCCGGGATCAATCATATCAATATCAAAGCCACTGGAAAAGCTCATGTGGAAGCAGGTGAAGAGATCGAGGTGGAATTGGCATTTCCGGAAGTTGTATCAGGTTTTCAGTGGACGATCGAAGCCAATGGTCTTGAGTTAGTTCACGTACAGAGTGATGATATTTTGATCAACGAGCAAAATATTGGTCATCACAAAGAGGGCATTGTGACCATGAGTTGGAATGGTGATTTAAGACATGCCAATCAGGAAGGACAGGGTATGAAATTACGCCTGAAGTTTAAAGTATTGCAAGCAGGACGACTAATGGATATGTTGGATATTACCAGCAAAATAACCACCGCTGAAGCATATACGGATGTAGGAGAAATTCAAAGTGTAAACCTTACATTTAATAGCGCGGGTATTTTTGCTGATTTCGCGTTATACCAGAACAAGCCAAATCCATGGAGTAATCATACGACCATTGGGTTTCATCTTCCGGCGGATGCAGCGGCGACTATGACGGTGTATGATCTCAATGGTAAAGTCATTAAAATCATCAACGATAATTACAAGGCAGGTTACAATTCTGTTGTGCTATCAGTAGAGGATATTCCTGTTTCGGGTGTGTACTATTACAGGCTTGAAAGTGGAGGATATGTGGCCAGCAAGAAAATGGTGATGGTCCAATAACATTGGATTTCAACTTAAACGCAAAGCCCCTGCAGTATTCCTGCAGGGGCTTTTGTACTAATTATAATCTAGGTTTTGGCGGACCTGATTTGACCGATGGCCGACATTTTTGGATTAACCGTGATTTTTGTCTGGTATTCGAAGCGAAATGTCTTTGTGGAATTTGATTGTAAAGTATTGAATTACAGGGTAATAAAATCTAAAAAAGCCCTGATTTTTCAATGTGTTTTTCCTAAGCCGGTTGAAAATTCCATTTAAAAGTGGAAAAAACGTTATTTTCGTCATCCGCTACTTTAAGGGTGCCTAGAGATCGCGTACCTGCCCCACAGAACCTGTAATTACTGTAAACGACCAGATGCACAATGTCAGAATGATTGGTTCGATTCTTAACCGATTTTCGTTCCGAAATTTCATGGATTGTCATCACCAACCTTGTAATTGAAAGATGTATTATTGCCCAACCCAACCTTTGTCCCGATTCCTCAAGTTTTACTTTCCAGCCTTGCTGAGTTTACTATTGAGTACTGAAGTGATTCATGCGCAGACTGATTTTGCACCAGGCCAGATTATGTTTACGGGATACAATTCAGATAATCCGGATGCTTTTTCTTTTGTGATTCTAAATGACGTCCTTGATGGGACAGTTATTTATATAACAGACAGAGGGTGGAGTTCGAGTAACGGATTTCGGGATGATACTGATGGTGGAGAAGGTACAATTAGTTATGAATTTACAGCTGATTTCCCCTGCGGAACCTCTTTTGTTTTCCTGGATATTGGAAATACAAATGACTGGGCAGCTTATGATGCATATGGGGTTGCAACTGGTATAGTGGCAATTCTTATTAATACCACAGAGTCCTCTAACCAGGATCCTGATGGCATTGAATTTAATGTTAGTTTTTTTGGTGATGACGGGGATCAATTATTTATATACCAGACTCCTGAACCTAATCCAGGAAATCAAACCGGATTTGTTACAGGAATTCATATGAATGGCGGAACTTGGAATGGTAGCAACGGAGATGATTATTCCTCTCAAAAACCTTCCGGGCTTGCAGATAATCAAGTAGTCCGTTTTAACACAGAGGTTGACAATGTGAAGTATGATTGCTCGCCCAATGTTGGTGCCGCTACTGTTTTACAAGCTGCGATTTCCAATGATAATGGCTCCGGTGGTTTGATCACTGATGCGAGTAACAACTGGCAGGAATCTAATACTTACATTAGTCTGCAACCAGCGTGTTCATTCTGTTGTGGTACGACAGTGCCTCCGACTCCCGATATATCCGGACCAAGTACAGTCGCTACAAATGAAGTATTTACAATCAATATTACAGGGACCCTGGCCCCCGGTGAAGTATGGGAGTTATATACCGCAGGTTGTGGTGCAGGGGCACCTGTTCAAACAACTACCTCTAACTCTTTTTCTGTCACTGCACCAGGTTCAGCACAAACCATTACCTACTATGTCCGTACAAGTGAAGAGTTGAGTTGTCCGGGATTCTGTGATTTGATTACTGTATGTGTTATAGCTGATCCATATGCAAGATGCACAGATTGTAATGCAAACTTTACTATTTGTGGTGATTGTTATCTGCCCGCACCAGCCAATAATCCGGATCTGGATTCCGGTTGCTATGATCTTAAAGTGATTTTTGTTCTGGATGAATCCGGATCAATGGATGACAATTTACTCCAGGTAAGAACTGGCGTGTTAGCTTTTTTGGGAGCCCTCAATGGTAGTACAGCGCAAGTAGCCTTGATTGAATTTGCAAACTTGGCAACATTAGTCAACGATTATAGAGTCGTCAATACCAGCTATATAAATGATATCGGGGACTATTTTAATGTAGGTATTGGGTATAATGGTCATAACTATTTTCCATTTGGCGCCACTAACTGGCATGACGCCATGTTGAAAGTAGATGCTTTGGCGCCTGCTGATCTGATTTTCTTTTTCACAGATGGTGATCCCACTGCATGGACTTTGAGCAACGGCAATTTTGATTATTGTGGCAGTGGTAATTCAACGCAGACTCCTGAAATTGTAAATCCTGTGAAACTCTCCAATAAAATGAAGAATGAGGGGGCGCACATGTTTATGCTGGGCGTAGATGGTGCCAGTGTACTCAATCTCCAAAGAATGAGTGGCTTTGATGGATATGTAGCAGGAACCAACACATTAGCAAACTCTGATTATTACGTTGGTGATTTTGCGAACCTTGCTGATGACCTGTTTAATTTCATCGCAGAGTTGTGCCGGACTACACTAGTCATGGAGAAGGATGTAACAGGGCCTATCTGTGATGGTAAAGTACAATTCAGATTTAGAATCACCAATACAGGAACAGAAAGTACTGCTACGAATGTAGTGATGAAAGATACCTTTCCTTCAGGCTATGCTAATCCTATATACACGGGTCCGCCGATAGATATTTGTATCGGTGCAGCATGCGTTCCTCCTGAATCCGCCAATTATGTCAAATGGACTCCCTTCGCCATTGAACCCGGAGATACAGCTACCCTCTTACTGACAGTCGATGTTTTATCTACCGGTAGTAAAATCAATACGGGCTGGACTACAGCCGATAATGCGTTTACCATTTTTGACACCTTCAACGGCGTTTTTGCTGACGATTTACCACCGACGATCAGTTGTCCGCCCATGATTACTATTGAGTGCACAGCGAGTACCCTTCCTTCAAATACAGGTTCACCGACCGGTACAAACCCGGATGGTCTCCCGCCTACATTTACCTACAGTAATCAGGAAGCACCCGGAGCATGCACAGGAGAAAAAACAATCACCCGTACCTGGACTGCAACGGATGATTGCGGCAGCACAGCTTCGTGTACACAAATCATCGTCGTGGAGGATAACACAGGACCAATGATCACCTGCCCTCCGAATGTAACGATTCAATGCGGGGCAAGTAGTGATCCGGCACAGACTGGTCAAGCCACCGCAACAGATGCTTGCGGTCCAGTGGTCAATATCTCCCGTTCTGATGTGACGATGTCCGGACCATGTTCTTCAGAACCCATTATACTACGAACCTGGACAGCCACAGATGCATGCGGGAATACCTCATCTTGTGTCCAGACCATTTCGACCGATGATACTACACCACCTGTTATAGTCTGCCCATTTAATGCAATTATTAATTGTTCATCCAGCACCTTACCTTCCAATACAGGTTTTGCGACGTTCGTACCCAATAGTTGTGACGGAGCAGTTGTCATCTCGTATTCAGATGATTTTATTATTCAATTGAGCCCGCCGCCATGCAGAATCATCAGGACCTGGACAGCAACGGATGCATGTGGTAACAGCAGTACATGCAATCAGAATATATTCCTTGTCGATGGCATTGCTCCGACAATCACTTGTCCTCCGAATGTAACAGTGGCCTGTGGAGCAAATACACTGCCTGCCAGCACCGGAACGGCCACAGCAACCGATAATTGTATCGCGCTTCCAATGGTCATTTATAGCGATGTCACGACCAACTCGGGCTGCGTCAATGAATACACGATCACCCGCACCTGGACGGCATCTGATGAGTGCGAAAACAGCAATTCATGCGTCCAGATCATTACCGTGGATGACAACACAGCCCCCACACTGACATGCCCTCCGAACCTGACCATCACATGTACCGCCAACACACTGCCGGTGACCACAGGAACTGCAACAGCTACAGATAACTGTAGTGGTACGCCGGTAGTAGTGTACGCAGATGTTACCACCTCCTCACAGACCTGTACCCAGGAATATACGATCACCCGTACCTGGACAGCAACAGACTTATGCAATAACAGCAGTACCTGTGTACAAACTATAACCATTGATGACAGTACCGTACCATCAATTGTCTGCCCCCCAAATGTTACCATCGAATGCACTGCCATCACCTTGCCTGTAAATACTGGGAGCGGAACGTCTACTGATAATTGTGATACTTCACCATTGGTCACCTATACCGATCTCACCACCTCATCCCCCAATTGCACTCAGGAATACACGATCACCCGGACCTGGAAGGCCACGGATGATTGTGGCAATACTAATACCTGTAATCAGGTCATCACTGTCGATGACAGTACAACTCCGTCAATAACCTGCCCTGCCAATGTGACCATTGAATGTACAGTGTCTACCTTGCCACCTTCTACAGGAAGTGCAACGGCATCCGACAATTGTGATGTTACGCCTGCGGTAACGTATGTAGATATAACCACAGGAGCAGGATGTCCGCAGGAATATACCATCACCCGAACATGGAAGGCAACAGATGATTGTGGTAATTTCAGTTCCTGTGTTCAGTCCATCGTTATCACAGACAACACCGCTCCTGTTCTAACCTGTCCTCAAAATGTAACTATTGAATGTACAGCGAATACATTGCCAGTCAATACGGGTAATGCAATGGCTTCAGACAATTGCGATACAGCTCCACTAATCACTTACAGTGATATTACTACGGCATCGCCTACCTGTCCGCAGGAGTTCACGATAGAGCGAACCTGGACGGTTGCCGATGATTGTGGCAACACAAGTAGTTGTGTGCAAATCATCATTGTCGATGACAGCACCTCACCGGTTCTTTCCTGTCCGGCTAACCTAACTATTGAATGTACAGCCATCACGCTTCCGGAAAACACAGGTACTGCAACGGCCTCTGACAACTGTGACGTAAGTCCTGTGGTTACATACAATGATGTAACGGTAGCTTCCGAACTCTGCGCTCAGGAGTATACCATCACCCGCACCTGGACGGTAGTAGATGATTGTGGCAATACGAACAGTTGTATTCAAACGATAACCATTGATGACAGCACCTTACCGGTCATCACTTGTCCGGCAAATGTCACCATGGAATGTACAGAAGTCACCCTTCCTGTCAATACCGGAGAAGCAACAGCCTCGGACAATTGTGATATGTCTCCTGCGGTGACGTATGCTGATGTCACTTCTTCAATGTCTTCCTGCGTGCAGGAATACACTATCACCCGTACATGGACAGCTACCGATGATTGTGGGAATACGAATACCTGTGTACAGTTCATTACGGTTGATGACAGCATTGCTCCAGACATAGCATGCCCGGCAAATGTAACTATACAATGTCTGGATAATACCCTGCCCCCGAATACTGGAAGTGCAACTGCAACAGATAACTGTGATGCTTCACCAACAGTGAACTATACAGATGCAACCATGGCTGATCCGGGATCAAACGGATATTTTATTGACAGGACGTGGACAGCAACAGATGATTGTGGAAATGCCACCACTTGTCTGCAAGAGATTACGGTAACCAATCCATTGGATCCATCTATTCTTGGTGTGCCATTCGATACGATTTGTTCCGGTGATGTGGTTGAATTTGAAGCATTTGAGCAGGGGATCAGTCCCATAACATATGAATGGAATTTTGGATCCGGTTCTAACCCATCTGTAGAGGTAGATTTGGGGCCACATGAGGTTCAATATACGTTTACGGCAGAGAATGGCTCAACCGGAGCATGGGTTATATTGACCGTCGGCTCTCCTGGATGTGAAGACGTTGCTGATACCGTTTCAAATATCCATGTGAATGCCATACCGAATGCAGGCTTTACAGTTACGCCCTCCGGAAACCCATGTATACTTGCTGCCAGGACTTTTCAGGCGGTAGCACCGGAAATGCCGGGCTTCTCCTATGCATGGAATTTTGGACCTGGGGCCAGTTTACCTACCTCATCTTCATATGGCCCGCACACCATTGAATATTTTACCAGCGGATTAAAAACTGTTAAGCTGATCGTCTTCTCTAACGAAGCGGGTTCATCCTGCGGGGATACTACTATGGTGAATGTGACCGTCATTACCTGTCCGGGAAACATCACCGGTAAAGTCATGAAAGCGGATACCACGCCAATCGCAGGTGTCAATCTCAGATTGTATGCGGATCAGAACCTGGATGGAATACAGGATAACAATACGGCTATCAAAAGTGTCTTTACGACATCGCTAGGTGTTTATTCGATGGCTTCCCTGACACCCGGATACTATGTCATTGTTCAGGTGCAACCGGCAGGCTATTTAAGCCTCATGGATGAAGACACCTCCAGCACGATAGATATTGATTCGGTTTTGAATTTAAATCTCAATGACAATATCATTCCTGTCACGGTGGAGCCGACAGAATTAGATGCGGACAATTTATTCTGGGAGACTCCTTCTCCGGGAACCATCACAGGCTATGTCTTTGAGGATTTTAATAATAATCAAGCGCCTGCACCGATTGAAGGATTGCCGGGTGTTACCATTGAACTCTTCAAGGATGCCAATCTGAATGGAATCGCTGATCCCGGAGGGTTCGTGGGTTCGACGACAACATCATCAACCGGGTTTTACACTTTTGAAAATGTCGTGCCCGGAAGTTATGTCATCATCGAGCAGCAGCCTGCTGATTTTACTAATGTCAAAGATTTTGACGCATCTAATGATGCTGACCTGGTGCCCAATACAAACCAGTTGAATGATACGATACCCGCTACCATCACCAATGGTGAAATTGATGCAGGAAATTATTTTATTGAAAGTTCTGTATGCAGCCGTAGAGTGACCACTATACAGGATGATGTACCAGGGTCTTTAAGGTATATGATTGATTGTGCTACAGCCAATGATACGATTACTTTTCACCCGCTGTTGGCTAATCAGATACTGCAGCTGACGGCCGGCAGGCTTGAAATCGATAAAAACCTGGTGATTCATTCAGATGTGGATCCGAGATTAATGATTAAATCTTTTGTCAACGGAGGATTTAAAATATTGGAGGGTGCATCTGTAGAATTCAGAAACATGGATATAACCAGCGGATTAAGCGGATATCCGGGGGTAGCGTTTGACAATTATGGAGATCTGACCCTATGGGATGTTATTGTCATCAGGAATTCCTTGTTCACTGGACCTGAATATCTGATCTTTAATGGACTCAATGGAATTCTGACCTTGAAAGGAACCACAAACATTGAATCTGACTAAGGACTATTAGCGTTTCGATGGCTAACCATTTCTTCGGCGTAAATTAACTTTTGATGTAAGTGGCTGATAAAAAGTAAGGGCAATGAATCCGATTGGTTTCATTGCCCTTTTTTCATTTTTAAAAGAGGTTGTGTTTACGCCATCCACTCTTCTGAGGGAGCTAATCCGATATGGCTAGCATTGAATGTCATTCAATGCTAACTGAGCCTGATCAATAGCGGATTGAAGTTCTGCCTGTTGACCGTTCAATGCGGCGCATTCAACATTGTCTTCGAGCGCATTTAGATAGTTTTGGTAAGCAACTTTCCACGCCTGGCATTTTGCAGGGTTTGTAGGATCGTTTCCATAGGCGGTAGCAGCTTCTGAAAGAGCGGTAACTTCATTTTGCACTTCTGTAGCGTAGTTGCATCCTACCGGATCGTCATCGTCCTTCTTACAGCCGATACTGAATACTACCATGCCAAACAGCAAGCAAACGAGTAATTTTTGAATTGAATTCATAACGAGCAGTTTTTATAGGTAAAAGGATAATTAGTTATCAACAAGGTAGTCAAACCAATTGAATATATAAATCCACTATGGATCAATAGTTCGACTAATTTAGGATTAAAGTTATTCATTTCTTCTGTAGCAGTATACCTCCATCCATGGAAGAGGGTACAGGCAATCCCATGGCAAAGAGGATGCTTGGAGCAATATCAGCTAATCTGCCATCTTTCATAGTGAACTGCTCAGCATTATCAGAAACAAAAATGACGGGAACAGGATTTTTTGAGTGTGCTGTATTTGGGGATCCATCCGGATTGACCATGAAATCTGCATTCCCATGATCTGCAATCAGGAACAAAGAATAGTCATGTTCGAGGCAAAACGGAACAAGTTTAGAAAGACAACGATCCACCGTTTCTGCTGCTTTGACAGCTGCTTTAAAAACACCGGTATGGCCTACCATGTCCGTATTGGCATAATTGAGGCAAATGAAATCAGGGGCATGTTGCTCAATAAAAGCAATCGTCTTGTCGGTCACCTCAGGAGCGCTCATCTCAGGTTGCAGGTCATAGGTGGCCACTTTTGGAGAAGGAACCAATAATCTTGTTTCACCCGAAAAGGGCTGTTCGCGGCCACCGGAGAAGAAATAACTCACGTGTGGATATTTTTCAGTCTCTGCAACGCGCAGTTGAGTTTTGCCGGCGTCAGCGAGATACTCACCAAGGGTACCTCTGATGTCCGTTTCGGGAAAAAGGGTGTCGATATGTTTATACGAACTATCATACTGGGTCATCGTGACCATCCTGATCTTAAGCGGCTGCATTTCATAATCCGGAACTTCCGTTTGACTTAATACTTCTGTCAGCTGCCGTGGACGATCAGTACGAAAGTTGAAAAAGATAACCGTATCACCATCCTTGATTGTTCCGGTGGGTATGCCTTGCTGGTCAACAAGTATCAGTGGTCTGATGAATTCATCAGTAATACCATCTTCATAGGAGGCACGTATGGCAGCAACCATGTCCATCGTTGCTTCCCCTTTACCATGTACCAGCAGATCATAGGCAAGTTTGGTGCGTTCCCATCGTTTGTCGCGGTCCATGGCATAGTATCTTCCTATGATGCTTGCGATAGGTATATCAACTGTATCCGTGACTTTTTGTATTTGCTGAATAAAGCCCAGACCACTTTTCGGATCCACATCCCTGCCATCCGTAAATGCATGGATGCAGATTGGGCCCGTATAGGCGGAGCGACAGATATGCGATAAGGCGATGAGATGATTGATGTGAGAATGCACACCACCATCTGATACGAGGCCGATGAGATGTACAGTGCCTGTGGACGCTGATAGTGCTTTATGTAGTATTGCGTTTTTTTCAAGATCTCCTTCCCTGATGGATTTGTTGATCCGCGCCAGTTCCTGATAGATGATCCTTCCGGCACCTATATTGAGATGTCCAACTTCAGAGTTTCCCATTTGTCCATCCGGTAATCCCACATCTTCTCCATGCGTCACCAATGTTGCATGCGGGTGGTTATGCCACAGGCCATCAAAATAGGGGGTATCAGCGGCTTCAATGGCACTGATGGATGGATCATGGTTGAGTCCCCAACCATCCAAAATTATTAAAATCGATTTTTTCAAAATGGTAATCGAATATGGTGAAGTCAAAAGTACTGTTGTTTTGCGATTGATCTGGTGAATGCTACAATAGGATTTTTCTTTATGGACCTGACAAAGAAATGGCTGAGAAAGGTCTTGTGAATTGAAAAATATACAAAAAAAATGTCTAAGGGTTATCCATTAAGGGTTCAGTGATAATGGAATTTATTATAATATGTAAATAAATATAAATCAAAGAGTAAAATATAAAAGTATTTGTATAATTAAAGACATTGATGATATGTGTTAAAAGAATATATGTTGTCCTTGTGATTTTTTGACAATTAGATTAGTACATTCGTGGAGCATCATTTATTGCATATGATGTAGAGAGTGAAGCTTAAACCCTAAGCTTTTAATCGAAGATCCCTAATAAACTAGGATCTTCTTTTCTTTTTCTCACCTTATTGCTTACCACCCCGGGAAGGATTTTTGGCAAGGTTGTTGCACCTACGTCACAGGCATTTAGCATTGTGAATATGGTCAGCTGAAAAAGAATTTACATACTAACGACAAATGAGAATTACCACCGTCCATTGGGCATCCCGGCTACTGTTTTCTCGCCCATTTGCGCTAGGATTAATTGCACCAAATTGTCGATCAATCGGAACAACCATCAAGCTGTTCCTTTTGACGCTGCTGATGTCATGGCAAACTATGTCTGCCCAACCCACTGACTGGTGTACGAATTGTACTGGTACAACTGGTAATTGTGCATATCCTACAAATTTGCCCAATCCTGATCTTACTGCGCTTTGTGCGGACATGGATATCGTTTTCGTCCTTGATGAGTCGGGGTCTATAGGTGGATTTGAAAATGATGTTGAGGCTGGTGTAATGGCCTTTCTCAATGCATTAGATGGAACAGGCGTTAGGGTATCGGTTATTGAATTTGATGCACTTGCCAATACAGTCAATAACTATACAACCGTAAATACATCATATATCACCAGCATGCAGGGATATTTTGATGGAACACCTTTCAATGGACAAACCTATGCTCCAAATGGTGGTACCAATTGGCAGGATGCTATGATGGAGGTAACCAATCAAAGTAGACCAGATCTTATCTTTTTCTTTACAGATGGTAACCCGACAGGTTGGACAAATGGAGCCGATGTAGATTATTGCGGTAATGGAAGTACAACGCAACGCCCCGAGATCGTCAATCCGATGAAAGTTGCCAACTACTACAAGAATCTTGGTACCCATATGTTTATGTTAGGCGTGGGTACTAATATCAATACCCAGAACCTGATCTATATGTCTAACACAGATCAATGGTCTTCCGGAGAACTAGCAGGTAATGCGGACTGGGCACTCGAAACAAACTTTAGTAATCTCGCACAAGGACTGCGGGATTTTGCATTACAGATATGCGGTACAACCGTATCTGTTTCCAAAACATCTACGCCTATTTGTGCGGGAGGGATTACTACATATTCTATTACAGTCACCAATACGGGGACCCAAAACACAGGACAGGATCTTACCTTGCGGGATACCTTTCCTGCAACCTTATCCAGTATAGCTTGTGGTACGAATTGCACGAATGTCTGTATTGCTGCAGTCTGTAATCCGGATGAACCCGCCAGAACTGTACGCTGGGTAATAGGCGATCTTATTCCGGGTGCTTCTGCAACCATCACGGTATCGGCGGTTGCTGCTGCTGCCGGTTCTATTTTTAACAGAGCCACTGTCACAGGTATCAATATCAATCCAACCTCCGGATCCAATACTTTAGTGGTGACGGCAGATCCTATCATTACCATTGTCGTGGATGATAATTCGATTTGTGCAGATGGTACAAGCGTTTTAACGGCGACGGTAACTGGAGGTTCAGGAAGCAATACCATTCAATGGCAACATGATTTACCCGGCGGTTCAACGACCTGGGTAAATGAAGGAGGAAATACTACTTCCTTTACAACACCTGCTCTAAGTGCAATAGGCACACATTCCTATCGGGCACTGGTAACTCAATCGGGCAATGAATGCTTTGATGATAGTCCGGTGATCACGATCACCGTTTCTGCCGATCCTACCGTCAGTGTATCTAATTCTGATCCAAATATATGTATAGGCGGAAACTCAACTTTATCAGCGAGTCCTTCAGGAGGTATTGGTACCAATAGCTTCCAGTGGCAGCAATTCAATGGATCAACCTGGGACAATATCAGCACAACACAAAATTATAATACAGGTGCGCTAAATACTGCAGGAACCTATACCTACAGAGTGATCGTAACGCAGAATAGTTCAGGTTGTTTGGTCATCAGTGCAAATGCAGTTGTTATTGTATCAAATGATCCGACAGTAACCGTTACCCCAAGCGCAAATCCAATTTGTGATGGAGGAACTTCATTATTGACCGCGGCAGTGTCAGGTGGAACTGGTACAAGTGTGTACCAATGGCAGACCTTTAGTGGAGGCACCTGGAATATAATTGGTACCAATCAAAATACGTATACAACTCCTGTCTTAGCTATTGGTACCTATACTTACAGGGTACTCGTCACACAATCGAATGGTTGTAGTGTATTAAGTGCTGACCAGATTATATCGGTAGTAGCCGATCCAATTGTTACTGTTGCGATTGAACAGTCTACTATTTGTTCAGGAGGAACGACCTTGTTGACAGCCTCGGTAACGGGTGGTACTGGAACCACGGTCTATCAATGGCAGTTTAATACCACGGGTTCTACCTGGAGTAATGTAGGCATTAACCAAAACACCTATACCACACCGATCCTTACAACGACCGGAAACTACCGGTACAGAGTACTCATAACGCAAGCCACCGGATGTTCAGCGCAAAGTGCTAATGTGGATGTAACCGTAGTAGCGGATCCAACCCTTGGTATTGCTTCCACCTCGCTGAATATTTGTGAAGGAGGAACTACCACCTTTACTGCGACAGTCTTCGGGGGAGCCGGTACCAGTTTCTATCAATGGCAATATAACAATAGTGGCACCTGGACAAATGTAGGCACCAATAATGCCGTGTATACAACACCTTTGTTGACGATCGGTACATACTCCTACAGATTGATTGTTACTCAAGCAGCAGGTTGTTCGGTGCAGAGTGCTAATCAAACAGTTACGGTTGTTGCTGACCCAACAGTTGGCGTAGGAATTAATAATCCAACCTTATGTATTGGAGGTACAGCAACTTTAACAGCTACGGTTTCCGGCGGCGGTAGCGGTACGATCGTATATCTATGGCAAGAAAATGTATTGGGTACCTGGACAACTGTGGGCACCAATCAGAACACCTACACCACGCCACCCCTGAATGCTGATGGCACCTATACCTATAGGGTTATTGTAACCCGAAATGAAGGTTGCCTCGTCATTAGTACCAATCAGATCGTCACGGTGGTTTCGGATCCAATCATTACGCAGGAACCGGTCGGATTTGTAGAGTGTATCGGCGAGACGGATGCCCTTACAGTAACAGCCCTTGGCCAAACAGGCACTTTTTCTTATCTATGGCAGGTAGGCAATACATCGACAGGTCCATGGACTAATGTTGGAACAAATAGTAATTCCTATATTCCACCAAGTAGCTTTCAGCAGACCTTCTATTATCGAGTACTGGTCAGCAATTCCGGCGCAGGGTGTAATACACTGACTAGTAGCGTAGCTACCGTTGTCGTGACATCTGCAGCATTGGTAAGCATTGCGGCCAATAATACCGTGATTTGCGTCGGCGGCTCTTCTACCATAACATCTACAGTAACCAATGGATCCGGAACTTATACCTATCTCTGGCAGCGCAGCGCGCCAGGGTTGAATACCTGGTCCACTGTTCCTTCTCCGTTTGCAAATCCAAATTATATTGTACCCTCCGGCACCCCAAGCAATTTTGATTATAGGGTACTTGTTCAAGATGTCCTTTGGGATTGCGGAGATCCTGTGTCCAATGTGGTCAATGTTGTAGTTCAAAGCCAACCTTCTATCTCTGCATATACAGATGATGAATATATCTGTCTTGGAGGTAGTGCACTACTCACATCAATACCTCTCGGGGGTTCCGGTAATTTTACTTATCGCTGGCAATCCAGTTTGACCGGTGGAAACCCATGGGTAAATATTTCAGGAGGTACGACCCAAAACTTTAGTGTTCCCGGGAATGATATAGGGACCATCTCTTATCGGGTTTTACTGACGGATAACTCCAATAACTGTTCAGATCCTATTTCAAACACGATCACGGTCACCGTAATTGGTCAGCCTACTGTATCCGTAAGCACCTTGACACCTGTTATTTGTTTAAATGGTGTTTTCCTGATTAGCTCGACAGTCAATAATGGCTCTGGCCTGTACACCTATCAATGGCAGACATCTGACAATGAAACTGGTCCATGGACCAATATCACTTCAAATGGTGAGAACCCTGACTATGAAAATACACTTACTGTCTCTGGTATAAAATATTACAGAGTTATTGTCAACGACCTGGCAAATGGTTGCGGTGTGATGACCTCAGCCGTAGTTTCCATAACAGTCAATCCAAATCCGACAGTGAATGTCACTCCAGCTTCCCAAGCAGTTTGTATTGGTGGCGTCGCTACATTAACGGCACAGATCACGAATGGATCAGGTGATTATGATTTTCAGTGGGAATATAGCCCAGACGGTAGTTCCTGGCAGAATGTTGCAAGCGGAGGAAATGCTATTACCTATAACCCACCAACAAGTGATTTTGTCACTTATTATTATCGGGTTTTTGTAACGGATAATGGAGCAGGATGTGAAAATCCATTTTCAGAAGCAGTTTATGTTACCGTACAGGAACAACCCGTGGTTAGTATTGCTGTGAATAATCCTATTATTTGTATCAATGGTAGTTCTACGGTTTCTTCAACAGTGACCAGTGGTTCCGGAGCATTCACCTATCAATGGCAACAAAGTAATAATGGAACTTCAGGATGGTCTAATGTGCCTTCGAATGGCAATAACCCAAATTATAATGTTCCTTCCGGAGTTTCCAGTTCACTTTGGTATAGAGTCATCGTGACTGATACAGGAAATGGATGTAATGATCCTGCTTCCAGTGCGCTACAGGTGATCGTTCAGAGCCCACCTTCAGTTACGGCGGCAGCAACGCAGAGCATTATTTGTGTTGGCGGCACATCACAGGTTAATTCTACAGTAAACAACGGATCAGGTTTTTATGCCTACCAATGGCAATTGAGTACGACTGGCAGCGGTGGTCCATGGAGCAATATTACGAACCAGGGAAATGGAGCAAATTATGCAGTTCCTTCCAGTATCGTTGGAACATTCCATTACAGAGTTATTGTAACTGATGCCGGAAGTGGATGTAGCAGTGCGGTATCTAATGCAGCATCGGTTCAGATCGTCAATCAACCTTCCATTTCCATAGCTGTCAATAATGAGATTATATGTGTCGGTGGTAATGCTACCGTTTCATCTACCATAACAAATGGTTCGGGTTCCTATCTATACCAATGGCAGTCAAGTCCTACCGGAGCTGGCACCTGGTCAGTCACTGGTGGAAACACTGCTTCTTTGTTCCTGACAGGAACTGTCACAGGAACGACCTACTACAGAGTAGCGGTAGATGACCTCTCCAATGGCTGTAATAATCCGCTTTCAGAGAATATTTCAGTAGTGGTGCAAGCAGGACCATCCGTGACCGTTTCGGTAAATGAGGATAGTGTCTGTGTTTTCACTGCAGTTGAACTAACGCCTATTATAAATAATGGGTCCGGCCTTTATGATTATCAGTGGCAATCCAGCACTGCAGGCTCAGGTGGACCATGGACAAATATTTCAGGGGCAAACAATGAGATTTATAACCCATCTACATCAGCACCAGGCGTAACCTGGTATAGAGTGGCTGTTACCGATTTAGGAAGTGGTTGCGGAGACCCGGTTTCTGCCGCGTCAAGGATTGCCGTTTTCGGCCAGCCACAAGTCACCATTAATCTTCCAGTAACTGTGGTGTGTGTCGGAGGCGTTGCAACCATTACTTCATCGATTGTAAACGGGTCCGGAGTTTTTGGTTACCAATGGCAGGAGAGTGTTGATGGAAATTCCTGGACAAATATTACGGTCAACGGGAATTCATCCAGTTATACTGTGCCTACTACAGTTACGCTGTCAAGATACTACCGCTTGATATTAACTGACCTTGTGATAGGTTGTGATGATCCGGAGTCTAATGCGATACCTGTGTCAGTTGTTTCTCCTGCTTCAGTCGTTATCAGTGCACAAGACGATACGGTTTGTCTTGGCGCTATTACTGTTATAAGTTCGAATATTACAGGAGGTTCAGGGTTGTACACATACCAATGGCAACAAAGTGTCAATGGAACTTCTGGCTGGGCCAATGTGCCGGCGAACGGTAATACTCCATCGTATACTGTACCAACAATAGTTGCTCAACGCTATTTCTATAGAATTTTAGTTACAGATTCTGCTAATGGATGTGCAGACCCAATTTCTAATACAACTCCTGTAACTGTTCAAAATGAACCTGTATTAAATGCATCGGCGAACAATCCGATAGTTTGTATTAATGGATCCTCTGTGATTTCAACTTCAATCACAGGAGGTTCCGGAAGTTTTGTCTACCAATGGCAGATCAGCCCGGATGGCACCAGCAACTGGAACAATGTTTCTGCAGGCGGCAATGGACCAACGTATAATGTTCCAACGATTATAGCAGGCACCTATTATTACAGAATAATCCTGACAGATACTGCAAATGGCTGTAATGATCCCGCTCCGGTGGTGGTCATGATAGAAGTTGAATCACAGCCCTCTGTCACAATTTCTGCTAACAATACTAATCTTTGTATAGGCGGCAACTCAACGATAACCTCTATTGTCGTTAATGGATCAGGATTCTTTTCCTATCAATGGCAGTCGAGTGCTGATGCATCCACCTGGGCGAATGTTAGTTCACAAGGGAACGGCGTTTCCTATAATGTTCCAACCGGCACATCACATTCAACCTATTACAGAGTGCTTGTCACAGACGCTGCGAATGGATGTAATGATCCTATTTCCAACAATGTTTTTATAGTTATTCAAAACCAGCCAACGGTTTCCATTTCATTAAACAATTCAGTGGTCTGCGTGAGTGGATCCGCTTTGATAACCTCAACGGTCACCAACGGTACCAGTAGTATAACCTATCAATGGCAATCCAGTCCTACGGGCAATATCCCTTGGACAAATATTAGCCTGAACGGAACGAATCCTACCTATGCACCTTTGACAAACCTCGCAGGGACTACGTATTACAGAGTTATTGTCACAGACAGCGGCAATGGATGTAATGATCCGGTTTCTGATGCGGTGCAATTAATTGTGCAGCCACAACCAACTGTTTCCATAGTTGCTGATAATCCTCAAATTTGTATTGGAGGAACATCTACCATTTCTTCAACGGTCAATAATGGATCATCCTTATTTGATTATCAATGGCAATTGAGTCCGAATGGTGTATCCGGTTGGGCTAATATCAGTCCGAATGGGAATAGCAACACCTATGGTGTGCCTTCAAACATAGCCGGTACATTTTATTACAGGGTCATCGTAACAGATCTGGCCAGCGGCTGTAATGATCCGATATCGAATGTGATTAGCGTTATAGTCTCTGCAGATCTGGCAGTTACGACTCAGCCAACTAATGTAATAGAATGTATTGGCGGTACTTCAACGATGACTGTAGTGGTTTCTGGTGGATCCGGTACACTTACCTACCAATGGCAATCCAGCAATGATGGAAATGAACCATGGGGTAATGCATCTGGTACCGGTGCAACTACATTTACGTATACCCCCCCAAGCATTGCCACAGGAACAACATACTACAGGGTATTGATCAATGCTGCCAGCAGTGGTTGCGGACAGACGGTGAGTGAAACAGCCTATGCTGTAATTCATCCGGATTTGTTGATAACAGTTCAGCCTACACCTATTGCTGAATGTATTGGCGGCACCGCCACTATGAGTGTCACCGTGACCGGAGGAACAGGTACTGTGAACTATCAATGGGAATCCAGTACAAATGGAACCAATTGGTCAAATGCAACAGGGCCCGGATCTACAACTTCAACATACACACCTCCAAGTAGTATTGCTGGTACAACTTTTTACAGAGTCACGATCACAACACCTGGTAGCGGATGCGGTGCAGCAACAAGTACTGTTGTAACTGCCATCATTTCACAAGATATCACTGTGACCACCCAACCAACTAACATTTCAGAATGTATTGGTGGTTCACTTACGATGACGGTTGCCATATCCGGTGGTTCAGGTACAATAGCCTACCAATGGCAGGCAAGTCCTAATGGCACAGGAAGCTGGAACAATGCAACCGGCACCGGAGCTACAACAAGCATTTATACGCCGGAAAGTATTGTAGCCGGCGTAACCTATTATCGGGTATTGATAAATGCAGCCAATAACGGTTGCGAACAAGCTATCACTACTACGGCTACAGCTACCATAAATCCGGATTTGAGTATTACTACACAACCTACAAATCTGAATGAATGTGTTGGAGGAACAGGTACACTTTCTGTCGCCATCACGGGTGGAACGGGTACCGTCAGTTATCAATGGCAGTCAAGTCCTTCAGGTGCTGGTAGCTGGTCGAATGCTTCAGGCACAGGGGCTCTTACCTCTTTATATACACCCCCTTCTGTAACTCCGGGTACAACGGATTATCGTGTTTTGATAAACGCTACAGGAAATGGTTGCGGTCAGGCTGTGAGCCAGATTGCTATAGTTACCATTGATCCCGATGCCACTGCATCTGTCAGTCCCGGCTCAAGTGAAGTCTGTATTGGTGGCGCTGTAACTTTGACGGCTACATTGACCGGTGGTTCAGATATTGTTAGTCTTCAATGGCAGATCAATAGCGGAGGTTGGAGTGACATTTCGGGTCAAACGAATCTCACCTATGTTCCATCCACAAGTGTTGCAGGAACAACACAATACAGAGTACGGGTAATTGATACAGGTTCAGGTTGTAGTCAGCCATTCTCCAATATTGTTACGGTGATAGTTCAGAATAATGCTACTGTAAGTATTGTTGTCAACAATGCTGAGGTTTGTATCGGGGGTACATCCTTACTCACAGCTACTGTCATAGGCGGTTCTAGTGGACTGTCACTTCAATGGCAATCAAGCAGTAACAATTCGACCTGGAACAATATAATCGGAGCAACATCTTCCACCTATAATGCACCTACCACTGTTGCTGGTCTAACCTGGTACAGGATTCAGGTGACGGATACACAACCCTTATGTTCAGATCCTGCTTCCAATTCATTATCCGTTTTAGTAAATCCCGATCCAATAGCCAATATTTCAGCCCAGAATGCAGAGATATGTATTGGTGGAAGTTCCTTGCTTACAGCAGTTACTTCCGGCGGATCTATTCAACAGACTCTACAATGGCAATCTAATACAGGTTCTTCCTGGGTCAATATAGCAGGAGCAACCTCGTCAACATACAATGTTCAGGGTACGGTAGCCGGAACAACACTTTACAGAATTCTTCTGCTCGATCCTATTTCCGGATGTCCTGCTATTCTGGTCTCGAATGAAGTGACGATCATCGTACAACCTGATGCCGCTGTTACCGTTGCACCTGTATCTAATGAAGTTTGTGTCGGAGGCACCGCCCTGCTGACCGCAACAGTAACTGGTGGTTCAACTCAATTGACATATCAATGGCAATCCAGCCCTGCCGGACTTGACGCTTGGACGAATATTGGTGGAGCTACTGCGTCAACTTATAATGCACCGACCACAGTTGCAGGCAACACTGATTATAGAGTGATCATCACCGATGGATTAAGTGGCTGTAGCGATCCTGTGTCAAATGCGGTCCTGGTCATAGTGCGCCTAGATGCTACAGTTTCCATTGCTCCGGTATTATCGGAAGTTTGTTTAGGCGGCTCTGTAAATCTTAATGCGACCATCCTCGGTGGATCAACCTTACTCACGATCCAGTGGCAGACAAGTACTGATCAAACCACCTGGAGTAATATTCCTGGTGCTGTGGCACAGGGGTATAATCCTCCGACATCGGCCGTAGGGACTTTATATTACCGTGCGGTCATAACTGATAACGTAAGTGGTTGTAGTGACCCGGTTTCAAACAATGCAACTGTTGTCGTTTCTCCTGATTTGTCAGTGCAGACACAACCCACGAATATTACTGAGTGTATCGGTGGTACAGCGACTATGGCTGTTATTGTCACCGGCGGCTCAGGGACTATTTTCTATCAGTGGCAAGCAAGTCCTAACGGTACATCAGGCTGGGCCACCGCGACTGGTTCAGGAGCCAATACAACTACATACACGCCTATCAGCACAGTAGCAGGAACTACGTATTATCGCGTACTGGTAAATGCTGCCAATGGTGGTTGTGATCAGACCGTAAGCGCAGTAGCATTTGCAACCATAACACCTGACCTTACTATAACTAATCAACCATCCCCCATCACTGAATGCGTGGGAGGCACAGCAACAATATCTACAGCTATCTCCGGTGGTGCCGGAACTATAGGCTATCAATGGCAAACAAGTCCGACCGGCACATCATCCTGGTCTAATGCTTCAGGGCCCGGTGTCTTAACAAATACATACACCCCTCCAAGTATCGTCGTAGGAACTAATTGGTATAGAGTCCTGGTGACGGCATCCGGTAGTGGATGTGATCAAATATATAGTGATACCGCCAGAGTTATTATCATTCCTGATTTGAGTGTTGCTGCACAGCCTGCGAATATTCTGGAGTGTATCGGTGGCACCTCTACTATGACAGTCGTTTTGTCAAATGGGGTTGGAACTTTGAGCTACCAATGGCAATCAAGTGCTGATGGGTCATCCGGATGGGCTAATGCCTCAGGTACAGGCTCATTAACATCAACCTATACACCGCCAAGTACTGTCGCAGGTGTGACCTATTACAGAGTACTTATCAATGCTACCGGAAATGGTTGCGGACAAGCTGTAAGTGCGAATGCGACAGCAACTATATCAGCTGATATCTCGATTACTACACAACCTACCGGCTTAGCAGAGTGTGTTGGAGGAAACTTGACCATGACGGTGGCTAACACTGGTGGTTCAGGTACTATAGCATACCAATGGCAATCTAGTCCGAATGGTACTAGCGGCTGGGCCAATGGAACAGGAAGTGGTGCTCTCACGAGTACCTACACGCCGGAAAGCACTGTTGCAGGTACAACGTATTACAGAGTATTAATCAATGCCGCTAATTCAGGTTGTGATCAGGCAGTCAGCAATGCAGTGACTGCCGTCATCAATGCGGATCTTACATTTACAACACAACCTTCTAATCTAAACGAGTGCCTTGGTGGAACTGCTACCATTGGTGTTGCCGTAACCGGTGGGACAGGTACAACCTCTTATCAATGGCAAACCAGCCCTAATGGGACTGGTAGTTGGAATAATGCCGTCGGAACAGGCTCTACAACAAATACCTACACTCCTCCTTCTACTACAGAAGGCTCCATCTGGTATAGGGTTTTGATTAATGCTACCGGCAATGGTTGCGGACAGGCGATCAGTAATGTAGTGGAAGTCAGTATCGATCAGGATCCAACCATCAGTATAACACCTCCTGTGTGGGATGTATGTACCGGTGCATTTGTAAATCTTACAGCGACGATCACCAACGGATCTAATAGTGTTGGATTGCGGTGGCAGGTATATGATTCCCTGACTACATCATGGGTGGACATTTCAGGTGCCATCAATCTCAATTACCTTGTGCCTACAGTAGATACAGGTTCACTGGCATATCGTGCCAGAATCATAGATCCCGGATCAGGTTGTAGCACACCCTACTCAACAATTTCAACTGTCAATGTCTATGATGGTGCCTCCTCGTACGTCACCATTGATGATGTGGATATTTGTGTTGGTGGGACTGCTTTTCTCCATGCATTTATTGTCAATGGATCTGGAGGTGGTACAAGTATATGGCAGTCCAGCCCCGATAGCCTTGCCTGGAGTGATATACCAGGCGCATCCGGGCCAGATTATCAAATTCCTACAGGTGCACCACATACTACGTATTATCGATATTATACCGTTGAACCTCCCCAAAGTGAATGTCCGAGTCCAGTCATATCAGATGTAGCCATAGCCGTTGTCCGCCCTGATCCAACAGTAAGTGTTTCTGTTTCGAATTCACAAATTTGTGTAGGTGGATTTACTACCTTGACGGCAAATATCACCGGAGGTTCCGGATCTCAAATTATCCAATGGCAATCAGCGGCATCGCTCGCAGGCCCTTGGACAGATATCTCAGGTCAAAATGATACAACTCTTGTATTCACTGGGAGCGTTGTGGGAAGTTTTTACTTTAGAGTTCAGCTTCGGGATGATGGACTGGGATGCAGTCCTATAATCAATTCAAATCCTGGATCTACTATAGTGGTCAGAGCGGATGCTACGGTAACTATTGCAGCTTCGCCAGGTACTGAAGTATGTGTTGGAAATAATGTTGTTCTGACCGCCACCATTGTGGGTGGTTCAACGAGTTTGATCAGAACATGGCAATCAAGCCTTCCTGGACAAAATGTGTGGACAGACATTGTAGGTCAGACAGGAGTTACGTACACGATTGTTGCCTCTGCACCTTCTCATTTTGATTATCGAGTAGCGCTAACTGATCCATTACCAGATTGCGCTGATCCTGTATCCAATGTGATCAATGTACTGGTGAATGCTGATGCCGCTGTTAGTGTTGCTCCTGCTGCTACACCTGTTTGTTTGGGGGGTAGTGCACCATTAACAGCCACAGTAACAGGAGGATCAAGTCAGATTCAATTGCAATGGCAACGCAGTTCTACGGGAAGTGAACCATGGACAAATGTTGTAGGTCAGACCGGATTAGTTTTTAATGCACCAACAACTATTGTTGGTACAGTGTTTTATCGAGTATTATTTAATGATCCTTTGCCAGGTTGTGGTGACGGTGTTTCAGTCCCAAGTGTTACCGTTACCGTTTCTCCAGACATATCGATTACAACACAACCCACCAGCCTCACTGAGTGCGCCGGTGGGACCGCTACTATGAGTGTTGCTGTAACAGGTGGCTCTGGAGCAATAAGTTATCAATGGCAAGTAAGTCCTGATGGAACAGGCTCCTGGACGAACGCATCCGGTACAGGTTCCACCTCAACTACCTACACACCTCCTAGCAATGTGGTGGGCACTAGATGGTATCGCGTGTTAATCAATGCCGCTAACAGTGGTTGCGACCAATCTGTTAGTAATATTGTAACTGTTATTATTAATGCTGACCTTAGTATTACTACACAGCCAACTCCCATCATTGAGTGTCTCGGTGGTACATCCCAACTTCACGTTATCGTGGCAAATGGCGCCGGAACGATTTCTTACCTATGGCAAACAAGTCCAAATGGAACATCCAGTTGGTCGAATGCAGCCGGCCCCGGAAATTTAACAGCTAACTATACACCACCATCTATCTCCACTGGTGTGCTTTGGTATCGGGTTTTGATCAATGCTTCAGCTAATGGTTGCGAGAGCCAGCAAAGTGATACGGCACGCGTAACCATCACGCCTGACCTATCCATCACCACCCAACCAACAAATGTGACTGAATGTATTGGTGGTACAGATCAAATGTTTATTGCAGTTACGGGAGGCTCGGGTAGTATCATCTATCAGTGGCAGACTAGCACAACAGGTGCACCTGCCAGTTTTACAAATATTTCAGGAGCTAATACAACCTCATACACACCGCCAAGCACGGTGGCAGGAACAACATATTATAGAGTAATGATTACGGCAGGCGCCAGCGGTTGTGATGCAGTCTTCAGTACTAACGCAACTGCTGTTATCTTCAGTGACATAGTGATTACCACTCAACCTCAGGGCGGAGATGTATGCGTAGGTGGAAGTATGACGCTAAATGTTTCCGCAACAGGATCGCCTGGACTTAACTATTCTTGGCAGCGCCAGTCCGGGCCAAACTGGATTACCCTAGGAACTAATTCAACGTCTTACAATACTGGCCCGTTATCCAGCACCTCTGTATACCGAGTATTAGTATTTGCATCCCAAAGCGGTTGCGAAACAGCGGTATCTAACCAGATCACTATTAATGTAGCTCCAGATATAGAAATCACCAGTCAACCGGTTGGCGGATCCATATGCACAGGAGGTGATATTTTGTTAAGTGTGACAGCAACAGGATCACCCGGCTTAAACTATCAGTGGCAGTATCAATCAGGAGGCAACTGGATTAGTACGGGCACCAATCAATCTACGTACAATACCGGCACTTTAACAACTACAACATTATACAGAGTATTAGTTTATGCTACCCAGAATGGTTGCGAAACAGCTGTATCAAATGATATTTCAGTTATAGTCACACCTGATATTTCCATTTCAGGCCAGCCAGTCGGTGGTTCGATTTGTACCGGGGGTGCTTTTACAATGAGTGTTACCGCTATTGGCGCACCATCTATAACATATCAATGGGAGATCAATACCGGTTCAGGATGGTCTAACATTTCCGGTGCAAACGCATCAATGTACAATACCGGCGCATTAACTGCCACAACACAATACAGGGTATTCCTCTCCTCAAATGCTAGTGGCTGTGAGGATATCTTTTCCTCCATCGTGACTGTAGATGTGACAGCTGATATACTCGTCACTGCACCTCCAGTAGGCAATTCTATTTGTGCTGGAGGAAGTCATACAATGACTGTGGGTGCCTCAGGCTCCCCAGGGCTTCAATATCAGTGGGAAATTTATAGCAGTGGTATTTGGGTTACTATCCCTGGAGCTACAACATCTACGTATATCGCTGGTCCGTTGACCTCCACTACAGAGTACAGAGTGTTCGTCTATGCAAACCAAAGTGGCTGCGAAGATGTGTTCTCCAGCCCCGTCACAGTTACGGTATCCCCGGATATCACGATTTCTGCACAACCGATTGGAGGATCTATTTGTACTGGAGGAAATTTTAATTTGAGCGTTACTGCCAGTGGTTCACCTGATATTCATTATCAGTGGCAATCGTTTAATGGTACTATGTGGAGTGTTGTTGGTGCTGATGCTCCAAATTATACTACAGCTATTTTAACTTCCACGACTACTTATAGAGTGTTTGTTAATGCAGATGAAAATGGATGCGAAGATGTTTTTTCCACGGAGGTTGTAGTTACGGTTACACCGGATATCTCAATTAGCGTCCAACCTGTAGGCGGATCTGTATGTACAGGAGGAAATCTTACGTTAAGTACAACGGCCAGCGGATCACCATCTATTCAATATCAATGGGAACAATTTAATGGATCCATCTGGGAATCAATTCCTGGAGCCATCAGCTCTACCTACAATACTGGAGCACTTACCACCAGTACGGATTATCGCATTTTTGTGTTTGCTACACAAAATGGTTGTGAGGACGTATACTCCAATATAGTCACAGTAACCGTAACACCTGATATTTTGATTAGTGGACAACCTGTGGGTGGAGACGTGTGCGTTGGCGGTACCTGGCTTTTAAATGTGCTAGCCTCCGGATCCCCGGGTATCACTTATCAGTGGCAAGACAGTATAATTGGGGGTACTTGGCAAAATGTTAGTGAAGTAGGTGGAACTACCTCGTCGTTTACTTCAGATGTTCTCTCTGTGACCACATGGTACAGAGTTTTCCTCTCTGCCAACCAAAGTGGTTGCGAGGATATTTTTAGCACTACTGTAATGGTAGCGGTAAGCCCGGATATCATTATTAGCGCCGAACCAGTTGGCGGATCGATCTGTACCGGAGGTAATTTCAATCTCAATGTAACAGCAAGCGGATCACCAGCGATTCAATATCAATGGGAGATTTTTAACGGCTCTCTTTGGGTTTCCATTCCCGGAGCAAATAGCCCATCCTATAACACAGGTGTCTTGACCACGACTACTCAATACAGAATATTTGTATCAGCCACACAGAATGGTTGTGAAGATGTCTATTCCAGTATAGTTACTGTAACAGTAACGCCAGATATTTCGATATCAGCTCAGCCTGTTGGAGGAGATATTTGTACAGGTGGAAGTTTTGATTTGAGTGTAGTGGCCAGTGGGTCTCCTGATATTCATTATCAATGGCAAGCCTTTAACGGCGTCTCCTGGGTAGTAGTGGGTATAGATGCAGCAGCATTTAATACCGGAGCGCTAACTTCAACTACTAACTATCGCGTATATATCAACGCTGATGAAAGCGGTTGTGAAGATATTTACTCCGCTGAAGTCGCCGTTAACGTATCACCTGATATAAGTATAAGTGCACAACCTATCGGTGGTTCCATCTGTACAGGAGGTAATTTTGGTTTGACGGTAGTGGCCAGTGGCTCACCTTCTATACAGTATCAGTGGGAAAGATTCAATGGCTCCACTTGGGAGTCTATTGCTGGAGCCAATAGTTCTGCATACAATACCGGTGCTTTAACCGGAACCACCCAATACAGAGTCTTCGTTTCCGCAACGCAGAACGGTTGTGAGGATGTATTTTCTGCAATCGTTGTAGTCAATGTAACACCGGATATTTCCATCAGTGCTCAACCGATTGGTGGCGCTATCTGTACCGGTGGTAATTTTGACCTTAGTGTCGTCGCTAGCGGATCACCTGATATTCATTATCAATGGCAGGCATTCAATGGTACTTTATGGAGTGTGGTTGGTTTAGATTTACCAAACTATAATACCGGCGCACTTACGGCTACCACTAATTATCGTGTTTTTGTAAATGCAGATGAAAGCGGATGCGAAGATGTAACTTCTACAGAAGTTGTGGTAACTGTAACCCCAGATATAGCTATCAGTGCACAACCAATAGGTGGTTCGATCTGTACCGGAGGTGATTTTGACCTCAACGTAGTGGCCAGCGGATCACCTAATATTCAATATCAATGGGAAATATTCAGTGGCGCCACCTGGGGACCAATCATTGGCGCAACCAGTGCTTCCTTCAATACAGGCATTCTCTCCGGAACGTCCTCCTATAGGGTGTTTGTATTTTCAACGCTGAATGGTTGTGAAGATGTTTATTCTAATGCAGTAACGATTGTTGTCACTCCTGATATTGCCATCAATACACAGCCTGTAGGAGGATCTATCTGTACAGGTGGTAATTTTAATCTAAACTTAAGTGCTGCTGGGTCGCCGGATATTCACTTCCAGTGGCAGTCCTATAATGGAAGTATCTGGTCCGTCGTTGGAACTGATTCTCCATCATACAATACTGGGGTTTTAACGTCCACTACATCTTACAGAGTGTTTGTCAATGCAGACGAAAGTGGCTGCGAGGATCTCTATTCACAAGTGGTGGTCGTGACCGTAACACCTGATATTTCAATTAGCGCTCAGCCTGTTGGGGGCCAGCTATGTGTGGGTGGAACCTGGTCTCTGAACGCAATTGCAAGTGGATCACCAACCATCTTGTATCAATGGCAAGATAGTACTGCCACAGGTACCTGGCAAAATGTAAGCGAAGCAGGTGGAACTACTTCCGGATTTGTCACTGATCCATTGATAGTCACCTCATGGTACAGACTCTTTGTCTATGCAACTGAAAGCGGTTGTGAAGACATCTATTCCACCACTGTTGAAGTTACGGTGTTCAATGATATCGTGATCAGCACACAACCAGTTGGCGGACAGATCTGTCAGGGGGGCATATGGGCATTGAATGTAAATGCAACGGGTTCACCAGGTATGCAATATCAATGGCAGGATAGTACGGCAACGGGTTCCTGGCAAAATGTTAGTGAGTTGGGTGGTCAAACATCTGGATTTACTACTGATCCATTGACTCAAACAACCTGGTATAGAATATTTGTTTCTTCTAACCAGAATGGTTGTGAGGATATTTATAGTACAACAGCGCAGGTAACCGTTTTCCCGGACATTTCTATCTCTGCATTGACCAATGGAGGTCAGATTTGCGTTGGTGGCACATGGGCACTTGGTGTAACAGCCAGCGGATCGCCTAATATTTTATACCAATGGCAGGATAGTACTGCAGTTGGTATATGGCAAAATGTAAGCGAAACAGGTGGAACAACGGCAGGGTTTACATCAGATCCTCTTTCTGTTACAACTTGGTATAGAGTGTTCGTCTCTGCAACAGAGAATGGTTGCGAAGATATTTACAGCAGTGTAGTTGCGATTACAGTATTTCCTGATGTCGCCATCAATTTGCAACCTGCAGGGGGTGCGATTTGTGTAGGAGGCACCTGGCCTTTAAGTGTTATTGCTTCCGGTTCTCCAAATATTCTGTATCAATGGCAGGACAGTATCGCTGCGGGAGTTTGGGCGAATGTAAGTGAAGCAGGTGGTACTACCTCTGCGTTTACTACAGATCCATTAACAGTAACTACATGGTATAGGGTATTTGTGGCCGCAACAGAAGCTGGATGTGAGGATATTTTTAGTGCAGCAGTTGCTGTCAACGTATCGCCGGATATAGCCATCAGTGCACAGCCAGTCGGCGGTTCAATTTGTACTGGTGGAAATTTTGATTTAAGTGTGGTAGCCAGTGGTTCACCATCCATTCAATATCAATGGGAGATATATAATGGAACTACATGGGAATCCATACCAGGAGCAGTTTCTACATCCTTCAATACAGGCGCGTTAACCGGTACCACCCAATACAGGGTCTTTGTTTCTGCAAGCCAAAACGGGTGTGAGGATATTTATTCAAGTATAGTAACTGTTACCGTTGCACCAGATATTAGTATCAGTGCACCTCCAGTTGGCGGTTCGATTTGTACCGGTGGTAATTTTACCTTAAATGTTGAAGCCAGTGGGTCACCTGCGATTCAATATCAGTGGCAATCCTTTAATGGCAGCATCTGGTCAATAGTAGGAACTAACTTCCCTTCCTTCAACACAGGTGTATTAACATTGACAACAACCTACCGTGTTTTAGTATATTCAGATCTGAGTGGTTGCGAGGACGTATATAGTTCCTCTGTGGTTGTCACAGTGACCCCGGATATTTCCATCACGGCTCAGCCAGTCGGCGGTTCGATTTGTACAGGAGGAGATCATACTTTAGCAGTGGTGGCTACTGGTTCGCCATCGATTCAATATCAATGGCAGGCGTATAATGGTGAGTTTTGGGTGGTTGTAGGAAGTGATAATTCAAGTTATAATACAGGCGCCATTACCACAACAACAAACTATCGTGTATTTGTCAATGCAAGTCAGAGTGGATGTGAAGACATTTATTCTACAGAAGTTACTGTGAATGTATTTCCGGATATTTCCATTAGCGGCCAACCAATAGGAGGGGCTATCTGTACCGGAGGTACCTGGGATTTGGCAGTAACTGCTATTGGATCACCTGGAATACAATACCAATGGCAGGATAGTACCGCTACTGGAAGCTGGCAGAATATCAGCGAGGTTGGCGGAAATTCAGCAGGATTTACTTCTGATCCTTTGACAGTGACTACTTGGTATAGAGTGTTTTTATCAGCAAACCAAAATGGTTGTGAAGATATCTTCAGCACTACCGTCACAGTTGAGGTGAGTCCTGATATATTAATTACTGCCCAACCTGTTGGTGATGAAATCTGCCAGGGAGGTGCTTTAAATCTTGTTGTCACCGCTACCGGTGCACCAACTTTATCCTATCAATGGGAAATATTAAATGGAACCTGGAATACTATTCCAGGAGCCACATTAGCGCAATACAACACCGGCCCATTAACGCTAACAACACAATATAGGGTGCTGGTCTTTGCTAGTCAAAATGGTTGCGAAGACGTATTTAGTTCAATCGTTATAGTTACTGTGGTGCCTGATATCGTAATCACCGCACAGCCATTAAGTATAGAAGAATGTATTGGTGGCAATGATATACTCAGCGTCACCACCGCTGGCGGAACTGGTACAATAACTTACCAGTGGCAATCAAGTATTTCAAACTTCTCTGGTGGTTTTGCAAATATAGGTGGGGCGACTACATCAAATTATCTACCATCAAGCAACCTGGCAGGCACGCTCTATTACAGAGTGATGATTGATGTTCCGGGTGTTGGATGTGATGATATCATTAGTCAGGTAGCAACCGTTATTATCAGACCGGATGCCACCATATCCGTATCACCTGATTCTACAGAAATATGTATCGGAGGCAGCACAAATCTTCTGGCGACCTTCGCAGGTGGATCATCAGCATCCTCATACCAATGGCAACATAGCCTAGATAGCCTTTCTGGTTGGGTTAATATAGGTACAGCGAACACCAGTATCCTTACAGTTATTCCGGGTACTATCGGCTCGCATTATTACAGAGTAGTAGTGACAGATCCTTTAACGGATTGTAGCCAGCCCGTCTCCAAAGCAATTTTCGTCAGGGTAAGACCAGACGCCCAAATATCAGTTTCACCTGCTTTGACAGAAGTTTGTGAGAACGGAATAGCTCTACTGAGTTCTACTGTCACTGGAGGTTCAAGTGCGTTGACAATTCAGTGGGAGACGAGTTCTTCACCAACAGGACCTTGGTCTGATATTGTTGGGGAATCGGATCCTTCTTATGCCGCACCAACAACTGTCCCGGGAACTCAATATTACCGGGTAAGAATTATGGATATCCTTGCTGGTTGTTTTGAGCCTTATTCTACTGTAATGACTGTCATTGTAACTGAAGACCTGATAGTTTCTGTAGAGCCCGTATCAATCTCAGAATGTATTGGTGGAACCGAAACAATGGATGTTCAGCTCAATGGTGGATTAGGCACACTTTCCTATCAATGGCAATCAAGCAGCACTGGCTTGTCAGCATCTTTTCTGAACGTAGTGGGTGCAAATGCCTCCAGTTTCATGCCTCCAAGCAGCGTTGTCGGAACAACATGGTATAGGGTCATAATCAGCGCAGATGGTGTAGGATGTGACGATGTCATCAGTGATACGGCAAGAGCTGTCATATCCCCTGATATTCAAATACTGGTTCAGCCGGTAGGGTTTGAAGGTTGTGTAGATGCAGTTGAGACAATAGTGGTGAATGCACAGTATGGCACTGGTACATTGACATACCAATGGCAATTGAGCACTATCAATAGTCCATATGCATGGGCTAATATCTCCGGGGCTCAATCAACAACTTATATACCTCCAACAAACGCTCCAGGCTCCACCTGGTACAGAGTGGTCATAAGTGCTCCTGGAGACGGATGTGATGATATTGGAAGCACTGTTGCTAACGTAATTATTTTACAGGATCCAATAGTCACTATAGCAGCAGATGAAAACTCCATTTGCGATGGAGGTCTCGCAATTCTAACATCTATTGTCACAGGGGGCACAGGTACAAGCGTTTATCAATGGCAACAAGAAATAGGCAATATCTGGTCTGCAATACCCTCAGCAACAAATTCAGATTATTTTACACCAGTGTTGACGGTAGGCACCTATACATATCGACTACTGGTAATTCAGGCAACAGGATGCTATGCAGTTAGTAGTGAAATAGAAATAGATGTTGTACCTGATCCAGTCTTAGAAGTTACTGCAGCCCTGGATGAATTTTGTGCCGGTGGAACAGCAGCATTGCATGTTTCTATCTCTGGCGGTGTAGGTTCTGTGTTATTTCAATGGGAGCAATTTATAGGCGGTTTCTGGACAGAAATCGTTGGAGCCACTTCAGAAGATTATTTATCACCATCGTTAAGCGCGGGAAATTACTTTTTTAGAGTGATTGTCTCCCAAAACTCAGGTTGTGTCACGGTGAGTGATCAGTATATTATTTCAGTTGTTCCAGATCCGGTAATTGCCATTCAACCCGGCAATCTTTTCCTTTGTGTTGGAGGCCTGGTGCAGATTTCAAGTACTGTATCTGGAGGTGTTGGACTTTCAATTTATCAGTGGGAGTTGTTTAACACGACGAGTAGTATCTGGGAAATTATTTCCGGTGCGACAGCATCAACATATGCAACACCTGTATTCACGCAGACAGGTACCTATTTGTACCGTCTGTCCGTAATACAAGGTCTTGGTTGTGCTTCGACAAGCCCACAAGTTTTAATTACAGTTACAGACGACCCCTTGGTTAGTATTCAGTCTCAGGATCTCGCTTTATGCGTTGGCGGTGGAACAACACTGACCAGCCTGGTCATCGGTGGAGCAGGCAGTATTTCTTACCAATGGCAAGTTTTTGTTGAGAATATAGGATTTCAGGATATCCTTGGGGCTACAAACTCATTTTTTATTGTCAATGAGTATTTAATAGCAGGAACCTATGTATATCGTATCATCGTAACGCAAAATTCCGGCTGTCAAACGATCAGTGACCAATTGAACGTCGTGGTGGTGGATGATCCGGTGGTGACTATCACAGCTGCTGAATCTACAATTTGTGAGGGAGGTATAGCATCGCTGCATGCAAATGTTACGGGTGGTTCAGGAAGCAATGTTTATCAGTGGCAGCTTTTTGATCAAAATATAATGGACTGGGTAGATCTTGATGGTGAAGTCGGAGAAGATTATATTTCCGGAACCTTAGCTACCGGCACCTATGAATACAGAACTTTTGTTACGCAGAACACTGGATGCGAGAGCGCTGGAGACGGCGTAATCATTGTGGTAACTCCGGATATTTCAATTACTGCACAACCTCAAGGGGGCTCAATATGTAGTGGAGGAAACCTTACCACGAGTGTGACGGCAATTGGTGCAACCAATATCAGGTATCAGTGGGAAATCCTGATCGGATCCACGTGGAATACTATTCCAGGTGCAATTGCAGCTACCTATAATACAGGGCCATTAAGTGTAACCACACAATACAGAGTCTATGTGTACGCCACGGAGAGTGGTTGCGAGGATGTGTATTCAGAGGAAGTAGATGTAGAGGTCACCCCGGATATCTCCATTAATGGGCAGCCGGTGGATGGATTTATTTGTACAGGCGGTCATTATGACCTAAGTGTAACAGCAGTTGGCTCCCCAGACCTTCATTATCAATGGCAGCAACAAACAGGGCCTACCACCTGGATGGTAGTTGGAACTGATCTAGCTACCTTTAATACAGGAATATTAGTTACAACAACAACCTATCGGGTTTTTATAAGTGCTGATGAGAGTGGTTGCGATGATATCTATTCTGATAATGTTGTAGTAACTATATTGCCGGATTTATTGATCAACACACAACCTAATAATGTAAATGAATGCGTTGGTGGTACAAACCAGATGTTTGTTGCCGTCAGCGGAGGAACTGGCATCACAAATTACCAATGGCAAGAAAGCCTGAATGGATTAGCAGGCACCTTTACAAATGTAATAGGAGCTACAACATCAACCTTTACACCACCGAGTGCTGTTGCCGGTACTACATATTATCGAGTAGTGATCAGTGCTTCAGGTACAGGATGCGATAGCACAACGAGTGCTATCGTTACAGCAGTGATCATACCTGATATCCTGGTTGAAACACAACCAACGAATGTGAATGAGTGTGTTGGCGGACTAGATCAGATGACCGTAGCGATCAGCGGTGGATCAGGCTTGATCAGCTACCAGTGGCAGTCAAGCACTACCGGAGCAGCACCATGGGCGAATGCAGCAGGTACAGGATCAACAACAAATACATTTACACCACCAAGTGCAACACCAGGAACTACTTATTACAGGGTTTTGGTGAATGCAACGGGAAGCGATTGCCAACAGGCAGTGAGTTCATCAGTGACCGCGATCATTATCCCTGATATCCTGGTTGAAACACAACCAACGAATGTCAATGAGTGTGTAGGCGGACTAGATCAGATGACTGTAGCGATCAGCGGTGGTTCAGGCTTGATCAGTTATCAATGGCAGTCGAGCACTACCGGAGCAGCGCCATGGGCGAATGCAGCAGGTACAGGCGCAACAACCAATACATTTACACCACCGAGTGCAACACCAGGAACAACCTATTACAGAGTACTGGTGAATGCATCGAACAGTGATTGCCAGCAGGCAATCAGCTCTGTGGTGACCGCGATGATTA
>Ga0163152_10001349_pt1 | contig 39158 bp, 37 predicted proteins | sample OliLakLV19MP8IB2_FD_148635 | JGI IMG/M metagenome (GOLD analysis project Ga0163152, IMG submission 148635) | Freshwater microbial mat bacterial communities from Lake Vanda, McMurdo Dry Valleys, Antarctica - Oligotrophic Lake LV.19.MP8.IB-2 | ecosystem: Environmental > Aquatic > Freshwater >...
CCTCAAGACGCTCGGCCTCGGCGTGATCGCGATCGCGATCACGCCGAGGCCGAGCGTCTTGAGGAGCGCGCGTCCGGGCCGATGTTCCGGCGGCAGGATGCCCGGCTCGCCGAGCGTCGGGTCCACCGGAGCGAGCGTCGGTTCAGGAGGGAGGTCGCCCACAGCGACCATTCTAAGCGCGGGGGTGTCGTGGCAGCCACCGCACTGCCGGAATCGTCGGTTCCACTGGCGGTATCACAGCGACGTTGACAATGGTTCCGCATGTGGTATCACAACGAAGTGGGCAGTTGGCGACGTTTCCTCGAGCGAATCCGCACGAAGCGGGCAAACGTCCGGTTTCGAGAGCTGGAAGGTCTTTTGGCACGCGTCGGCTTCGAGCTCGACCGACAGCGTGGAAGCCACCGGGTCTACAGCCATCCCGACTTCCCGACGGCGATCGTCGTCGTGCAGCCCGGCAAGGACGGCAAGGCGAAGGGTTACCAGGTGAAGCAGGTTATCGACCTGATCGACGCGCTCGGGCTCTCCGTCGAGGAAGATGACGCGAGCCCTCCTGAGGACGAAGACGAATGAAGAAGGACTCGAAGCAACTTCACTACCGGATGCTCGTCGAATGGAGTGACGAAGATCGCGTATTCGTGGCGCGCGCGCCGGCGTTTCCGTTCGTCGCGGCACACGGCGATTCCGAGGTCGAAGCCATCCGCGAGCTTCACGCAGCCATCGACCTCGCCGTGGAGTCCCTCCGGAAGGCGCGTCGCCCCACTCCCCCGACAGAGAGCGCCACGGAGTTCTCTGGGCAGGTTCGCCTTCGAATGCCGGCGAGCTTCCACCGCATGCTCTCATCGATGGCGGAGTTCGAAGGAATCTCCCTCAACACGTTGATGGTCGAGCTTCTCGCGGAGGCCGCGGGATGGCGAAGCGCGGTCCCCAAGGCCCATGAGGACGACGGTGCCATCATCGCGAGAGAAACTCCGGCTCGCTACCTGGTCGGGCCACCACGAAGCCGGCGGAAGCGAAGGTCCGGGACGTAGGGCCGCCTGTTCCTTCGGGGTTTCGGGCATGGCAGTCTCCGCGCATGGCGGCCAAGAAGAAGGCGACGGCGAAGGCGAAGCGTCCTGCAGCGAAGAATCCGGTCAAGAAAGCCGCCAAACCCGCCGCGAAACCGAAGACCGCGACCATCGCGATGCCGCCGATCGGCGCGCTCATCGCGAATGGCATGGCCCTGCAATATTCGATGGCCGACTTCGACGTGAACGATCCCTACACGTTCACGATCCGCGACGCCGGCGCTGGCCTGTCCGTCCACTTCCAGATGGGCAGCTCGGACGAAGGCGATCTCGTCTTCACGCCCGAAGCGCTCAAGAGCGCGACGAAGTGGGTCGGCATCGCGCAGGGCGGCGCGATGCTCCCCGACGGGGAGACGTCCGCGGCGATTCGCACGGCGGTGCCGCCGTTCCTCGTGAGCCGAAGCGTGTTCCTCGCGCTGCGCATGGGCGGCGCGACGGTCCACAGCGAGTGGGGTGCCGGCGAGCTCGAGGTGCAGGCCGTTCCCGCAAAGCGCACGATCCGCGTCGGCGCACGCTCGGTCGACGTGCCGATCCTTCACGCGACTGGCGACGACATCACCATCGACATCCTCGACGACGAGACCTGGCCGCTCGTGATCGAGCACTCCGAAGCCGGCGGCGACAACTTCTGGAAGCTGCACAAGGTCGGCAAAGGCCTCGGCCCCTGGTCGGGCGAAGAGGACGAAGAAGACACGGACGACGACGGCGGCGACAGCGACGAGTAGGGCACGGCGGACAGCCCTTTGACTCGCTTCGCTCGCTCAGGGTGAGGAAGACGCTACTCGCCGTCTTTCTTCTTCGGGTGCGACGTCGGCGGATACTTCTGGAGGTATTCCTCGTAGGTGCCGGTGAAGTCGAGGATCGGCATCCCCTCGCGGAGCACCCACATGCGGGTCGCCACCTCGGACACCATGTTCCGGTCGTGGCTCACGAAGAACATCGTGCCGGGGTAGGTTTTCATGCCTTCGGTGAGCGCCGAGATCGACTCGAGGTCGAGGTGGTTCGTCGGCTCGTCGAGAATGAGAATGTTCGGCTGCTCGAGCATGAGCTTCGCGAGCAGGAGGCGCACCTTCTCGCCGCCGGACGCGCCCTTCAGCGGCTTCGTGTTCTCGTCACCGGAGAAGAGCATCCGTCCCAGCAGGCCACGAGTGACTTCGTTGCCCGCTTTCGGGTCGATGTCGTTGAGGAAGCTGATGCACGTCCCTTCCTTCGGGATCAGGTGGTCGTGCTCCTGCGGGAAGTAGCCGATCGCCGCTTCGTGGCCCCACGCGACGCTGCCCTCGTACGGCTTGAGCTTGGCGGTGAGCAGATCGCAGAGCGTGGTCTTGCCGACGCCGTTGCCGCCGATGATCGCGACCTTCTCGCCCTTCGTGACGAGTGACGAGAACGGCTTGATGACGTCCTTGCGACCGTCGTAGCTGAAGCGGATCGCGTCGAGCGTCAGCGTCTGCTTGCCGCTCATGCGCTTCTGCTCGAACTTGATGAAGGGGCGCGCGATGTTCGAGCGCTTCAAGTCGGCGAGCGCGAGCTTCTCCATCGCCTTCTTGCGCGACTGCACCTGGCTCGACCGCGTGCCGGCCGAGAACCGCGCGACGAAGTCCTGCAGCTGCGAGATCTTTTTGCTCTTCTCGTCGTTCTCCGACTCGACGCGCGAGCGCGTGTTCGCCTTGGTCACGACCATGTCGTCGTAGTTGCCGACGTAGGTGATGATGGTCTCGTAGTCGATGTCCGCGATGTGCGTACAGATCTCGTTCAGGAAGTGGCGATCGTGCGAGATGGTGACGAGCACGCCTTTGTACTCGTGCATGAACTCCTCGAGCCACCGGATGGAATCGAGGTCGAGGTTGTTCGTGGGCTCGTCGAGCAGTAGCGCATCCGGATTTCCGAAGAGCGCCTGCGCGAGCAGCGCGCGCAACCGGTAGCCGGTGGGGATCTCCTTGAGGAGCCCCTCGTGGTGCGCCTTCTCGATGCCCAAGCCGGACAGGAGCTCGCCGGCATTCGCTTCGGCGGAGTAGCCGTCCTCTTCCGCGTAGACGCCCTCCATCTCGCCCGCGAGCATGCCCTCCGCGTCGGTCATCTTGTCGCCCTTGGCGTAGAGCTTGTCCTTCGTCTGCAGCGCGTGCCAAAGGCGCTTGTTGCCGGAGATGACGACGTCGACGACGCGCTGGTCGTCGAACGCGTTGTGGTCCTGGCGAAGGAAGCCGGTGCGCTCGGGGCGGCTGACGTGCCCGAAGTCGGGATCGATTTCGCCCATGAGGATCTTCATGAACGTGGTCTTGCCGGCGCCGTTGGGGCCGGTCAGGCCATAGCGGCGGCCCGCCGGGAATCCGACGGTGACTTCTTCGAACAGTTTCTTGCCGGCGAAAGCCTTGCTGACGTTCTCGACGGTAATCCCGGTGACACCCATAAGAGCGGGACCGTGTAGCACACCCGGCAACAAATCGAAACGATCAGGGCGTGGGCGTCTGGGTGACGATCGACGGGGGCGGCGCAGGAATGTCGCTCTGGTTGAAGCCGACCTCGACGCGGTACTTCGCGGGCGTCCCGGCGCGATTGCGGATGCGCAGGAAGAAGTCGCCGCGCGCGCCCTGCCGCTGGACGATCACGCGGCCGTTCGAGCTCTCCGCGAAGTCCGTCGAGCCGAGCCGGATCTGCGCGCCGCTCTTGTCGAGCAGGTCGACGCGCAGGTCGCCGTCCGCGGGATTCCAGGTGATCGTGGCGCCGGTGCGTCCCTCGGAGAAGAGATGGATGAAGTCGTCGTCGCCCGGGCAGGACATCGCGTCGAACTTCTCGCCGTCTTTCGTCGTCTTCGAGAGGACGTAGGCGACCTCGTCGTCCTCCTCGCGCGGATCATCCGCGCAGCTGCTCGCCGGCGTTTCTTCGCCGCCGCCCTTGAAGTCGCCGACGTTCACCACGCGATCGCCGCCTTTCGGACACGCGGCGAGAGCGAGCGAGAGGAGGACGGTGGCGCCGAGCGGAAGAGCGGATCGTTTCATGGCGAGGGCACGTAGAGCGCGGAGCCGAAAGCGGGAACGGAGATGGCGAGGCTACCACCGGTCACGCTCGTCGCTCCCGACCCGACCACGTCGACGAAATAGGTGCCGTCCGGCGCCGTGACCTGCGGCGAGACCGTGCGCGTGGTGGCGCCGCGGTTGATCACGAGATACGCACGGCGCACCACGCCGTCGTTGTCGGTCCAGCGCCGCTCGAGCACGAGGAGGTCGTTCTCGAGCCACACCTGCTGCAGCGTGCCTCGCGAGAGACCCGGCATCGCGCGACGCGCCGCCGCGAGCGCGGTGACGTGGGTGCGCACGGATTCCTGCGCGGTGCTCACGCCGGTCCACGGCATCGCGCGGCGATTGTCGGGATCGCCGGCGCCCGCGAGTCCGATCTCGTCGCCGTAATAGATCGTCGGCATGCCGGGCAGCGCGAAGAGGATCGTGAACGCGGTCTTCAGCCGCTCGTAGGGAACCGTGCCAGCCGGCTGCCCGGGCGGCGTGTTCCAACCGAAATCCTTCGAGCCTGTGCCGTAAAGATCCCAGCTCCCCGGCGAGTCCGCGTGCGAGATGAACCGCGCGACGTCGTGGTTGCCGGCGAACGTGCCCATCACCGCGAACGGCGGGTAGTAGCCCTGCGTCGTGCGCAACACCGTCTCGAGATCGTAGAGCGTGCCTTCGCTGCGGCCGACCGTGCGCAGGATCTCCCAATAGAGCGGGAAGTCGAACTGGCCGTCGAGCTCGCGCGGCGAGATGTATTCGAGCAGCTCCGCCTGCCCGCCCTGCCCGACGAACGTCTCGCCGACCATGTAGAAACGCGAGCCACCGAGCTCCTCGGGCTCGGCGACCTCGACGCGCAGCGTGCGTCCGACGACGTGCTCGAAATGCTTCAATGCGTCGACGCGGAATCCGTCGGCGCCGGTTTCCTCCGCCCAGAAACGCGCGTCGGCGATGAGGGCGTCGCGCGTGGCGGAGTTCTGGAAATCGAAATCGGGGAGGTAGTCGGCGAACCAGCAGTTGATCGGCTGTTCGAAGCCGCAGACGTACTCCGCGTGGAACCACGGCGTGCCCGTGTTGGCGGTCCAGTACGCGCTCTCCTCGTGCACGTGGTTCACGACGAGATCGAGCAGCACGCGCATACCGCGCGCGTGCGCCGCGTCGACGACCGCGCGCAGCTCGGCGGCCGAGCCGAAGTGCTCCTCGGTTTGCCGCGGGGATTTCGGCCAGTAGCCGTGATAGCCAGCGTAGAAGCGCCCGTCCGCGCCGCTCCATCCACCATCCGGATTGTCGACGTGGGGGCTGATCCACAACACGTTCACGCCGAGATCCGTGAAGTAGTCGTCTTCGATCTTCTCGAGAACGCCCGCCCAGTCGCCGCCCTGCCAGTCGGCGGCCGCGGGCACCACGCCACCGACGGGCGCGTCGTTGGTGAGATCGCCGTTGCGAAAGCGATCGGTCAGCACGAAATACGCGACCGCATCGCGCCAGTCGAACGGCGTCGCCTCCACCCAGAACGGCACGCGCAGACGTTCCGCGTCGCGGCCCTCGTCGTCGGACGCGGTCACTTCGAGCACGTGCTTTCCGGGCGCGAGCGACGTCTCGGCGAGCGCGAGCACACGCGTCTCCGCATCCCACGTGCCCGACCACGGCGTGCCGTCGAGCATGACATCGGGGCCAGCGCCCGCGATCGCGGCGCCGTCTTCCGCCGAGACGAACGTGACGTTCGCGGAGAAGCCGGTCGCCGTCGCCGCGACGTCGAAGAGATCGAACCGCGGCGTCTCGCAATCCGCGACTCGCGCACGGCTGTTCTCGACGCCGCCGACCCACGTCGTCAGCGGATTCGCGGGATCGAGGAGGTAGGCGCCATTCGCGACGATCTTGTATCCGTAATCGCCCGCCGGCAGCGTCAGCACAGCTTCCCAGTCACCGGGCGCGACCTCGACCATCGGATCCGCGCTCGTCGAGAACGCGTTCCACTCGCCCGCGACGGCGACCGTCCCCGCGTTCCCGCTCCAGCGGAAGATCGTCTCGCAGCGCCGCGTCCTGTCCTTCACGCGCACGAGCAGCGAACCGGTAAGGACCTCGCCCCCGCGCCGGACCGTCACCGCGAGCTCGACGTCCCCCGTGAAACCGGGAGCCGGATCGAGCGTGACGGAGTGTCCTTCCGTGCGCGCTTCGAGGTCCGCGGTCGACGTCATTTCGAGCGTGCCTTCGACGAATTCCCCGAGATCGACGGTGCGAACGATATCGCGATCGACCCACACGAGCGGAATTTCCGAGAGCGCAGGCCCGCCTCTAGAGCCGTCCGTTCCGCACGCGGCCGCGAGCGCAACGAACAGGAGGGAGGTGATACGAGGGGCCTTCACGAACGCGGGAGTCTAGAAGCCGCTTCGCTATACGGTCAATCGACCGCCCATTCGTTCGCCTTGCTTGCACATAGAGGATTTACCCGTGTTGACCCTCCCCAATCGCGTGTGCATCCTCCGCGTTCTTCGAGAGGAACGAAAACCAATGGCCCGCACGCGCTCCACGGTATTGACCCCGGTTGAAACGGAAATCATGAAGGTCCTTTGGGACCTCAACAGCGCCAGCGTCGCCACGGTGACCGAGCGCCTGCCGGGCAACCGGCACTACAACACCGTGCTCACCATTCTGCGGATCCTGGAGCAGAAGGGGTACGTCAAGCACGGCGCCGATCCGAACGGCCGTGGCTATCTCTACACGGCCAAGGTCACGCGCGGCCGCGCGACGAAGATGTTCGTGAAGGACCTGGTCGATCGCATGTTCGGCGGACGGATGGACGCACTCGTCGCCAACCTGATCGAGGAAGAAGGCCTGTCCACTTCTGAGGTCACGCGCATTCGCAAGGTGCTGAGCTCGCCGCGCAAGCGCGCGAAGTAGTCAGATCTCACCTCGACGAGGTATCCATTCACCCCCGCCATTCGCGTTTCACGCGGATTGCGGGGTTTTTGTTGCCTGCCGGACTGGCCCGGAACCTGCTTGGGGTGCGTTCGTCCCCACGACGACGCCTCAAGTCAGGGTATAGTCAGCGCACGCTGCGCATTGACAGTTTCAGGGGGAGGTTCTAAACCGTGACTACCGCTACTACCAGGGATCTTGGACTCGAGCGACTTCTGACCTCTCACGAGGTCGGTGTACTTCTTCAGGTGAATCCCAGCTCCATCAACAAATGGGTGAACGAAGGCCGCATCCCGGCATTCCGGACACCCGGTGGCCATCGCCGCATCAAGCTCGCCGACCTGCTCGTGTTCTTGAACGAGCACAAGATGCCCGTGCCGGCCGCGCTCGAAGCGGTGTCGAAGAAGCGCGTGCTCTTCGTCGACGACAACGGGAAGCACCTCGATGCGCTGAAGCGCCTCCTGAAGAAGCACTCGAGCCGCGTCGAAGCGGCCTACGAGACGAACGGTATCGAGGCCCTCCTGAAGATGGGCTCGTTCAAGCCGCACGTGGTGGTACTGGATGTGTACATGCCGGGTTTCGACGGCATCGAGGTTTGCCGCAAGATCAAGCACAGCACCGAGTTCAAAGGCGTCGACGTGATCATCTGCAGCGGCCAGCTCGGCTCCGACGTGGAGAAGAAGGCCGCCGCCGCGGGTGCGAAGACCTGCCTAGAGAAGCCCCTCGACATCGACGCGCTCCTCGTGGAGATCGGCGTCGGACAGAATATACTCCTATTTAAATAGTTTCAGGGCCGGAGGCCCTTCCCGTTGTCCGCTGAACAGCTACCGGCCTCCGTCGACTCCAATCCCGCACGCCAAACCCGCCGAACCGCCGACATCCTCGTCGACGTGCTTGCGGACTCGGGCGTGGACGTCATCTTCGGGCTCCCGGGCGGCACAATCGCCCCGATCTTCGACGCGCTCCTCGATCGTCCCGAGATCCGCGTCGTCACGACGAAACACGAGGCCGGCGCGATGTTCGCCGCCGCCGGCTACGCCCGCACCACCGGCAAGCTCGGCGTCGTGCTCGTCACGTCCGGCCCCGGTGTCACCAACGCGATGACCGGCCTGGCGTCCGCGTGGTGCGACGGCATCCCCCTGCTCCTCCTCGCCGGAGAAGTTCCCCGCAAGGTCTACGGCAAGGGCGCGCTGCAGGAAGGCAGCAGCTACAACCTCGACATCCTGAAGATGACCTCGAGCGTCTCGAAGCTCTCGATCGAGGCTTTCGAGCCGAACGCCGCCCCCGGGATGCTTCGCCGCGCAATCGCGACCGCGATGTCCGGCCGCCGCGGCCCCGTCGTCGTGACCGTGCCGATCGACGTTTCCGGCGCCGCCATCGCCGAGTCCGACATCACGGTCGACGTTGCAACGCGCTTCCGCATCCCGGACTCCGCGCTTCTCCGCGCGAAAGACGCACTCATCGGCCCCCGCACGGTGATCTTCGCCGGCTCCGGTTGCCGCCAAGGCAGCGGCCCGCAGCGCCTTCGCGAAGTCGCGGAGCGCCTGCAGTGCCCGGTCATGACGACGCCGAAGGGCAAAGGCGTCTTCCCCGAGGACCACCCGCTCTCGCTCGGTGTGTACGGCTTCGGCGGACACCCCTCGGCGCTCGACTACGCGAACGAGGGCATCGACTCGATGCTCGCGATCGGCACGAGCCTCGGCGATCTCGCGACGAACGGCTGGAGCGCCAAGCTGAAGCCCGCGCAGAACCTGGTGCACGTCGACATCGACGTGAGCCGCATCGGCCGGAGTTACGCCGCGACGCAGGCGATCGCCGCGCCCGCCGAGGAATTCCTCGCACAGATCCTCGAAGTCCTCCCGGAGCCGACGCATCGCGGCTGGTACGGCGTGCGGACCTTCACGGACGCGAGCGAAGTCGGCGATGGCCCCGAAGGTTTCGTCTCGCCGCAGCGTGCGATCTGGGAGATCCAGCGCTCGCTCGGACGCGACGCCGCCTTCACCGTCGACTCGGGCGAGCACTTCCTGTGGGCGACGCACTACCTTCGCATCCATCACCCCGACGCGTTTTTCGTGATGACGGGCCTCGGTTCGATGGGCACCTCGATTGGCGCGGCGATGGGCATCCAGATGGCGTGCCCGAAGCGCCCCGTCGCGGCGATCTGCGGCGATGGCTGCTTCGCGATGTCCGCGACGGAGATCGCGACCGCGGTCGAAGCGCGGATTCCGATCCACGTGTTCGTGATCAACGATCGCCGCCTCGGCATGGTCGAGATGGGCAACACCGCGATCTACGGACGCACACCTGGCTACGAGATCCCGACGATCGACGTGCCCAAGCTCGCCGAGTCGCTCGGCGCCCGCGCGCTCGTTGCCGAACACACCTTCGACATCCTTCGCCTCCCCCTTTACGACGTGCACGATCGCCGTCCCGTCGTCATCGACGTGCGCATCGATCGCGCCGTCAAAATGCCGAAACACGGGCGCTTCGAAGCGCTCGGCAACGCCGCCGGACGCCGGCTGAGAGAAGTGAAATGAACACGAACACGCAGAACAAGAACGTCGGAATCCTCGGAGTCGGCTCCTGCCTCCCGGACCAGATCCGCACCAACGACTGGTGGCCGAAGAGCGTCGTCGAGAAGTGGGAGAAGCGATTCCTTGCACGCTCCCCCGAGAAGCCGGAAGACTTCACCGGCGGCGCGCGCCTCGCCGTCCTGGCGAACGCGAAGGTCGCTGACGACCCGTTCCGCGGCGCCATCGAGCGTCGCGTGATGGCGGACAACGAGTGCTCGTCGGACCTCGAGACGAGCGCCGCGCGCGAGGCGATCGCGAACGCCGGAATCGACCCCCAGGAGATCGGACTCCTCCTCGGGTTCAGCTACGTGCCGGACGCGTTGCTGATGTCGAACGCCTCCACCGTACACAAGAACCTCGGGCTCTCCGAGCGGTGCCTCACGATTCCCGTCGAAGCGGCATGCAACTCGTTCCTGACGCAGCTCGCGGTCGCCGAGCAGATGATCGCGGGCGGACAGGCGAAATACGCCCTGCTCCTCCAGTCGTCGACGCCGTCGCGCATCCTGCCGATGGAGGAAGTGCACTCGACGATGTTCGGAGACGGCGCGACCGCCGTCGTCGTGGGTTCGGTCGCCGAAGGACGCGGCGTCGTCGCTCGTGCGCACCGGACCGACGGTTCCTACGGTCGCACGCTCGTCTGCACCATTCCGGGCAAGCGCTGGTACGACGAGGGACAGCAGGTCCTTCACGTGGAAGATCGCGCGGCGGCGCATCGCATGTTCCTCGCCGCGGCGGATCTCGGAAAAACCGTTCTCGACGATTGCCTCAGCCAGGCCGGCATCGGCCCCGACCAGATCGACTTCTTCGCGGCTCACCAGGGCACCTCGTGGTTCCGCGCGACGGTCCAGGAATACCTGGGCTACCGGAACGCGAAGGCCGTCGACACCTACGCATGGGCGGGCAGCCTGACCGGATGCAACATCCCGTTGGTTCTTGCGGTCGCCCAGAAGGAACGCCTCCTTCGCGACGGCGACATGATCGCGATGTACTCGGGCGGCACCGGAGTGATCTACTCGGGCATGCTCCTCCGCTGGGGTCGTTAGACGATGCGTGAAGTCTCGGTCCGGGCCGTTGACGCCTTTTTTGCTGCGGCCTCGAAAAAGGGGCTGCAGCCGGAGGTTCTCGTCGACGGCACGGGCTACCCACTCGCACATTGGAAAGACACGAAGGAGCGGGTCGAGTGGAGCGCGTTCGCGCTGTTCATGGCGAACGTCGGCAAGATCTGGAACGAGCCCGAGCTCATCGAGATGGGCGGCTCCTTCTTCCGCTCGCGGCTCGTCCGCTCGGTTCTCCTCCCTGCCCGGCTACTCTTCGCGCCGCGCGACATCTATCGCTGGGTCTACACCGATCCCAAGGGACTCGGTCAGCAGATGTTTCCGTGCGTGAAGAACCTGTATCGCGAGCTCGGGCCGACTCGCGCGCAGCTCGAGCTCTGGCTTCCCGAAGGCTACGCAAACTGCCCCGAGTTCTATTCCGTCTCGCAAGGCACGATCACCGATCTGTCTCGGATTCTCGGGCTCGGCCCGGCGAAGGTCAGCCGCTCGTCGACCCCGACGAGCGTGGTCTACGACATCGAAGTGAGGCTGGAGGGCCAATGGGCGGCGCGTACGCTCCACTCCGTTCGCGCACGCTTCAGTGCCATGCGTGTCGCGAAGGAGCTGAAGGCGAGCAACGAAGAGCTAGCCGAGAAGTACCGGCTCCTCGAGGACTACCGCCTGAACCTCGAGAAGAAGGTGGAAGAGCGCACCGACGAGCTCAACCGGACCGTCGGCCAGCTGAAAGAGGCGCAGGCTGCTCGCGACAAGCTCTTCGCGAACATCAACCACGAGATCCGCACTCCGCTCTCGCTGATCAGCCTCGCGGTCGCCGACGTTCGGCGCCGCCGGACCGATCTCGACGAGAAATCTGTTCAGCAGTTCGACGGCGTCGAGGCGAGCACGCGACAGCTGCTTCGATTGATCGACGGTCTCCTCGTCCTCGCCGCCGGCCAGGAAGACCGCCTCAGGCTCCGCATCGCCGTATTCGATCTGGCGGCTCGCGCGAAGTCCTCGGTCGCCATCTGGAGCAACGTCGCGGCAACGCGGGGACTCTCTGTCAGCTACGACGGCCCCGAGACTCTTGCCGTGCACGCCGACGAGGGCGCGATCGACCGCATCGTCGCCAACCTCCTCGCGAACGCGCTGAAGTTCACGCCGAGCGGCGGCAGCGTCGCCGTCGAGCTGACTGAGCTCGACGGCAACATCCAACTCGCCGTCCGCGACACCGGCGTTGGTATCGACGAGGAGTTCCGGAAGCGCGTCTTCGGCCGCTTCGAGCAGGGACACGCCGCGGTGCACGCGGGCTCGCACGGCAGCGGCGTCGGCCTGTCGATCGTGCGCGAGCTCGCGCGCGCGCACGGCGGCGACGCCCGCGTGGAATCGCCGCCGTCCGGTGGCTCGCGATTCGTCATCACCTTTCCCGCGAAGCCGGCGCCCTCTTCGCTCGCGCCCGTCTCGAGCTCGCCGGAGCCGGCGGGCTCGGTCCCGCCGCAGGCCCCGGGTGACTTCGGCATCGTCGAGGCGAACGAGCAGAAGACCGAGGTCTTCGAACCCACGTCCGGCGTCGCGCTCGCGACGATTCTCATCGCCGAGGACAACCCGCTCCTCCGTGCGCAGGTTGCCGATCTGCTGCGCGCCGACTACCGCGTGCTCGCGGCACCCGACGGCATCAGCGCGCTCGACCTCGCGCGCAAACACCTCCCCGACATGCTGGTGAGCGACATCGGAATGCCGGGGATGGACGGCATCGAGCTCACGAAACGCTTCAAGGAGCTCAACGGCAATCGACTGTCGCCCGTGCTGCTGCTCACCGCGATGGGCGCCGTGCGCAAGCGCCTCGAGGGACTCGATGCCGGCGCCGTCGACTACATCACCAAGCCGTTCGAGCCCGAGGAGCTGCGCGCCCGTATCCGCAACCAGCTCCTCCTGCGCTCGCTGGCGCTCCGACTTCACGAAACCGAGAAGACGGTTTCGCTCGGAGTGCTCTCGACGGGCCTCGCACACGAGCTACGTAATCCCGCGAACGGCATTGCGAACGCCGTCGGTCCGCTGCGGAGACTCCTCGGCGACGCGATCAAGATCGAGCTTCCCGCGGGGCAGCTCTTCAAGGTCGTCGAGCAGTGCACGGAGCAGCTCGCCACGCTTTCGCGGCAGCTGCTGAGCCTCCGGGGTGGCGAGCTCGAGATGGTCGATGCGAAGGTTTCAAACCTCGTGGAGCGTGCCGAGAATCTCGCGAGTGCCGCGCTGAAACATTGCAACTTTCAGAAGAAGATCGACTACTCGGGGCCCCTTTCCTGCTCGCCGTCGACTATTCTGCAGGTCTTGGGAAATCTGCTGGAAAACGCTGCTCACGCCGCGGGTCCGAACGGGTGGGTGCGCCTTTCGTGCATGCGGGACGGCGACCGCGTGGTGTTCGAAATCGCGGATAGCGGCAAGGGAGTTCCGCAGGAGATTCGCCAGAAGATCTTCGAGCCCTTCTTCACCACGAAGCCCCCGGGCGTCGGAACGGGCCTCGGCCTCGCGACCGCACGGGAAGTGGTGCTCCGTCACTCGGGCACGATCGACGTGCGAGACGGCAATCCGGGCGCGGTCTTCCGGATCGAGCTGCCGCTTCACCGGGCGGAGTCCTCCCGCAAGGTGGGGGCGTGATCGAAAACAAGCACTGCATCGTCTATGTCGACGACGAGTGGGCGAACCGGGTCGTTTTTGAACAGAACTTCAACGACCGCTTCCGGATCGTATGCGTCAGCTCCGGCGCCGAAGCGCTCAAGGTGATGGACACCGATTCCGTCGCCTGCCTGGTCACGGACCAGCGCATGCCGGAAATGAGCGGAAACGAGCTCCTCCAGCGAGCGAAAGATGCGCACCCGGAGGTCATCCGCGTCGTCGTGACCGCGTACAGCGACCTCGACCCCATCCTCAAGGCCGTCAACGACGGGCTCGTCGCTCGCTACATCGTGAAGCCGTGGGTGAAGGACGAGCTGGAGAAGGTCCTCTCCTGGGCGGTCGAGGTCTTCACGATCGGCGCGGAGAGCTCGGACGTCCAGCTGCGCCTGATCCGCTCCGAGCGCCTCATCACGCTTGGCAGCATGGCGGGCTCGATCCTCCACGAGATCCGCAACCTGCTCGCTCCCGCGAAGGGCAACGCGACGTATCTCCGCGACGCGGCCGTCCACTCGAAGCTGCTCGCGAAGCTCCTCGCGGAGCACGGGCAGGCGCTCTCGAAAGACGAGCTCTCATCGCTCGCCGACCTCGCGGAGGAGCTACCGGGCCTCTCCGCGGATCTGGTCGACGGTCTCCAGAAGATCGAAGACGTCCTCGTCTCCTACCGGAAGATCATGAAGGAGGACACCGTCTCGCAAGGGACGGCCGATCCGAAAGAGGCGATCCGCTACGCGTCGACACTCCTGCGCTCCATGGTGAAGGGGATCGACATCGAGTCCGAGGGCGGCGAGCTGGCGCCGAAGGTCGCGATCGGTCAGACCGAGCTCACGCAGCTTCTACTAAATATTGCGGGAAACTCCGTTCAGGCGTTCCCGAAAAATTCGCTCGGAAAAGTGAAGATCAAAGTGACCGTTGAAGGGAGTTTTGCGGTCTTCACGATCGCGGACAACGGTTCCGGGATCCCGCCGGAGATCCTCGCCAAAGTCGGCACGCCCTTCTTCACGACGAAAGACGAGGGCACCGGCCTCGGCGTCGCGCAGTGCCGGCGTCTGGTCGGGAACGCGAGGGGCGACCTCACACTCGACAGCACCGTCGGCAAAGGCACGACCGTCAGCTTCACGATCCCGCTCGCACCGACGACGTAGGCGCGGTGGCATGGTATCTTGCTTCCTGATGGGAGCCACTCCAGCAGAGCCCAGCGCGGTCACGGGCGCAGAAAAGCGGTTCGTTCTCCACGGCGTTCCGTGGTGGACGTATGTCGCGCTTCGCGATGCGCTGGACGACTCGGGTCTCAAGATGACGTACTTGGAGGGGACACTCGAGCTGATGAGCCCGTCGACACTGCATGAGGACGCCAAGACGATCATCGCTCGCCTCGTCGAGGTCTGGGCGATGGAGAAGGATCTCGATCTCCGGGGCTTCGGAGGGGCGACGTTCCGACGCGAAGCAAAAGAGCGTGGACTCGAACCTGACGAGTGCTACAAGCTCGGCGCGCTCGACGACGATGGCGTTCCCGACATCGCGATCGAGGTGATTGTTTCGAGCGGGCTCGTCGACAAGATGGCGGTGTACGCGGGGCTCGGAGTCCCGGAGATCTGGGAGTGGCGCCCGAACGCCAGCGTACTCGTCGTTCACCGGCTCGTCGCCGGACACTATGAGCGGCGCGAACGCAGCGAGGTTTTGCTGGATCTCGACATCGCGGAGCTGTCTCGATTCGTTCGCCCCGGCGAGAACCAGACACGCCTCGCGAAGGCGTATCAGGCCGAGCTCCGTTCGCGTTGATGCGCGACCGTCTTTACGGCTTCTTTTCGATCACGATCTCCACGCGCCGGTTCTTCGCGCGTCCATCGGGGTCGTCGCTGCCGTCCTCGTGCACGTTCACCGCGATCGGCTTCGTCGCACCAAAGCCGATGACCGAATACCGCGCGCCCGACGCCATGCCCTTCAGCCGCTCGCGCACCGAGATCGCGCGCCGCTCCGAGAGCGTCTGGTTGTAGCTCGCGGAGCCCTTCCCGTCCGTGTGGCCGGCGATGCGCACCGACGACCCTTTCGACCGTTCACGAATCACCTCCGCCACTTTCTCCAGCGCGCTCTTCGCTTCCAGCCGCAGGTCGGCCTTGTCGAAGTCGAAGAGCACGTCCGCGGAGAGCTCGATCGTGATCTCCGTGTCGGTCTCCTTCAGGTGCAGGTCTTCGACCGTCCATGCGAGATTTTCAACCGTGTAGACGAGGCTCAGCACCGTGAAGCGCGCGTTCTCGGGCACCGGATCGTCCACCTCGGCGGCCGACGCCACGGCGCCGGAAAGGAGCAACGACAGCAGCAGGGTTTTCGTTCGCATGGCGTCACATCGAGATGGACACGTCGTCCATCGGCATGAAGTGGGGGACGACGACCGTGACGCGCTCGGTGCCGGCGGGCGGCGCGGGGAACTTCGCCCAGAGGATGGCGCGGCCGCGCGGGAAGTCGGCGACGTTCTGACTGCAGAGGCAGCGCGAATCGCCGTCGCGCACGACCAGATATTTCTTCTTCTCGACGGGATCGGTGAGGTGCACGCCGCCGACCGTGCCGATGTCGGTCGTCGAGCCGTTCCCGAGGGAGTAGCCGACCGAGTATTTCTCGTCGGAGTCGTTCACGATGCTGAACTTCATCGTGAGCGTTCCGCCGCTGCCGCGCTTGAGCTCGTGCACTTCGACGCGCGAGCCGGCGCGCTCGCCGTCACCGCTCGCGAGCACCGCTGCGCCCGGAGGAACCGGCGTCGCCGCCGCGATCACGGGAACAACCGCTGCCGGCGCGACTGCCGGCGCAGCGGCCACCGGCGCCACGGCGACCGGCGTCTGCGGGGGCGCCGCGGGCGCTACCTTCTCCACGGAAGCGCCCGAGCCGCATCCCGCCACTACGAACATCGCCACCGTCATCCACATCGTCATCGATTTCATCGTCGTGTCTCCTCGTGTGCAGCGATTCAGCGGGTGGGGTTGACCTGCGTGGCGGTCCACTGGACGGAACGCTTCTCGGTGCGCGACTCGTGCCGCGCGACGTGCGGACCGTTGGGGCGCTTCATTACTTCGCCGGCGGCGACGAACGGATCGAACGGCGTCATCGGCATCTCCTCCGAGATCTCGCCCGCGTTCACCATCTCGGTGCCGCCACCCCCCACGGCGACTTGCCCACCGGTCACATCGATTCCGAGTCCGGCGGTCGCGCGGTACGTGAACATGATCGGGGCCGCGTCGTCGGCGATGAGCGCCTTCAAGACCATGCCGCCGTCGGCGTATCGGCCCTCGAGCGGATAGCGGCGGCTCGGATCCGGATCGGTGACCTTGCCGCCGATCTCCGGAGCGAAGGTCACGAGACCCGTCGACTGCGGCAGGTTCTTCACCGTGAGGTTCGCGTCGTAGAGGATCTCGACTTCGCCGGTCACCTCCCCCTCGTCGCGCACGTTGAACCAGAGCTCGAACTTCGCCGTGCGCTCCATGTGGCGGTAGTCGTCCTTCATGTCGGTGATGGCGAACGTGCCCTTTCCCTCCCAGTAGCCGAACGGCGTCGCGAAGGGATCGCCGCCGGAGCTGGGCGTGCGTTCCGTTCCACAGGCAGCGAGGGTGGCGAGAGAGACGAGCGAAAGAGCGAGTCGGGCGATCCGGGCGTTCATGCGAGTGAGTCCTCCTGCCTTTTCACTTGTGCACGGGAGGGACCCGACTCGAATGCCGGCAAGTGCCTGATCTGCCTAAGGTCCGCTCAAGAGGCACCGTCCGGGAATCCGGATCGCCGTCCGGATTCCGGACGTGTGTGCGCTGGCTCACGGCGACTTGACCCTGCGAGTCGCGAGCGCCTACCCTTTTCCCACGATGCGCTCCCTCGTCGTCCTCGTAGCGCTCGCGTTGCCGGGTCTCGCCGCCGGACAACCTGCGCCCGCGCAACCCACCGCGCCGAAAGTGCTCGTCTTCCCCTTCGCCGCCATCGGCGACGAGGCGCGCGTGAGCGCGGAGCTCTTCCGAAAGAATCTCATCAACCAGATCGACCTCCTCCCCGAGGTGGATTCGCTCGATCCGGCGAAGGCGGAAGCCTCTCTTGGAAAGCCGCTCGCCGAAGCCCGTGACGGCTGCTCGGAGGACGACGTCTGCATGACCGCGCTCGCGCGCGCCGTCGGTGCGCGCTACCTCGTGAAGGGTGGCCTTCTCGTGAACGCCGAGAAGAAATACACGCTCTCGTTGCAGGGATTCGACGCCGATTTGGGCACGACCTTCCGCAAGCCGGATTCCAAGCAGGTGGCGAACGAGGACGCCGGCGTCGAGTCGATGCGGCTCGCCGCGGCGTGGCTCTTCGCGAAAAACACCCTCCTCTCGCTTCAATGCGACGTACCGGGCGCCGCGATCTTCATCGACAGCTTGCCGATCGGAGCGCGGACTCCTCTGCAGCGCCCCCTTCCTGTCTCGATCGGGAAGATCAGCGTGCGCGTCGAGGCGGCGGGCTACGAGCCCTTCGCGACGACGCTCGAGACCCGCGCCGGCGTCACCAACACGCTGAAGGCCGTCCTCAAGAGGAAGCCGCAGCCGATCGCCGTGAAGCCCCGGGCGACGCCGGCAGCCGGAACGCCGATCACGTCGAAGCCGCTCTTCTGGGGCGCCGTCGGTGCCGGTGTCGCGGTGCTTGCAGGCGGCATCGCCATCGCGTCGTCGCAAGGCGGCGACGGCAAGACGAAGAGGGAATACGACGACGAGAATTCCAACCTCCCGCCCTCGACGACGATCGCATGGTGAGGCGCGGCGCACTCCTGCTGGCAGCGACCCTCGCCGCGACGGCGACGGTCGGCGCGTGTGGACCGGACGGCAAGACTCGCCAGGAAACCATCGAGCGATTCATCCCGACCGGACGCACGTCGCTCGATCTCGAGTTCGCGTTCCCAGCTGGCGGCAGCTTCGACACGACCTGCGCGGGCGCCGGTTCGTATCTCCTCAGCATCGACACGAACGGCGCGGGTGTCTTCCAGTACCAGCTGCTCTTCAACTCCACGCGAACCGCGCTTCACGGCTGCGGGACGCCGGCGGAGGAATGCCCCGCCGGCACGGGCCTCGGCGCCGAGCTCCCCGCGATCTCCCGCGTGATGGTCGAGGGCCTCTCCGTGACGCCGGCGTTCTACCTGACGTCGTCCGGCGCCATCGACGTGGTGTGCCGCGGCATCGCCGACGAAGTGATCGTCCCCGGCAGCATCACCTTCGAAGCGCTGGCGCCGACCCCCACGCCCGCGGCGCTGCCGAGCTACGCCGACACTGGGCGCTTCACGATCAACGTGAAGATGCTCGAGGTGGGCGCCTCGAACCCGCTGCCGATCGGCACCGGCATCGTCCCGACGCAGCGACGTTTCGGCGCGGCCGCGAGCCTTTCCGTTCCCGAGCACAACATCGGAATCGGTGCGCCGGCCGGGCACGTTGCGATCGCGGGTGGCATCGAGAGCGGCGGCACGCTTCCGGATCAGATCTGGGAGTTCGATCCACAGACGCTCTCCTTCTCGCAATCCGTCTCCACACTCACCATGGATGGTGTGGGGCGCGTCGGCCTGTCCGCGACGACCTACGTCGGCCCCGGCGGGGAGCCGACGATCCTCTTTGCCGGAGGCTCGTCCGCCGCCGCCCTGCAGACGGCTGATGCCGTCTCCTGGCAGCCGACGACGAGCTTCCACCACACGATGGGCGTTGCCCGGTCGTTCCACGGGGCCGCGTACCTCCAACGCGCTATTCCGGTGATCGTGCTTCTCGGCGGGGCGAACTTCGAGGACGCCACGCAGTCGCTCGGCGGTGGCGAGCTTTCGGACTACGCCTACTTCGCCCCACCGTCCGCGGCGCTTCCGCCTCCCTGTCAGATCGTGCCGACGGCGAACGGCACCTTCTGTGATCCCTCGAACAACCTTCTCACGGCCGCGAGGGGCTTCGGCGCCACCATCCCGTTCGTGGAAGGTGGAGCACCCAAGGTGTGGTTCGCCGGAGGAGCCGCGGGGGGCTCCTCGCGCGTCGAAGCCGAGCCGTTCCTCGGCGCGAGCACTGGCGCCTTCGACTCGAGCAATGCGCTCGCAGCGGCAGCCGCGGGCGGAGCGGGCGCCGTCCTCACGTCGAGTGGCCAGCCGGGGATCAACAACTACCCGCTCCTCTTTGGCGGTCTCGAGGCTCCCGGCGCGGCGATCGGCCGCAACCTCGCGTTCATCCGTACCGGTGCTGGATCGGCCACGCAGCTCAGCAACAACATGAAGATCCCGCGCGGCGCGCTCAGTGCCGTGACGCTTCGGGACCGAACGGTGCTCCTCGTCGGCGGACGCGACGACGGCGCTCTCGTCGACGGCATCGCCCCGCTCGAGGTCTTTGTCCCGAACGCCAGCCCGATCGACCTCGGCGAGTTCCGCTTCGTCGCGACGCCGGGCGGCGCCTGCGACACGACGGGAGTTTCGACCACCGGTTGCCCCGCCCTCGTCACGCCGCGGTGGGGTCAGACGGCGACGCGGCTCGAGGAGACCTGGACCTGGCTCGACGGCGCCGTGCTCATCGCCGGTGGAGGGCAGCCGAGCACGTCGGGCGCCGAGCTGTTCGTCCCCGCGTACCGGTGCCAGGACGATTCGCCCGTGACACCGCTGACAGGCGAGGCCGCGGAGGTGCTCTCGAATCCGACGCTCCCGGCGCTCTGCGATCTCGGACGCATCGCCGTCTCGATTACGAACCCGACTGCGCCCTGATTCTTACGAACGCGCGGCCGACGCGCGCTGGCGCATACCGACGGCGTTCTCGACCATCGAGACCAAGCCCGCCATCTGGAACGGCTTGCGAACGGTCATCGAGACGAGGCGCTTCACCTCGACCGGCACATCCGTCGCGCCGGTGAAGAGAAGGATCGGCGTGTCCCTAACTTCCGGGTCCGCGAGGAAGCCCGCGAGGAACGCGGTTCCGTCGACCGGCATCTGGTGATCCAGGAGGATCGCGTCCGGCTTCCACTCCCGAGCACGGGCGACGACGTCCTCCAGCTTCGTCTTGGAGGTCACCACCTCCGCACGCGCCTCGTGGCCGCTGACCTCCATCGATGCGGCGATGGCTTCGGCCAGGGCCTGATCGTCTTCGAGCACGAGGATCCGATACCGGTTTGCCATTGCCCCACAACGCTATCCACGAGGACGGGCAGGTGCAAGGGCGCGGAGTCCATTCGGGGCGCAACAGATGCGCGCAGAGGGGCGCCCAGCCTTTCGCCGTGCCCCTCTGCGCCGCTCTCACTTTTTCGTCTTCAGTGGTGCGTCGTCGCGTCCGGCTCGACGATCGGCTCGACTACCGGAAGAGCTGCCGTCTGCTCCTCCTCCAGCTGCCGCTGTTTCGCTTCGCGGCGCACACGCGACCGGGCCTCGCCACCCTTGCGGCCCGCCTCGGCGGCACGCTTCGGATCGTTGGCGAAGTTGCCGCCACTCGCGTGACCGCCCTTGCTGGCAATCTCGCTCGTGCGTGCATCACCGGACTGGAACTTGGTCGGGCTCGCTTCGCCGCCCTTCCGTCCGATGTTGGCCATGTGTTCGGGCCCGTACTGCTGCACGACCTTCTTGCCGCCGAGGCGTCCTGCCTCTTCGACGGTCATGCCGCCCTTCTTTTCCTTGTCCATTTTTCCCCTCGCAACGCGGATCGCCCGGTTCATGACGCGTCGGGTCGAACCCCCGCGTCGCCTGAACAAGACGTTGGACAGGGAGATGTCGGAGTCGAGGGGAGCCCTCGATGGTGCCGGTGAAACGTGTGCTCCTTAGAGCGTCCGGTCGATGCTGCGCGCGTAGAAACGCAGCATGTCGTTGTCCGTGACGAGCAGCCGCTTGGCGGGCTGGCCTTCGGTGCGGATCGCTTTGCGACGGCCCAGGAACTCGAGGCCCAGCCGCATCGTGAGGTCGGCTTCGTCAGCCGCGACGAACGCCCTCTCTTCGAGGAGAAGCTCGGGCCGGCGCTCGGCGTCCTCGTCCTCGGAGAGTCGGATGCGCCCCGCGATCACGGACGCAAACTCGCGACCCTGTGCAATGTGCCGGCCGCCGGCGCGCAGCTCGGCGAGGCGATCCACGAGTTTGTCCCGGAGATCTTCGAGCGCCATCTCTTTCGCGCCGTCGCGGGCGATGACGTCGGCGACGACTGTCGCGGGCGTCGCCGGAATCAGCTTCGCGATCTCCGCCATGAGGAGCTGCGCGAACTTGCGGATGTGCTCGCGGCGCTGCTCGGTCGTGAGGCCGCCGAGCTCGATCTTGCCGGTCGCGAGCCACGAGGTGAGGCTCACGGGATCCCCGAACTCGACGGCCGCGTAGCCGTAGCGCCCCGTTCGGCCGGCGGCCGCGCGCAGGGAGTTCACGACGAGCATCGAGGGCATCTTGCGGCAGATCGCCCAGCCGGTCGCGAGGCGCGACGCGAGCGTGTCCTTGCCCAGGGAGCCGCCGCCCTTCGCTTCCGCGATGAGCGAGGTGTCCTCGAGCACGCGGTCGTAGTTGATGCCGACCGGGATGAAGACGACGTCCTTCTGGAACGTGGGATCGGCCTTCAGGCTCGCGACGTACTCGAGGATGCCGAGCTTTGGCTCGCGCAGCGCGCCATCGCGCGTGAGCCCGCCCTCCGGGAACACGCCCTGGCTCACGCCGCGCCGCACGATCAGCTGCACGTAGCGAGAGAGCACGAGGTGGTAGAGCGGATTGCGGAAGCCGCGCCGCACGAAATACGCGCCGAAGCGCCGGAAGAGCGCGTCGAGTGGCCACACGCGCGCCCACTCACCGACGGCGTACGAAATCGCGATCGACGACGCGAGCGCGTAGCTCGCGATGATGAAGTCCGCATTGGAGCGGTGGTTGAAGACGTAGACCACCGCGGCTTCGGGCGGGATCTTCTTCTGCACGCGCTCGAGAGCGCGGCGGTCGATGATCACTTCGAACGCGAAATTCAGCACGAGCCGCGCGATGTTGAAACCGAACCGGTAGAACGCCCAGGTGTTGAACGCGGGCACGATCTCGTCGAGCCACGAGTCGACGTCGGCGCGCACGCGCTCGACGGGCTTGCCGGTTTCCTTCGCGGAGGCGTCGATCGCCTGGCCGAGGTCCGGCGAGTTCAGGACCTCCTGCTTCACGTAGGCGCGGCTCGCGAACTTGTAGCGATCGAGCCGGATGTTGCGTGAGCTGACGTAGTCCGAGCCGGCGCGATCCATGCGCCGCGCGAGCCGGCTCACGATGGCCGAGCGGATGATTTCGTAGGTGACGATTCCCCCGACGACCCACGCCGTCGTCGTCAGGAAACGCTGGACGTCCACGCCGCGGAGCCTATCACCGCTGCTGGTTCACCCTGAGCGAGGCCGCGTTGTTTGCGGCCGAGTCGAAGGGCGAGGCGTCGCGAGCGAGAGCACGGCGATCACGAGGAACGCCCAGACGGGCTTGTCGAAACCGCCGAGGCCCGCCGTGACGTCGCGATAGAGCACGCCTGCCGCGAGAAATCCGGCGGCGGCGAGGGCGTAAGGAGAGGCCGCACGCTCGCGCTCGGGAGCCGGCGCGGGCGGCTGCGCGACGCCGGCCTTTTTCGAGAGCCACGTCAGCGGGTGCGCGATCGGGAAGAGCAGCGGCACCGCGTCGGCCGCCATCGCGAACACGAGAGGCCCCTTGTGCACGCTGCCGTCGGGCCGCACGAGCTCGAGACGATCCGACGGCTGCAGGTCGATCTTCCCAAGCCAGTCGAGCACCCCGATGAGCGCCGCGAGCGACTCCTGCCACGGCGAGTCGGCGCGATAGCGCAGCACGCGATTGCGCTCGGCACCGCTCGCGACGAGCAGATAGGTGCCGAGCATGAGGTAGCTGAAGACGTGCACCGAGAACATCAACTCGATCAGGAAGTGGAACGAGAAGCCGATCCACAACGCGAGCCGGCGAACCTTCGGCAGCCAGAGCGCGATGCCGAGGAACATCTCCGTGCCGACGGCCGCGGCGCCCGCGATGGGCTTGATGGTGGCGAGCGCCATCACGATCGGATGCGAACCGCCGAGCACGATGCGCAATCGCGTCCAGAGCACCCACCCGCCGATCCAGTCGCGATCGATGAGCTTCGATCCGCCGGACGCGAGGTAGAGCAGCGAGGCCTGCGCGCGCAACACGGTCACGGTCCACAAGGGGCCGGTCGCCGCGGGACTTTCCTTGCGCCAGATCGCGTCGATGGAGAGCGCGCGATGTGAAGGCGACACGAGCAGCACGAGCACGCAGAGGAGCAGGCAGATGCGGTTGTTCGAGTAGAAGAGCTGGTTCAGCAGGAACTGCCACGTGCCGAGCACGAACGCGACGGCGAGCGCGACGCGCGTGAAAAGCCCCATCGTGACGAGCACGCCCGCAACGCAGATGCCGATGAGCATCGCGAAATAGACGGTGCGATCGGGCACCGGGAGCGCATCGAGATACGGCACGTAGAAACGGTCCGCGAAGAACCGCCCGCGCTCGAGCAACGGCAGCGTGTGCCGGAGCAGCAGCACGCCGACCAGCACACGAAAGAGACCGAGCCGGCGCAGCGGGCCGCGCTCGTCCACCCACGCGAACATCACGGTGCGCGTGCCTCCACGCGATCGAGGCTCTTCAGGGTGACCTCGCGGTGCTTGCCGCTCGCAGTGTCGTATTCGACGACCATCTCCAGACGCAGGGTCTCGCGATCTTCCGGGATGCGCCGCGCGACGTGATCGAGCGCCGCCTGGAAGAACTTCAAGGTGACGTCGATGCCGATCTTCGCGCGCGTGCGATCCTCGAGACGATCGAGGCGGAAATCGTCGACGAACGCGCCCCAGCGATAGGACTTCTGCGTGCCGGTCGGGCTGAGGATCGTCCATTGCCCTCCGCGTGCGAGCACGCGGCGGCCGTCGTGCGTCACGCGATAGAGCCGCGCGTTGAAGAAGGTGGTCTCCGCGAACATCTGATAGCCGCCGAGCCGGTCGCCGCGGAAATACGACGCCGTGACGAGCGCGAGCTGCGCGCCGAAGAAGACGGCGACGAAGGCGAGGATCGCGTGGCGGCGCGTGATCACGGCGGGCGGATCATATACGCACCCTTCTCCCCCTCCCTCCGGGAGGGGCCGGGGGGAGGGAGGCCTGGGACAGCTCCGCGGATAGAATCGCCGTGTGAGCTCTCCCCCGCCGACCGACTCCCCGCTCATTTGTTCGTTCTGCGGGAAGAGTCAGCGCGAAGTGCGCAAGCTGATCGCGGGACCGTCGGTCTACATCTGCGACGAATGCGTGGGCATGTGTTCGGAGATCCTCGAGGGCGAGGAGCTGCCGCCGCGCGTGCGCACTCCCGGGGCCGTGCCGTGGGCTCGCCGCGACGCGATCCTCGTGGAAGTTCGCCGCGCGATCGAAGCTGCGTTCCCCGACCGCGCCGAGGAGATGGTGCGCGATCTCGAGGTGCTCATCCCGCCGGGCGGCCCGCTGATCTGCGCCGACTGCCGTGACCTGCGCACGACGATCCCCGATCCGTGTCCCGAGGACTTCGTGTGTGCGGACTGGCGAGAAGCGACGTGGACCGCGCGCGGCTACGTGCGCGCAGAGGGCGTCCCGATCGCGTGGCCGTGGATGCTCGTGCTGGAGCGGAGGCGTGCGACGCCGCCATCCATCGAGTACGTGCTGCTCGCGCCGCTGCTGCTGCGGCGGCCGGTGCAGCTCACGGCGAGCGCCGCGACGACGACGCCGATCTAGGTCTCGTCATACCGGCACGCGCGAGCTCGGCCCTCGCTTACGCGATGTCCCGGCCGCGAGCGGAACGCTGAGGAGCACGGGCGAACGGCGGTGGGTTGGGGAAACGTGTCGATTGGGCCTTCGAGCCATCGCCCGGCGTCGCGACGCACTCGCCGCGGAAATGAAACTCACCCGAGGACTTCGGTCGCCGCCCCGCGGTGCGGACGCGATCTCTGGTGGGGTTTGCGGATGGGGAGACAAAAATTACCGAATATCCGCCGGGCCGGACGACGCTTTTCTGAACTAGCTGCGTGAGCGCTCGGCGAGCACGATCTGGAAATCGCGGATCTCGCCGGGGGACAGCACGAACGTCGTCGAGAAGTCGCTGAAGCCCTCGGCACGGAGGTCGAGGCGGTGCTCCACTTTCGCCGACGTCTGGATCTCGACGGGTGAGCCGACGGAGACCTTGTTCTCGTCGATGTAGACCTCGACGTTCGCGGGCGCCACGTCGAGACGCAGCCGCGCGAGGTTCGCGAGGTCGCGAATCTTCCGCGCGAAGCGCAGGTCGGAGTCTGGCGATGCCGGGAAGACGGCGGAGTCGGCGCCGCCACGGCTCTCGGCCGTCACTTCGTAGCTCGGTGTCTTCGGCGCGAGCGGAGTGGCCGTCGACGCGGGTGGCGGCGTCGGCGTCACGGGATTCGACGTGCCCCACCCCGACTTCAGTCCCGCAGCGGGTGTCGGCGTGACGCCGGGACGGGACGGCGGGAGCTCCGGCGGGAAGAGCGAATTCAGAAACGAGGAGAACGACGCCTGCACGAGCTCGGTCGGCGAGGGGAAGAGCTCCTCGGAGAGCGCGGCGCACATCTCGCCCGCGCTCGACCAGCGATCCTCGGGCCTCTTCTCGAGACCCTTGAGGAGGATCTCGTCCAAGGCCTTCGAGACAGCCGGATTGAACTGCGACGGCGGCGGCGGAACCATGTCGCGGATGCGGGTGATCACCGTCATCAGGTTGCTGTCGGAGAACGGGTTCCGCAGCGTGCAGAGCTCGTAGAGAACCATCGCGGCCGCGTAGACGTCGGCGCGCGAATCGAGCGGCATGCCGGCCGCCTGCTCCGGCGGCATGTAGCCGAAGTTGCCCTTCACTTCGTTCGCGACGGTTTCGTTGAGGCCGCCGGTGGCTTTCGCGATGCCGAAGTCGGTGAGCTTGATCTCACCGTGTCGCGAGAGCAGCACGTTCTGCGGCGAGACGTCGCGGTGGATCAGGTTCATCGGGGCGCCGTCCGCATCGGTGCGCGTGTGCGCGTACTCGAGCCCCTTCGTGATCTGCACGCCCGTGTAGAGCATGAACTCCATCGGGATCTTGCGGGCGCGCTCGCGACACGCGCGCACGATGGAACGGAGGTCCTTCCCGTCCACGAACTCCATCGCGATGAAGTAGTCGGCGCCGACCTTTCCGAAGTCGAAGATCTGGACGATGTTCGAGTGGTTCAGCGCGGAGGTCAGCTTCGCCTCGTTGACGAACATCTTCACGAACTTGTCGTGCGCGGAGAGGCGCGGAAGGATCCGCTTGACGATGACGGTCTTCTCGAAGCCGCCGGCACCGGTGGACTTCGCGACGAAAATCTCCGCCATGCCACCCTGGGCGAGCTTCTTGATGAGCCGATACTTCCCGAACAACACGGGAGGCATGGCCAGCGGCGGTTGGGGATCGGGCATCGGCTTCCTCCGAACGTATCCATCTAGGAGGACGGGTCCGGGCCATCCGGAATCCGCGTCACACCGGCGATCCTGCAAACCCACGCCGTTACGCGTTTGGGTCCGGGACTTTGCGAGCCGGCCTTTCGACCGGGGTGCCCTTTCGATGGAAGCCTTGTTCGTCCCTGATGCTACCCCTCTGCTGTCCCCTGCCGCAAGCGGCCGGCCGCGCTAAGCCTCCTCCGGCGGGCGCCGGGCGCGGAACTGCACAAAGAGCACGAGGTCGTAGATCGTTTTCAGCACGCCCGCGATCACGAGGGGCCACCCGAAGGACGACCGCTCGAGCAAAAGTCCCGTGAAGAGCGGCGGAATCGCCGATGCGAGGCTGCGCGGGATGTTGGTCATCGTGGCGGCTGCGGCTCGCTCCTCCGGAGGCACGATCGACATGACGTAGGCCTGGCGCGCCGGCACGTCCATCGACGAGAGCGCCGCGCGGCAGAGGAGGAACACGACCGACGCGGTCGGCGACGGCACGACACCCGCGAGCACGAGGAAGAGGTTCGCGGGGATGTGCGTATAGACCATCGTCTGGATCAGACCAACGCGCGCGGCGATCCAGGGCGACACGAGCTGCGAGAGCCCGTTGAGAATCCCGACCGCGAAGAAGATCGCGCCAGTCGCCTCCAGCGAGAAGCCGAAGCGGAGGCGCAGCCAGTAGACGAGCAGTGCCTGCACGACGAAGCCGCCGGCGAACGAGTCGAGCGAGAAAAGCGCCGCGAGCGCCATCACCGTGCGGCGCGACTTCGCGAGCGGCGCCGATGTCGCCGCGACCGGCTTCATCGACGGAAGGCCGACATAGACCGCCGCCGTCACGACGCCGACCAGCGCGTAGAACCCGAACGCCGCGCGTTGCAGCACGTCGATGGTCGCGACCTCCATGCGCGCGAGGCGCTCCGGAATGGCGGCGGCGGCAGCGCCGACGGCGCCGGCGAGCGAGCCGAGCACGTTGTACCAGGCGAAGACCCACGTGCGCTGAGCCTGCTTCGCGCCGTCCGCGAGCACCGACTGCTCCGTCGGGAGGAACACGCTGACGTCGCCGGCAGACGGATTGAGCGTGCCCACGACCGCCACAAGCATCAGCGGCACGAACGCCGAGAGCGTTGCGAAGCCGGCACCGGTCGCCACCATCAGCGCGCACGCGGCGAGCAGCACGACGCGCCGGTCGAGCCGGTGCACGTAGACGCCGAGCAGCAGCGTGAGCCCCGCGCTGCCGAGCAGCGTTGCGGTGACGACGGCGCCGACCTCGCGCGGCGAAAGGCCGATGCGCCCGAGGTGGTCCGCGAGGAGCACGCTCACGAGCCCGTCCGCGATCCCGCGGATCGTCCGTGACGTGAAAATTCGGGCGAAGGTGCCACGAGCCGGCATCACGGCTCTGCGGCCGTGATCGCAACGATGGTCAAGACCCCCTGAGGATCGTTCACGTGGAACAGGATCCACCAGCCCGCGACCAGCACCCGGTAGTGCTCGTCTTCGAGAATCCTCTCCGCGTCTGGCGGCCGAGGATCCGTCTTCAGCTTGAAGATACGCTGGTTGATCTGCCGGCGAAACGGAAAGGGCGTCGCAAGGAGCTCTTCGACCGCCGCCTCGCGGATGACGACGCTATAAGAGGCCATCCCGGCGAAGCTCCTTCACGACATCCTCGTAGCTCCGAACCTTCTCGCCCCGGCGTTCCTTGATGATGCGGAGGTGCTTCTCGTCTTCGCGAAGGCGGCGAACGGCGAGATCCGCCATCACGTCGGAGAAGCTCTTACCATTCATGGCGGCGATGACCGTGATGGCGCGCGCCACACGCGGGTCGAGATAAACCGTCTTGGGCGTTCGTTTGGCGCGGGGAGTCGATGCTCGCTTGCGTCGAGGCTTCCGCATTCGTGCATCATAACATCAATAATTTTCCCGGGCATCTTCAGTCCAGCTCGAAGCGGTAGCCGATGCCGCGAAGCGTGCGGATGTGGAAACCGGACGACGGCGTCCAGCGGAGCTTCTTCTTCAGGTTGGAGACGAAGTTGTCGATCGTGCGGCCGTCCACGACGACGTCCGCGCCCCAGACCGAGTCGAGGATCTCGGTGCGCGAGAGCGCGCGGTCGCGGTTGTCGAGCAAATACCCGAGAAGATCGAACTCCGTCTTCGTGAGCTCGATGAGCACGCCATCGGCGCCGGCGAGCGTGCGCGCGGTGCGATCGAGCCGGAAGCCCACGAACGTCGACCCTGCCGCCGCGGGGGCAGCCGTTCCTTTCAGCGATTGCCCGCGCCGCACGAGCGCCTTCACGCGCGCGAGTAGCTCCGCGAGACGGTAAGGCTTCGGTACGTAGTCGTCGGCGCCCGCGTCGAAGCCTCGAACGATGTCTTCCTCGAGCGTGCGAGCCGTCAGCATGAGGATCATCGCGGGGTTCTTCGCGGCGCGGATCTCGCGGGCGAGGTCGTAGCCGTTCGCGTCCGGCAGCATGAGATCGAGAATCACCAGATCGACGGGCGCGGCCGCGAGCTCGCGACGGGCTTCCGTCCCGTCTGCGGCGAGACGCACGGCGTAGCCCTCGTCGATGAGGTTGTCGCGCAGCGCCGTGCGCAGGTTCGCTTCGTCTTCGATCACCAGAACCGCCGCGCGTGCCGCGGTCATGCGGGCCCCCGTTCTCTCAAAGGAAACGACATCTCGAACCGTGTCCCCTCGCCCGACGAATCCGCGACGCGGATCTCGCCGCCGTGCAGATGCATGATGCGCCGGCAGATCGCCAGACCGAGTCCGAATCCGCCGCTCCCGGTGCCGCGATGGAACTCCTCGAAAACGCGCTCGCGATCGTCCGCCGAGATCCCCACGCCGTTGTCGCGGAAGTCGATCGTCAGCGTGCCGCCACCGTTGCGTGCGGCAATCTCGATCTCCACCGGCACGCGTTTGTTGTGTTTGCACGCGTTGCTCGCGAGGTTCAGGAAGAGGAGCTTCATGAGCTCGGGGTCCGCGGTGAGCACCGCGTCGTCCGTGCCTTCGGCCGACAGCGTGACCGGCGAGACGGTGCGCAGCGGCGTCTCCTGGCGAAGCATGTCGACGAGCTCCGAGAGCCGCACCTCCGCGAGACGCGGCGTCACCTTCCCCTTCTCGAGCCGGTTGAACGAGAGGATGTTCTCCACGAGGAACGTGAGCGAGTCGACTTCCTGCACGATGCGCCCCGGGTAGTCCTTCGCCTCGGGAATGCCGCCGACTTTCTTCTCGAGCGTCTCCGCGAGGAGCCGCACCGCGGCGAGCGGCGTGCGCAGCTCGTGCGAGACGGTGGCGACGAAGTCCGACTTGAGGGCGAGGAAGCGCCGCTCGCGCGCCTGCAGCAGCAGCGCAAGCGCGGCGACACCCGCGGCGAGCGCGCCGAGCGCGATACCCAACGCCGACTTCAACTGGAAGCGGCGGCCGATGGCGGCGCGGGCGAGCTCCCACTCCGTCGAATGGGCGCGCAGCGGCAGCGACGCGATCGGCTCCGGGCCGTTCGGCGGCACGACGAGAGCGATGCGATCGTCGCCCGACATCAGCGCACGGTCGCGCATCTCCACGGTGATCGCCTCGAGGATCGCCGGCAGCTCGATCGCGATGCCCTCGACGCGCCCCTCCTCGATCGGCTCGAGATACCAGGTGCGGTCCGCGAGGAGCATCGGCTTGTCGAAGGGCTCGGGAACGGTGGGCGCAAGTTGCAACGTGCTGAACGCGGCGAGCTCGAAGTCGTCGTGCCGCGCCTCGACGAGCGTCGAGAGCTCAACGAGCTTCTTCGCGAGGAAGTCGAAATCACTCTTCGTGAGCTTGCGGCGTTGCTCGAGCAGCACGCGCTGCAAACCGGGGTTCGACTCGTCGAGCCCCTCGCGCAAAAGCTGGCGCATCAGCCCGAGGTCCGGGCCGCTCTTCGCGACGAAGAGCTCGACGAGCGCCATCGTGAACGGGACGTCTCGCGTTGCCGCGACGACGTAGCGCGAGCGATGCGTGAGGATCGAGCGGACGTGTTCCTGGATCCCGGCGACATCTTTCTTGTCGAGCGCGCGGCGGAATTTTCCAAAAAGCGCGAGGCGCTCGGTAAAGGGATCGTCGACGAGCCCGCGGGGAGCGGCCTGCGCTCGTTCAGGGTGAGACAGGGACTCGTAGAGATCTTTCGCGGGTGTCTCGTCGCCGGGGAGCGGCTCCGTCGGCGGCGGAAGGATCTGTTCCCCGTTGACGCGCAGGTAGAGGCCGTCGGCCGGAACGAGCGGATCCTTCGACGCCTGGTCGATCTCCTCGAACGCCGCGCCCGCAAGCTCGTCGCGGAGGATCTGCTCGAGCTCGCGCCGCGCGAACTGTTCGAGCGCCTGGCGCCGGCCCTCGAACGACGCCAGCGCGTCGTTCCGCTCGCGCACGAAAATGCGCTGAAGGCTCACCATTCCCCAGAGGAGAACGACGAGCCCCAGCGCAATCGCGGCAACGAACCGGGTACGGCGCGGCATCTCCGCGCCATTGAATCACTGCGCCCGAAATTAGCGGAAGCTACGGAAGCGCCGGCAGCGCGGGGAGGGAGACCGAGAAGATTGATCCCTTGCCCTCGATGCTCTCGACGAGGATGTCGCCGCCGTGCGCCTTCACGAGGCCGTAGCTCACGGAGAGGCCGAGGCCGGTGCCTTCGCCCACCTTGCGCGTCGTGAAAAACGGCTCGAACACGCGCGACGCGACGTCCTTCGACATGCCGGAACCCGTGTCGCGGAACGCGGCAAACACGCGCCCGTTCTCCGCGCGCGTCGTGACGGAGAGCATCCCGCCTGAGGGCATCGCCTTCGACGCGTTGATCACGATGTTCGTGAACACCTGCTGGAGCTGGTTCGCGTTCCCTTCGATCGACGGCAATCCCGGTTCGAGCTGGAGCTCGAGCTTGATGTTGCTCATCTTCTCGAGAACGTGGCGCGTGAAGTCGAGCGTCGCGTGCACGACCGTGTTCAGGTCGAGCGCCTTGGTCTCCGCGCGTCCCTGAGCGCGCGAGAAGTTGAGGAGGTTCTGGACGATCTCGGTGCAGCGCAGAACCTCGTGGTCGATCTTCATCATCCACGAACGAACGCGATGGACCTGTTCGTCGGAGAGCGCGCCGCCCTTCAGCTCGACGATGACGCGGTCCTTGTAGCCGGCGATGCCGGTGAGCGGGTTGTTGAGCTCGTGTGCAACTCCGGCTGCGAGCTCACCGACCGCGGCGAGCTTCGCCGACTGGATCAGCTCGTCTTGCGTCTTCAAGAGCTTGGCGTCGGAGCGGTCGAGCTTTTCGTAGAGTCGCGCGTTCTTGAGCACGACCGCGAGGTGGTTCCCGAGCGCCGAAAGGAAATCGAGCACGCCATCCGCGAGCGTCGCGTCGCCCTTCCACGCAAGGTTGAGCTGCGCGACGAACTCGCCTTCGAGCCGGATCGGCACGGCGACATAGGTGACGATGCCGAGCTCGACGAGCCGTTCGCGCGCGGAGGAGTCGCTTTCGGCCGTGCGCAGCAGCAGCGGCCGCTCCGTGCGCGCAAGCGTCCTCGACGGCTGGAAGCGCATCCCGAGCCCCGACGGTTTGTCGGCGAGCCCGCGCACGCCGACGATCTCCATCTCCCCGCTCTCCGGAAGGTGCAGCGCGAGTGATGTGCGGTCGTGCGGGATGAGGCGGTGCAGCTCGTCCGCGACGATCTCGAAAATGCGCGCGAGCTGGAGAGGCGCCGCGATCGCCCGCGCGATCTGGTTGAGGGCGGAGAGACGCCGGGCGCGCTCGATCGCTTCGCGATACAGCTCCACGCGCTCGAGCGACGCGCCGATGTGCGCCGCGAGGATCGAGAAGATCTGCTCGTCGTACGCGGTGAACGCGCCGACCTCCGTGCTCTCGAGATTGAACACGCCGACCGTACGCCCACGCGCGCGGATCGGGACCGCGAGCTCCGAGCGAATGCGATTCGCGCTGGCGATGTAGCGCGGGTCCTGGCGCACGTCGGCGACGTTCGCGAGCTTCCCGTTCTGCACGACCCATCCGACGATGCCTTCGCCGACGCGCAGGTGCTTCGTGCCGAGTGTCTCGAAAAGCGGGCCGCTGCCGAGCACGACCGTGATCTGTCCCGTCGACGGATCCACGAGGTGCGTGGAACACACTTCGTACGGGAGATGGCGCTGCGCGATGTCGGCGGTGCGGTCGAGCAGCTCCGAGAGGCTTTCCGCACGCGCGAGCGCGCCGGTCATCTCCTGGAGGAACGCGATCTTTGCCGAGCGATCCGCGACGCGAAGAAGCAAAAGCTCGATGTCGACCGGTTCGCCGGTATCGGGATCGCGGGCGATACTTCGCCCGGAATTCGACGGCTCTGCCGAGCTCGCCTCCCCCCGCGGACGTTCTTCGACCGGCACGGAGCGATGCTAGCAAGCACGCTCCAGGAGCGGGTACGGAAAAAGGGCCCGGATCTCTCCGGGCCCTTTCCTGGTGCATGCGAAAGCTCTTACTTGAGCTTCAGCTTCGTCTTGACGTCCTTCGGGATGCTCGGGATGGGCGTCGGCGTGGGCGCCGGCGTCGCAGGAGCGGGGGTCGCCGTCTTCACGGGCGTCTTTGCAGGCGCCTTCGTGCCGGTCGGCTTGCCAGTCTCGACAGGAGTCGCTTCGGGGGTGGCCGCAGCCGCCGCCTTGCACTCGTCGAGCTGCTTCTGCAGATCGGTGCCCTTGGCCTCGAGCTCCGCATTCTTGGTCGTGAGGGTCTGAACCTGGCCCTCGAGCTCCTTGACCTTCTCACCACCACCGCAGGCCGAAAGGCCAAACACGCCAACTGCCATAACCGCCAGGGATGCCACCGCGAAACGCTTCATCTTGGAAATCCTCCTCAGAATTGCTTTCGTCCAGGCGGCAAAGCCGACCGAACCACCGTATTTCGCACGGGAAAAGAGCACGCCAGCGTTGCAGATGTCAAGAAAGCGGGGTACATGCCATGCGCGATGGCGGTAGTGCGCTCTCTGATGCTCTGGATGGCGGTGGTTTTTCTCACGGCCGCGAACTGGACGGTGCTGCTGCCCGTGTGCCTCCTCGCGATGCCGTTCGATCGCAAGAAGAACGTGCCGCACTGGTTCGCCCGCACGTGGGCCCGCTCGCTGATGTGGGTGATTCCCGCGTGCGTCGTCGATGTGCAGGGCGAGGAGAACCTCGCGAAGATCGGCGGCGAGGGCGCCGCCGTCATCTGCGCCAATCACGAGAGCATGGCGGACATCATCGCCCTCTTCTACCTGGGGCATCCCTTCAAGTGGATCGCGAAGCAGAGCCTCTTCTTCGTGCCGATGGTGGGCTGGGCGATGTGGTTTGCGGGCTACATCCCGCTGCGCCGCGGCAAGAAGGACTCGATCTTGCGCTGCATGGAGAAGAGCGCCGACTGGCTGCGCCGCGGCGTCTCGATCGCGATGTTCCCCGAGGGCACGCGCTCGTTCGACGGGCGCGTGAAGCCGTTCAAGGATGGTGCGTTCCGCCTCGCGGTCGAGACCGGCGCACCGATCCTCCCGGTCGCGCTCGAGGGTACGCGCTCGCTCTTGAACAAGGGCTCGTGGATCTTCGCGTCGAATGCGCGTCTCGTCGTGCGCGTCGGCGAGCCGATTCGCGTCGCCGGAACCGGCCCCGCGGAAGTCGAGCGCCTGAAAGGCCTCACGCGCGAGTGGATCCTGCGCGAGATGGCGCTGATGAAAAACGTGCCCGTCGAAGCGCTCGACGCGGCGCGCGTCGTGGAACCACCGAGGAAGGAAGCCGCCGCTCAATGATCGACGTCGAGAACCTCAGCAAGTCGTACGGCCCCGTGCCCGCGGTTCGCGGGATCACGTTCCAGGTTGCCGCCGGAGAGATCGTCGGATTCCTCGGGCCGAACGGCGCGGGCAAGACGACCACCATGCGCATGCTGACGGGATACCTCCCGCCGTCGGACGGGCGCGTGAAGATCGCGGGCTTCGACGTGTTCGAGCAGCCGATGGAAGCGCGCGCGGAGATCGGCTATCTGCCGGAAAGCCCGCCCGTGTACCCGGAGCTCACGGTGACGGAGTACCTCTCGTTCGTCGCGGAGCTCAAAGGCGTCTCGCGCTCGAAGAAGTCGGCGCGCATTGCGACCGTCATCGAGCAGCTGCACCTCGGCGACATGCGCAAGCGCCTCATCGGGCATCTCTCGAAGGGCTTTCGCCAGCGCGTCGGACTCGCGCAGGCGCTGATCCACGAGCCGAAGGTGCTCATTCTCGACGAGCCCACGGTCGGACTCGACCCGGCGCAGATCGTAGAGATCCGCAATCTCATCCGAGGGCTGGCCAAGGACCGCACGGTCATCCTCTCGACGCACATCCTCCCGGAAGTCTCGGCGATCTGCCGTCGCGTCATCATCATCAGCGGCGGGCGGATCGCGGGCGAAGGCGCGCTCGACACGCTGATCGCCGGCGCGGGCGCACGGCAGCAGCTGAAGATCGTCGCGAAAGGGCCGACGTGGGGCGCGATCGAGTCGGCGCTCACGACGGCCGGCGCGAAGGTCTCACGCACGGGCGGCGTGGAGCCTTTGCACGAAGCGACGGTCGTGTCGCCCTCCGGCGACGACCTGCGTGAAACGGTGTTCCGTGCGGCGGTCGCCGGCGGCTGGACGCTGCTGGAGATGACGCCGCAGGGCGGCAGCCTCGAGGACGTGTTCATGAAGCTCACGACCACCGAAGAAGGAGTCGCTGCGGCATGAGAGGCGTGATCACCATCTGGAAGAAGGAAGCCTGGACCTATGCGACGAGCGCACGGTGGTATGTGCTCGCGGCGCTGATGGTTGCGTTCACCTCGTTGTGGTTCTGGTTCGCGAATCTGCAGGAAGGCCGGCAAGCGACGCTCGCGCACATCATGGGCCTGCTGTCGTTCCTGCTCATGGCGGTGACGCCGATCTTCACCATGCGGTTGATCGCGGAGGAGTCGAACCGCGGCACGCTCGAGCTCCTTCTCACGTCGCCGGTGCGCGAGTGGCAGATCGTGCTCGGCAAGTTTCTCGGGGCGCTCACCGCATACGTCGCGATCTTCGCGATCACCCTCCTCTACCCCGCGATCCTGATGCGCTTCGCCGAGCCCGACGTCGGCCCGATGCTGGCGCAATACGCCGGCATGTTCGGGCTCTCGTGCGCGTTCATCTCTGTCGGACTCTTTGCGTCGTCGGTGACCGACAGCCAGGTGCTCGCGGCGGTGATCGGGTACATCCTGCTCTTCGGCTTCTGGATCCTGAACTGGATCGCGGAAGCGCTGCCCGGCTCGCTGCAAAGCATCGGCAAGGCGGCCTCGCTGCTCGCGCACCTCGAAAAGTTCAACCGCGGGATCATCGACGCGGTCGACGTCTTCTACTACGTCGCGTTCACCGCGATCTTCCTCCTCCTCTCGTTGCGCTTCGTCGAAGCGCGCCGGTGGGCGGCATGAGCGCGATCGGCAGCGCGGGCTCGACCCGCCGCAGGCGCTTCCTCGTCCACGGAGCGAACGCGCTCATCGCGTCGCTCGCCTCCATCGGCGTCGCGGCGGCCGGCTACCTCCTGGTCGATCGCTATCGCCCGTTCCGGATCGACATGACGGGCGCCGGTCTCTATGGACTGTCGCCCCGGACGCTCGACATCCTGAAGGACTTGAAGCCCGGCGTGACCATCACCTACTTCGAGCTGCCGCCGTCGGAGGTGATGGAGGCCGACGTGATCAACACGCGCGTGCTCGACCTGCTCGACGAGTACAAGGTCAACTCCGGCGGCAAGATCTCCTACACGATCGCGAATCCGCTCCGCGAGCCGCTGCTCGTCGAGGAGCTCGGCGCCGACTACGGCACCGCGGTCTTCAAGCGCGGCGAGGACACGCTGGTCATTCCGTGGAAGGAGTTCTCCACGCAGAGCTTCGACTCGATGGAGGACGGCCCGTCGATCAAGTTCACCGGCGAGGAGGCGTTCTCGAGCGCGCTCGTGCGCCTCGGCGAGGGCGCGACGAACATCGCGTGTTTCCTCACGGGCCACGGAGAGGCGTCGCCGCTCTCCGACCAGCCGAACGGCTACAGCGAGATCGCGCGCATGCTGCGCGGCAACAACCTCACGAGCCGTGAGACGGATCTCTCCGAGATCACGCCGGAACAGGATCCCGCGAAGCTCGGCCCGATCAAGCTCGACGCACCCGCGCCGGCCCCGAAGGCCGCGGACGTTCCGTCGGATTGCACGGTGCTCGTGATTGCGGGGCCGTCGAAGGGCTCGTTCTCCGACTCGGAGATGGACGCGATCGCGCGGTTCTTCGAGTCGGGACGCGGTGTCGTCCTGCTCGCGGAGCCGATGACGAACACGCGCGTCGAGCTGCTCGTGAAGCGCTTCGGGCTCGAGATGCAGCCGGGTGTCGTGCTCGACGCGAAGCGGATGATCAAGTCGCCGGTCTACATCGTGCCCGTGTTCGAGAAGCACGCGCTCACCGCCGTCCACGAAGCGGCGGAGCTCGACATCGTCGTGCCCGAAGCGGCCGCGCTCAAGGCCGCAGCGGAGCCCGACGCGGCGCTCACGCTCTCTCCACTCCTGTCGTCGTCGCCGGCCAGTCTCGTCGTCGTCGACATCAAGGACGGCGAGCCGAACATGGAGTCGAAGAAGAACATCCCCGGTCCGGCGACGATCGGCTTCGCGGTCGAGAAGACGCTGGCCGAAGGGAAAACGGCGCGTGCGATCGTGCTCGGCGACGCGGATTTCGCAACGAACGCGATCCTCTCCACGTTCGCGGACGGGAACCCGCTCTTCGCAGAGACCCTGATCACGTGGGCCGCGGGGAGCCGCAAGAAGCTCGACATCGGCCCGAAAGATCCGGGCATCGCGACCGTCGGCGCGGACCTCACCGAGAGCGGCGCGCTGTGGATCCTGCTGTCGACGGCGGTCCTCGTTCCCGGAACCATCCTCTCCACCGGCATTTTCGTGTGGGTCCGTCGCCGCGCCCGCTGACTCCAGATGAAAAAGTTCACCGGAACCTGGGTCGTCGTCGGGCTGCTCGCGGCGCTCGTCCTCTGGATCGTCGTCATCGAGCCGAAGACGCGTGAAGACGCGCGCGAGGCGGAGCTGACGCTCGTCTCATCGGATCGCGAGAAGCTCGAGCGCGTCGAGGTCGTCAACGCGGGCGGGACGTTCGTGCTCGAGAAAAAGGACGTCGAGTGGCGGATGACCGCGCCGCGCGATCTCCCCGTCGAAGAGAGCTCGCTCAACCTGATGAAAAACGCGCTCGAGGAGCTGGTCGCGTCGGACCCCGTGTGGGAGAAGGCCGGCGCCGAGGAGCGCGAGAAGGCGGGGCTCACGAAGCCCGCGGCCGTCGTGACGTGGAAGGCTGGCGACAAGAGCGGCACGCTCGAGGTCGGCCGCGAGATCACGAAGAACGAGATGTTCTACGTCGCCGCGTCGGGAAAGCCGGGCATCTACACGGCGCGCTCGCGGACGCTGGAGATCTTCACGAAAGGACTCGCCGAGTACCGCCGCAAGAAGCTCGTCGAGTTCGACAAGGACAAGGTCCGCACGCTCTTGCTGGAAACACCTGGACGCGAGCCCGGCCCGAGGCCGAAGGCCGACGGTGGGGGTCCGGGGGCGAAGCCCCTGGAAATAATGATGCTCACGCGCGCGGACGCGCTCGCGCCGTGGATCGCGAGCACGCCGTTCACGGGCCGCGCCGACCGCGGCCGCGCGAACGGCCTCCTCACCCGCCTCGCGAACCTGCGCGCTGTCGAGTTCGTCGACACGCCGCCGCGCGAAGCGGGGCTCGACGGGCTGCGGGGATCGATCACGATCACCGCGGACGGCGGAACGACGGCAACGGTACTGATCGGCGCCGCGAACATCGACGCCAAGGTCGCGCCGGGCGAGACGCAGCGCTACTTCGTGCGCGAAGGCGAGCGCGGACAGGTCGCGCTCGCGGACAGCCCGCTGGCGGTGGACCTCGTCGATCCGTTCGCGGCGTGGCGCGACAAGCAGCTCTTCGACTTCTTCGCCGACGACGTTTCGTCGATCGACCTCGTCCTCGCGAAGGGTCCGCTGCACGTCGCACGAAACGTCGATCGCATGTTCGCGACGACGAGCGGCACGCCCGTCGTCGTGAACACCGAGGCGAGCCGCCTGCTGCGCTCGGCGCGTGACGCGACCGTCGTCGAATTCGGACCGGACGCGCCCGCGGGTTCAGCGAAAGCGAAAGAGCTCGGTCTCGACAATCCCGTGGTGCTTGCGCGCTGGACCGAGCTCGGCCGCACGACGGAGCTCGCGATCGGCACGACGAAACCGGGCGGGACGCTGCGCTGGGTACGGACGAGCGAGAGTCCGACGGCGTCGCTCGTCGACGCCGAACCGATCGTCCAGGCAGCGGCCGCGCTCGCCGGCGCACCGAGCGCAACACCGACTCCGGCCCCGTCACCTGTCGCGTCACCCTCCCCCTGAACCCGAGTACACTCCTCCCTATGCGTCTGTCCCCGATGTGGATCCTTCCTCTCGCGATCGCTTCCGCTGCCTGGCCCGCCTGCAAGACGGGCT
>Ga0163152_10001352_pt1 | contig 39057 bp, 48 predicted proteins | sample OliLakLV19MP8IB2_FD_148635 | JGI IMG/M metagenome (GOLD analysis project Ga0163152, IMG submission 148635) | Freshwater microbial mat bacterial communities from Lake Vanda, McMurdo Dry Valleys, Antarctica - Oligotrophic Lake LV.19.MP8.IB-2 | ecosystem: Environmental > Aquatic > Freshwater >...
ACCCTGCCCGCCGAATCCCCAAGGTTTCCCACGCAACGGCAATCGGCGTGGGGTTAGTCGGTCCTAAGGTCAGGCCGAAAGGCGTAGCCGATGGACAACAGGTCAATATTCCTGTACTTCTGGGAGATCGCCCAAGGGGGAACACTGAGCTCTCCGTTGGCCTCTGCTTCCGCAAGGAAGCATGTCGACAGAGAAGGATTTGTTTCACCTAGGAGCGGTGTGACGGAGTGGGAAGATCAGAGCGTGTGATTGACTGCACGTGTAACACGTAAAGCGTTGAGAGCGGGAGGCAAATCCCCCGCTTGAGTTGAGCGTGGAATCCGAATGTACCTCGAAAGAGGTACGAGTCTGTCCCTTTCTGCTCCCAAGAAAACTATCGCTCCGAGAGCTCTCAGAAACCGTACCGTAGACCAACACCGGTGGGGTGGTCGAGTAGACCTAGGTGAACGGGAAAACTTGCGTTAAGGAACTCGGCAATGAAGCGTCCGTAACTTCGGGATAAGGACTCCCACATTTTATGTGGGCGCAGCGAAAGAGCCCAGGCGACTGTTTATCAAAAACACAGGTCCCTGCTAAGCCGTAAGGCAACGTATAGGGGCTGATGCCTGGCCAGTGCTAGAAGGTCACGTGAGGAGGTCTTAAAGCCTCCGATCTAAGCCCTAGCGAACGCCGGCCGTAACTATAGAACGGACCAGTTGTAGTTACGTTAATAAATCTGGCTATTTGCTGGAAACTCTGAGTATCTGGCGGTACTTGCTCATAGGTGTACAATCGTACACATGACAAGTGACAATCCGACCAGTGCAGACAATCAGCAGGAAAGACTTTTACAGCTTTCCGAAAGCGAACTTGGCAATTATCTTGCCGGGTTTTCCGACGGAGATCGTCAGGCAGATTCTCGACTTACGACGAATCATGAACGACGGAGGCAAGCGCAAGTACTCTGAAGTAGAAATACTTGCCGCATTTGTAAAAGAATCCTCAGAGACTACACGCCAGACTCAAGAAGTAATTCTTGAGATGATATAGTCCGATCTCATGCGCGATCATGAGCATCTCACTTCTCCTAACAAGTGAGAGACTTCAGCAATGAAGGAACATCAGAACGGTCCTAAGGTAGCGAAATTCCTTGTCGGGTGGTCGTACTAAACACTTGCCCGAATGATGAGCAATCATCAGCACTAAGGAGTTTTTATATTTTTGATAAGCAATCTCACGGTCGAGACCCGTGATGCCTCCGACGAAAGTTGGGAGGCGGGCTACATTCAATTTTTTATCGCTGAGAACGAGTTCGTATATGTCATGTCACTGTAATTAGTGACGAGATGATTCAGTCCGTTGTGGAAATACCATCTGCTGCAGGCAGTCTCCTGCAAATAGTGTAAAACGTGGCCATATGCTGGAACATCCCGCGCATCTCTTATGCCGCAAGGTACGGAGTGGGGACAATCAGCAGGAAACCTCGATAGCAATATTGCGGGATCCTCAGAGACTTTACGCCACGCGCCTGAAGAGCATTTGTTCTTCCAGGTGATGATAAAGTCCGATCCCTACAGCGATGTAGGGGCCGCGTAAACCGACGCGGCAATAAAAAACAATCGTGCGTTTCTCGAAGACCGCTACCGTTTATCAAACGATAAACGACCAACGATCAACGACCAACGCAGGTATGTGCGCCCGAGTTAATCGGGTTCTCGGTTAACCGCCGAGAGGAACCAACTTTGAAGTTCCGACCCGCACGAATGGTATAACGGTCTGGGCACTGTCTCGACGCAAGGTCCGGTGAAATTTCAATCCTGGCGCAAATGCCAGGTAGATCGCGGAAGGACGAAAAGACCCTATGAAGCTTTACTATAAGCTGACATTGCTTCGTTGGATTGCGTGCGCAGGATAGGTGGGAGACTTTGATGCCCTGGCTTCGGCCGGGGTGGAGTCACCCTTGAGATACCACCCTCGCATTCCGACGACGCTCACCCTGTCTGTGAAACGCAGCGGGGGACCGTGTTTGCCGGGTAGTTTAACTGGGGCGGTTGCCTCCTAAAGTGTAACGGAGGCGCGCAATGGTCCACTAGCGCCGGATGGAAATCGGCGCGATAGTGTAATCGCACAAGTGGGCCTGACTGTGAGACTTACAGGTCGAGCAGGAGCGAAAGCTGGTGATAGTGATCCGGCAGCCTGAGCAATTTTTATTGCTCTCACCACGTGGGTGGGCTGTCGCTCAACGGATAAAAGTTACTCTAGGGATAACAGGCTGATCGATCCCAAGCGCCCACAGCGACGGATCGGTTTGGCACCTCGATGTCGGCTCATCGCATCCTGGGGCTGGAGAAGGTCCCAAGGGTTTGGCTGTTCGCCAATTAAAGCGGTACGCGAGCTGGGTTCAGAACGTCGTGAGACAGTTTGGCCTCTATCCTCCGTGATCACTTCGAAACGTGAAGAAAGCTGTTCCTAGTACGAGAGGACCGGAATGGACGAACCTCTGGTGTACCTGTTGTCGTGTCAACGGCATTGCAGGGTAGCTAAGTTCGGAAGGGATAACCGCTGAAAGCATCTAAGTGGGAAGCCCATTCTAAGATAGCGTTTCGCCATAAGTCCGCCGGAAGACTACCGGCTAAATCGGCCACAGGTGTACATACAGCAATGTATTCAGCCGAGTGGTACGAATGGACGACTGAACATTTTCCTTTTTGCATGCGTCTCTCTCTTTTGAGAGGAGTGCGCAGAGTACTGTTCGTGTACTACAATTTGGGTACACCCATCCTGAAGGGATGCGCAAAAACATTTCCTTCGGGGAAATTATGAAGACTAGTTCCTTATCGAGCTCGATTTTTTTGTCCTGGTGCCTCTAGCGGCGGGGTCACACCCGATCCCATACCGAACTCGGCAGTTAAGCCCGCCTGCGCCGATGGTAGCTCCCTTTGGGCGCAAGAGTAGGCCGGTGCCAGGACAAAGAAATCGAGAAATCAAGAAAAATCGCACTGCAATTGGAAACAATTGCGGGGCTTTTTGTTGTGCGTGGTTGTCGCGTTGCTACGTAGTAGGCACATCCACTGCCATACTCATTCCGGCATTCGAGCTCAGTTTGATACCGATCGATGTTCGTGTCCGCCTCAATGAAAGGTGTATCACATGGTTTATGCGAATCATCAGTCCACTCGCGAACTCCAGCAGCTTCTCGATTTTGCCGGCTTTGCACCGACGCTAGTTAAGAAAAAGGCCAGCCCGAACATTGATGTGCGGCCGAGTTCTTCCCATGTCAAGCCATGGCACGAAGTCCCGACGAATTTCGCCATGTCGTCTTATGAATGGGTGGGACACCTCTGGGCTTCACATTTGGAATGAATGACATCCAAAGGAGTATGAAGTGTCCAATTCGACTGAACGGTGGCGATTGCACGATATTATTCGCAGTTTCAATTTCCTAGAAAGGCTTGCGCTGGAATGGTTTTTTTGGTATAATTCTATCGACACTCACCTTCTTTCCCCGCACTTAGTATGTCTCCTTCGGTAGATCACTCTTCCCCGGAACTTCCCGACACAAGTTCAAAGGATTACTCGCGAATTTATCAATACGATCAAGAAGCGTTCAACGATTGGGAACGCTGGGATCTGCTCTTGGGAGCACAGAGGGAAAACTTAGAAAAATATCTCATCATAGGCGGCATCGCTCCCGAAAAAGTGAAAGAAGTCATCGGTATCCTTGCGCAAGCGAGCGGAAATTACGGACACATGCTCAAGACGAACGCACGGTATTCCGCCTCAAATACGCTAAGCACCTTGCGCGAAGGACATGGTCAACAACTTCGTTACATCACCGAGTTGGAACAGGGCAAGGAGCAAGCCATGGCTGACATCAAAGACCGTTGGACTGCATGGAAGTGGTATACCCTTGCGCGACTTGAGGCCGGGAAATCATGGGACGAAGCCATCGGAACTAAGCCTTCGGTCGATTCTGAGTAGCAGGCGGGTTCAAACGTGAAAACTCCGATCAAAGAATGAATCAACTGCCAAGGGCTGGTGTGCATAGCTGTTGTCAGCTCTCTGGCGAAAAAAACCCAGACTATTCCGTTGGGCCAGTGGAAAATAGTGGCATCGAAATGGAACTTAAGAGGACGACCCGTTTACCACTCTCACGGCCAAGAACTTGGATCGTCGGGCGCGTCTGACGCGTGCCGCACAACACGGAAACAGTGACGGGGTGCCCATTCAGCAAAAGTCGTCGCCCGGCTTTGCGGACAATGCGAACGATCGTATCGACTTGCTGCTTGGCGATCTCCTTGGTATCAAACTTTTTGCCCTCCAGGCTTCCCAGCCAGTCATCGATTCCGGGCACGATCTCACGCTGTGCACGGTCGATTTCAGCCTCAAGCTCATCTGATGATTTGGAAGGGCGAATGTACGACATAGTGGCCAAGAGTGGCAGAAAAAGGCGGAAAGTTCAAACAGGTTGAAGACTCTGTTTACGGAAGTTCAAGTTGGATGGCATGCACCGACGCTAGTTAAGAAAAGCGCCAGCCCGAACACACGCAAGATATTGTAACCAATGTCCATCATGTTGTAGGATCGGTGCTTATGACATTACAATTCGGCATTCTGCGCAGACTGTCGGCAGGAATGTTTCGGAGGATCGTTGCCGCCAGCTTCGTCATCGTGGTCAGCCTTGCGGTCGTGTGGTTCGTAGCGTCATATATGCTACACATCGCTTACCCAAGCTTCTTCGAGTTTCCCCTCTCTTCGCTCGTCAACTCTCTCAGCAGTGGCAGCCTGTGTCCGCCTATTAGACCTCATCCTCATACGAATGCTTGTCCTATAGGAACGAGGAAATGCTCTCTTTGCTATCCCTATGCCTATTGTAAGCCTCTGTACTGCCCGAGTGCATATTGCGAGACAACAAAGCCGGAAGAATGCTCATCTATACCGATCTTTTAGCAATCTTCATTCTCTAGAAACCACCATTGTCTACAGACCGCGAACGCGGGCACCCGTCGCTTGCGAGCGCCGCGGCGCAGAAAGCCCGCTCCCAGGTTGGCAAGAAAGCCTTCCATAAAGTAAGCCCGCTCCCAGTTTTATGGCTATCTCAATAGAGAATTCTTCCCCGGTTGTATGAATTTTTTATCACCATTAAATATTCACCTCCTCAACAAACGGCTCTCAATCCCATCTCAATCATCCGCCCTCGGCCCCCTCTTTTTATCGCGCTGATAGCGCAAGCGAATGGATTTCTGGAATGCGTTGCTGATGGGCGAGAGAAAGCAAAGCGCGAGCAGCGCGATGGCCGTGGAAAAAAGTGCGAGCATGTACATTCCCACTCCCACCGCCATGCCGATCGCGGCGACTAGCCAGATGCTGGCAGCCGTTGTAAATCCGATGGTCCGGGTTTTGTCATGCAAAATGGCGCCGGCTCCGAGGAATCCGACTCCCGTTACGATCTGCCCGGCGACTTGGGCTGGATTGTAGCTGCCGCCGACAGCTGCACGGAATCCTTCGACGGAAATGATCGTGAATAAGCATGAGCTGAGCGCGATGATCAAATTTGTCCGGATGCCCGCTTCATGTCCGCGCCACAAACGCTCCAGTCCGATGAGGGCACCCAAAAACCCGGCAAGAAGAATTCTGCCTCCCAGGTGCCACGGAATATCGGTGAATAATGTTTCTATGCTTTAATTATAGCTTAAATCGCTGTTTTAGACAATAACGCAAACGACTGCAAAAACCTTGGCTATTGTGTCATTGGTCCTCGGTCATTTTCCGTTACACTCATCCCATGCAGGAGCGTTTGCAGAAAATATTATCGGCTCGCGGGATCGCTTCGCGCCGAAAGGCTGAGGAATATATTTTGGCAGGACATGTGAAAGTAAACGGAGTTATGGCTACACTCGGCCAAAAAGCCGATCCTTTGAAGGACAAAATTGAGGTGGAAGGCGAGGTGCTGATCGATCGAGCGGAGATGTTGTATTACATCCTGTATAAGCCGGTCGGTGTGGTGACGACGAATGCGGAGATGAAGACGGACAAAACCGTCATCGGATTGATGCCGAAAGATCTGAAGGGAAAAGTGTTTCCTGTTGGGCGCCTCGATAAGGATTCGGAAGGATTGCTCCTTTTAACGAACGACGGTGTGTTGGCCTATCGATTGACCCACCCGAAATTCAATCATGAAAAAGAATATGAAGTGACCGTGGCGAATCCGCTTTTCGAGGGGCAGCTCCAAAAAATGCGTGACGGACTGAAGATTTTTGGAGAATTGACCAAATCGGCCGATGTAAAACGTTCAGGTGATCGGACATTCAGGATTGCGCTTACGGAAGGGAAAAATCGCCAGATCCGTCGCATGTGCCAGAAAGTGGGCAATCCCGTCGTGACTCTCAAGCGCATTCGAATTATGACGCTCAAAGATGACAACCTGAAAACGGGGGACCTGCGATTGCTGACCAAGCCGGAGCGCGAAACTTTGTTGAAAGCGGTGGGTGTGGATGGCGAGCAGCCACCTGTCTCATCGCTGAAGCCTGTATTATCCAAACCTATTTCGCCCAAGACTGCGCCTATCAAAAATAAGAAAAATCCTCTATAATAAGAGGAATATTCTTGTTCCCGATTCCTCACTCATGAAGATCATCCCCCATGGAGCTGCGCAGGAAGTGACTGGCACTTGCCATGAAATTCAGGTCAACGGAAAGAGTATCCTGCTCGATTGCGGATTGTTTCAGGGGCGTCGCAAGGAAACCTCTCAGAAAAATACAGACTTCGCCTTTGTGCCGACGGATATTGATGCGGTTATTCTCAGTCATGCGCACATGGATCATGTGGGGCGCATTCCGCTTTTGTATAAGCGCGGATACCGAGGCCCTGTGTTTTGCACCTATGCCAGCAAAGATTTGGCAGCGGTGATGCTGAAAGATAGCGGATATATTCAGGAAAAAGACGAGGAATTTTATTGCAAGCACCTCTCAAAATCGATGATGCGGTGCGAAGGTCCGCTCTACACGCAGCTGGACGCGGCAGCGTGCATGCAGCTTTTCCGCGGTGAAAATTACGGTGATTGGTTTAATGTCGTCGATGGCGTGCGCGCGCAATTCTTGGATGCGGGTCACATCATCGGTGCGGCGATGGTTGTGTTGGAAATTACTGAAAACGGCAAGACGCGACATATCGGATTCAGCGGAGACTTGGGTCGTTCCACGCTCCCGATCATCCGCGATCCCAGCGCCATGCCGCCCGTGGAGTTGCTTATTTGTGAGAGCACCTATGGAAACCGTAAGCACGAAGATATCACCACGGCGCGCGCGCATCTGAAGCAAGTGATCACGGAAACGGCTGCGCGTGGCGGAAAAATCATTATCCCCGCTTTTTCTTTGGAGCGTATGCAGGAGATTGTGTATGACCTGCACGTCCTCTGGGACGGACGCGAAATTCCCGCAATTCCGATCATTATCGATTCGCCGCTTGCGGCCAGCGTGACGGAAATTTTTATGAAGCACCCCGAGTGTTATGACCAGACGATGTTCGATCAATTCCTGAGCCGCCAGCACAATCCGTTTCAATTTTCGCTGGTCCATTACACCGAGTCCGTGGAGGAGAGCAAAGCGCTCAACGGCAAACTCGGTCCGATGATTATTTTGGCCGCATCCGGCATGTGCGAAGCGGGCCGCATTCGCCACCATCTTCGCAACGAAATTGAAAATCCTCTCAACACCATTCTTGCCGTCGGTTATATGGCGGAAAATACGCTTGGGCGTCGCATCATCGATCCGGCGATCACGGAAGTAAAAATCTTTGACGAAATCTTCCAGAAGAAAGCCCAGATCACCAAAGTCGATGTCTACTCCGGTCACGGTGATATGGATGATTTGGACAAATATGTCTGCGCTATCGAGGGACTCAAAAAAGTCATCTTGGTCCACGGCGAATTGGATCAAATGGAACCGTTTGCGAAGCGTCTTCAGGAGAAAAAAGGAATTGAGACGTTTATGCCCATGCGCGAGCAGGTCATAGAATTGTAATAATCATCCCTCCGATAAACAACACACAGCAAACACCCCACATCCAACACCCCACACCAAACAAGACTCTGTTTAGCTCTTCCACGAAGATCGCGCGTGCTGTTTGAGCGCGGTTCGAAAACCGCGCGAGTTCACGCGCGCCCAGTTTTCTTGGGCACTTCTTTGGGTTCCCGGCCGAAGCTCGCCCATCGCGAGCGTAGGCTGGCGATCCAAAGAAGTGCCAACCCTATCCGCACCAACCTTCGTTCTCCGGCAACGAACAATGCGATCATCCGTCCCTTCACCACCATGGAGCCGCAAAGAGAACGCTTCGTGGTATCCTTTTACAATGGAATTGGCAGAAGCTGTTTCCCTATAACCCCAGTGCCACGGCCTCTTTCTTCATGGCTTCCAGCACTATCGCGACGAACTCATCTAGGGGGATTCCGAGCAATTCCTCGCATTTCCTGATCTGCTCTCGATCTACCTGAGCCGCAAAAGCTTTGTCTTTCAGCTTTTTCTTCACGCTGCTTACTTCCACATCGCCGATCTTTTTACTGGGACGGACTAAGGTGACTGCGATGATGAATCCGGTCAGTTCATCCACGCAATACAGGGATTTTCGAAGCCAGGTATTCAGCGGATAGTCAGCGCCGTACATCGCTGCATAGTGCGCGCGAATGTCTCCCAGCAGCTCTGTGGGCGCTTGTATCGTCTGCAGCATTTGTTCCAGCGTGGTACCACAGTGTTTCTTGTAATCTTTATCCAATTGATCCCAATCCAGGTCATGCAGCATGCCCGCCACCTTCCAAGTGGCCGGGTCACCCTTGAAGCGATAAGCCAATGCCTCCATCGCAGAACCCGTTGCAATGAGGTGAGCCTTTGTCTGGACGGCATGGGTCTCAATCAGCCCCTGGGCAGCCGTAAGGAGATGACCATACTCTGCGTGTTGTAACAAATGATCAGCACCTGCTGTCAGTGCAGGGGGAGCATCCGATTTTCCGCTTCCCTCAGGGCTCAAGTCATTTTTCTTGTATTGATCCTTTGCCTTGAAATGCGGATCATCCTCTCTGCGGTGGAGCGGTTTCATCAAGGGGAACAGCACTACGTCGCGTAAATTCGTCTGTTGCGTCAGAAGTGCCACAATTCTATCCACGCCCATGCCCCAGCCCGAGCAAGGCGGAGCGCCGTAGGAGAGCGCGGTAACGTACTCATCGTCCTTTTTATGCGCATCCGCATCACCTGCGGCATTTGCCTGTGACTGATCATCAAATCTCTGCGATTGATCCACTGGATCGATCAGCTCTGAATACGCGTTCACAATCTCCCATCCGCCGACAACCAACTGGAAACGGTCCGTCAGGCCCGGATTCTGGTCATTGCGGCGCGCAAGCGGGGAGAGCTCGATGGGGTGATCGGTGATGAACGTGGGATGCGTGAGCAGCGGGCGACTGACCTTCTTATACAACTGATCAATCAGGTTACCGTAGCCGAGCTTTTCCACCGGTACATCCAAGTGGATCGACTTGTCTTTCATGGCTTTGCGTAGGGCTCCCGCCGTTTTATCTGTTTCTATATCCACACCGCAAGCCTGGAAAATCGCATCGCGGATGGAGAGGCGTGGCCAGGGTGCTGCAAAATTTACTTCCACCAGATTGCCGTCCCGATTCGGGATCTTGATCAGCGTCGTACCCAGCATTTCTTGGAGAATCCAGCTGAGCATCTGCTCGGTGAATTCCATATTTTTCCGGTAGTCCCAATATGCGGCGTAGTGCTCCACCATCGTAAAATCCTGCAAGTGGCTGGGATCCAGGCCTTCATTGCGGAAGACGCGGGCGACTTCAAAGACGCGATCAAAGCCGCCAACCAGGCATTCCTTCAGGAACGTTTCCGGAGCAATGCGCAGATAAATATCCAGGTCATAGGCTTCGTGATGTGTTTGAAAAGGAGTCGCGAGTGCGCCGGAAGCGGCGTTCACTAAGACGGGCGTCTCCACTTCGCTAAAATTCTGCTTCCAATAAAATTCACGCAGCTTGCGAAGAAAGAGGCTTCTAAACTGGAATCGCTCCATCGTCTCGCGGTTGCTCATCAGGTCCAAATAGCGCTGACGCCACGCCGTCTCTTGATCGGCAATGCCATGCCATTTTTCGGGCGGTTGCTTGAGTGCCTTGGAGAGCATCATCCATTCTTTCACCATCAGTGTCGGTTCGCCGGTCTTTGTGATGAATCGTTCGCCATGCGCGCCCATGAAATCGCCCAGATCTAAAAATTCCAGCGCTTCTTTATATTTCTCCTCCCCGATCACTTCCTCGCGCAGCGCGATCTGCAGGCGGCCGCTTTCGTCTTGGAGGGTCACAAACGTCATCTTTCCCATGTCGCGCAGCAGCACAATACGGCCGGCAACGGAGTGCGCAGTACCATCCGCAGCTCGTCGCACTTCTTCCAGAGATCCGGTGCGATGAAAGGAAGCTGCGTAGGGGATCACGCCTTTTTCACGCAGGCGGGCGGTTTTTTCAAGTCGGATGGGGTCCATGCGCTTAGAGTACACAGAGTCCGGCCAGACTTGAAGCTTCTTCTGTTAGACCTGTGCCGATGCTGCCCCATGTGTATACTGCTCTCCTGTATGAGTCCGCTCGACGATGATGAACTGGTCACCGTGGTAAATACGGAGAATTGGTTTTCCCAGATTCTGCCGCGCGCGATGAAACTCTTTGTGGAATTTCTACTCCTCTCGTTTTTCCTGGGCTCACTCACGTTCCTGCTTCTACGCTTCAATAAGCGTCGTGCGCTGGAGCAGCAGATCACTGCTTGTTTGTCGCAGCAGAGCGAAGACCGCGCAAAAATTGATGCCAATGAGGGAGAGCTCTTGGCTATAAAGCAAGAGGCGCTCGATGCAAAAATGCGTGTGGCGCTTGATGAATATAACCAGCTCGCTGATAGATATAACACTGCCTTTGACACGTGGAATATTCAGGTAGATACGTTCAATCAAGATAACGATGTCTGCAACGCAGCCGTGGAAGACTATAACAATATCGTCCTCGTCGAATCCGACAAGTTACCGAGGATGCCGACGGCGGTGAAGAAATACATTCGGTCGGTATCGATACCGGAATGAACGGAGATGGATTTGTTGGGAGTTTCGTTCCAAGTAACCAATTAACCAATTAACTCGCTACGGACTTGCTTAGAGCGATGGCTCGGTCATTAGGATGGCCCAGAGTCGTTCATTTGTTAATTGGATTGATACTTGGAACGAAACTCCCAACTCCAAACCAATCGAATTCCATTTGACGCCCCCCTGTTTGATGTCTAAACTGCCGCAGCTTTCAGTGGTTTGGGAGCCCCCGACCCATTGTTCATTGCTTACGTTCGAGTTCGCCTTTCTTTAGAAACAAGCGAGCTGGATGAACCTCCAAGCTTATGTCTCAAGGACTCATCGCCCGAAAAATCGGCATGTCACGCGTGTTTCTCCCGACCGGAGAGGCTGTTCCAGTGACGTATCTCCAGATTGAGCCGAACATCGTCATCCGCACTAAAACCAAGGAGAAAGACGGCTACGATGCCGTTGTTTTGGGAGTTGGTGGCAAAAAGTGGAAGTCCCGCAAGGGTATTGAACATGTGCGATACGCCTTTCAAAAGGAGTGGAAAGTGTCCTCTTTGGATGGTCTGGAGCCAGGCAAGCAGCTCACGGCAGAAGTGTTGAACGAAGCAACAGTCACCATCAGTGGCACGACCAAAGGAAAGGGTTTCCAAGGTGTCGTCCGCCGCCATCACTTTGCAGGAGGTCCCGCCACCCACGGTTCTCACTTTAAGAGAGAGCCAGGATCGGTCGGTATGCGTCAGCAGCCGGGCCGCATCTTTAAGGGACACCGCATGGCTGGACATATGGGAAACGAAAACATGACCATCAAGCACCGCGCCGTCATCACTGTTGATACTGAAAAAGGCATCGTCAGCGTCAAGGGACCTGTCCCAGGACCAAACGGCGCCACCGTATTCCTCACCATGGAGGAGACCTCCAAGAAATAACGCCCCCCACCCATGCATATTGATGTGTTTACCCACACCGGCAGCAAAAAGGGGACTCTCGAGCTCTCCAAAGAACTCTTTGAAAGCACCATCAATCAGGGTTTGATGCATCAGGCGGTCGTCATGCAGCAGAGCAATCGCCGCAATGCCATTGCGCACACCAAGTCGCGTGGCGAAGTGCGTGGCTCCACCCGCAAGTTGTTTGCCCAGAAGGGTACCGGCCGCGCCCGTCGCGGTTCGGTCCGCAGCCCGCTTCTGCGCGGAGGAGGAAAGGCCTTCGGTTCCCGCAATAACGAGAACTTCATCAAGAATATGCCGCGCAGCATGCGCCGCGCCGCGTTGCTCTCTTGTCTCAGCTATCGCGCCAAGCAGGGCGCTATCATCGGTGTTGAGAGCTATCCTGACACGGTAAAGACAAAGGAGATGTCCGCACTTCTGCAGAAATTGCCGGTTGATTTGGGCCGCAGAATTTTGTTCATTGTTCCGGATGCGCACAAAGGTGTTACGCTCTCTGCTCGCAATATTCCGGGCGTCAAAACATTGCTCGTCTCGTACCTCAATCCGGAAGACATCCTTGGTTCCCGCCACATCATCTTCCTGGTCGACGCCATGAAGAAAGCCGAAGAGCTCCTTGCAAAGAAGGACCACGCCAAGCTGCCCCGCAGCGTAAAGCGCGCCGATGCCGAGGCGAAAGAAGAGAAGAAGGAGAAGAAGCCCGCCAAAAAAATGACCAAGAAGCCATCCTCCAAGAAGGCCTCCAAGGCTCCAAAAGCTCCTAAGGAAGCAAAAGAAGTCAAAGAAGCTCCCGCCAAGAAATCCTCCAAGAAAAAATCTTCTGACTCTTCTGCATCCTCTGACTCCTCTGCTTCCTAATCACAATGGAACTCACTTCTGTCATCTACGGCCCCGTGATCACCGAGAAGGGTGAGCGTCTCAAGGCGCAATTGCGTACATACGCTCTGCGTGTCGCTCCGGACGCAACGAAGATTCTTGTGAAGAACGCGCTCCAAAAGTATTTTGATGTTCAGGTGAAGGCGGTGCGCGTGGTGAAAGTCGGCCCCAAGACCCGCGTGTTCGGAAAGGGGGCGATCATGGAGAAGCGCCATCCGTACAAGAAGATGCTTGTCACGCTGACGAAAGAAAGCAAAGCCCTCGATCTCTCGGCATTCCACATGCATTCCTCCTAAATTCCAGACTCCCATGCCTCTGAAGAAGCCTAAACCAACGACTCCCGGACGACGTCAGATGACGATCGCCGACTTCTCGGGTCTCTCCAAGCAGCGCCCAGAGCGTTCGCTCGTGCACGGAAAGAAGCGCCTCAGCGGTCGCGATGGCAAGGGTCGCGTGTCGATTCGCCACCGTGGCGGCGGACACAAGCAGCTCTATCGCGAGGTTGATTTTAAGCAGTTCAACAAGTCCGGCGTTCCCGGCACCGTGAAGGCATTGGAATATGATCCAAACCGCTCGGCCCGCATCGCTTTGATTTACTACGTCGATGGCCGCAAAGCATATTTGCTTGCAGCCGAAGGCCTCAAGGTAGGAGATCAAATTGTCTGCGGTTCGCGCACGAAGGTGAAAGTCGGCAACCGTATGGAATTGCAGCATATCCCGGTCGGCTACCGCATCTTCAACGTGGAGATGCAGATCGGCCGCGGCGGACAAGTGGTTCGCAGCGCAGGCACATCAGCAACGCTCGTAGGCTTCGATGGCGACTATGCAATCATCCAGCTGCCCAGCACCGAAATTCGCAAAGTCCGCAAGGAATGCTCCGCAACGATCGGTACGGTCAGTAACCCGGAACACAACCTCATCACGATCGGCAAAGCCGGACGCATGCGTTGGATGGGTCGCCGCCCGCAAGTGCTTGGTAAATCCATGAACGCCGTCGATCACCCGCACGGAGGTGGAGAAGGACACGCCCCGATCGGTCTCAAGGCTCCAAAGACGCCATGGGGTAAGAAGGCTCTCGGCGTGAAGACTCGCCGCAAGCGGAAGAGCACCGAACTGATTGTCCGACGCCGCACTCGCAAGAAGAAGAAATAATAATCCTTTCCACTCGTAGCTTCCTCTCTCCACTCAACTTTCCACTCCTTATGTCTCGATCCATCCGCAAAGGCCCCTACATTGATCCAAAACTCCTGAAGAAGGTCATGATAATGATCGAGAAATCGGAGAAGAAGATCATCAAAACGTGGGCGCGTGACTCCGACATTCCGCCGGAGTTCGTCGGCTTTACCTTCGCGGTCCATAACGGCAAGGATTTCGTCCCGGTGTACGTCACGGAACAGATGGTAGGTCACAAACTGGGAGAATTCTCCTGGACGACGAAGTTCAAGGTCCACGGAGGAAAAATGGCTGCTCCTGTCGCACCCACTCCAGGCGCACCGACCGGCGCTCCTCCCCAAAAATCGTAATCAACTCTGATACGCCGCTGGCGTATCTCCACTTCTCTCACCCATGAAAGCTCATCTCCATTCCATCCGCATCGCCCCAAAGAAAGCCAACCTTATCGCAAGGCTGGTGCGCGGTATGACGGTGCCTGCCGCCATGGAGGCTCTGCGTCGCACGCATAAGAAGGGTGCGCGTTTGATGGAAGATCTGCTGCGCTCCGCCATTGCGAATGCATCGCACAATGATAAGCAGGATCCTCAGATGATGATCGTAAAGACGATCGTGGTGAACCAAGCAGATTCTTACCGCCGTGGTATGCCAAAGGCGCGCGGCCAAACTCGTCCGTATCGAAAGTTCATGAGTCACATTTCTCTCCATCTCGGCTTCCCCGAAGAAATGCCAGCAAAGAAGGGACGCGGTACCCGACAAAAGACCCCGGCTCAGATGGGAAGTACTTCCCAGCCGACCAAAAATCCTGTAAAAAAGACGCAGGCCGGAGCGAAAACGAAGAAAAAGGAAACAACCCACTCTTCCCATTCGGGCCTGAGGGCCTCAGGGCCTCGAACGGCTGACTCCTCTGTATCTTCTGACTCTTCTGCATCCTGATTTTTATGGGCCAAAAAGTAAACCCCAACGGCTTCCGTATCGGATTCACGACAACGTGGGCCAGCACCTGGTTTGCCCGGGGAGCGAAGTATCGCGACCTGTTTCTGCAGGATGTTCGCATCAAGCGTTATATCAAAGATCGCACAAAAGAGTCCGGCATCAGCGAAGTGGAGATTGATCGCGGCAAGAAAGTGATTGTCACCGTCCATACCAGCAAGCCGGGTGTGATCATCGGCAAGCAGGGCGCGGCCATTGAAGAACTGCGCAAGGAATTGGAGAAAATGTTCGGTGGTACGTTCAACGTAGAGATCAAAGAAATTCGGAATCCCGATGCCGATGCATTCGTGATCGCCGAAACTATTCAAGGACAGATCCAGCGTCGCATGCCTTACCGCCGCGCCGTGAAGATGGCGATTGAAAAAGCGATGCAGAGCGGTGCCATCGGAGTGAAGGTGACCATTTCGGGTCGCTTGAATGGTGCAGAAATTGCCCGCGATGAACTCTTCAAGGAAGGCAACGTGCCGCTCCAGACACTCCGCGCGAACATCCAGCACGCCAAGAAACATGCCATCACCAAATTCGGCACGATCGGCGTGCAGGTGTGGGTCTATAAGGGGTTGGTCTTCAAAAAAGTGCAACAAGTGCAATCCGCTTCTCTTTCCGCAGCTGCCAAAGAGGCCGCTTAATTCTCCACGATCATGTTAGAACCAAAGAAGCTCAAGTATCGGAAGCAGCATCGCAATCGGGGAGCATTCTCCGGGATCGCGACACGCGGTACGGAACTGGCATTCGGATCGATCGGCCTCAAGGCCACGACCGGAGGAGAACTGACTGCGCGCCAGATCGAAGCGGCTCGCCGCGCTCTCACGCATGAAATCCAGCGCGTCGGCAAAGTGTGGATCCGTCCGTTCCCGCACACGCCGGTCACGAGAAAGGCCGCCGAAGTACCGATGGGCTCCGGAAAAGGTTCCGTTGAATACTACGCCACCATCATTCGCCCGGGCATGATCATCTTCGAAATGGATGGCTTGTCCGAAGCAGCCGCGCGCAAGGCACTGACGCTTGCCGGCCACAAACTCCCCATGCGTACGAAAATCGTTGTTCGCCATTCCGCCCGCTGAGATGTCTACCCACTCCACCACCACCGAGCTGCGCAAAATGGATCTGGATGATCTGCGCCGCGACATGCTTACCCAGCGCGGGACGATCCGGAAAATGCGCCTGGGCATCGAGCTCAACAAGGAAAAAGACACGGCAAAGTTGAAGATCGAGCGCCGCCAGTTGGCTCGCATGGAGACCATTTACACGGAGATGATGAAGAAAGTTCCGGTACAGAAACCCGTGAAGGCCGAAAAGAAGCCGACAAAGAAGAAAGAAGCGTTGCGAAAGCCGAAAACTGGCCGTACAGTTCCCGCCTCCCGTTAATCTAATCCATCATGCGCACCAAGCAAGGTACCATTACATCGGCCAAGATGACTGACACGGTCACCGTGACGGTCCATGCGAGGAAGTTTCATCCGAAGTACAAGAAGAGCTTCCGCGTCAGCAAAAAGTTTTTGGCTGACAGCAAGGGCGTTGATGTGGGAGTAGGGGATCTGGTTGTGATTACGGAGACCCGCCCGATCAGCAAGCGCAAGCACTTCAGAGTTTCAGAGATCCTGAAGCGCGCCCCCCGTGTGAGCGAAATGGCGGAAGAAGCCTCCCTGACAAAAGTCATCGAAAAGAAAAAGCATTCTTCTGACTCCTCTGACTCTTCTGCATCCTCTGACTCTTCTAAGAAATGATCCAGCCGCAATCCATCCTCGACGTGGCCGATAATACGGGTGCAAAGAAAGTGATGTGCATCCGCGTCCTCGGTGGCACGCGCCGGCGCTACGCTCATATCGGTGACGTTATCGTCGTCTCCGTGAAAGAGGCTGCCCCTCGCGGCACTGTCCGCCGCAAGACCGTGGAGCGTGCCGTTATCGTCCGCACACGCGCCGCAACGCGCCGCAAAGACGGTTCCACCATTCGCTTTGATGACAATGCCTGCGTGATCATCCAGAAAGATGGTCTGCCCAAGGGTACCCGCGTCTTCGGACCGGTCGCCCGCGAGCTGCGCGCCAAGGGTTATCAGAAAATTATCTCCCAAGCTCCCGACGTTCTCTGATCTTATGAAACTCCATACAGGCGACACCGTCGTCGTCATCACCGGCAAGGATAAGGGAAAGACCGGGACCATTCTCCGCGTCCTCCCACTCGAAAACCGCGTGGTGATCGGAGGGATCAACATGCGCACGCGCCATGTGAAGAAGACTCCTCAGCAAGCCGGACGCAAAGTGCGTTTTGAGGCCAGCATGCATGTCAGCAATGTCATGATTCTTGACCCCAAAACGAAGAAGCGTTCCCGCATCGGCTATAAGATGGAAAAGAACGGCAACAAGACGCGCATCAGCAAAATCAGCGGTGAAATGGTGGTGAAGGTGAAGCCGAAGGCGGAGAAGAAGACTGTTAAGAAATCCGATGAGACTCCAAAGAAGAAGGACGCCGAGAAATCTTCCGAGGAACCGGGCACGTCGCCGGTAAAGGGTCAGCCGTTCTGGAAACGCATGGGCTTTGGTGCCGGCGCGATGGAAGAACTGGCCAACACTCCCGAAGAGGCCCACTCCAAGAAAGATCAGAGCATTCCTGACCAGCAGATTCATAAGCGCGGTGGTTCGCGCGGTTCCTGAGACTCCCCATGGCTTACGCAACTCTCCATGATCGGCTCCGCGGCGACATCGCTAAGGCTCTCAAAAAAGAGCTGAAGATCGACAACATTCACGCGCTTCCGCGCTTGAGCAAAGTGATCGTGAACGTGGGTATCAATAAGACGAAGATGGACAGCAAGGAAATGCACGAGTTCATCGTGGATATCCTGCGCAGGATTACGGGCCAGAAGCCGGTCTTCCGCGCCACGCGCAAAGCTATCTCCAACTTTAAGACACGCGAAGGATCTATCGTCGGTGTGATGGTGACTCTGCGCGGTCGCCAGATGGAAGCGTTCTTGGACCGCCTTATCAGCTACGTTCTCCCGCGCATCCGCGACTTCCGCGGATTGCCGACAAAGCTCGACGGACGCGGCAACTATGCCATCGGTCTCAACGATCAGACGATCTTCCCGGAAGTGCCTACCACGGATGCCGTCAAACTCTTCGGCATGCAGATCCAGATTACGACCACTGCCAAGAACGATGAGGAGGGAAAGGCTCTCCTGCGTCTCATGGGTATGCCCTTCCTGCCCAGCCGTAAGTCGGCAAAATCCGCTTCCGCCCTTGATCAAACCGATGCTTCCGGCGATACTGTATCACCCGAAGCGTAATTCTTTTCTCTCTCTAAACTTTCTTTATGGCTCGAATCGCCCTCACCAACAAGCAAAGCCGCTATCTCGCGGAGTTTCTGAAGGCGAAACAGGAGGGCAAGAAGTCCGCTTTCCCCACACGCGTCTATAACCGCTGCATGCTCTGCGGCCGCCGACACGGATACATGCGTTTCTTTGGCACCTGCCGCATCTGCTTCCGGGAACTGGCGACGAACGGCGAAATCCCGGGCATCACCAAGTCATCCTGGTAACCCCCAACGCTGCACTCCCAACTATCAACTCCTCCATGACCTTCCTCACAGACCCCATCGGCGACCTTCTCACCCGCATGCGCAATGCGCAGCACGCACGACGCGTATCGTGTCGCGCGCCGTGGTCGAAGATTAAAGTCGAACTCCTGGAGCTGATGAAGCGCGACGGATGGATCGCGGATGTGCAAGTGGTAGGCGAGGCTCCCAAGCAAGACGTAGAAGTGACATTCGTTCCGGGCAAGATGCCATTGGAACTGAAACGCGTCAGCAAGCCGGGCCGCCGTCTCTACTCGCCGGCTGAAGAACTTAGACCCATCCTGCACGGTCACGGCATCGCCGTCCTGACCACCAGCCTCGGTCTTCTGACCGATAAGGAAGCCAGGAAGAAACATGTCGGCGGAGAAATTCTTTGTACCATCGCTTAACTATGTCACGCATTGGAGCTAAACCAGTGGCCCTTCCTTCCGGCGTCACCCTTGAGGTGAAGAACGGCGGTATTTATGTGAAGGGACCCAAAGGAGAATTGCACACGAAGCTTCTTCCCGAAGTAAATATCAGCGTGGAAGATTCTGTCGTCAAAGTATCCCGTCGGGATGAAGAGGGGCAATCCAAGGCGCGCCAAGGATTGATCCGCCAGCTGGTGAATAACATGGCCATCGGTGTCAGCCAGGGCTACGAGAAAAAACTCGAGATCATCGGTGTTGGTTATAAGGCGGTTGTGAAGGGAAAGATTCTGGTCTTAAACCTCGGCCACTCGCATCCGATCAATTTGGATATTCCGGAAGGTCTGGAATTGGCGCAGGATGATAAGAACAAGAATATTGTTGCCATCAAAGGAATCGATAAGCAGCTTGTCGGTCAGTTTGCATCCGATATCCGCTCGCTTCGTCCGCCCGAACCGTACAAGGGCAAAGGCGTCCGTTACTTTGGCGAGAAGGTCCGTCGCAAGGCGGGCAAAGCCGCCGCTGCGAAAGCCGCATAATCTCCCACTCTTCTGAAAAATGCCTCTCTCCAAGATTGAACACCGGCAGAATCGCAAGAAGCGCATCCGCGCTCGCGTCAAAGGAACCGCTCTGCGTCCTCGTCTCTCCGTATTCCGTTCGCTGAAGAAAATGTACGTTCAGCTGATCGATGACGCGACTGGCAAGACCGTTGCTGCCGCCAACACATCCGAAGCCAAATCCTCAATGACGAAAGAAGGCGCAAAGAAACTTGGTGAACTGATTGCCAAGAAAGCGAAGGACGCGGGTATCACTTCCATCGTCTTCGATCGCAACGGATACAAGTATCATGGCCGTGTGAAAGAGCTGGCCGATGCCGCGCGCGGCGCAGGTCTCCAATTCTGATTTTTCTTCCGCTTCCTTCCTCCTCTTAATGCCTCCTCCACGTCCCTCGAATCCGAAATCCTCTGGCCGTCCCGGCGATCGCCGCGGCGGAAAGCGTGGTGATCGTAATGATCGCGCGCCGAGCGAATTTTCGGAGACGACGTTGTCGATCGACCGCGTGACGCGCGTGGTGAAAGGAGGACGCCGCATGCGTTTCCGTGCCATCGTGGTGATGGGCAATCGCAAGGGCAAAGTGGGACTGGGAACAGGCAAGGCGACGGAAGTGCAGGCCGCCGTCCGCAAAGCGCAGTCGTCCGCAAAGCGCAACATGATCCGCATTCCTTTGGTCAACGGCACGATCCCGCACCAGGTTGAACTCAAATTCAAGGCTGCTCGCATCCGCTTGATCCCGGCCTTCCAAGGTACCGGTATCATCGCCGGCGGCGCACTGCGCGTCATCTTGGATCACGCAGGCGTGAAAGATGTGCTCAGCAAGCGTTTCGGATCCCGCAATAAACTCGTGAACGCTCAGGCAGCCATGCTTGCTCTGGAGAAACTCCGTGGCGTGCGTATGACTGATGCCCAAGAGAAAGCAGCCGCCATCGCCGCAGCTGACGCTGCTCTCGCACCGAAGATTGAAGTGAAGGAAATCTCCAAGAAAGATGCGGAGAAGAGCGTTGAGGATCAGCGAAGGAATCGGCTTGAGGAGTAGGAGGTGCTGATCGAAATGCTAAGTAATGTATTGTTTTGCAAATGTCCTCGTCGAATATTCTAAAATATCAGAATGTAACATGTAACGTACTAGACAAAGTTATGTATTTAATTTAATATGTTCTACTGCGGTCGATCAACTGAAATTAATCTTAACCATTCATGTTATGAGTCACTCAATCGATAATAGCGAAATAATTCAATTTGTAGCGGGAGATGCAGATAAGCAGCTTTATTTAGATATTCTCGCTAATTTAAAAGAAGACGAGACAGGAGAATTCAGAGCAAAATTGGAAGTCGTCTCTTTCGAATCACTCGAAGAACTTTTGTCTGAATATCGACAAATGTATGATTCTTTGCTGACTACACCTGAAACGCTGGTTAAGAATCCATCGCCTGTCGATCATTCGCATGAAATACCTCTTGAGTAATTAGCTGCTTAAGATTTCACCAGTGATGCTCGTAGCCGCAATTGATTCATTCGTCTGTAGCCGCAATGCTCTCCGCAATGTTTCTCCCTGCAACTCCCTCGTATTTTCTCGTACTGGAGATTTTCATTTTGATTCTGTCCGTGGTGACGGCGCTTTTGGAAATTCAGATTGAAGGTCCAAATGGATGGGCCGCGAAGTTGCCGACATGGCGATATAACTCTTCCTGGGTCCGTATCTTTTATAATGGCAAAGAACTCACGGGATATCATCTGTATCTCAATCTGCATTTATTGCTGCTTCTCCATCTCCCACTTTTGATTTCCGGCTGGTCGTGGTTTTTAGAATGCACGCTGATCTCGTTGTACTTCGCTTATATGGTATTTTGGGATTTTCTTTGGTTTGCGCTCAATCCCGCCTATGGCATGCAATGTTTCAAAAAAGGAAACGTCTGGTGGTTTGATAAATGGATCGGACCGTTCCCGATGGATTATTACATCATGCTCGGGGTCAGCGGCTTCTTTGCCTTTCTGCGTGGAACTTCAGAGGGAGCATTGTCCGATCCGTGGCTCGATCAGTTCCCGCTTCCGGCGCAGCATGTGATTGCATGGGCGATCAGTATTTCTATGGTGATCGGGCTGATTGCGTTTGTCGTGCGTTTCATTGCGCCATTTCATCCCAAAGATTTTTGCGTTCGGATCGTTCGACCCATCCAGAAAAGCACGGTCGTCTGGAAGCGTGAAAAAAGTGCTAATCCTCGTCGCAAAAGACGAAGCGGACTTTAGGGATTCGGGATTCGGAGTTCGGGATTCGGGATTCGCGAGAACTGTTGCTGGTTCCTGGTTCCTGGTTGCTGGTTCAGCACTGCAGCGGATTACTAGATGAGTAAAAATGACTGAACAAGCAACCAGCCAACCAGCAACCAGCAACAAATCAACAAATCAACAAATCAACAAGCAACCAGCAACCAGCAATAAATAATTGGAATTTATTTTTCCACAGTATTTTAGCCAACAAATCTCCCCATAGAGGGGCAAGGGCGGAAGGCTCCGCCCTTGCGGCGCACGTTAATTATGTGAGCCGAAGTTTTGCACCCAATAATTGCCGATGTATCCAATACCAATTTCTTTAAAATTCTTGCTGAGAATGTTTGCGCGGTGACCGGGGGAATTCATCCAGTCTTTCATGACTTGTTCGGCGGTGGTTTGGCCTTTGGCGATATTTTCTCCGGTCGACCATGCTCCGTTCATCGGATAGCCGGCGGCGCGGATACGATCTGTCGGGCTTTTGCCATCGGGATTCACATGATCAAAAAAATTGCGGTTCTTCATATCCTCTGCGTGGCGCTGCGCCGCAGTCTGCAGATGTGATTCCATGGCGAGTCCGGAGAGTCCGTTTTTCGAACGCTCTGCGTTTACCAAATCAAGAATTTTTTGGCGAACGGAATCTACCTGACCGCCGTTGCCGGGACTGCTGGAAGGCGGAGGAGTAGGCGATGGTTGTGGCTGTGACGATGGCGTTCGAGCCGGCGGAGCTTTGCCGGGATTCTGCGGGAACGTGGGGAGCTGAGGAAGTTTGGCGCGCGGAACATTGGGGATGCTGGGCAAATTGATCAGCATTTCTGACGTGACGGTGTCTGCTTGCGCAAGGAGTGCAAGACGTGGGCCGGATACGCTCACGGCCGCAGGCGCAGCACCAGCCTGTCCTGCTGCGAGCAACAATACTGTTGCAACAGGAAGGCAGAGCTTAAGAGCCTTCTGCATAGGGGGGCGGGGGGATGGGGGTAAACCGATGATGTTCTCAAGCGTCCTGCAGGATCTCGAGAGCGCCACACTCTGATGTGAGCGCGTGAGTGTCAACGGTTATCGTCCACTTTTTTCCGAATTAATGGAGCACACCATAAAAAGTAATACACCAACAGTCCCGTGGGCGAACGAGTTATGGTGTAGTGCTGTTGACTTGGCTGTAACTCGTTTTACAATTCTCTTCCGTGAGTTCCACCTCTCCCCTGCCGCAGATTTCGTATTGGATGCAAGTACGACACAAATGGATTTTCCATGGAAGCGCTTCCGTGATTGCATTCATGATGGCCTTTGTGACGCTGTTTTTCCTGCAGCGCAGCAGCTGGTGGTTTTCCGTTGCGACTGGCAGTTGCCCGCCGTGTGATGGGGGAAGCATCTGCGCACCATGCACGGGCATTCCACATCTGATCTCCCTTCCGATCGTGTGGGCATCGTTCTCCGTGATCGCCGTATTGTTCACGATCGGTTTTTTTCTCAATCGCCGTATTACGAGTGATTCACATTTTCTCACTTGGACATTTTTTTATCTCACGCTCTTTCTCTTTATCTCCCTCCTCGAATTGTTGCTGACAGCTTTTGTGGTGGTCTTTGCAAATCAAGCATAACAATTTTCCCCATGTTCACGCTCACCGCTTCTCGCCGCGTTACTCGTTTTCCCCGCGCCGTACTCCATGTGTCGGCTGTACTCGGTGCGCTCGGTGCGTCGCTCTTTCTTTTGCAAGTGGCGATTCTGATTATTCAGAGAGCGACAATCTGTGAAGCGTGTCCGCCGGATGCGGTTGGGTGTCTCTGTTTTTCGCCCTTCTGGTGGTATCCCACGCGAATGCTCCTGTTTGCATCGCTCGGATCGGCTGCTCTTTTCATCATGAGTTTCTTTGGCGCACAGCGCTTGGCATCGTTTCAGTCTTTTTTACGATGGCTGCTCTGCTATGGAGTTCTGTTCATAGCGGCTGGAATTATGTGCTTGATTGTCTTTTCCAAGCCATTTCCGCCCTATCTTCCCCTGATTCGCGCTTTTCTGGAGTGTATTCCTTAAAGGATGGCTTGGCGTTGCGGCCTTTGATCTGCAATAATGCCTTGAGAAACAGGGAAGGACCCTTTACCATCCTCCTCCCTTCGATCGTCAGACTCTTGTAGACCTCAACTCCCACCTCTCGCAATGCTTCATACTCTTAAACCAGCACACGGATCCACGCATAAGCGCAAACGTGTCGCCCGCGGTAATAGCGGTGGCGGTGGCACAACTGCAGGTCGTGGTACCAAAGGTCAGGATGCCCGCGCGGGCCGAGGCAAGCGCAAGAAAGGATTTGAAGGAGGACAGGTGCCATTGATCCGCCGCCAGCCGAAACTGGGAGGATTCCGCCGCGAGCGCAAGATCCAATACGAAATCATCACGTTGGAAGTTTTGGAGCGAAAGTTGGAAGCGGGTACCTACGATGCAGTTGCGCTGCGACGTCACAAAGTCGCTCGTACGGATCGCCCTTTGAAGATTCTTTCTACCGGCTCCGTCACCAAGAAATTTGATCTCTCCGTTCACGCCGCTTCCCGTTCCGCAAAGGATGCGCTCGCAAAAGCGGGCGGATCGCTTCGCATCGTTCGCGAGCGTCTTTAAAGATCGCAGCCAAATATGTTCACTTACCTCCAGCAACTGTGGCGCTCCGAGGATCTCCGTAAGCGGATCCTCATTACCATTGGATTGCTCGTTATTTATCGCATTGCTTCGCACATCCCCGTTCCGGGCACCGATCCGGCCGGTCTTGCCGATTATCTGAGTCGCAGTGACAGCGCCGGCCCTCTTGGCGTATTCGCCGCTCTTACCGGTGGAGCGCTGGACAGTTTCTCCATCGTTTTGCTGGGACTTTCTCCATACATCAACGCATCCATCATTGTGCAGCTCTGCAGCGTCATCTTCCCGAAGCTGGAAGCGCTCAGCAAAGAAGGTGCGCAAGGTCAGCAGGAACTCAACCGTTACATGCGCTGGCTTACGTTGCCGCTCGCCTTTGTGCAGAGTTACGGTTTCTTGAAACTGATTTCCGCCAGCAATATCGATTTGATCGATACCTCGTTCCCGGGAGTGCTTCTGCCGATGGCCTTCGTCACAACGGGATCAATCTTCCTCATGTGGCTTGGTGAACTCATTACAGAGAAGGGGATTGGCAACGGTGTCTCCATGATCATCTTCGTCGGCATTGTCGCTCGCATTCCTTCCACCATCAGCTCCATGCTTATCGGAGGAGAAGCGCAAGGAGGCGTGTTCTTCCTGTTTGGCTTGGTCGGTCTCGCGATGCTGGTTGCCATCGTCTTGTTTACGGATGCGCACCGCTTAATTCCGATCACCTACGCGAACCAAGGCGCAGGACGCGGCGTGCAGGGCTCGATCCCGATTCGCCTCAACCAAGCGGGCATGATTCCGATTATCTTCTCGGTATCGCTTGTGACATTTCCTGGCATCATCGCACAGTTCCTGAAAACTTCTCCCAGTCCATTCTTCAAAAGTGTCGTCAGCTTCATCGACACGCATTTGAATGTGCAGAATCCGAGCCTTGTCTACCTCACACTGTACTTCCTGCTCGTCATCGCCTTTACGTTCTTTTATGTCTCCGTTACTTTCAAGCCCGAAGAAGTAGCGGACAGCATTCAAAAGAGAGGAGGCTTTGTCCCCGGCATTCGTCCCGGCCAGCAGACAGCGGGACTCCTCGCACGCGTCAGCACTCGCCTCAATCTCTGGGGAGGTATCTTCCTCGCCGTCGTCGCGATCATTCCGTTGCTCTTCACCAAGTACGCCGGCCTCACATCCGCAGAACTCCTCATCTCCGGTTCCGGTTTGATCATCATCGTCGGCGTGGTCATGGAATTGATCCGCCAGGTCAACGCGCAGTTGTTGGCGCATGACTACGATAAGTTGGTCTGATCACGGAGAAATGCTCAATAATCAATAATCAAGGTTGTTTTGCCTATCCTTTCTTTTCTTGACAGAAAAATTCAGAGTGACACTATCTGCCGGCGCAGATGTTCTGCGCATGATGGATGTGTTCGATCTTTGTTTTTGGAGGATAGACTATGACGCAGCACCAGGAAGACGCGGATTTCTCTGAGGTGGAACTGGTTCCAGGGTTGCTCCGGGAAGAAAGGGCGAATTTCAAAGCGGAAGATTTCTTCGATGTGCCCCAAGGGCAGATCCAAACGATCATCCTTAGCTTTGAAGCTGTCAGAGATTTTCCGGCCTTTTGCATTCCGAAACTCGCTCAGCTCAGTCTCTCGCTCGCTCATTCCGGGCGCAAATTAATCCTCAGCAATCTTGGCTCTCAAGTCAGAGAAGCGATTGAAAGCGAATGCCCAGGAGTGTTCACAATCGCCGAAGACACCGTGGCAGAAGGTCCTCCCTCTGAAGCCAATCTCCAAATGGCGTAACCACATCCATCACCCCCGGTCTCCTCTGCCCAGAGGAGACCATTTTTTTGTTCGTCATCGCGAACAGGGAGCGCTATGCTTATGGTGTTCTCTTCCTCTTTTTTGTGGATATTGTTTTTTTCGGGATACAGGGTTCGGGCAAAGGCACGCAGGTGAAAAAACTCGCGGCGGAGCTGGGGTTTGTTATTTTTGAGGCGGGCGGCGAGCTCCGAAAAATGGCTGCGTCCGGTTCGGAATTGGGAAACACGGTGAAAGAATATATCGATAACGGAAAATTGGTTCCGCATGAAATCATCATGCGCGTCGTGAGGGAATCGACGCTCGCGCATCCGAAGCAGCACAAAATCATCTTTGACGGCGTGCCGCGCGATTTGCATCAGATGTGGGATTTTGATGCGATCATGAAAGAACTGGGCCGCGAATTCATGGGCATTCATCTCTTGCTTGATGTCGATACCGGCCTTCAGCGCGTGCTGGGTCGTGCCGTTAAAGAGGGGAGAGCTGACGACGCCAATGAGGAGATCATCAAGCGCCGCATGCAAACCTTCTTTGATAAAACCATGCCGGTCATTGATGAATATAAAAAGCAGGAAAAAATAACAGAAATCGACGGAGCGCAGTCCGAAGAAGAGGTGTATCACGCTTTGAAAAAAAAGGTGTTGGGGGTGTAAGCTCCGTTCCAACTATCAGCCAATTAACCAAGTAACTAATTAACGACTCGGGCCATCCTACTGACCGAACAATCGTCCCAAGCTAGTTCGTAGCAAATTAATTAGTTACTTGGTTAATTAGAATGGAATCAGTCAGTTTTGTCATCAGCGTCGTACTCATTTACACTCCCCCCATGTCCTCGTGCCAAATCTTCACGGTGCAAGAAATAGCTCACATTCGCCGTGCGGGGGAGATTTTGCGCAATTGCCTCCGGGAGACGTCTCTGCGGGTGCGCCCGGGTATCACTACAAAAGAGCTGGATACGTTTGCGGAAGAATTCATCCGCAGTCATACAGGTGCGACACCTGCTTTTCAGGGCTATCACGGATATCCCGCGACGCTCTGCACGTCTGTGAATGAACAAGCGGTGCATGCCATCCCCAATGATCGCATCTTGAATGAGGGCGATATTGTCTCGCTGGATTGCGGCGTCATCGTCGGCGGACTCTATACCGATGCGTGCGTGACGGTGCCAGTTGGAAAAATTTCTGAAGATGCGGAACGCTTCCTGAAAGTTTCCAGCGATGCTCTGGAAGCAGCGTGCGCGCTTATTCGTCCCGGCACGCGCGTGGGAGACATCTCTTCCACGATTCAGCAGGCCGTGGAAGGCGCAGGATACAAATGTGTGCGTTCGTTGACCGGGCATGGCCTGGGACACACGCTGCATCAGTTCCCGGATATCCCCAATACCGGCCAAGCGGGGAAAGGCCCGGCGCTTCCGGCCGGATCCCTCATCGCCATCGAGCCGATCATATCGATGGGTACGGATGAGATCATAGAAGCTCCGGATGGGTGGGCAATTTCCACCAAAGACGGAGCGCTGGCAGCGCATTTTGAACACACGGTGCTTGTGGGGGAGCGCGGGGTGGAGATTATTGCGTGATCGAAAATTGAAGATTCAAGATCAAAGATGCAAGATCAAAACAAGTTTGGAGGTGATGAAGATTCAAACGGTAACGTGTGGCGACTTGATGATGAAAAAACGGGTGAAATACCAAAATTCTCTGATTTCTTTGGATCAATTTGGTGTTCGTACCCTAAATTCCACTTCCAATCACCCCCTATGTCCCGGTCTGGTGATAATTGATTCTTATGAAAATCAGAGAAAACAATTCTTCCTAATAAAATATAATTGATTTTTTGCAATAGATTTTTCATCATTCCGATGAAATTGCGAGACCTACGGCTTGCTGATGCTTAAATCCATCGGTAGGATTTTTCGGCTCTTGACCCCAGGCTCATCTGTGTCTAAGGATGTAATCGAATTGATCGGCATCGTGGAGGAATCCTTTCCAAATGCCACATTCCGCGTCCGTGTCACAAGTGAGCAGGCGAAGGATCATCAGCTCCTTTGTCATCTCGCGGGTCGCATGCGTGTGAATCGCGTTCGTATTCTCCCAGGAGATCGTGTCAAATTGGAAATGACACCGTATGATCTCAATAAAGGACGCATCGTGTACCGCTTTGCACCGAATCAACCTGCCCAGATCGGGCCCATTGTTCCTCCACCTCCCGTCACTCCCGTCCCATGAAAGTTCGCGCATCCTGTAAGCCCATCTGCAAAAAGTGTCGCCTCGTGCTTCGCCGCAACGGGCTTGGAAAAGTTACGCGTCGCATCGTCTGCGAAAACCCCAAGCATAAGCAGAGACAGGGATAAATAGTAGTTTCAACTTTCAGCTTTTCACTTTCACTCGTCATGCTTCGTATCTCCGGTGTCGTTCTTCCCGGCAATAAGCGCATTGAGGTCTCCCTGACCTATATCAAGGGTATCGGTCGCCCGATGTCGGTTCGTATTTTAAACGAGCTAGGCATCGATCTGCATGTTCATACGGATGATCTCTCCGATGCCGATCAGGCACGCTTGCGCGTTCGCGTAGAGAAAGAACTGACGGAAGGTGAGTTGGCCCGCAGAGTTTCCATGGATATGAAGCGCTTGCAGGATATCGGAACGTGGCGCGGCTATCGTCATCGTCGCAAGCTTCCTTCTCGCGGCCAGTCATCGCGCCGCAATGCTCGTACACGCCGTGGTAAGAAGAAGACCGGTCTCTCCGGTCGCACGACGCTGACCAAGACCTAATCGTTTCTCTCATCCCTTTTATCCTCCTGCACACTCCCTGATTCCACTCCCTATGGCTGACGACAAGAAGACACCGGCTGGCGACGCTCCTGAAGAAAAAGTAGCTGCCGCACCTCGCAAGAAGAAGATCAAGCGCACGCTTCCCAAAGCGCGCGTCTGCATTCATGCCGGCGAGAACAACACCATCATCACGTTCACTGATTACGAAGGAAACGTGCTTGCATGGAGCAGCTCCGGTTCTTCCGGATTCAAGGGCACGCGCAAGTCGACGCCGTATGCGGCTAAAGTTGCTGCGGAGAACGCCTCGCTCAAAGTAAAGCCGTACGGCATCGAGTCCGTGACGGTGGAAGTGAAGGGACTCGGTCCCGGACGCGAGCAGGCGATCCGCGGACTTCAGACAGCAGGCTTCAACCTCGATTCCATTATCGATACCACTCCGATTCCACATGGCGGATGTCGCCCCGCTGGTCGCAGGCGCGTGTAACAGGTTTTTGGTTTTTGATTCCTCGCATCATCAAAAACGAAAGACCACACACTCGCCCATTCATCTCTCTCCACTCCCACCCACCTCTCCACTCCCATGAAGTATACAGGTCCCAAAGCAAAGCGCGCACGACGGCAGGGTATGAACCTCTACGGTTCGCCCAAGTACGATAAAATTTTGCAGAGGAAGCCGTACGGCCCGGGCAAGAGCCCAAGCGATCGTCCGGCCAAGCAGTCGGAATTTTCCAAGCAGCTTCTTGAAAAGCAGAAAGCCCGCGATATGTACGGCTTGTCCGAGAAGCAATTCCGCAGGATGTACGATGCCGCAGCGAAAGTGCCCGGTCAGACCGGCAATGCTTTGAAGCAGCTTCTGGAGCGTCGTTTGGATAACGTCGTCTACCGCTCCGGTTTTGCCATGACACGTATGCAGGCTCGCCAGTTTGTGAGTCACGGTTTGTTCTTGGTCGATGGCGTTCGCGTCACAGTTGCATCTTTTCAGGTACAGCCCGGTCAGGTCATCACGGTACGAACGCAGAGCAAGGCGTCTCCGGTGTTTTCTGGCGTTCTGGCTGCACATGAGAAATATGCGGTTCCGGCATGGTTGAAGGTCGATAAGGGCACCATGAAGGTGGAGATTGCCACGCTTCCTACGCCCGACGATGCGGAAAAGGCAGTTGATATGCGCCAAATCGTTGAGTTCTACTCTCGCTAATTCCCCCTGCGGATTCCCCTCCGCCCCGACCCCTTCCTTCCCATACTCGTTATGCACATCATTCAGGAGGAAATAGGCCTACCCACTTTCTCCATCACACAGGTGAAGAAGGGCGACGATAGGCATGCCATATTCACTATTGCCCCTCTCCCTCCCGGCTACGCCATGACTCTTGGTAACGGGATGCGCCGCGTGCTTCTCTCCAGTCTTCCGGGTGCCGCAGTGACATCGATTCGGATGATGAATGTGCAGCATGAATACACTGCGCTCAAAGGCGTGCGCGAATCTGTGATGGACATCACCCTGAACTTCAAATTGCTCCGTTTCCGCAAGCACAGCAAGGAACCGGAAATCGTCACGTTGGAAGTGAAAGGCCCGAAGACTGTCACCGCCGCCGATCTCAAAGCCTCCTCTGATTTGGAAATTCTGAATCCTGAACTGGAACTTTTCACGTTGGAAAAGGGCGGTTCAGTGGAAATGCAGCTTACGGTTGAAAAAGGCGTCGGCTATATCGCCGCCTCCGAGCGCAACAAGAAGCAGAACGAGCCAGGTCTTATCTACGCCGATGCGATCTTCAGTCCGGTCCTCAAAGTGCGCTTCGATGTCGAAGCCGCTCGTGTGGGCCAGCGCACGGATCTTGAAAAACTGACGCTCGATGTGCAGACCAACGGTTCGCTCTCCGCAGAGGAAGCAGTTCAATTTGCATCCCAACTTCTGCAGAGTTATTACAGCTACTTCGGTTCAGAGAAGAAAGTCGTAGAGCCGGAATTTATCGCAGATTTCTCCCGCGCGAATGCGCAGCACGTCGATGACGCCGCACACACGCCGGTGAAGGAAAGCTACACGCCGATCGAAATCCTCAACTTCTCGCCACGCACGCTGAACGCTCTTATTAACGCAGGCGTCGGTTCCATTGAGCAGCTGACCAAGTGCACGGAAGCAACGCTCTCCAATTTCCGCGGATTCGGTGCCAAAGCCCTCGATGAGGTCAAAAAGACACTCGGGGACCGTGGTCTGAAGCTTTCCGAGGATTCTCTCGAATAACCTTACAACTGCGTCTGTTTTCACCCCTCAGACGTTGACCTAATGCCTTCTGCAAGGCAAGATCTCCACCCGCTCACATGCGTCATAAGTATTCCCGCCTTCGGCTCCGACACAAGCCTGCTCACAGCAGGTCTATGCAGCGCAATATCGTCACGTCGCTGCTTTTGTACGAGTCCGTCCGGACCACGAAGAAGCGCGCGGAAGTGATCAGCCCGATTGTCGATCGCCTTATCCACGTCGCCAAGACCCGCGCACCGCATGTTGCGATTCGTTACATTAACGCCATCGTCACGCACAAGAACGCCAGCCGCAAGACCATGGAGGTCTTCAAGCAGCGCTACGCTGATCGTACATCGGGTTTCACGCGTATGATTCCGCTCGGTTCCCGTCAGGGAGACGGTGCGGAACTGGTCAACTTGCAGCTCGTCGATATGGAGAAAACCGTGACCGTTCCGACCGACAAAGCTCCGAAGGAAAAAGTCGCCAAAGCACCCAAGGCTCCAAAAGCCAAGGCTGCTCCCGCCGCCAAGAAGTCTTCCTCTGAATCCAAATGAAAACTACGACCGTTAAAGCACCGGTTCCCCTCTGGCTTCTCTTAGACGCCGAAGGTTTGACGCTCGGTCGTGTTGCGACGCGTGTCGCCCATGTGCTGCGCGGCAAGCATCGTGCGACGTTCTCTCCGCATCAGCCATGTGGCGATCACGTCATCATCATCAATGCCGAGAAACTCGCTATGTCCATCGCTAAAGGCCGCCGCAAGACGTACTACGATCACACGGGTTACCCGGGTTCCATGACTTCCAAGACACTCGGCAAGAAGTTCGCCGATTCACCCGAAGATCTTCTGTCTGATGCCGTCAGCGGTATGTTGCCGAAGAATCGTCTCCGTCCGGTCCTCTTGAAGAGATTGCATGTTGTCAAAGGTCCGGCTCACAAATATGCGGCGCAGAAGCCCGTTCCCTTCAACCACGACGTCCTATGACCACCACGACTGAAAAGCAGCGGCCGTATTTCTACGGTGTCGGCAAGCGCAAGACTTCCATCGCACGCGTCCGCGTGTTTACCGATGGCGGCGGCGATATCACGGTGAATGGTCAGAAACTGAAGGAATATTTCTCCGGTCTCCAGATTGAGAACGCCGCAGCTCCGCTCGCGCTCGCAAACGTGAAAGGTTCCACGGATGTGGATGTCATCGTCATCGGAGGAGGAAAGTCTTCCCAGTCCGATGCAGTGCGTCACGGCATCAGCCGCGCGCTCTTGCTCATCAATCCAGAAGTCCGCGGAGATCTAAAGCGCGCAGGATTCCTCCGCCGCGACGCTCGCATCAAAGAACGTAAGAAGCCGGGACTCAAGAGAGCTCGCAGGGCACCGCAGTGGCAGAAGCGCTAGTCGTTGTGTGGGATTCGGGATTCGGAGTTCGGGATTCGGTTTTTTTATATTTGTTGCTGGTTGGCTAGTTCCTGGTTGCTGGTTCAGTCATTTTTTCTAGGCTTGTACTCGGCTAAAATGCCGAACCAGCAACCAGCCAACAAGCAACTAGCAACCAATCAACCAGCAACTAGCAACAAATAAGGAGTGGAAAACCCAAAAAAAGGTTCAAGGTTACCTTGGAGGGGGAGATTCAAAGAAAAAATGACTGACACTCTGTCAGACCGTCATCTTCACATAGTACAAACTCTTGCCATCTTCCGTATCCAAGATGAACGTCGCGTCCATTTCGGAGAGCTGGAGGATGGTCTGGCACATCTTGAGGAGCATGGAGGGAGGGAGGCTGACGCCGGACTCGAGACAGGTGGCACAGAGGCCCGCTGCGTCCTTGGAGCGCAGATAACGGTCACCACGGCTGGAGATCACTTTATAGAGTGATTCCTGGACGTTGACGACGAAACGCTCAACGTAGGTTTCTAAATCCTCCACCGGAACGTCGGTTACTTCCGGGAGGGCTTCCAGAATATCCAGGTCGCTGTGGATGGCGTGAGCAATGCAAGCGTCGATTGACATGGTGTGTGTGGGTTTGTGTGTAGAAATCCAATCAGTATAGCAGAAAATTGGTGTGGGCTCAAGGCTCAAATACGGGGGGACTACAGAGTATAAATCACAGACTACCGATGGCTGGGGCCTGTCTTTCAGAGGCCTGAGCCAAACAAATCACTCCTGCTATACTGCTCCCATGGCTCCAGACGCTGTTTTGCCGGATTTGCCATCATGGAAGATTGTTGCCGCTATTGTGGTTGGGTTTTTTGCGCTGACACTCGGAATCTACGGCCAATCGCTTTCAAACGAGTTTGTGCGTTGGGACGATGGGATGTTGATCTATGAAAATCCGTCGATCCGGGAGATCACGCCGCGGTCTTTGAAGCACATTTTTACCAGTTATGATCCGGAGCTATATATCCCGCTGACGTTTTTGACGTATCAGATCGACTATCAAATTTCCGGCACGAATCCGTTTTTGTATCACTTGGATAATCTCGTGCTGCATACGCTCAACGCGCTGTTTGTCGCGTGGCTGCTCTATCTGCTTTCGCGCCGGAAATGGTTGGCGCTTCTGTGCGGCATTCTGTTTGCCGTTCATCCGTTACACACGGAGGCGGTGGAATGGGCGAGTGCGCGTAAGGACGTGCTATCCACATTCTTCTATCTCTCTTCGTTGGTCGCCTATGTCCGCTATCAGGGTTCCCACTCGAAGCGGATGTATTGGCTGAGCGTCGCTCTTTGTTTGCTGGGCCTGCTCTCCAAAGTCATGGTTATTACGCTCCCAGTCGTCTTACTGCTGATCGATGATTTGCGCGGGCGGAAATGGTGGAGCAAAGAAGCACTTTTGGAAAAAATTCCGTTTGCGTTTCTTGCGATTCTTTTCGGGATCATCGGGGTACTGGGGAAAACGCAGGTTGTGGGTTCATCGTCGATGCTTGCGAAAATCTTGATGGCGGGGAAGAGCGCGGTATTTTATATCGGGAAGATTTTGGTGCCGACGCATCTTTCATTGCTGTATCCGTACACCAAAGAAATCACGCCGGCATCGCCGGACTTTTTTGTGCCGATGCTGATTTGTCTGATGATCGCGGCAGGTGCGTTATTCGTTCGTTTTCGCACCAGAGCTCGTGAAATATTCTTTGGACTTGCGCTCTTTGCCGTCACCGTCGCGCCGACATTTCTCAACTTTGCAAAGGGCGGCGAAACCGACGTGTACTTTGCCTCGGATCGCTATGCGTATCTTCCTTCGGTCGGAATTTTATTTGCCGTCGGCATTCTGGTGAGCATTTGTTTGGAAAAGCTCGGCGCGAACCGCCTTCGATCGTTGCGCTGGCCGGGATTGGTGATTTCTGGGCTTATGGTAGCCGTTTTTTGCTTCCTTTCGTACAGGCAATCCCTCGTTTGGGCTGATACCGAATCCTTGTTTTTGAATGTCTTGAAAGAGTATCCGGAATCTTCCTATGTTGCGCATAATAATCTCGGCAACGTGTATCGATTGCGAAACGAACTGGACCGCGCCATAGATGAATATCAACAGGCGATCAGTATTCGTCCGAATGTGCGGACGCTGAGCAACCTCGGAGCGACCTATCGTAAGAAAAATATGTTTCCCGAAGCCTTAGAAGCCTACGCTCGCGCGCTTACGCTCGCGCCGAACAGTCCCATCGCTCACTATGGACTGGGGATCGTCTATGCGGCTCAGGGGAGAAACACGGAGGCCAGAGCCGAGTATGAAAAGGCCATTGTTCTGGATCCGAAATATGAAGAGGCTCACGCGAATCTTGGGACGCTCGCACTCGAGGAGGAAAATCCGGAAATGGCAATCAATCATTATTTGAAAGCACTGGAGATCAATCCTTATTTGATTGAGGCACAGTACAATCTGGGCAATGCGTATCTTCAAATTCAAAAGATCGAGGAGGCCAAAAAAGCTTATCTGGAAGCCATAAGGCTTCAGCCGACGTTCACGCAAGCTCATATCAATCTTGGCCAGATTTTTGCCGCCACCGGAGACCGTGATGGCGCGATCAAACAATTCAAAGATATTTTAAAATATGATCCGACGAATGCGATTGCGAAGTCGGCTTTGAGACAGTTGGGGGAGTAGGTGACTTTTGTGGAGGTAATGAAAGAGGACTCAGAGGATTCAGAAGACTCAGAAGACTCAGAGGAGAGGATTGCAGAAGAAGGACTCTGGAGGAGATAAAGAAATAAAAAAGAATTCCTTATCTTCTTCTGAGTCCTTTGAGTCTTCTGAATCCTCTGAATCTTTTCATCAAGCCACCGCCGACGAGTACCAATACACCGCAATCGTCGTGGCGACTAAGAAGAATGCAGCGATGCCCAGGAAGAAAATGGCGTACTGCGTGTCATCATCATGGCCTTGAGCGCGGAGTGAAAGTGTAGACATGGAGATGGTGGGGAAGGTGCCTATTCTTTGACGTGCGAGAATCCACATCGTGACAAAGAGCGCTTGCCTTTGCTGAAAAACAGGCTTATTTCATTGATAACATATGGCAATAGTCCGACTCTTGTGGAGACGGACTATCGTGTAAAGCCGTGAGAAATGTGTATACGCTTTTCAGTTCGTGCGACGGACGAGATTGATGAGGAACAAAAGAATGACCGCTCCGACTGTTGCCGTGAGAATGGAGCCGAGCAGGCCGTATGTTGAAACGTTGAAGACGGTACCGAAGAGGTATCCGCCGATCAGCGCTCCCAGAATGCCGACAACGATGTTGCCGACGAGCCCGAAGCCAGAGCCCTTGTACAGTTCTCCCGCAAGCCATCCTGCGATCAATCCGACAAGAAGAAAGACGATAAGATCCATAATGAGAGGGGGAGAAAAATAACAAGAACTCCTATCAATCCAAGTCACTGGTCCGCCTTCTTGCTGCGCTCCGTATGGAAGCGGAAGAAGAAATGGATTTCGAAGACTGATAGGAGACTGCCCATGAAGACGAGGTCTGTCTTTGCTTCTTACAGACTTGTCCTTGATAGGATACGAGAAAAATGCGGTAACTGTATCTGAGTGACTATTCATGGTCATGCAGTTCTTCGTCATTCGTCTTCCTAAATGGATCCCCATTCCCTACGTATCATGTCTGCTTTCACAAAAGGATTACTCGGCGCAGCAGCCGTATTGGCATTGCTTGCAATCATCGGTTTGACGTACGGGCTCGCCCAAACATCTCCATTGGCATCGCCTCTGCCGGACGGGGCGAAACGCCTGACGCCTTTGTATTTTGGGTTGTATGTCACGCCGGAAAAGAATCCTATCTCTCCTCCTGAACGTTTCATTGGCTATCACTCAGGTTTGGATTTTGAAATCCTTCCGGGCGAAGAAGAGAAAGAAGTACCTGTGCTGGCGGCTTGTGACGGGAAAGTGATCTATAACCAGTGGGCCGGCGGCTATGGCGGGCTCGTGATCCAGCAATGTTTCCTTAAAGGAGATCCTGTGACCGTGCTGTACGGTCATCTTGATGCCGCGTCCGTTCTGTTCAAAGAAGGCGATGCATTAAAGACGGGCCAGGTCATCGGAAATTTGGGAAATGCACGCAGTGAAGAAACGGATGGTGTTCGTAAACATCTGCACTTTTCGGTTCATATGGGCGATACTGTGGCATTGCTGGGATATGTTCAGACGGACGAAGAACTGGGTGCATTTATTGACCCCGCAACGCTTTTGTCAGAATGAAAAAAGATCTAAGTCAAAAAAATTTGAAAAAAAAGACCAAAGATCGAAAGGTTGATCTTTGGTCTTCCTCGATGTTACGCCGTTGGAACTGCCACTTGTTGCCTTTCCGCATGGTGAAGTTGTTTCTGGTCCGTTGCCTTGCGGCGGGCTGCGACACGTTCTACGGAGCGACGGTGTGTACGGTCGGCCTTGAATTTCATTGGGCGATAGACGCGAACAATTTTGATCGCGCGTTTCGCATGCTTGTTGATCAGAGGAATATTCAGTCGTTTGCGGAAGTCTTGCGCCACTTCTACGGCGTCTTCCATGGCATAGGAGACCAGCGCTTTGATCGCCTCTTTTGCAGTGCGTGCGTGCATCATCTCTTTGCGAAGGCCCGAGCGGCCGAAGAGATAGCCGGTGAACAGTCCAAGTGCTCCGGACAAAAGGAGTGTGCGTCGTATGAGCATCATAAGAGAAGGGAGAATGAAACAAAGAATCCACCTTCTTTGACGGCTGATGCGAGTTCTCCTTACGAGAACAGGTTGCGTTTCATCGCGGACGGATTGAGATGCTTTAGAAAAGCGGGGAACTTTTCCCCGCCTTTTTTCTCACAACAGAAATCAAAATTATTTACTCTGATTTCCGCGCTGTGATTCCTGATTACTGCCACGGTTTGCACCGCGGTCATCTTGAGACTGATTGGATCCGATTTTGCCGGAATCAGTGCGACCAGTATCCTGGCCTTTTTGCTGCTGTTCTTCGCGTTCCATATTTTTAGTGGGGAAAGGAATAAATGGATCATCCTGATCCGCATTTTCTGACGAAGAACCGAAACAGAACTTACAATTATCTCTCTTCTTTTTGGTAACTGCTGCGGAAAGCCTCACAGGCTCATTTTACGATTAGAAGATTTCTTGCAGGAGTTGGATCAGAAAATAAGTGCTGATTATCACAAGCGTGATCAGCATCACAACAAGAGTAGCCATCAAGACCTGCAAGACGGCACGCAATTGATCGAGAAGTTTCTCGAGCTTGCGTGCCGCAGGCAGTTTTTCTACCGATCGAAATAATCTTTGGAGAAGTGCCATAATTTTTTAGAGAGCGCGCTTTCGTCGGATGCTGCGTGATTTACGCGCAGTCGGATGCTTACGCGCTTCGCGCATAGCAGCGGTCGCCTTTTGCTCCACCGGTTTTTCAGTCATGACCGTACGCGTCTGTGCTTCGTGCATCGCACTCGTGCTTGCCATGCGCTCATCACTCGACATCCTATACTGTGCAACGGTGATCAATTTCAGCTGCTCAGCCTGATTCGCTCGTAAAATGCCTTCACATGCGGCTTCGGTGGCAGAACTGACCGGCACTCCCAGAAGGACGCCGCCTCGATCGATGGTGTCTTGATAGTATTCCGCGTCTTCGCGTGAAAGCCCCAGGCCCATCAGCATGCCGATGAATCCACCGGCTACAGCACCGGTCATGGCTCCGGTTGCGACCGCAGCCGCAATGCCCGTCAGTCCGACCGCAGCTGCAATCGGCCCGCCGATGAGGAGACCTGCCAATGCAGGAACGACGCCGGCACCCGCCAAAAGACCGGCAAGCCCGCCGATGACGCTACCCGTCAGGACGCCCTCAGCTGCACCCGTCGTAGCGGATTCGGCTGTCGAGTGCGTTTCTCCGGTGATGACTGATAAATCTTTGGGATTAAATCCGTGCGATTCCAATTCCGATAACGCACGATCGGCAGAGTCGCTGCTGGCGAACGCCGCAAACAAAACTTTTTGCATAAAATGTGTTGGAAGAATGTAAAAGATGATTTGTCTTCTCTGACGTTCATCGGAGTTTATTCTTGCGAGGTTTTGTGGGAAAAAAATAACAACAAGCAATCGGAAGAATACTTTTGGACGTTTCAAACAGAACAATTATCGATTCACTGGCAGGATGATGAAAGCGTATGCTTATTCCATGGTTCTAAAGCTTGAGTTCAAGAACCAAGTGCAACACCTGAGGATTCCATATCCTTCTGGTGTATGCCTTCCTACCATCATCTTTCTCCTCCTGAACGTGAAGAGATCAGCAGAGGATTGGCGCAGGGATTGAGCCT
>Ga0163152_10001360_pt1 | contig 38901 bp, 35 predicted proteins | sample OliLakLV19MP8IB2_FD_148635 | JGI IMG/M metagenome (GOLD analysis project Ga0163152, IMG submission 148635) | Freshwater microbial mat bacterial communities from Lake Vanda, McMurdo Dry Valleys, Antarctica - Oligotrophic Lake LV.19.MP8.IB-2 | ecosystem: Environmental > Aquatic > Freshwater >...
GCACCACCTCGCGGATGGCGTGGAAACTGGCATTGAGGATGATGTTCTGGATCGCCGACCAGCGCTCCGGCGGAAAATCCTCGACCGGGGACACAAACTGGATGCCCGCGTTGTTCACGAGGATGTCGATGCCCCCCAGGGCCGCCTCGGTGTCGCGGACCAGCCGGGTCACCTCCTCCGCGCGGCTGAGGTCCGCCTGGTGGACCGCCACCCGCACGCCCGTGCGCCGGGCGAGTCCGGCCCGGAGGCGTTCGACCTCTGCCGGGTCGCCGAGGCCGTGCACCATCACGTCGGCGCCGGCCTCCGCGAGGGCGCCGGCCATCCCCCAGCCGATGCCGCTGGTGGAACCCGTGACGAGGGCGATCTTGCCTTTCATGGCGTGATCTTGCCCCGGAGCCACAGGGCACGCAAGTCCGCCGCCACCCGCCGCACATCGCGCCAGGTGTCGGGAAAGCCGCTTAGGCGATACGCCGGGGCGGCGTGACCCATTTCCACCACGACCAGCAGCGGGCGGGCCGTGCGCCGGCGCTGCTCGTGGGCGAACAACTCCGCCACGTAGCCCAGCCAGGCCAAATACTCCGGGGTCCGTTTCCCGCCGGGCGTGAGCGCCGGCAGCTGGCAGTGGTGACCGTTGAAGGGCCGGAGGTGAAACTGCACCGCCGCGCGCAGCAGCGGCCTCGGCTCCCGCAACCGGGCCCAGAGTTGGTCCGGCGGCAGGTGCCGCACGACGGCGAAGTGGGAATGGTCCAGGCAAAGCGGCAGCGTCTTGCTGGTGTCCGCCGCGTAGGCCCGGGCCAGGGCCGTCGTGGCCTCGGGGGTCTCGGTGAACGTGTCACGATGGGTCTCGATGGCGAAAGGCAGCCCGTGGGCCCGCGCGGCGGCCCTGATGCGTTTCGCCACGGCGACCGCCTCAGGCAGCGGCGTGTCGTGGTCGCACAGCTGCACGTCCATCGCCACGGCGCCCAGGTCGCGGGCCGCCGCAAAGGGCGCCGCGCAGTTCGAACTGGCGCCGAGGCTCGTGACGGCCAGATACTGCAGCGCGCCGCGGGCCGCGACGGCCGGGATGGGCGGCGAGAACACGCCGTCGAACCCTGCGGCTCGGATGGCCGCAAACTTCCTCGCCCAGGTCCACTCCTTTTCGGCTGAGGGATATTGCCGCAACGACCACATCGTCGCGAACAGATGCAGCGGGCGTTTCGGGCGGGGGCGGCGGGTGGCACTCATGATTTTTCCCTTTGGCGGCCGCCCGTTTTCGTGCCGTAGCGTGCCACCCGCACGCGGGCCGTGACGGCATGGGCGGCCATGCGCTCGACGTCGCATTGCCGGACGGTGACGGCGCCGACCAGGCGGCTCGCCGCCGGGGTCATGCGCTGGTAGGTGACGGTCTTCAGGAACTTTCCCACCCACACCCCCCCGGTGTAGCGCGCCGCCCGGCTCGTGGGCAGGATGTGATTGGTCCCGATGCTCTTGTCGCCGTAGGCGACCGTCGTCTCCTCGCCGATGAACAGGGAGCCGTAGTTGCGCAGGCGCTCGAAATAATAATGCGGTTCGCGCACGTGGAGTTCGAGGTGCTCGGGCGCGTAGTCGTCGCTGATGCGGATCGCCTCCGCCCGGTCGGTGGCGACATAGAGCTTGCCGTTGGCCTGCCAGGACTGGCCGGCGATCTCGCGGGTCGGCAGCTGGGGCAGCTGACGGGTGATTTCCTTGAGCACGGCGCGGCCGAACGTGGCGCTCAAACACACGCAGAGCTGACCACTCGCCGGGTCATGCTCGGCCTGGCCCAGCAGGTCGCAGGCGACCAGGGCCGGATCGGCCGAGTCGTCGGCAATGACCGCAATTTCGGTCGGCCCCGCCAGGAGGTCGATGCCGCACTGGCCGAAAAGCTGGCGCTTGGCCTCGGCCACAAACTTGTTGCCGGCGCCGCACAGGATGTCCACCGGCTCGACCTCGCCCAGGCCGAAGGCCATGAGCGCCATCGCCGGCACACCGCCCAGAACGAAAATGCGATCGGCCCCGGCCTGCTTCATGGCGTTGATCGTGGCCGGGTAGCAGCCGCTCCCCTTCACCGGGGGCGTGCAGGCCACGACGGACTTCACGCCGGCGACCTTCGCGGGGATGATGCTCATCTGGGCCGAGCCGAACATCGGGTAGCGGCCGCCCGGCACGTAGCTGCCCACGGATTGCACGGGAATGTGACGGTGGCCCAACCATACGCCCCGGGGCGACTCGACCTCCAGGGGCCGGAACATCTTCAGTTGCTCTTGGGCGAAGCGCCGCACGTTGCCCTGGCAGAAGGCCGTGTCGTCCACCAGCTGCGGCGAGCACTGGGCGATTGCCGCGGCGATCTGCTTTTCCGTCAGTTCAAAGCTGGCTGGAGACCAGTCGTCAAACTGCGCGCTTATCTGGCGCACGGCATCCAGGCCGTCGCGCCTCAGCCGCCCGAGCAGGTCGGCCACATAACGCGCCGACTCGGGGTCCGTCTCAAACAGCCGGTGACCGCCCTCCTTGAGGATTTTCATGCGCGGCTGGCGTTCAAGGTGTTTTGTCGTCCGGATCGTTCGCCTTGGTGTAGCGGTCGAGCTTGGCGCCTGGGGCCAGCCAGTTGGGGAGCAGGCGGGCATCCTTGTCGCCCGAGACCGAGCCGACCGGTGCGTGCCCGCCGGGGGTGCCGGCCGGCCGAATCTCCCACCAGCACTGGCCGCGGTGGTTGTGCTCGTGGTCGATCTGAAAGCCGCACTCCTTCATCATCGGGCCGGTCCAGCCCATGCAGTGGTCGCAATAGTCGCTGTAGTTCTTGAGGTCGTTGCGCAGGAGGAAGCCGCGCGACGGACACTGGTGGAAATCGATGCGAAAGACATCTTCCCGATGGGAGATGTGGAACCCAAGGTCCGGTGATTCCTCCAGGAGGGTGTGCCCCCAGTATTTCAGCATGCCGGGGATGCCGTCGGCCTTGATCAGGTCGCGCGCATGACTTTGGGAATCCAGGTTGATGGCCTCGTCCCAGTAGGCGCGCACCAGGGGATGGCCGCCGACGCGCTCGAACCAGCCGAAGGTCCATTCGTAGTGACCACAGAAGTCGTAACAGCCGATCATTGGAGGTTCTCCTTGATTTGGTTGCGGTCCTGCGCGGGCAGTTGGGCCGCGGGCAGCGCAAAGGTGTGCACACATGATCCGTCACCGCCACAGAGACGCATGGTCAGGCCGGCGGCTCCGGCGCGGGCCGTGCCGAGGTGGTAGCAATGCTGGCAGAATTCCTTGACCGGCACGCGCCCGTGGGCCCGGAGATGCTTGATCAACGGGCAGACCTTCACGTGCAGCTCGACCCGGTCGGGCAATTCCTTGATTTCGACCTCGCCACCCGGCTCGGCGGCAAAGAAGGCGCGCCAGTAAGCGGCGACGGCGGGCAGGCCGCCTTGTTGCCACTGCGTGTTGACCGGGGCGTAATAACCGGTGCCGAGATCGGTCAGGTAGCGGATCCAGCCGTTGCGCCCGAGGCGCCCCAAGATGAAGCGGAAGGTGGAGTTGATCGCGAAGTAGAAGTCGGCCGAGCCGACGGGCTTCGTGTCGGTGTAAGGCAGACTGCCGGGCGTGGGATTGGTCATAGGGAAAAAGGGTCAGGCGGCGGGCGCCAGTTCGAGGAGGTCGGCGCGGTAGCCCAGGCCGTCGGCGCCGCTGAGGGCGTCCGTGATCTGTTGGCGGCAGGTGTCCGTCAGCGGGTAATTGAGCAGTTGGGTGCCGGTGGAGAATATCTTCATCTGCACGAGTAATTCCTTCAGGCCGCTCATCCAGCACTCAATCTTCGGGCCGCCGTAGACGCGCAGCATCAGGTCGTTCATGCGGGCCTGCAGGCGCTTCGCCTCCTCCAGGTCCCCGGCGCGGGCGGCGCGGATGATGCGGTGCGCGAGACCGGCGTTGAAGATGCCGCCACCCAGCAGCAGGCCGTCGTAGCCCGCCGCGAGGTAGGTCGTGCAGTCAAACTCGTCGCCGTCGAGCAGGATCAGATCCGGGCGGCGCCGGCGGACGGCAAGGAAGAGATCGCGGTGCGAGGGCATCGTCGAGCTGTCCTTGACGAGCGCGATGTTGGGCTCGTTGAGCAGCTCATCGAGGTGCGAGTCCGGCATCATGTAGGGGCTGTTCTTACCGCGGTCATAGAAACCCACCGGAAGTGCTGAGCCCCGGGCGATGTCCCGGTAGAACGCCAGCTGGCGGTCCGGCGTCGCGTTGAGGAAAAACCAGGGTTGGGCCACGACCGCGATCTCGGCGCCCCACTTTGCAGCCAGCTCGGCATAGTAGAGCGTGCGGCCGGCGGAGTTGTCGGTCACCTGCACGGCGAGCCGGAGGCGGCCCCGCGCCGCGGCCACGGCCGTGCGCACCAGTGTTTCGCGTTCGGCATCCGTCAGCCACGGCCCCTCGCCGCAGGTGCCGGCGAGCATGAGCCCGGTCACGCCCATCCGCACGTGGTGCTCGATCAGCCGCTCCACGGAGGAGGGATCGACGCGGCCAGCCGCGTCGAGGGGAGTGGGAGTGGCAGACCAGACGCCGCCAGTGAGTTTCAATTTATTCATGACGAAGGAAAAGATTGTCAGGCGGGGAGCCGGAACTCCGCGATCGGCTGGCCCGTGACGCCGGGATCGAGGCAGAACAGGAAGCCCGCCTCGGGTTCCGGTTTTTTTGCCTCGGGATCGACCGCCGTCGTGATGAACAGCCGGTCAAGTTTCGCGCCGCCAAAGGCGCAGGAGGTGACGTTACTCACGGGCAGCGGCACGGTGCGCAGACGCCGGCCGGTGGTGGGGTGCCAGCGCGTGAGCTTGGCGGCGCCCCAATGGCCCAGCCAAAGGCAGCCGTCGGCGTCCATGCAGCAGCCATCCGGCCAACCGTCACCGTCGGTCAGCTTGAAGGCGACGCGCGGCGCGCCCAACGTGCCGTGCTCGCCGTCGAACGGAAAGGCCTGCACCTGGCGCGTCGGCGAATCGACGTAATAAAGGGTGCGCCCGTCCGGGGACCAGGCGAGCCCGTTGGAGATGCTGATCTCCGTGCGATGGACGGTGCAGCCCCGGTCGCCGCCGAAGCGGTAGAGCTTGGACTGTTTCGGCCGGGAATCGAGGGCGAGCGTCCCGGCCCAGAAGCGGCCCTGCGGGTCGACCTTGCCGTCGTTGAAGCGGAAGACCGCCGGATCGTGGCCGGGGGGCACGGCGAACGGCGTCAGCGCGCCCGCCGCCGGATCGCAAAGAAAGACCCCGTGGTGCAACGCCGCGATCAGGCGGCCGTCCGACGCGGGGGCAATGGCGCCGGGCATCTGCGGCAACTCGAGTGTCCGCACCGGTCCGCCGGCGGGGTCCGACTCGAAAAGCTTCCGGCCCAGGATGTCGACCCACCAGACCGTCCCCCGGCGGGCATGCCAGCACGGTCCTTCCCCCAGCTGGGCGGGAGTGCGCTGGAAGATGTCGGGGCCGGCGGTGTGCACGCAGGGAACCGGCCGGGGTCAGCTGGCGCCCTCGAGGGCGACCGGGTTGGTCAGCTGGCCGATGCGCTCGATCTCGATCGTGACGACGTCGCCGGGCTTGAGCCAGCGGGGGACCGGCTTGGCGGCCATGCCGACCCCATGTGGCGTGCCGGTGAGGATCACGGTGCCGGGCACCAGCGTCGTGCTCCCGCTCAGGAACTCGATGATACGCGGCACGTCGAAGATCATGTCCGAGGTGGTCCAGTCCTGCAGCGTCACGCCGTTGATGCGGGTGGCGATCTTGAGGTCGTTGGGATTCTTGATCTCGTCCGTCGTGACGAGGCAGGGCCCGAGCGGGCAGAAGGTGTCGAAGAACTTGCCGCGACACCACTGACCGCCGCCGCGCTTGATCTGCCAGTCGCGGGCCGAGACGTCGTTCGCGCAGGTGTAGCCGAGCACGTAGTCGAGGGCGTGCGCCCGGTCGACGTTCTTGCAGGCCCGGCCGATGACGACCGCCAGCTCGCACTCGTAGTCGACCTCGTCGCTCGGCAGGTGCGTCGGGATGAGGATCGGGTCGTTGGGATGCTGGAGCGTGTTGATGCCCTTCACGAAGAGCACGGGCAGCTCGGGGGCCTTCATGCCCGATTCCGCGGCGTGGTGCCGGTAATTGAGGCCGACGCCGAGGATCTGCGCGGGCACGATCGGGGCGAGGCGCTTGCGCACGGTGGCGGTTTCGTTCGTCACATGGTGTGTACCGAGCACGTCGCCCTCGATGCGGCGGATGCTGCCATCAGCCTGCTCCGCGCCGTAGCTGGCGACACCCCGGGGATCGAGATAGCGGATGATCTTCATGGGCGGCCCTCAGGTGCGGGCGACGGCGATGCACTCGATCTCGTATTTCAGGGCGGCCGGCAGGCAATTCGTGATCGTCGTGCGGGTCGGGAACGGCGCCTTGAAATACTCGCGGTAGAGCTGGTTGTAGAGCGGGACCTCCTCCGCATCTCGCACGTAATTGCGGGTCTGGATCACGTCGTTCAGGTCGCAGCCTGCGGTCTGGAGCACCATGCGCAGGTTCTCCACCGAGCGGCGGAACTCGCCCTCGAAGCTGTCGGAGATGATCTTGCCGGTGGCATCGACGGAAGCCTGGCCGGAAACAAAGACGAGGTCCCCCACCCGGACAACCGGGCTGAAGGGCAGATGGGACACCGGAGTGTCCTTGTTGATGGGAAACGTGACTTTAGGGTTCATGAGAATATCGGTTGGTTCGCGGCGGAGGCGTCCAGCGGGTAGATCGGACGCACCAGCTGCCGCCACGGCAGGGCGGCGATGTTGCTCGTGCAGGGGCCGGGCGTGTCCACGTAGAAGCTCGTGCGGGAAACCCGGTCGTAGGCCCGCTTGTGCGCGACGGCGGCTTTCACGCCGATCACGCGGAAGTCCTTCGGCTCGATGCCCTGGCTGCGCAACTGGCCCAAGTCGAACGGCGCCGTCTTGCGGCTGGTGAGGAGAATCGTGACCCCCTCGGTGTGCACGACGGCGGAAGGCCCCATCGAGATTCTGAGCCCGTTCATCGAGGCGAGGTGGCTGTTCGGGTCCTCCAGCGTGAAGTTGCCCTCGCTGCGCGAGACAAAGGTGGCCGCGACCCGCACGGGGCCGGCATCGAGCGGTGAGCCGCGGCCGCCCACCGCGATCGACCGGACTTGGCCGGGAGCCGCATCCTGGAGCGCCGCCACGGCCGCCGGGTCGTTGATGATGACCAGCGATTTTTCCACGCGGTGCTGGAGCAGCGCGCGGAGGATGCCGGTGCCATCACCGGGCGCTCCGCCGCCGATGTTGTCCGAGGGTTCGACCAGGACGACGGGGCCGGAATTGAAGTGCTCGGGCTTCAGGCCGCGCACCACCTCGTCCACGGGGGGATAAACGATGTGGCCGCGCTCGCGCAGCGACCAGGCGAGGCTCGCGCCGGCCGTGAGGTGCTCCCGGGCGGTCTCGTCTGACAGGGTGGTCACCAGGCTGAGCGAGCAGCCGGTGTCGGGCGTGTCGGCGAAGGAGTAGCCCGCGGCGATGTTACCGGCCCAGATGTCGGGATACTTCGTCTCGAGTTTGTGGGCGAAGAATTTCAGCGACATCATCGGGTCGGCGTGCGTGCCCGTGCCCGGCGGCGCCCACATGATCGGCGGGCGGCACCACACCATGTGCGGCACGCGCTTTTCCTTGAGACAGCGGCCGAGCAGCGCGGCGCCCCGCTGGGCGGACTGCTTGGCGTCGGTGTGCGGGTTCTCCCGATACATCACGAGGCCGTTCGCCTCCCGGCACATCCGGGCGCTCACGTTGGCGTGGAGGTCGAGGACCCCGAAGATCGGGACCACCTTCGCGCCAGGCAGGGCCCGGATGCGGCCGAGGAACTCCCCCTCGGGGTCGCGAAAGCCTTCGGTGGCCATCGCCCCGTGCAGCACAAGGTAGATGCCGTCGACCCCGGCCGCGAGCGCGGGGGCGGCCCGGCGCTCGAACTCCGACCAGTAGCGCTCGAACATCGCGTCCTCCACCATGCCACTCGGCACGCAGCGGGCATCGACGGTCGGGATCACCTCCCAGCCGCGTTGCTGCGCCTCGTAGAGAAAGCCGTCCGTGGGCGAGCCGTCGCCGAGTTTGGCGAGGATTTTCTCGTCGAACGTGACCTCGAAGTCCTCCCAGCGCGTGCGTTCGTCCAGGAAGGTGTGCGTCTCGTGAAAGAGACCGGCAAATATTATGCGGGGCTTCATGGAGGGAAGGGTCGGCGGCTTCAGACGGGAGCCTTCCAGGTCTCCGTGTGGCGGCGGAACGCGATCGCGGCTCGCTGCAGCGCCTGGTCGATGTGGCTATCGTCATGGGCCAGGCTGATGGACCACAGGCCCCGCTCGATCGCGCGCACGCCGTCCTCCAGGAGGCAGCGGCGCAGGTGCATCCAGCGCGGGGCGTCATGGCGGCGGACATAGTCGCGGTAATCCTTGATCGGGCCCTCGGCGGCGCCGGGCTTGAGCATGACGGCGTGGAAGATCAGGCCCGGACCCTGCGGGCGCAGGGGCACGTGGTGTTCGCGCGCGAGGGTTGACAGGCCGTCCATGAGCTTGCGGCCCAGGCGCTGGAGGCCGGCCGGGTGGTCCTTGCCCAGGGCGAGCACCTGGTCGAGCGACCATTTGCTCGCCGCGAGGCACAGGGGATTGCCGTTCAAGGTGCCAGCGTGGATCACCTCGCCGGAGAGGATCTTGGCAAACGCCGCCTTGGTGCCGGCGAGCGCCGCAAAGGGCGTGCCGCCGCCGACCGCCTTGCCGAGGATGGTGAGGTCGGGGTGGTAGCCGTAGTAGCCCTGCGCGCAGGACGCGCCGAAGCGGAAGCCCGTGATGGTCTCGTCCGAGATCATTAGCATGCCTTCGCGATCGCACAACTCGCGGATGGTCGCCATCAGGCCGGCGACGGGCTCGAGGCAGCAGGTATTGCAGAGGACCGGCTCGAAGACGATCGCGGCGATCTGCCCGCGGTGGCGGTCGACGACGCGGCGCAGGTGCTCCGGGTCGTTCCAGCGGGCCATGACGAACTGGTCGAGCACCTCGGGGATCACCCCTTTGCTCGGGTGCAGGCGGGCGGGGTTCTCGTCATCGCCCCACTTGTCCATCGGGTTGGCGAAACCCACGAGGCCCTCGTCAGCCCAGCCGTGGTAATGGCCCTCGAAGCGGAGGATCAGCTTCCGGCCGGTGTGGGCGCGGGCCAGGCGGAAGGCGGCGAGCACCACCTCGGTCGCGGAATTGTTGAAGCGCACGAGCTCCGCGGACGGGATCATCTGCTGGATCCGCTCCGCGACCTCGATCTCGAGCTCGCACTGGGCCGCCCAGTGGGTGCCGAGGCGGGCCTGGACGGCGAGCGCGTCGGCCATGCCGGCCGGAGCGTGCCCGTAAAGCAGGGCGCCCTGCCCTAGTTGGAAATCCAGGTAGTGGTTGCCGTCGGCATCCCAAAGGTTCGGGCCGCTGCCCTTGGTGAAGTAGAGCGGCACGGGGGCCTCCATCTTGCGGATACCGCTGTTGACGCCAGCCGCGATGCTGCGGGTGGCGCGCTCAAAAAGTGCTTGGGAACGGGCGAAGGTATAGGGCATGGGGAAATGGGGTCAGGCGTGGGCCAGGGCGTGGGCGGCCGCGACCTGCACGGCGCGGATCAGCGCCGTGCGGCGCTCGCTCGGGAACCGGTGGACGGGCACGGAGACGCTCACCGCGGCGAGCGGTTCGCCCCACAGGGAAAGCGGTGTGGCCACGCAGGCGACACCCTCCACCGTCTCCTGCTCCTCGAGGGCATAACCGCGTTCGCGCGTCGCCGCCAATTCCTTCTCCAGCGCGACCCGCACCGCCGCCCGGCCGCGGGCCGGCAGCGCGGCGCACAGCTTGGTGAGCAGGCGCGACTGCTGCTCCGCCGGCAGGTGCGCGGCGATCGCCCGGCCCAGGGCCGTCGTGTGGAAGAGGTCGCGCGCACCGGGCTTCACGATCCACCGCAGGGCCTGGGTCGTCTCGACGACGTGGGCGTAGCGGATATACAGGCCCTCCAGCAGGCCGAGGTTCACCGTCTCGTCAAATTCCTCGTGCAGCGACTGCATCAGCGGCAGCGCCTTGTTCCGCACGGCCTCGTCCCGGCCATACTCGCGCAGCGAGGCCAGCCGGCCGGACAAGCCATATTCGCCGCCGCGATCGGTCTGCTCGACATAACCGAGGTCCCGCAGGCTTTTCAGGATGCGAAACACCGTCGGCTTGGGCAGCCGGCATTCCTCCGCCAGCTCCGCGAGCGACAGGACCCGGCCGGTCCGCGCCATCACCTCGAGGATGTTGAACGTTTTGTCGAGGACCGCGATACTCATGGTTTTTGGCTTGCAGACTATTCCACAATACGAAACGGTCGTTCCGTCAAACAAAAACCCGGCCATGCTTATTGATTGTCACAATCACCTCGGCGTTGACCTGTATTTCTACTGCAACGGCTACAGTCCCTATTGCCAGGATCTGCCGGCGATGGTGACGGAGGGCCGGCACTGCGGGGTCGACCGCTGGATCGTCTTCCCGATGGTCGCGAACCTCACCTTCGAGGTCGGCGCGATGCGCCGGCAAAAGCTCGTCGGCGGCGGGCCCGAGCAGGTCCCTTACGCGTTTGAGAACGAGCGGATGCTGCAGGAACTGCACTCGCTCTATCCCGACCTCGGCCGCCAATGCCTGCCGGTCATGATCCTCGACCCGCTGCGCGAACCGGCGGCCCAGATCGCCCACCTGCGCCGGCTGCGCGAAAAATACCCCTTCTACGCGCTCAAGATCCAGGCGACGATGATCCAGTCCGACGTAGGTGCCCTCCTGCATGAGGGCCGCGGCTTCCTGGAGCTGGCGGCGGAACTCGACATCCCCTTCATCATTCATTCCAGCGTCGCTCCCGAGGACACCTGGTCGCAGGCGACGACGATCCTCAAGGTCGCCGAGGCGACCCCGGAAGTCCGCTTCTGCCTCGCCCACTCCTGCCGCTATGACCGCGCCTGCCTCGACCGCGTCGCCGAGCTGCCCAACACCTGGTTCGACTGCTCCGCCCACCGCATCCACTGCGAGGGCGTGGTGCGCGGCCTGGGCTACGTCGCGCCGGAGGCCCGCCGCTTCAAGGCCGACTACCGCGACCCGACCGCCGTGCTGCACGCCTTGGCCGAGGCCTACCCCACCAAGCTCATGTGGGGCTCCGACACGCCCTTTCAGAGCTATGTCGCTGATATCGACGGGCAGTATGTTTCACTGCGGAGCACCTACAAGGCCGAGACCGACTGTGTGCACGCCCTCCCGGCACACCTCAAGCGGGCCGTCGGCGAACAAAACACCCTTGCTTGGTTAAATCTCAAAGATGCCAGCGTTCTCACTCGCTCTTAGTTCCGTCCTCGTGACCGGCTCCTCGCAGGGCATCGGTCACGCCATTGCCGTCGGCGCCGCGGAAGCGGGCGCTGCGGTCATCTTCCACGGCAAGGAATCCACCCCGCCCGCGATGCCCGCGGGCTCGCACTACCTCGCGGGCGACCTGCTCGAGGCCGCCGGCCCCGAGGCGCTCATCCAGGCCGCCTTCGCCGCCCGGCCGGGCCTCGACCTGCTCGTGTGCAACGCCGGCAGTTTCTTTGACGTGCCGTTCCGCGACATGACCCCCGCCCTCTTCGAGCGGACGATGAACCTCAACGTGCGCGCCAACTATTTCCTCGCCCAGGCCTTCGCCCGCGAGATGGCGGCGCGGCAGCGCCCCGGGGCGGTGGTGCTCACGAGTTCGACCAACGGCTTCCAGCCCGAGGAAGACTCGACGGCCTACGACACCTCCAAGGGCGCCATCGTGATGCTGACCCGCACGCTGGCCATCTCGCTCGCCGGCCAAGGCATCCGCGTGAACGGTCTGGCGCCCGGCCTCATCAAGACTCCACTGACCGCCGGCCTGCTGAACACCGCCAAGCAGAGCCACTACGAGAAGAAGATCGTCTTGGGCCGCCTCGGCGAGCCGGACGACTGCGCCGGCGCGGTGGTCTTCCTCCTTTCCCCGGCCGCCCGCTATATCACCGGCCAGATCATCGTCGTGGATGGCGGACTCACCCTCGGACAAATCGGACGCCTCTAGCCTAGATGTTGAACTTCCCCACGCTGCCCACTCCGGCGATCCTCATCGATCGCGCGAAACTCGCCACCAATATCCGGACCATGCAGCAGGCCTGCGATGCCAGCGGCATCGAGCTGCGCCCGCACATGAAGACGCACAAGATGGTCGAGGTCGCCCGCCAGCAGCTGGCCGCCGGCGCCAAGGGCCTCACGTGCGCGAAGGTGGGCGAGGCCGAGGCGATGCTGCCCTCGGGCGTGCAGGAGATCTTCATCGCGAACTCGCTGGTCGGCCGCGGCCTGGCCCCGCGCCTGGCGGCGCTCGCCGAGCGCCTCACCGACCTGCGCGTGGCGCTCACCAGCGACGCACATTTCGACGCCCTCGCCGACTTGGCCGCCGCCACCGGCCGCCGGCTTGGCGTCATGCTCGCCCTCGACACCGGCCTCGGCCGGGAGGGCGTGCGGTCCGACGAGGCCGCCGGTCGCCTCGCGGCCCGCCTCGCGCGCCACCCGCATCTGGAACTGAAGGGCCTTTACTGCCACGAGGGTCATTTCTACGGCATCCCGCGGGACCAGGTGCCGGCCGCCCTGGAGACGATGATCGAGCGCCTGCACCGCGTCCGACTCGCCATCGACCCCGCGCTCGTATGCTGGCCTGGCTGCAGCATCACCGCGCGGCTGGCCACGCAGATCAGCCGCGGCCGCGTCCAAGCCGTCCGCCCGGGCGCTTACATGTTCGGCGACCTCTCGCTCTGCCGGACCACCGGCGTGATGGCGCCGCAGGATGTCGCCGTGCACGTGCTCGCGACCGTGGTGGACCGGCCCGAGCCGGGCCTGGCCCTGATCGACGCCGGCTCCAAGACCTTTTCCTCCGACCGCACTCCGGACAACGTCTTCGGCGCCGCCGCGGACGGCCGCGACCTCAATGTCGTGCGCGTGAACGAGGAGCACGGCTACGTGCGCGGGGCGGACGTGGACGCGCTGCGCGTCGGCGAGCGCGTCGCGTTCGTGCCGGCCCACATCTGCACCGTCATCAATCTCACGAGTGAAGTAACTGTCACCGAGGGGACCACGATCACCGGCCGCTGGGCGGTCGAGGCGCGTGGACGCACGCAATAACCCCCCAAAAAATACCTCATGGCTCTCGATTCGAAACTACCGGCCCGCGCGTGGCTGACCGTCGGCCTGCTTTGGGTCGTCGGCCTCCTCAACTATCTCGACCGGGTCATGATCACGACGATGCGTGGTTCGATCATGGAGGAGATACCCATGACGGAGGCGCAATTCGGACTCCTCACTTCTGTCTTCCTCTGGACTTATGGCATCCTGAGCCCATTCGCCGGGTTTCTCGCCGATCGCTACAGCCGCTCCCGGGTGATCATCATCAGCCTCTTTTCCTGGTCCGTGGTTACCTGGCTGACGGCGCATGCGACAACCTTTGGGGAATTACTGGTCACGCGCGCTCTGATGGGCGTTACGGAAGCCTGCTACATTCCAGCCGCCCTGGCCTTGATCACCGATTATCACCGCGGTGACACCCGCTCGCGTGCCGAAGGGCTGCACATGAGCGGCATCATGGTTGGTGCCGGCCTGGGTGGCGTCGGCGGCTGGATCGCCGAGCGACATGGCTGGGAGCATTCCTTCACTATCTTCGGACTCGTGGGCATTTTCTACACCTTCATTGTCGCCCTTTTCCTGCGGGATGCACCGCGCGAGCGGCCCGCGGACGCGGCGTCGAGCAAGGCCGATGCCTTGCCCGACATCGATCTGCGCAGCGCTTTCGCGAGCCTGTTCAGTCGGAACTCTTTCGTCTTGGCAGTATTCTATTGGGGACTGCTCGGCATGGGTGGCTGGGCCGTGGTCGGTTGGATGCCGACCTACATGAATGAGAATTTCAATCTGAGCCAAGGCGTCGCGGGACTTACCGCCACCGGTTACCTGCAGGCCGCCCTGCTTGTCGGAGTGCTCGTCGGCGGGGCTTGGGCCGACCGCTGGTTCCGCACCAATCGCTACGGACGGTTCTATGTGCCTCTTATCGGTCTCTGCTTCGCGGCCCCCGGCATCTTCCTCGCAGGAAGCACCAACCTCCTCCCCGTGGCCATCATCGGCTTGATGGTTTACGGTTTCGCCCGCGCGTTCGCGGACTGCAACATGATGCCGATCCTCTGCCAAGTGACGGATCCTCGTTACCGCGCCACCGGTTATGGCGTTTTGAATTTCTGCGGCACGATCGTGGGCGGTTTCACGATTTATGCCGGCGGAGCCCTCCGGGATGCGAAGATCGACGTCAGCCTGATCTTTGGTTTCGCGTCGGTGAGCATGCTGGGCTGCGCCGCCCTGCTTATCCTGATAAAATCCCACGCCGCCTCGGACCGCTAACAGTCCGACTGACCCAAATGACTAACCCCGCCAGTAACCCGATGCGCCAGGCTTGGCTCATGGTGGGCCTGCTTTGGTTCGCCGCGTTCCTGAACTATCTGGACCGGATGATCCTTATCACGATGCGCTCTTCGATCAAGGAGGCCATCCCGATGACCGACGCCCAATTCGGACTGCTGACGACGGTCTTTCTGGTCGCCTACGGCCTGCTGAGTCCCCTCGGCGGTTTCATCGCCGACAAGTTCAACCGCAGCCGCATCATCGTCTTCTCGCTCTTCGCCTGGTCCGCGACCACCTGGCTCACGGCGCATGCGACCAGCTACGGCGAGTTGCTGTTCTATCGCGGCCTCTTGGGCCTCAGCGAGGCCTGCTACTTCCCCGCGGCCGGCGCCCTGCTGATGGACTACCACCGGAACAAGACACGCTCGCTCGCCAACGGCATCCACCTGAGCGGCGTCATGGTCGGCTCCGGCCTCGGCGGCCTCGGCGGCTGGATTGCCGACCGCCATGACTGGACCTTCGTCTTTCAGCTCTTCGGCCTGAGCGGCGTCATCTACGCGGGTGTCCTTTTCTTCCTTCTGAAGGACCGGCCCGCAGAAACCGCCGCCCCCGGCGAGCCCGCCCCGGCCATCCCCGTGCTCAAGCTCGGCGAGGCTCTGATCAGCATCTTCAGCCGGCCGGCCTTCATACTGGCGCTCGCCTTCTGGGGCCTGCTCGGCGTCGCCAGTTGGTCGTTCGTAGGGTGGCTGCCGGCCTTCCTGCAGGAACAATTCCAAATGAGCCAGGGTCGCGCCGGGCTCACCGCCTTGGGCTACATCTATTCCGCCAGCCTCGTCGGCATGGTCGCGGGCGGCTACTTCGCCGACCGTTGGACGCAGGTCAACCCGCGCGGCCGGATCTATGTCGGCGTGATCGGTGTCCTCATGGCCATCCCGGGCGTCCTGCTCGTCGGCAACTCCGGCGTCCTCCCGCTCGTGCTGCTCGGTATGGTGATCTATGGCTTCACCCGTCCGTTTCCCGATGCCAGCATGCTCCCGCTGCTCTGCCAGATCATCGACCGCCGCTACCTCGCGACCGGTCTCGGTGTGCTCAACATGTTCGCGGTTTTTGTCGGCGGCGCCTCCATCTATGTCGGCGGCGTGGTGCGCGACGCGAACATCAACATCACCACCATGTTCAACGTCGGCGCCCTCGGTCTGCTCATCTGCGGCATTCTTCTGTGGGCGATCAAACCCCGCCCGCTCCCCATCTCCGAAACATGAAATACGTGGCCAATCTGACCCCCCGTGACCAACAGATCGCCGCCCAGCGGCTGTCGGGCTTCCTCCCGGACGAGGTTTACGACATCCACGCCCACCCCTACAAAGCCGAGCACTTCGCCCCCGGCACTTGGGCCACCCTGGCCGAGCATCCCCTGCAGGGCTGCCGCGAGCACCGCGCCGCGCTCCAACGCTATATGCCCGTGCAGACCCTGCACGGGCTCTACTTCGGTATGCCGCACAAGACGGCCGACCGCCCCGCCCTCAACGCCTGGCTCGCCGACGAAGTGAAGACCCACGGCACGCCTCTCAGCCGCGGACTCATGCTTGTTTCCGCCGCCGATGATCCCGCGATGGTCGCCGCCGCGCTGCGCAGCGGCCGCTTCTGCGGCATCAAGGTCTACCACTGCTACGCGAGCCGCCCCGACACGATGAACGCCCACGTGACGGAATACGCCCCGGAGTGGATGTGGGAGATCCTCCACGAGGTGCGCGGCGTCCTGCTCCTGCACATCGTGCGCGACGGCGCCATCGAAGACCCGTCCAACCAGCAGGAGGTGCGCCGCCTTTGCCGGGCCTACCCGAACATGCGCCTGATCCTCGCGCACATTGCGCGCAGCTTCAACTACCGCAACGCCCGCCGCGGGCTCCACACCATGGCCGACCTCGACAACGTGGTCGTCGACACCTCGGCGGTCTGCGAGTCCGAGGCCTTCCGCGCCGCCCTCAAGGTCCTCGGACCCCGGCGCGTCCTGTGGGGCTCCGATTTCGCCGTGTGCGAGGTGCGCGGCCGCTGCGTCAGCACGGGCGACCTCTTTTTCTGGCTCCACCCCGAGCTGCTTCGCACCGACTACACCTCGCCGACCAACAACGACATGACGCTCATCGGCATCGAGTCGCTCATGTGCCTGCGCGAAGCCTGCGAGGACACCGGCCTGACCCAGGGCGACCTCGACGATGTCTTCTGCGGCAACGCCAAGCGGCTCCTCGCGCCCCATCTCGGGGCGGCGCCGGCTCCCGCCCCTCAGACCGGCCCAGAGCTCTGGCAGCACGCCCGCACCGTCATCTCCGGCGGCACGGGCCTCCTCTCCAAGCGCGCCGAGATGTTTGATGCCAAGTCCTGGCCCGCCTATTTCTCCCGCTGCCATGGCAGTGACGTGTGGGACCTGAACGACCGCCGCTACGTGGACTGCGCCGGCGGCGTCGGCGCGATCCTCCTCGGCTACGCGGACCCGGATGTCACTGCGGCGGTGACGCGCCGCCTCTCCCTCGGTACCTATTGCTCCCTCGTCAGCCCGCAGGAGGTCGAGCTCGCCGACAAGCTGCTCGCCCTGCACCCGTGGGCCGGCAAGGTCCGCTATGCGCGCGGCGGCGGCGACGGGATGAACATGAGCGTCCGCATCGCCCGCGCCGCCACCGGCCGCAGCGGCGTCGCCTTCTGCGGCTACCACGGCTGGCACGACTGGTATCTCGCGGCCAACCTCGGCGAAACCGACGCACTCAACGGCCACCTCCTGCCCGGCCTCGAGCCGAAGGGCGTGCCGCGCGAACTGAAAGGCACGGCCGTGCCGTTCAAATACAACGACCTGGCCTCCTTCGAGGCGGCGCTCGCCCAACTCGGCGGCAACCTGGCCTGCGTGGTCATGGAGCCCATGCGCTCGCAGCTGCCTCAGGACGGTTTCCTCGCCAAGGTCGCCGCCCGCTGCCGCGCAGCCGGCGGCGTGTTCATCGTCGACGAGGTGACCAGCGGCCTGCGCTACGGCCACCCCGGCGCGCTCGCGCGCCTCGGCGTGGAACCCGACGTGGTCGTCTACGCCAAGGCGATGAGCAACGGCTTCCCCTTTGGCGCCGTGGTGGGTCGCGAGCCCATCATGCAGGCCGCCGATGGCAGCTTTATCTCGTCGAGCTATTGGACGGACGGAGTCGGCCCGGCCGCGGCGCTGGCCGTGCTCGAAAAAGTCGAGCGCTTGGGCGTGCAAAAAATCATCTGGGACCGCGGCGAAAAATTGCAGACCTCCCTCCGCAGTCTCGCCGCCCGCCACCCGGCCTGCCGGCTCGTGGTGGGCGGCATGCCCGCGACGCCCACGATGGTCTTCGATCTCGGCGCCGACGCGCCGCTCGCGCAGACGCTCTACGTGCGCAAGATGCGCGAGCGCGGCTTCCTCGTTGCGACTTACTATTACATCATGCTCGCGCATGACGACACGAGGATCGCTTCCATGTTGAGCGCGGCCGACGAGACGATGGGCGAGATCGCCGCGATCATCGAGCGCGGGACCCTGGCGGAGGAATCTGGCGTGGCCCGCGGACTGCGCGGCTTCGCCCGCCTCGCTTAAATCCTCCAACCAATAACACCCCATGTTCCCGCTCCGCGCCCTGCCGTTCACCCACATCGCGACGACCCGGCTGCAGCTGCAACCGGACTGGACGCAGCTGCCCGGCATCACGCTCGACCGGGTGGTCGGGGTCGCCCTCGACTCGCGGGGCCGCCTCTACGTCGCCCACCGGGGTGACCACCCGCTGCTCCGCCTCCACCCCGCCGGCACGCTTGATGCCGAGATCGGCGCGGAGCACCACCAGAAGAAGATGGCCTACGACCTGCGCGGGCCGGTCCCGATTCCCATCGCCGAGCGCATCTGGCTGCACGGCCTGCACGTCGACCCGTGGGACAACATCTGGATCACCGACGTGAGCCGGCACCTGGTGATGAAATTTTCCCCGGAGGGCAGACTGCTGCTCACGCTGGGGGTCGACGGGGTGTCAGGATGCGACGACCGCCATTTCTTCCAGCCCACGCACGTCTGCGTGATGCCCACCGGGGAATTCTTCATCACGGACGGCTATGGCAACTCGCGCATCGCGAAGTTCTCGGCGGACGGGCGCTTCCTCTTCGACTGGGGCCGCCGCGGCACGGCGGACGGCGAATTCCACACGCCCCACGTGATCACGGCCGGCCCGGACGGCCTGCTCTACATGACCGACCGCGAGAACGACCGCATCCAGGTTTTCCGGACCGACGGCAGCCATGTCGCCACCTGGCCCGACCTGCATTCCGTGGACGGGCTGTATGCCGCCCCGGACGGTTTCATTTACGGCTCCGGGGGCATCGACAACGCGGTCATCCGTTTCGACCGCACCGGCCGCACGCTGGATGTCTGGACCCTGCCCGGCGTCCTGCATTATCCGCATGGCATCGCCGTGGGCCGCGACGGCGCAATCTATCTCGCGGAGACCGGGGACAACTGGATCCTGTCCGGCCGGCTGCCCGCCGAGCGCGAGATGGTGCCGCGTCACGGCCCCGAGGGCAGTGCCCTGAGCAAGTTCAAGGTCGTGGGCTGACCATGGGCTCGGAGCACGTCAGCCCCAGCCCAGCCAGCCGCCCGCCGCTCCCGCTGACGCGCCGCGGCTTCCTCGGCACCGGCGCCATGGCCGGTGCGGCGCTGGCCCTGACGCGGCAGATGCTGCCGCCACTCGGCGCCGCCGAACCCGCCGCCGGCAGACCGCGCAGCCTAGCCGCGCACCGCAACCTCTTTAACGGCGACTGCAATTTCCTCTTCTACAATCCGGAGCTGTGGCAGCCCGGAGGCGGACGTTACGGGGCCCGGGCCATCGAGCGCTACCTCGGGAGCATCGCGGACAGCGGCATCGACACGCTGATCATCAATCCGAACACCCAGGTGGCGTGGTATCCGTCCAAGCGATTGGAATACCTGCTCGCCGGTTACCGGCGCGGCGACCTCGCGTTCGCACACTCGGTCGGAGCCGGGCTGGCCGGCATGACGCCGGCGCTGGTCGAAAAGTTTTCGAAGACCCTGGTGGAGATGCTGGACCATTACCTGGACCTGACCGAAGCCGGCGTCGACTGGCTCGCCGAATGCGCGCGGGTGTGCCGGGCGCGCGGGGTCAGCCCGTGGCTCAGCTACCGGATGAACCCGACGCACTTCTCCAGCGCACCCGGCAGCCCGGTGAACTGCCGGCTTTTTCGCGATCCGCAGAACCGCCTGCCCGGCCGCGTACCCGACGCCCGGGGCAGCACCCAGGCAGCATGGGTGGGGCTGAACTACGGCCGGCCCGCCGTGCGCGATTACATGTTCGGGATGATCCGCGAGGGCGTGGAGTCCTACGATTACGAGGGTCTGGAAATGGACTGGCTGCGCCATCCGGTCTGCCTGGAGGCCCCCGCCAGCCAGAAGCAGATCGACGAGATGACCGACTGGTTCGCCGCCGTGCGCGCCCTGACCAAGGCCCGCCGGCCCTTCTATCCGCTGGGCATCCGCAGCTCCCCCAACCTGCCCTACCTGCGCAGCATCGGCCTCGACCTGAAGGAACTGGCGCGGCGCGGGCTCATCGACTTCTGCACGTTCAGCAATTTCTGGCAGACTGCGTGGGAGATGCCGCTCGACGAGTTGCGCCGCGAACTCGGGCCGGAGGTCACGATCTACGGCGGCATGGAGGATGCCCCCAACTGGCTCGAGACCCATGCCCCCACCCTCACCGAGCGCCCGTCCGGGCCCGATGTCCAGCTGGCGGGGGACAACGCCTTTCATGCCCAGCCGAAGCCGGAATTAGCCCGGCGGGTGCGCGGCACCCGCTACCTTAGCGCAAGCGCCGAGATGCTCCGCGCCAACGCCGCGGGCAAGCTCGTGCTCGGCGCGAACGGACTCGAACAATTCAACTTTTTCGTCACCGATCAGGTGCGGGTGCCGGGGCTGCGGGCCGACTATGCGGCCCTGCGCCAGCTCGACAACCTCGCGGTCCTGCGCGGCCGGGAAAAGCACTACGCTTTCAACACCGTCTCTCTTCTCGCCACCAAGATCTGGGACGTGCCGGAACAGTTGCCCGTGCGCCTCGCGCCCAAGCACCGCCGCGCCCTGCGGATCCCCCTGTGCGCCGAACCCGCCGGGGCCGGGCTCGAATTCGTGGTCCAGTTGATCACGGAGCGAAGCCCGTCCGACCGCGACTGCGGGGTGAGCGTCAACGGCGGCTGGCCCGTTTTCGCGCGCCGGGAGACCGAGGACCTGCTTTTCCCCGCCGGGCCCTATTCCCGGCACGTCGAGGAACACCGCGCCTGGAACTACACCCTGGACTGCGGGGTGATCCGCGACGGCTGGAACGATATTGTGATCTACAACGAATCAGCCGAGGAGGTGTCGGTTGTCGGGGTCGAGCTCGCGATCAAGCGGCCGCCCCCCCCGGCGGCCGCATGATCTTTCCGTCCAAGACCCATCATCCCGAGCTCTACCCCTACCGGGGCGGGATCTACTTCTCGTTTTTCAACGCGCTCAACTGGCAGGTGGCGATCGGCACGCCCACCGTGCTGTTCATGCAGCAGCTCGGGGCCAATTCGTTCCAGATCGGGCTCATCTTTTCCTGGACCTTCCTGCTCACCCCCACGCAGGTCCTGTCAACCACCCTGCTGTCGCGTTACGGCTACAAGCGACTGACGATGGCCGGCTGGGGCGCCCGCGGCGTCTGCCTGCTGGTCCCCATCGGCCTCTGCCTCCTTGCCCCGCCGAGCCCGGTCTCGTGGATGATCAACTCGATGGTGGTGGCGACCTTCGTCTATTGCCTGTTCCGCGCCGTCGGCACCTCCGCCCTGACGACTTGGTTCTACCAGCTCGTGCCCGCGGAGCTGCGCGGCCGCTACTGGGCGACCGACCAGCTCACGACCGGCGTCGCCATCGGCGTGTCGCTCCTGGTCTACGCGATCTTCTTCACCGTGCTGCCGATCTACACGGCCTTCATCCTGCTCTACCTCATCGCTGTCCTGGGCGCACTCTTCGCCTACCAGCAGCTGAAAAAGCTGCCTGATGCGGAAAAACCTAAGCCGATCAGCCTGGAAAAGGTCATGACGGAGACACCCCGGCTGATGATGCAGCCGAGCTTCTTCCGTTCCTACCTGTGGATCTCGGTCACCTTTTTCGCCGGCATCACGCCCCTAGCCCCGTTTGCCGTCTATTATCTGAAAGCCGCGGCCGGCGTCAGCACCGCGCAGGTGATCCTCCTCACCATGCTGATCTATGTGGGGCTAATCGCCGCCAATATCGCGATGCGCAAGCACATGGACCACATCGGCGCGAAGCCCTTTTTCAAGGCCGCCTTCCTGAGCTACGCCCTGATCTCGGCCGCGTGGATCGCCTTCCTCCTCACCGGGGGCCAGGCCTACTGGACGCTACCCTTCCTCTTTTTCCTCCAGGGTGCCGGCTCCGGCTTCTGGAATTCGGCCAACCTGAGCTACCTCGTGAAGATCCTGCCGGAGCACGACCGCGCCCTGCCCGTCTCGATCCATGGGGCTGTCATGACCTTCATCGGCGGCTGCACGCCCGTGCTCTGGGGCCTGTTCCTCAAGGTGCCGGGCGATGCGCCCGCCGTCAATGTGCAGGTCTTCGCCGGCTACTACGTGAGCCTGCTGGTCATGTGCGTCGCGCTCATCTTTTTCGTGCGCCGCCTGCCCGAGACGGCCGGCCCGGTCGGCCCGATCTTTCAGGGCAGTTGGGTGCTGCGTCCCTTCCGCGCCGTGGCGACCCTCGTCAACCTGATCGAGGACGACCCCGCACACGGACAGAAGAAGAAGCCGGACGGCGGCGCCTAGCGCACGGGCACGAGACGGAGCAGCGCCGCCGGATCGAGGACCAGCCCCGAGTGGATCACGCGGTGGATGCGGCGCGTGTGGCCGATGTCGGCCAGCGGATCGGCGTCGAGCACCACGAGATCCGCGAGCTTGCCCACCTCGACGGAGCCCAGTTCCCCGGACTGGCCCAGCGCCCGGGCGTTGTTGCGGGTCGCAGCGAACAGGGCCGCCGCCGGCGTGAGTCCCGCTTCCGTCAGCAGCTGAAGCTCCTGCAGCAAGGCGCCACCCGGCGGGCAGAACTGGACGGGCGTGTCCGAGCCCGCCATCAGTTCGACGCCGGCCGCGGCGAGCTTTCCGGTCAGGGCCTTCATCAGGTCGAACTGCCGCTGGCGGAGCGCGCGCGTGGCCGGGTCGAGCGGCAGGGCCGCGGCCGAATGCTGCCAGCCCTCGCGCAGCCGGGCCGGCAGCGGCGGCAGGTCGGGGTGCTGCTGGACCGACTCGAGATCGCGCAGCAGCATCCAGTTCCGGTAGACGACCAGGGTGGGATTGACCGCCACGCGCCGCGCCACGAGGGCGGCGACCAGATCCCGGACCACGGGTGAGTCCAGATCCACGGCGGCCTTGGCCTCCAGGACCCGCCGCTCCAGCGCCGCAAGTTCCCCCGGGGTGAAAGCGGCCCGCTCGGCCGGGGGCGGCCAGCGCGGCGTGCCCGCCGGCAGGATGAATTCGTAGAGCGAGCCGATGTGCTCCAGGCTGTTGATCCCGTCGGCGACGGCCTCCTGCGCGGTGTAGCCCCAGGCGAGGTGCGCCGTGGCCCAGCGGCCCCGCCGCTGCACCTCGCGCACCAGCGCCTGCCCGACCTCCCGGGAGGTGCCGACATAGATCTTGAAGGTGCGCACGCCCGCGGCAGACATGCGCTCGACGAAGGCCGGCACCCTGGCCGGATCCGTCATCGGCCAGCTCACCAACGGGTGATAGGCGGGATTGCCGTCCACCAGCGGGCTGCACAGGACCACCTTCGGGGCGAGTTCCGGGTGCGCCGCGGCATAGACGGCGAGCTTCTGCTCGGCGACGATCTCATCGCCGGCATTGCGCACCGTGGTAACGCCATGGGCCAGAAAAAGGGGAAACAACTCCTCGGCCGGCAGATCGAGGCTCCGCAGGATATGCACGAGGTGCACATGCCCGTCGATCAGGCCGGGAATGATGAAGCGGCCCCGGGCATCGATGACCTCCGCCCCGGCGGGCCGGGTGAACTTTTCCCCCGCGCCGACAATCGCCTTGATCCGGTCACCCTCGATCACGATTGCCGTAAACGGACGCATCTGGCCCGACGAATCAAAGTAGCTGCCGCCCTCCAGCACCACCGGGCGCGCGGCGGCGGCGGCACCGCCGGCGGCAAGGAGGAGCAGGAGCAACGCTCCCCGGAGACTCCGGCCGCCGGACCACAACCTCGACGGCACCCACGCCCAATTAGCCCTGTTGCGCAGCATGGAGGCGCAGGCCGGGGCGATGGCCGAACTCGTCCGGAAGTTTCGCTGAAGGGCGCAAGGCATCCGGGCTACTCGCCGGCGAGCTGGGCTGGAGTGATGACGTTCAGCAGCGGTCGCCCCTCGTCCAGGCGTGTCAGGTTCTGCGCGAAGATGTCCCAGAGCCGGCGCTTGAAGTGTGGGCTCAGGCTCGACCCGGAGATATGCGGGCTGAAGATCACATTGGGAAAGCGCCAGAGCGGGTGCTCCGGCGGCATCGGGTAGTGGTAATGTGTGTCGATCGCCGCCCCCGCGATCCAGCCCTCGCGCAAGGCGCGCAACAGGGCCTCCTCACGCACGATCGCGCCGCGGGCGGGATTGAGCAGAAAGGCGTGGCGTGGCAGGGCCTGCAATTCGCGTTCCCCGACGAGACCCTCGGTCTGTTTGGTGAGCGGCATCGCCAAAATGAGGAAATCCAATCCGCTCAGGAAATCCATCTCCTCCCCTTGGCGGAATACCCGGTCGGGCAGGACGCCCTCTGGGTCGCCCGTGCCGGGCACCGTGTAAATCTCCTCGCGCGGCCCGACGCCGCTGCGGGCGAACACATGCACCTTGAGGCCCATGGCCTTGGCCAGACGGGCCGTCTCGCGCCCGATGCCGCCATAGCCCCAGAGGCCGACCGTGAGCCCGCGGATCTCGCGCTGGAAGACGGCCGAGCGGTCCCAGATGGTGGCTTCCTGGTTGCGGATCATCAGCCGGAGGTCCCGGGCCAGGTTCACCATCATCGCCATGTTCCACTCCGCGATGGGCACATCGAAGCAGCCCCGGCAATTGGTGACGGTCACACCGCGGGCCGGCAGATCCAGGCCGAAAAGCTGGCTATAGCCGGTGGAGGCGAGTTGCACCCACCGGAGGCGCTTCATCTCCGCCAGATTGCCCGGAGGATAGTTTGAGAACAGCACATCCGCATCCGCGATCAGGGCGGAAGGCAGCACCCGGACCGTCTCCCCCGGCGGGGCCACCACCTCGAAGCGATGGCGCCCCTGCGCCTGCCAGGCCGCCAGCACGGATTCCTCCACCGGCACATCGATGACTATTTTCATACGCTTCAGTCGCGGAGGATTTTTCCGGGCACGCTGTTGAATTCTCCGCTCCCGGGCTGGAACGGGTAGCGGCGCTTGATCGCATCGGTGAGCACGACGCCGAAGCCCGGCCGGTCCGGAGGCAGGACGTAGCCGTCCTTGATGACGAGTCCGCCGTCGATCATCTCCGAGTGCAGCCCCGCGTAGTCCGGCGGAACTTCCAGCATGCAGGTGTTGGCGGCGGCAAAGCCCACGTGGATGTTCTGCATGAGCGAGGCGCCCGCGCCCCAGGCATGGGTCGCGATCTTCCGGCCGCGCGCCGCCATCATCCTCGCCACATTCATGCACTCGCCGATGCCGCCGGTGAAAGACGCGTCCGGCTGCGCGATGTCGAAGGAATCCTGCTCGGCAAAGACCTTCCACTCGTAGGAGGCCGTCAGGCACTCGCCTCCCGCAATGGGCACCGTGGTGGCGCGGCAGAGTTCGGCGTAGCCCCACGGGTCGGTGTAGTGCAGCGGCTCCTCGAAGAAGAACAGGTTGAAAGGCTCGACCGCCTTGGCCGCGGCGATGGCGATCTCCACGGTCCAGGTCTCGCCGGGGCTGTTGCCCATGTGCCCGTCGAGCATTAGCCAGGCGTCAGGGCCGGCGTGCTTCCGCATGAAGGCCACCTTATCCGCTTCGAAGTCGGCCGCGGCTGCGGGCGTCATCGGCGTGAACCAGCCTTTGTCGGACGAGCGGCTGCCCGTCGCGACCTTGATGCCCCGGAAACCGAGCGAGAAATAGTGGTCGATCTTCTGCGCCAGGCGGTCCTTCGGGTAGTTGGCCGGGCCGCCCGTGGCATAGCACGGCAGGCGGGGGTGCTGGCTGCCGCCGAGCAGCGCGTGCACCGGCTGGCCCAGCAGCTTGCCCTTCAGGTCCCACAGGGCCGCCTCCACGCCGTTGATGACGGAGGCCCCGAGCCCCACCCGGCACCAGAAATTGCCGCAATGATACATCCGCCGCCAGAGCTCGGGGATGTCGTCCACCGTCTGGCCGATGAGGATCGGCTTGAAGAACTCGACTATCGCCGGCACGGCCTCGGGGCAGAAGTAGCCCGCGTAGGTTTCGCCGATACCGATGTGCGGCCCGTCGGTGAAGATCTCAATGAAGGCGGCGCTGCGGCGTTTGCGCGCCTCGCGGAGAAAGGGATCGTTGGTGGAGGGCCCGGTCAGGAGCGTGGTGCGGACATCAGTGATGAGCATGGGAGGAACGACGGGGGAAAAGTCAGTACACGGCGCGGCCGCCGCTGAGGTCGAAGGTGAATCCGGTGGTGAAGGAGGTTTCCGGCGAGACAATGAAACAGGCCATCGCCGCGATCTCGTCGAGCGTCCCGCAGCGCTTCATCGGGATCTTGTCGGTGTTGGCCTTGACCTGCTCGGCCGGCATGGCGGCGACCAGCGGAGTCTGGATCACGGCGGGCGCGAGGGCATTGATCGTCACGCCGCTCTCGGCGTATTCCTTGCCCTGCGACTTCGTCATGCCGATGACGGCCGCCTTGGAACTCGAGTAGGAGACCATGCCCGCGTTGCCATCCTTCCCCGCGATGGAGGCGAGGTGCAGGATCCGGCCGTAGCGTCGGTCGACCATGCCGGGCAGCACGGCCCGGCTGGTGAGGAACGAGCCGAAGAGGTTGACGCGGACCACGCGTTGAAAGTCCTCGAAGGTGATCTCGTGGGTCTTGTGGGCGGAGACGCCGGTGATGCCGGCACTGTTCACGAGCACATCCACCCCGCCCCATTGGCCCGCCAGCTCGGCGACCGCGGCGTTCACCTGGGCCTCGTCGGTAACGTCCACCTGCAGGAAACGGTGCCCGGCGCCAAACTCGGCACCCAGCGCGGCGAAGGCCTTGGGGTCGAAATCGAACACGGCGACGGTCGCCCCCTCGGCGCGCAGGCGCCGGGCGATGGCGAGGCCGATGCCGGAGGAGGCGCCGGTGATGATGGCCTTCTGATTTTCAAAGCGGGCGAAATTATTCATGGTTGGCCAAGTGCGTGAGGCGGAAGTGGGGGATTTTCATTTGCGGATAAATTTCTGCGCGCGGGCCCCGATGATGTCGCCGGCGTAGATGTTGCCCTGGGCATCAAGCGCGATCGTGTGGAGCCAGTTGACCTCGCCAGGTTTTTCGTGGCCGTCCTCCCCCTTCGGAACCGTGGTCAACTGCAACACGCGGCCGGTCGGGCTGAATTCAACGAAGAGCTGGTCCTGGGGCGGGCAGCCGAGGGGAGCGGTCGGATATTTTGGATCGACGCGCCACGGCATCGGCGTGGAACCACACACCCAAATATCATCCTTGGGCGATATCCAGATGCTCCATGGCACGACGACATTGGCCCACATATCGAGCAGCCGCCCATCCGCGTCGAAGATTTGAATGCGCACGTTATTGCGATCAGCCACGTAGACCCGGCCTTTCGAATCGACCGCAATCGCGTGCGGAAGGCTGAAGCGGCCCGGCGCCACGCCGAGGCTGCCCCACGCATTAAGAAAATGCCCGGTCGAATCGAAGCGGGCGACGCGGTTGTTGCCGTAGCCGTCGGAAACAAAGATATCGCCATTCGGGGCGAACGCGATGTCGGTCGGCTGGAAGAAGTGAGTGGCATCATCGCCGGGTTCTCCCATCGTCCCGAGGATCTGGAGCACGTGACCGTCGGGAGAATATTTTCGCACGACGTGGAGTCCGACATCGACTAGCCAGACGTTGCCATCGCGATCAAACTTCAGACCGTGGGGAACCGTCTTGGGATTTGGCTCCGTCCATCCGCGCACATACCGCCCATCCGGCGTGTAAACTTGCACCGTGGGATTCTTGCGCGTGTAGATCCACACGTTGCCGTCACGATCGAGAGCGATGGCCGCGACCGCCGCCCGCTCGACACCCGGCGGACGCGTTGGCCAGCCGGGCACGACCTCGTATTGTGGTGCGAGGTTAACTCGCGGATAGGCCGGGGGATTGGCGGCTTCCGCCGCCAAGGGCTCAGCCGCGGCGGACAATGAGCACCATTGGATTGCGAAGGCGACACCCGCGAGAAGTCGAAGTGGTTTCATGGAGATGACAGAGCCGAATATCTATTGGGAAAACGAATCACAGCCGACGCCACTGCGGGGGAATCGCCGCCTTGAAAACCTCGAAGTCGGCGTCGGACGCGCTGGCGTAGGGCGGCAGGAGGCGCAGCGGAAAGGTTGGATCGGTCATACGGTAAAGCATCTTGTCATAGGCGCCGTCGATGTGGAACTTGTCGCCGGCCGCCTTGAGCCCCGCGATCACCGCCTTGAGTTCCTCCAGATCAGCCGCACGCTGGGCGTCAGTCCCCGCCACGAAGCGCTTGGCGCGCTCCGGGTTGATGGCGGCCAGCGAGATCAGGAGGCCGAGTTCGTGGGTTTTCCGGGCGATGGCGTAGCCAAACTCCGTGATGTAGAACCGCAGGCGCGGCGTCATGGTCATGAGATCGGCAATCACCGCCGGATCCGTGGTGCTGTTCTTCACCGCGATGAGGTTCGGGTGCGCCGCCGCCAGGCGCCGGTATTCAACCGAGGTCAGCAGGCGCTTCGTGCGCATCAGGTTGTAGTGGTGGAACTGGCAGTCGGGGAACCGGCCGCAGGTTTCCGCGAAGAAGCGGTCAACCTCCCGGTCATTCAGGGCGCCCCAGGACGGCAGCGAGAGCTGGAACAGCCGATATCCCAAGGCGTGGCAGCGCTGGATGCGCTCGACAATTGTGGGCAGCGACAGCGAAATCAGCCCGACCATCGGGTTGACTTTGCTCTCCTGGGCACTCTCCCAGAAGGCGCGGGTGATCTGGTCGAACTGCCGCTCGGTGACGGCATAGCCTTCGCCCGCCGTGCCGAAGACATAGAGGTCGCGCGTGAGGTCGCGCGCGAGGATGTGCACTTGGCGGCGGAAAACTTCCTCCTGAAATTCAAAGCGTTCGTTCCAGGGAACGACGGCGGTGGCGAGGATGGTCGGGTTGGAAGGGGCAACAGTGGTCATGGGTGGAGAGGGTCAGCGGGGCAAGAGGGGCACGAGGGTGGCGGTCACCTGGTCGGCCAGCGCGGCACAGCCTTCCGGAGTGAAATGAACGTTTTTCGTCAGCTGGAGCTTCGGGTGGGCTACAATCAGCGCGTGCAGGTCGTTAATGGGCACGCCGGCCTCGCGCATCACCTGCACCGCCGCGGCGTTGTAGGCCACTTCGCTGCCCTCCACGCGCCCCACCGTGCCGGTCGGCACCGGGGTCGTGGTCGCAAAAGCCAGCCGGGCCCCCGTGCGCTTGAGCCGGGTGACGATTTCGCGGAGGTTCGCGGCGTATTCCGCCGGCGAAGCGAGCGGGCGGTCATTGGGTCCGGGCACGATGTAGGTGCCGTTTGCGTCCATGAACTTAAGGTCGTGCAGGCCGAAGTTGAAATGGATGACATCCCACCGGCCCGACCCGAGCCAGCCGTCGAGCTGCTCGAGCCCGAAGACGGTCGGACCGCAGTTGTCGGGCGGACGGTGCACATTCGCCCGGCCGGCCAGGCGCTGGCGCACCTCCCGGGTATAGCCGATCGAGATCGAGTCGCCGAGGAGCAGGATCCGCGGCAAGCCAGACACATCGTCCACCGGCAGGAGCGCCGGAGCGAGCGCGGCATCGAGGGCGGCGCTGAGGCCGATCTTGGCGCGGTCGATCTTGGCGGAAGCCGGATTAATGGCCGCGAGCAGCAGGCCCCCGAGCACCACGGCGCGGAGACCAAGGGCGAACAGGCCGGAGGCGGGGTTCATACCATCACCTTCACGACCACCTTGAGCACCTCGGCCGGCGCGTCCCAGGCGCAGGAGGGAGCGTGGCCGTCTTGCGGGAAAAGCAGGGCGAACTGGCCCGCGCGCATCTGCACCGGCACCATGTCCGGGATGCCGGTGTAAAGCGCGGCGTCGACCTTCTCGTCGAAGGCCATCGTCTCGTGGGTGAGTTGCGCGAGCGGCGCCCAGTAAATGAGCTCGCGGCCCTTCACGACATACTGAATGTCGATGTATTTGCGGTGCACCTCCAGCTGCTTCTCGGCGATGGGCTTCGTCAGGTGTTGCTGCACGAAGGCGAAGATCTCCTCGCCGTCGATTTCATGGCGGCCGATGGCGGCGTCTGCGGGCAGCTGCTGGAGAAAGGCAAAGGCGCGCGCAAAGCGCGGCGAGATGCCGGAATACTGGGCATGGTTGGCGAGGGTATCGAGGATCATAGGGAAAAAGACGGACGGGGGATCAATAGCCGTGGCGGTGGCTGACGGGATTGAGGAGCGGTGCGCCCTGCTGGTAGCGCTGGAGGTTCTGCGCGAGCAGATCGACCATGAGGTTCCAGAACCCTTCGTAGACACCCGACATGTGCGGGGTCATGATGAGGTTCGGGATGGAAAAGAACTCGTGCGGGCCGGTGAGCGGCTCCTGCACGTAGCAGTCGATGACTGCCCCGGCCAGCAGTCCGGAACGCAGGGCGTCGGCGAGCACCGGCTCGGGCACGATGCCGCCGCGGGAGATGACGATGAGATGCGCCGAGCGCTTCATGAGGGCCAGCTGGGCGAGCCCGAGCATGCCCTCGGTCTGCGGCGTGCTCGGCACCGTCACGACCACGTAGTCGCACTGGGGCAGGAATTCCGCGAGTTGCGTGGGGCCAAACCAGCCCGCCGGAATCCGGCCTTCCGGGTCGCCGGTGCCGGGCCAGGCGTTGAACCCCTCGTCCCGCATCGCCTGCGGGTCGCGCTTCAGGCACAGGACACGCAGGCCGAAGGCGGCCAGCTGCCGGGCGCATTCCCGGCCGATGCTGCCATACCCGATGATGCCCACCGTCTGGCCGCGCAAGGGCCGGCCGGCGAGGGCCAGCCGGTTCGGCCATTGCTGGGTCTCCTTGTATTGCAGGATCTGCGGCATGCGGTGCGCCAGCATCAGCGTGGCGCAGGAAACATACTGCGCGATGGGCACGCCGTGCGTGCCGCTCGCCGTCGTCACCGGGATCGCGGTCTCCCGGATCGGATGTCCGACCAGCTGGTTTGAACCGGCGGACAGCAGCTGCACCCAGCGGAGGCTGCTCCAGGCCGCCAGGTTGCGCGGCACCTGTTCGGTCACCAAGATTTCCACCCCGGTGCCGTCGAGCTGGTCGACCGCGCCCGCGTTTTGCTCCACCAGCTCGAGGTCCGGCCGGATTGCCTGCAGGACCGCGCGCTGCGCGTCGGTGAACTTAAAAATCGTATTGAGCAGCAGCTTCATGGTTCAGGTGCGCTCCCCGGAATTGCGGGTGAAGGAGAACTGCGCGAGGATCTCGGGCGTGAGCCTGACGCCGAGGCCGGGCGCCGTGGGCAGCCCGACCGTGCCGTCGCTCACCTGGAAGGGATCGAGGAGGATGGCATCCTGGATCGATTTGGCGGCCAGGACATGCTCGAGCCAGTCGACCGAGTGGCTGGCCGCGGCAAGGTGCCACGAGGCGGCCAGCGAGGGGCCCATCGACGCCCCCGTATGGATCGCCGTGCCCAGGTTGAAGGCTTCGGCGTGATGCACGATCCGGACCGTTTCCTGCAGGCCACCCACAAACCCGAGGTCCGGCTGGATCAGGTGAACCGCCTGGCGCGTGATGAGCGGGTGGAACTGGTCGAGCCCGCAGAGGCTTTCGCCGCCGGCGATGGGAATCGGCGAGCGCGCCCGCAGCTCGCAGTAACCGTCGATATTGGTGTAGGCCAGCGGCTCCTCGTAGAAGCGCAACCGGTGCGGCGCCAGCGTTTCGGCGATGGCCACCGCCTCGCTGACCGGGATCGGATTGGGCACGCCACCTTGGTGGCCGTCGATCGCCAGGTCGATCGTGGCGCCGAACTCGCGGCGCAGCCGGGCAAACACGCCCTCGAGCACGGTGAGTTTCTCGGCGAAGCCGAAGTGCACGGCCTCCAGCCGCGCCTGGCGGTCGGCGGCGGGCGGCGGCATCCGGAAGAGGCCGGTCGAAAGTTTGGCGGCGCGATACCCGCGCTTGGCGTAGTAATCGACCTTGCGGATGGTGTCCTCCACCGGCCAGAGCGCCGGACCACCCGAGGCATAGACGGGGATGCGGTCGCGCACCTTGCCGCCAAGCAGCTGGTACACCGGTACCCCGAGCGCCTTGCCCTTGAGGTCCCACAGGGCGAGCTCGAGGCCGCTGATGACGCTGCGGCCCGCGCCAGACCGGGCCCACCAGACGGAATCGTCGCAGAGGGCGCGGGTGATTTCCGTGATCTGGAGCGGATCACGCCCGAGCAGCACCGGCTCGAAATAAGCCACCATGGCCGGCACGGCATCCGGGGCGAAATAACCCCACGTACACTCCCCCAGCCCGTCGAGGCCGCCGTCCGTCTCCAGCCGGATGATGGCCGTCGAATGCGGCGAGTTCGGGAACGACGGGTCATCAACCCAAGTGGTCGTCAACAGGTGCGTCCGGACAGCGGTGATCTTCATCGGGAGGGCGGGTTCAGCCATGCACGATCCGCTGGAGTGCCTCGCCCCGGGCCAGCCGGGCGATGTTGCCGGCGATGGCGCGCCAACGGTAGGCCATGGTCTCGGCCGTGGGCTTGTGCGGCGTCATGATGATGTTGTCCAACTCGTGAAACGGGAGCCGGGCCGGCCGCTGCTTCTGCCCGGGGGCCGAGGGATACTGATACCACACGTCGAGGCCGGCCCCGGCGATCCGGCGGGTGCGCAGGGCGTCGTATAGCGCCTGCTCGTTGATGACAGGCCCGCGGCCGACGTTCACCAGGCAGGCGGTGGGCTTCATGAGGGCGAATTCGCGCGCGGCAATCAGGTCGACCGTGCCGGCGGCCGCAGGAATCGCGATGACGATGAAATCCGCCGTGGGCAGGTGCCGGGGCAATTCATCCAGACCGCCCAGGTGCCGGACCCCGGGACCTACCCGGACGTTCGTTGGACGGCGGGTGAGGACGGTCACGTCCATGCCCAGGAAACGGCCCCAGCGCACCAGCGCCTGGCCGATCTCGCCGGCGCCAAGGATCAGCAGATGGTTGCCGATCATCTCCGGCAGGTAGGGCCGCTCCGGCAGCCAATCACCCTGACGCAGGGCGGCATCGAGCCGGAACAGGCCCTTGTGCAGGGCGAGCAGGTGCAAGAAGGCTTGCTCGGCGACGCCGCGCTCGTGGCCGTAGACATTGCAGACCGTGCACCCCGCGGGGACGCTCGGCAAATGGATGCCGTCGACCCCGGCGCCGGTGCATTGGATCAGGCGAAGCCGCGCCCCGGGCGCCGGCCGCCACGCCGCCCGATACGCCCCGGAGACGAGCACATCGGCCCCGGCCAGGAGCGCCGCCATGGCGGCATCGTCCTCGCCACCGTAAGGCACGAGTTCATGCGGCACCTTCAACTGCGCGCCCAGCTCAGCGCTAAACTGGCGCATCACGACGATCTTCAGGGGGCGGGCGGTGCTCATGCGTAATCAGTCAAAAAGGGCCTCGCCCGGCGCGAGATGCTGGCGGCAGACCTCGCGGTCGAGTTCCACGCCCAGGCCCGGCGCATCGGTCATGACGACCTGGCCGTCGCGGAAAAGCGGGACGTCGCGCCGGACATAGGCGCCGATCCAGGGGGTCTCGATGAAGTGATACTCCAGGCCGAGGAAATTGCGCGAGGCAACGCCGACATGGGCGGCCGCGATGGTCGCGAGCGCCCCGCCGTTGCCGTGGAAGGCGACCGGGAGGTGGTTTAACTCGGCGAAATCGGCGATGCGTCGGAGCTCGTGCATGCCGCCGCAGAAAAGCACGTCGGGGTGCAGGATATCACAGGCCCCCGCATCGACGAAGAGCCGGAACTGCTCGGCGATGAACATCTCGCCGATGCAGATCGGGACGGAGCTCTTGGCCCGCACCTGCGCGCAGGTATCCGGGTTGGTGATCGGCACCGGATCCTCGAGCCAGAGCAGGTTCAGGGGCTGCAGCCGTTCCAGCAGCCGGACCACGTCCGGCACGTTATACTGCATGTGGCAGTCGACGCAGATCTCGAAGTCCGGGCCCGCGCTTTCACGGACCGCGGTAAGCCGCTCGACGATCCGGTTCATCTGCTCGAGCGACAGGCTGCGGTTCCAGACATCGCGGACGCATTCGGGCGCCATGAAGTCGATATCGAACTTCATCTGGCTGAAGCCGCTCGCGACCGTCTCCCGGGCCATCGTGCGCCAGGCGCCGAGGTCGGTGACGTCGTCCGGGGAACTGCGGTCCAGGTAGACCCGCGCCTGGGAGCGGAATTTGCCGCCCAGCAGGTTGTAGGCGGGCGTCTGGAGGGCCTTGCCAATCAGGTCGCAGAGGGCGATGTCCACACCGCTCGCGGCCCAGACCACGGGGCCCCAAGGCGTCGCCGTCGGCGAGCACATGCGGATGGAGATCATCTTGTTCGCCATGAGACCCCGGGGCGCCTCGGCGGGATTCGGCGCCTGCGTGCCATATAGCATCTCCGACACGATCGCGTTTGCGGCGAAGGGGTCGCGCCCGAGGAAATACTCGCGCATGTAGGCAATCGCCTGGCGGACGCCCATGAAATCATCGACCTCGCCGAGCCCGTGGATCCCGGCGTCGGTGTCCACGCGGATCACGACTTTGGCAATGTGGGAAGTCCCCCCGCCCACCCCGTGGTTGCGCGGGCCCCACAGCCGCATCGAGCGAATATCCGTGATTTTCATAGGAATTGCGGATCAACCGTCAGTCTGAAACAGAAAAAAGGGGCTGAGGAGGAAACCCCGGCCCCGGAAAAAACTCCACTTCCGGGGTGAACCGGAAGGGGAGGCCAACGAACCAAGCAACCAACTAGAACTTGTAGCTCGTGGAGAGCTGGAAGGTCCGGGGCGGGCTCATGTCCACGAATCTCGGGGTCTGTGCGCCCAGGACGAAGGTCTTGTCGAGCACGTTCTCGATGTTGAGGCGGAACGTCCAGTGCTTGCCGTACTGATACGACGCGAAGAGGTTGGCATTCCACACCGACTCGAGGGTGATCGGGCCCGGGGTCACGCCCACGGGGAAGACGTAGCCGCCCGGGGTATTGAAGTAGTTGCCCCCGGTCTTGCTCGCGCCGCCACCGATGCTGAAGCCCTTGAGGGAGCCCTGGGTGAACTGGTAGCGCGTGAAGAAGCTATACAGGCTATCGTAGGTGTTGTCGATCTTCGCCCCGTTCTGGTCCTTGACCGTGCCATCATAGGCCGTCGCGATGACCTGCCAGTTGGCCGTCGGCGCATAGCTGATGCTGGCGTCCCAGCCCTTCTGGGTCTGCACGCCGGTCGGATTGAAGAAGGCGATGCCCGTGATGGGGCTGAGGGCGCCCTGGAGCACCGCGACGTTCGTCAGGTCCATGTCGTAAAACGACAGGGTGGCGGAGAGCTTCCCGCCCATGAGGGCCGTCTTGATGCCGTATTCCTTGCCCTTGCCGAACTGGGCGGGGAGCAGCACGCCGTTGATGTCGCGGGTGTTGCTGTTGCCCTGCGGGGCGAAGGTCGTGGAATCGAGGGCGTAGAGCGCAATCTCCTTCGTGAGATTAAGCACGATGCCATAGCGGTGGAGGTTCGCGTCGAAGTTAACGATGCGGGTACCGCCGGCCGTGGTGCGCGCAATGACGGCAGGAACGTCGTTGATCTGCAGCGTGGCGTAGCTCACGCCGCCGATCAGGATCAGGCGGTCCTTGATGATCTCAGCCTGATGCTGGTAGTAGTAGGTCGAGCGGCGGTTGTTCGTCCAGCTGCCGACGGCCGACGGGGAACCGTAGGACGCGTAGGTGGGGACCACCACGGCGTCCAGGTTGGGGTTCGCGATCGGGAAGGACTGGCGGCCGATGCCGTTGAACAGCGGGGCCGTGATCGAGCCGACCACCGCCCCGTTCGCGTTCAGGAAGGCGGCGCGGTTATACTCGTCGGTGAGGGTGAGGCCCGCGGCGCTCTGGTTGGCCACCGAACCGATGTTAAAGTTGCCAAGGAAATCCTGATTGACCACCCAGTTCTCCTGGCGCTGATAATTTCGGCGCGCGAAGAGCGTAATGGTCCCGGCCTGGAGATCGAGGGCGAAAGGCAACAGGTTCGTGCCCTGGCGCTCATACTTCAGATGCGAGAGGCTGGTGCGGGACTCCCAGTTGTCGGACATGCGCTGCAGGATCGTAATGCGCTCGCGCATCTGCTTGTGATTTTCCATGATCCCCTTCGGGTAATAGCCTTCGTCGCGGCCGGCCCCGGTGTAGATCTTGCCATTCGGCAGGACGAAATTCTGGCCGCCAGCGATGCTGTCGATGTCGACATAGTCCAGCGCGAAGCGGACGGTCGTGTTCTTGAGGTCTAACTGCAGCGTCGGGTGGATCGCGACCCGGTCGTCCGTGACGTTCTTCAGGAAGTAATCGCCGCCTTGGTAGGCCATCGCGAGGCGGTAGCCGACCTTGACGTCGCCGAGGTTGCCCGCGGGTCCGGTCACATCGACCTCGCTGCGGTATTCACCGTAATCCTTGACGGAGAAGCTGACCTTCTGGAGGGCATAGGGGAGCGGCTTCTTCGTGGCCTTCAGCACGATGCCGGCCAGGCCCGCGTTGGCGTAAAGCACGCCGGCGGGGCCGCGGATGACCTCGTAGGAGTCGATGTTCACGTTGTCGCTGTAGGGGACGTTCTCGATCGCATCGTCCATGTAGGCGTTGAGCGTGCGCGCGCCGCGCAGACGGATCGACTCACCGCGATAGAACTGCGAGGCGCCCGCATACTGCAGCACGTCCGAAGTCTTCGTGGCTCCGATATCCTCGATCAAGTCGCGGGTCACCACGGTGACTGACTGCGGGATCTTGATGAGTTCTTGCCGAGTCTTGAAGCCGGTCGCCGCATTGTTGGCGAGATAGCCCTTGTCCTGGGTCGTGGTTACTTCGAACTTTGAGAGGTTCAGGACCGGATCCTTGGCTGGCGCCGCCGCATCAGTGGAAACTTGAGCTAGGCCCGGAACAGAGACGGCGAAAATCGCCGCACACGCTATCAACATCCGCCGCAACGCGGCGGCTTCCGAATTAATCATGGTCATTAGGTGGCTAGGGTTAGTAATACCAACAGCAAACTGCTGTATACAGCCACATACCGGCAAATTCTGTCAAGGGTTTTCCCCTACACTCCCGAAGCACGGGCGGGCGTCAGGCCCGCAGAGCCAACCAGCTCAGGAGTTGTAGACCAGTTCGTCGGGCGTCAGCTCGCGCGCCAGCAAGCCCGTTTCGGCGCGGGTCATCAAGAACATGGTGTGGTCGATCCACTCCTGCAGGTGGAACTCCATCTCCTTCTTGGCCCCCACGGCATCGGAGCGTACAATGGCCGCGTAAATGTCGTCGTGTTTGGCTAGGATCGCCCGCCGCCGGGCTTCGGATTCGATTTTGGTCTTGGGCGCCTTGCCCGAGGGCATCAGCACCACCTGCACGCGGTTGATCAGGTGCAGGCGGAGAATCTCCTTCTTGATGAGATCATTCTTCGCTGCCGTGATGATCGCGATGTGGAAGCGCACGTCCTCGCGCACCAGTTCGCCGAGCAGCGGCTGTTCTTGGGGGGCCTGGATGATCTCCTCCGTCAGCCGGCGCATCGCCTCGAGGGCATACTGGATCTCCCGCAGATTCGTCTCGGAATGGTTCAGGGCCGCGAGACCCGCCGCGTGACCCTCCAGCGCCAGGCGCAGGTCGCACATCTCCCGGAATTCCTTCAACTGCATCCGCTTTACGCTCGCGCCCAAGTGGGCGCGGATCGTGACCAATCCGTCCGTCTCCAGCTTCCGCAACGCATCGCGCACCGGGGTCCGGCTGACCTTGATACCCTTGGCCAGCACCTCGGTCAAAAGATACTTACCCGGGGCATACTCCCCGCTTAATATCCTCTTGCGGATGTATTCGTAAGCGACATCGGTATTGACACTTTTCATATTAGATAAAGATACTACTGTATACAGTGAAACTCAATCCTGATTTTATATCGCCCTCACTCTCCCTAGGCGGCGGGGCCGGCCAGGGAAGCGCCTAAACCGGCGGACAATCTTCCCCTATTTACCATAATGCATTCAATATTGATAATTGGCTGCGGCAGCATTGGCGAGCGCCATCTGCGTTGTTTCCAGAAGACCGGCCGCGCCGCCGTCACCGGGTGCGACGCTAGTCCGCAAATCCTCGCCGCGATAGCCCAGACCTACGCAGTGCCAACGGTCACCGACTGGAAGCAGGCCGTGGAGCAGAACCGCTATCACGCCGCCGTCATCTGCACCCCGGCGCACCTGCACGTGGCGATCGCCACCGAGCTGCTCAACCACGGACTGCATGTCCTGATTGAAAAGCCCCTCTCCCAGTCGCTGGCCGGGATCGACGGCCTCTTCGCCGCCCAAGAGCGCTCGGGCCGCAAGGCCGCTGTCGCCTATGTGCTGCATGTCTACCCGCTGCTCAGCGCAGCCCGGGACTTCATCCTCGGCGGCACCCTCGGGCCGGTGCTTCACGCGACGAACACCAGCGGCCAGTATTTCCCGGGCGGCCGCCCGGCGCACGCGGTGCACTACTCGAAAACCTACTACCGCGACCGCAAGCTGGGCGGCGGGGCGATCCAGGATGCACTGACCCATACCGCCAACTGGTTCGAGAGTATCCTGGGCCCGACCGAAAGCGTGATGTGCGATTGCTCCCACCAGTCGCTTCCGGAAGTCACCGTCGAGGACACGGTCAACGTCAGCGCCCGTAACGGCGCCACGCTCGTCAACTACACGCTCAACCAGTTTCAGGCGCCGAACGAGGTCACGCACCAGTTCAATACGGCCACGGGCAGCGTGAAGGTTGAACTGCACAACCGCCGCTGGGGCCATATGCGCCTGGGGGACAAGGACTGGACTTGGCACGAGGTGCCGCCCGCCGATCGCGACGGTCCGTTCACTGAGCAGGCCAACCGGTTCATCGACCTGCTGGAGGGCAAGCCCTCGCGGATGTGCTCGCTCGAGGCCGCAGCCCATACGCTCCGCTTCAACCTGGCAGCCCTCGCTTCCGCCGAGTCGGGCGCCCGCGTGTTTTGTGCCAAGGTAACCGACTGATCCCCCTTCCCGCCCATGAAGAC